>Ga0210402_10006857_pt1 | contig 10034 bp, 7 predicted proteins | sample IncBWC7MmetaG_FD_161055 | JGI IMG/M metagenome (GOLD analysis project Ga0210402, IMG submission 161055) | Forest soil microbial communities from Barre Woods Harvard Forest LTER site, Petersham, Massachusetts, United States - Inc-BW-C-7-M | ecosystem: Environmental > Terrestrial > Soil >...
AGGTTTGTCCACACAGAAGACTCGTCACCGTCGTCACAATCCAGTAAGACCGTCAAGAAGACAACGGCTAGGAAGGCAGGGATTCCAAAGAAAACACGACCAAATCTTCCATCATCCCCTATCAAGCCCGCTTGAAAAGCAACACTGGGGAAGAGTTTTGCAAAATGTACCCCTGTTGTGTCCGTCTTTAATTGGACTTTGCGAACACCAACCACCGAAAACAGTGGAGTGACGTGCGGAAATTGGGAAAATAGCGAGTGGAATCGCTTATGAATGACGCTTGCTAGCCTTGGCCCCCACGGCTGCTGTGAAAACGACCGAAACCTCCGACATCCCCTAGCAAGCCCGTGTGATTGATAAGTTGAGGGGCCGGATATAGCCCTCTGAGTTTACGCCACCTCTAGCAGACCGGACTTGGCATTCGTTGATAAGCCGCTTTCGCGAAGTGCCAAAAGAACGTCGGAAAGGTGTAAAGACTCGACATTCAAACCAGCAGCGAATGCGTGTTTAAGGATCGTAAGGTAAACGTGACTTGCGGTCGGAAGCGATCGAACATCCATAGATGCAAGCGTGTTTTGGATCAGTTCGGACATCGTGATTGTTTTCCTCGTCTCCTCAATCAGGATGGAGTCGCGTACTTCTGGCTTGCGTACGGTAACAACGAGGTCAAGAGTAGCGACGCTTTCAGAGCCAGAATTCAGGCCCTTTACGCTCCTCTGGCCCTTATCCAGAATCCCTATGTGGACGGGCCGATTATCAAACCCCGAAGCGAGCAGAATGCGCTGAACCATCGACCAAATCCGGCCACTGCTGTTTCCAAATACAAGTGACAGGTGGCGCCCCGGCTTTAGAACTCGGTAGGCCTCAAAGATAGCTCGGCCCAAGAGGTCCTCGTACCGGGAGGCTGCGTCCGTGCTCCGCTTTCCATTGGTGTGGATTACAGCTTCCTGAGAGTCATCGGTTCGATCACCAAGCCATGCTTCCTGAAAAAGAGCCATGTCCGCATAGAATAGATTGCTGCCGAACGGCGGATCCGTAAACACGTAGTCGACAGAGGCATCGTCGAGATGTGCCAGATCCGCAGCAGAAGCAATCACATACCGCTGCTCGACTTTGTCACGGGCTGCTTGATGCGTCTTGCGGGCTGCAATCTCCCCATCCGAACGCAATGCCGCATCGACCTTCCGATCAAACAGTTCGAATACGTTCCACTCAAAGTAGACTGGTGCAATGTAGTAATTCTGCGTAGCGGCGTTCAGTGGGCGCTGATGACTCCATTGGTACCGTCGGGAAGCACGCGGCAAAATTGCAGTGAACGCAAACATCAGCTTCTGACGAAGATTGTCGTCCGCAATGTGTTTGATTTCAGTCCAGATATAGAACAGGGCCAGCGCATTGCGGGGGGAAAAAAATTGTCGCGTGTTGTCTAGTCCCCACTTCTTCAGTGCCGACCGCTTGTACATTTCTCGATCAGCCGCAATGCAAACGCTCGGCACTCGACCTAAGTCATCATGGCTCTCAGCGTTCTTGATGTTGAGTAAATCGACGTCTGAGACTGGCTGCTCAACCTGCTTCTTTCTTTCGCCATCGACCACAATCCGGACCGGGACGTCTCTTAGGTGGGTTCCACCGCGCTTTTGAAACGCTGAGCCGCAATGTGGACACTTCGTCGGCACGGCCCAATCATTCGATGCCATCGCCTCGTAATACACAATGTCTGCTGAACACGATTCACATGCATAAACGAAGGACCAGATGGCCCGTACGAACTCAACGGAAGCGCCATCTGTCGCTCGTCGGGTCAGGTAGAGGTCACCGAGTCTCGCTCGGGCGTTCTTCATGACCTGAGCGGCGGCCAAGCGGAGGTCCTGTGGCGCAACCTCGGTGAGGTAGCCACGCCCGATATGCCGGCCTAGAGCCGATATATCGCTGACCACTGCGGACCGTCCGGCGAGTCGGGCGGCGACGGCAGTCATTCCGGAGCCAGCAAACATGTCCACGACAACCTCTCTCGGCTTTGTAAACGCCAATATGTATGGCGTGATCGCGTCTACAGGCACCTTGGTCAGGTAACCGTGGGCGTTGTAGATCGGATCCGTGCGAGGAGCAACGATGACATCGGGTAGCCCGAAGTCGTTTTGGGAAAGATCGGCATTCATCGGAAGAGAGTCTCAGATCTAAATCAAGTTAGACAACGCCTGAAAGGCTATACGACTCAGGCACTTACATGCAACTGAAATTGCGCAAATCTTGTTAAAGACACGAGATACATGAATGCCCATTGCCGTTACTGGCAACATACGCCAATGGGATTCAAAGTCGACTCTAGTTTCTTGCGCTTTCTGACGATGGGAGCGCTTGCGTCACAACGTGTTGTTGAGCTAATGGCGCGTGCAGGTCTCCAACCAATAGAGCTGGAGCGGTATTCATCATCGAACAAGATTTGGACGACGAAGGTCAAGCGACTTCGGCTCCCCGACTTGCTCTGCGTGAAGACGGGGCTGCGGGTGGAAGTTCGGGCGAAGAGTGATCTCGCGATCCGCATGAGTGATGCCCCGGACAATGAGGCCAGAAGGTGGTTTTCTTGCCTGAACAGCGACGACATCATTGCGTTCGTGCAGTGTCAGCCTGGGATCGGTTCTCCGATACCCGCTGAGAACGCCGAGCTGTTCTGGGTAAAGCATCTTCATTCAGTTCAGGAAAGCGAGACCCGGTTGGGCCCACCAAAGTCAGCGGGCGAGGGGTCGGAGCGTGACCGAACGTGGGCAAGTATTGTTGCTACACGGAGCGGAGAGTGTCTCGAAGTCACTTCCGAAAAAATTGTGACAAAGCTGGATAGTGGCCGCTCGCAGAGCTACCGCCTTCGTGGCATGACACCGTACGTCAAGCCTGGATCGCGATTCTCGGCGGAAACTGAATTCCTCGCCGGTTTGCCAAAGAAAAAAGCTTCCTTCGCTGAGATAGCCACTCGGTCGTGGAACCCTCGCACGCTTGTGAAAGGTTCACCGTTAGACCAATACGTCGCAGCCAAGGCATTGGGAGTCGTGGGGGCCAACACTGATTTTGCATTGTTGCGATCGCTACACGACGAAAGTTTAGATGCGCGCGTATCCCTCGAGGCTGCAGGGAGCCTCGCGAAGCTCGGTGCCTCAGTGGGACTGGAATGGCTTGCAAAGGAGATAACCGAGCCACGGGAAAGCTATCTTCGTTTGGAAAGTGTCTTTCTGCTATCTGAGCTCAAGGGTTCCCCTCTTGAAGGTGATGCCGCAAAACTCCTCGCTGCAATCGCATCCAACAGCGATCTCGTCGGTGACGAAAGTCGACAGGCAGCAATCTGGGGATTAGGTCGTGCCGGGTTAGGTGCGTATTCCGACCTTATTCCTTTTCTCGACGTTGAGGATGAAAACGAAAGAATTCACGCAATGGTTGCACTAGGGCCGAAGCTACCGGCTCCGGTGGTTCGCGAGTTGGTATCTATCGTGAGCGAGGAATCAGCGTCCGAGCGACAGAAGGCATCTGCTCTCCACGTTCTATCGAGATTGAGTGATGTTTCTGCGGCCGCTAGGGAGCTAAGTGAGATTGCGGCGAGCAGTAATAGGTACGCCGCAGCCTGGGCGCGGGCGACACTGGGATGCATGGAGCCTGAGCAGGTGCACAACGTCGTGCGTGATGCTGGCGTTCTTGAGGACATCCTGCCGCTGCAGCTGCTCTCGACTGGCAGCAATTGGACGCGTAACGAGAGCACGTTGGAATCCCTGAACTTCATCCAGAAACAGACCGTATTCGGTGCCTAGGTTCCACTTCCGAATCACGCCCTTCCGGGCATCTGTACGAAAATAATCAATAAAAACATTGGCTTATCTAAAGTAAGCCAATGGTACCTCTTCAAAATAGACAGTATATTTTGGAAATGTATTGCGTATTTCACGCCAGTATGAAAATCTACGTCTATAAGAACACTGTCGAGGCAGCAAAAATGGCATCAAAAAGCCGAGAAAAATTTGTCTCCCTAACGGAAAAACGAGTGTCTAGAACCCTCAAGGACATCAGATTGATTGGAAATCTCTCCAATAAGAGCAACTATTCTTATACGGAAGAAGATGTACGAAAAATCCTTGCCGCACTCGATTCCGAGTTAAAAAATCTACGCAAAAGATTCGAATCAAGTGGGATCAGCGACAGCACCGTCTTCAAGCTATAAGGAATTCCGCGAATGGATGCATTGCTAAATCAAGTGTTGGAAGCGACAAAAGCGGCACAAGTCACTGACTTGCTGGAAGCTGTTCAGTCCGCTCACCGAATCAGCTGGCTTCCCGTCGGCGATATCGATAATAACTTCGGCATTATCAACATGGGTAAGGACCCGGCTGGTGGGTTAATTGAGCGAGTAACCAATGCCTTAGACGCCGTAATCGAGCGACGTTGGCAGGAACTGAGCCAGCCAGCTCATCTGCCTTCTCCTCGGGCGGCGGTCCGGGAATGGTGGGATGTACCGGATGGAAAACTCGGTAAGGTCGAAGATCTCCGTCGTATTAAGGATGACCTCGCAGAACAAGTGACAGTCACACTTTTAGACGGCGACCGAGCCGATCTACCGACACTCGAAATTCGTGATCTCGGCGTCGGGCTTCGTTCTCAGGAGTTCAAGGATTCAATCCTTGGACTGAACAAGAATCGCAAGCTCCAAAAGCGCTTTCTCGCTGGCGCCTTCGGGCAAGGTGGAAGCACGGCACTTGCTCATTCCGAATACACCCTAATTGTCTCACGCCACATTAATATATCGAACAGTAAGACGGATCCAGTTGCTGCGACCGTCGTACGCTTCAATCCAGGCAACATCCAGACTGATAAGCACGGTCGCTATGAATACCTGATTGACAAGTCATCAGGATTCCCCATGATTTTCGATGCATCTGAAGAAGAATTTCCTGCTGGTACGCTCGTTAGGCACGTGGCGATGCAGCTTTCAAAGTACACAGCCGTCATGACTGCGCCAACGGGTTCGCTCTGGTTTTTGGCTCATAACTATTTGTTTGATCCAGTCATTCCGTTCACCCTAGAAGAAAAACGTAGTACAAAGGGAAATGCACGTCGAAGTGCAGGTGGGAATCATCGACTGTTATCGCGTAGTGATAGCACGGAATATAAAAATTCTGCGAAACGTACATTCAATTCTGGGGAAATTGAAATCAATTGGTGGGTAATAAAGGCCGACTCGCCGGAGGCGAAGAATCGCATTACCCAATACACGATGGCGTCCCAGCCAATAATCGTGACGTACAACGGCCAAAAGCAAGGCTATTTCCCGAATACGCTGATCAAGAATGATTTAAAGCTACCGTATTTGGATCGGTACATTGTCGTACACGTGGATTGTGACGGCCTAGACAATGATTCTCGCCGCCAGCTCTTCACATCAACAAGGGAATCGCTCAAAGAGACACAGCTCGGCGACAATCTTCGACAAATTGTGCTTGAATCGCTTCAGGAGGATGACAACCTTCGGCGTCTAGATCACGAGCGGAAACAGCGATACGTCCGAAATGTGGATTCATCGTCGCTTGAAAATATTCGACGCCGCCTTGCGAAGCGAGTAAATGTATTTGCAAGAGGCTCCGGTAGGACCAGTCCAGACAGGCCGGTCGATGTGCCACGCGGCCCCCCCGGTCCGCCCCCGGTCGCAATTCCGGTCCAGGATCCCCCAACTTTCATTCGCATTACAAACGCAAATCCGCGACCCGTTTATGCCGGAAGAACATTCACCCTCAAGTTTGAGACGGATGCCAAGGCGGACTATTTTCGCAATCCCGGGTCCTTTATTGCTGCAATCAACCCACCATCGTTTGGTTCGTTTACTGGTGTTGCAAACATTCTAGACGGCCACGGCAAGGCGTTTTTCAAGGCTGCACCCGACGTTGAGATCGGCATGCTCGCTGAGATTACTTTGGAAGTCCGTCCGCCGATAAGCCCGACAATTCGCGCCCAGACCAGTGTCAAAGTGGCCGTTTTGCCAGATACCTCTGGCGAAAATCCTGGCGCGGGACATACACCCAATATTACCCCGCATTGGGTGGGTGAAGGTGACGATCAGTGGGATGAGTGGGGCTGGGATGAGTCATCGGTAGCAAAGGTCATGAAGGACGATGAATCAATCAACGTCTTCGTATCTTCCGACAATAGTAGGCTAAGTACCCTTATTGGCCGCGCCCAGCGGCACAGCACGGAGGCCGTCGATGCCATCAAAGAATTCTATCTAGAACACATTTCATATCATGCACTAATCGCCGAACTGGATGATGAGCAAATCGAAGGAGGCACGACAAGCAGTGACGACGAGCACACTCCGCCGCTAATTGATATAGAGATGAAGCACGCCAATGACACGCTTTGCGGAATTATCGAGTCCCTGTTTAACATGTTTGTTGCCGGAACGATTGAGACGGAAGAAGTTGCTCAATCCGAACTCGAAAGTTCGGTCTCAGCCGTGAGTACAGGTGACTGATAACCTCCATGCAAGTCCCTGGGCCCGTTATTCTCCAAAGTGGGGCCACCCATGGCACCGGATGTGCTCGTATCTTGGGACGTTTCCGCCACCACTCGCTCGGGCGTTTATTGGTGCGCTGAGCGACCCGGGTGACATAGTACTTGACCCCTTCTCTGGACGCGGTACGACACTTCTGGAGGCAAGGCTTTTGGGGCGTTTCCCCTTGGCGTCCGATGTCAATCCGATAGCGGTTGCATTATCTGCAGCAAAGAATGTCTATGTTGAACACCTAGACGTACTCGAACGTCTGGACGATTTGATGCACAGATTCGATTCTGTGCTTTACCTACCCGAAGCCAGGGTTCAACCAGAGGATATTCAATTAATCTATAACAGCAACACTCTGGCGGAGTTGTGCTATCTCAGACGTCGGCTCGCAAACTCAGATAAGGCTGTCGATCAATTTCTCGCCGGGACTGTGCTGGGGATCATGCATGGTAGTGAACGGAAGGACAACAGCTCCGGATATGCATCAATTGATATGCCGAATACTTTTAGCATGTCACCAAATTATGTTCGTCGATTTGTAGAAAGAAAATTGTCCAGGCCGTATCGCAATGTTTTCGAGGTTATTCGTGGAAAGCTTGTTCGACTGTTCGAGTCGGGCGCAGTTACAAAGCCGGGCGGAATTGTCGAATGGTGCGATGTCAGAGGAATTTCGATGAATGCGAAGTTTGCACCGTTTATTGGACAAATCAGATTAGTGGTTACATCACCGCCATACCTTGACGTAATCAATTACGCCAAGCAAAACTGGATTCGTAACTGGTTTATGGCTAATCATCCCAACTATCATCTTTTTGAGTCGTTGGATGATGAACTTGTGCTTGACCGATGGCTTAAATTCGCTGACGAAGCAGTCCTTGAAATGAAGAAGATGCTTGCGCCGGGCGGAGTCATTGCACTCGTCTTAGGCGACGTAGCATTAGGCTCTCGAGGATTTATCTCGTTGGCCCGCGAGTTTATCCAACGCGTACTTCACGAAAAAACGTTTCATTACGTTGGATGCTTCGATGATGAGATTCGGGAAGGAGTTAAGACAACCCGGATATGGGGAGAAACAAAAGGAAGGGCAACTGAGACCGATCGAATTGTCATCTTGTCTGACCGTTGCCCAACATTTCACTTTTCGCGGTTGTCGGATCTATTCGGGCCTGAGGCCAAGTTTGAAGCTGAAGACCTAATCAGATTTAATGCCGCCGCGCTGGCTGAGCATGCCCGCTCATTTTCTGGCGTCGACTCAAACAAAGCTTCTAAGTAGATTCTGGGGTTCAGCTCTATTGGAGTTGGCGAGAAGTGGGCTCAGGGAAGGATTGGCTTAAACGCAAACCATTTCGTCAACCGGACGATGCTTCGGGGAATCACATGCTGACTAACGAGGAAGCCGAGAAGTTGAAACGTAGGTTGGTACGCCAGAAGGAGCGTGACCTGGAACTTGCCGACCGGGAGGCACGGGGACGGGCCGCTGCCCTGCGTAGCGCCAAGAGCCAGAAGCGGGCGAAGGACAAGCAAAAGGTACAGCAGAAAGCTGTGGCCGATGCCGCTGTAGCTGCGGGAAAGACTCCGAAGTCGAAGGCGAAGAAGCGTAGCGTATTTGCTGTATTGAGTGGGGCGTTTGAAACGAATCGGCGCAAGTTCTAGCGGCAACAGCGTAGCCGGCCTCGTGAACACCCCAAAACGACAGCACATCATTCCGTGTCTTCATCTGCGCCACTTCGCGGGCGATGATCCTGCTGGACAAGTGTGGAATTATGACGCACAGAGTGGGAAAGTCTGGTCGGCTGCGCCGGAGAACACCGCAGTGGAGGGCCATTTCTATTCGGGTGAACGCGATGACGGATCGATGGATACGACTATCGAGGAGCATCTTGCGTCAGTTGAGAATTCGGCAGTGCCGGCCTACACGGCCTTGCTTCGAGGAGAGATTCCAGGAGAGTCGCAAGGGCGTGCGGACTTTGCACATTTCGTGGCCCTGATGTTCTCGAGAACTCGCGCAATGCGGCGTATGGCTGCCGAGGGTTACGGCAAGTTTATGCAGATCATGCTCTACGCGTATGCGAATGATCCTGATGCCTTTGATTCTTCAATTCGTCGGTACGAAGAGGAAACCGGACAGCATCTGAGCCCAGAGCAGCGTGAGCACGCCCGACAATCAATGATTGATCCATCGAAGTTCGAATTCATCGTTCCGAGAGAGCGGACGCTGACGGCATTGAGCACGGCGGACAAGCTCGCACCTATGTTCTACAATATGAAATGGTGGGTAATGAATGCTGCCGACGGCTATTTCATTACCAGTGACAATCCAGTAGTCCGAGAAGTAGACCCGCGCTCGGTAAGCCCATTCTATGGAGATGGCGGTTTCGCCAACAAAACAGTTGAGGTCACCTTTCCTCTCAGCCCACAGAAGTTATTATTGATGACGTGGAGCGATCTCGAGTACAGAAGGGAGATTGATGGCGAAGCTGTATGGGCGGCGAACATGGCTCGGGCATCTCACTCGGAGCAATTTCTCTATGCGCATCGGAATGAAATCGATGTGGCGAACCTTGCGGCAGAATTCCGCGAAGTTAGACCCGGTATGCGGATGTCCGGGTTTGGGCCGAAGAAATTTGGCAATGTTAGACTTCGCAGGCGTCGCGAGCGCAAGTAGTGCGAGGAGCGCTCGGCAGCGATCGGGTTCGCTTCCCCCGATACTATGACTGATAATCCCTAGGCTAGGCGAAAAGATATTCGGAACAGGTACTTGGCGTCGTGCTGAATTTGCGCAGTAGAAAATTGGTAGAGGCCGCCAAGCAAACTGCTTCGAAGGAAGCGCTAGATGCGGGTTTTTGGTGCAAATCCTGCACCTTGATATGCTGCAACGATGTATTCGTTCATTTGCTGTTAGGCCGAACTGGGGAGGAACTAAATGGGGCAGCACGGAGCGATTTGCAGGCTGGGCGTCTTCTACGACGGATCGTTTTTCTCGTATGCGCAAAACTATTACTACCATGAGCGGCAGCTTGGCTGGCTTCGCTTCCCCGAGCTGCATCGCTTCCTGGAGAAGTACATCGGGTTGCGAGAGCAGGGGTTTGCGAGCTACAAGGTCGTCTATGCAGCGTGGCACCAAGGTCTCTTCACAGCCAAGGAAGCGACTGCCGATCAGCTGAAGCGCGATCGCGATCGGTACCACGATATGATGCACGCCGGCGTGGATCCCAAGTATCTTCCCATGTCGCAGAAGCACGGCGAGAAAGGCGTGGACGTCGCTCTCGCCGTAGACGCCCTGCAGGTCGGTTTGGGTCAGAAGATCGATGTAGCTGTTCTCGTCACTGGCGACGGCGACTTCGTTCCCTTGGTTCGGGCGCTGAACAAGCAAGGTGTTCGCGTGCTCGCGGCCTACTTCGCGTTCGAGAAAGAGGACGGCAGCAAGAGCTTCATCAACGACCGCCTGCTGACAGCAGCGAACTACGCGGTTGACATCAACGCCCTCGGATCATCCAAGGAG
>Ga0210402_10006858_pt1 | contig 10033 bp, 6 predicted proteins | sample IncBWC7MmetaG_FD_161055 | JGI IMG/M metagenome (GOLD analysis project Ga0210402, IMG submission 161055) | Forest soil microbial communities from Barre Woods Harvard Forest LTER site, Petersham, Massachusetts, United States - Inc-BW-C-7-M | ecosystem: Environmental > Terrestrial > Soil >...
TCATTGGGACTCACCTGAAAGCTCGGACAGCATGCGCAACAGGCCCGCCACCGGCAGGCGCAGCCATTCTACCCGGTGAGCCAGCTCATATTCGATCTCGTGAATGGCTTTTTCCAGCAAAAAGAAATTAACCATGGCATCCGTTGCATGCGGATCGGCAGGCCAGAGTCGCGTGTTTGTCATGCTCTCGCGGTAGGCGGTCTGGAACGCCTCCGCGGCGCGATCGCGCCATTCGCGAAGTGCTGCCGCGAGCTTGCCCTGCTCGTCGGGCGCGACCCTCAAGGCGCGGTCGAACGCGGCAATGACGGAGTAATCGATCGATCGGATCAGGCCCGCGACGTCGCGTGCCGGCGGCGCCTTGCGCCTCCGCTCGGCCAGCGGCAGGCCGGTATCGCCTTCGAAGCCGATGACGAAGATGTCGTCCCTTGCGATCAGCATCTGCTCGAGCCGGAAATCGCCGTGAATGCGGATGGAAGATCCATCGATGTCAGGCGGCAGCAAATTGCTCAGCCGCCTGTGGATGGCGTCGCGTTGGGCCAGCAGTCTCTCGACCAGCGGCCGGTCGGCCTCGCGCACGGCGTCGCGCTGGCCGAGCGCATCGAACAGGCGGTCGGCGCGGGCGATGACTTCGCCGGTCCAGCGCCGCACGTCCTCTGCTATGATCTCCTCCGGTGCGAAGTCGGCGATCTCGGAATGACCGGCGAGCGCCTGATGCAGCTCGGCCACGCGCCGTCCTGCCTGGGACATGATGCGCAGATACGGAATCTGCTGCTCGTCCCTGCTGCCGTAACCATTGGCGGCCAGGAGACGCTGGTCGTCGACAAAACGGTCGAGATAGGCCGATGTCACGGTCCAGCCGTCGCCTTGATGGGGCACCTGTGCATGGACGGTGGCGATCGCGCTGCGCTGCTGGCCTTCGACGAATTCGACGGTGCCGAGCAGGGCCGGCGCATTGGCAAAATGCGCCACGTCGGTCAGGAAGCGGCCGACTTCGATGACGGGATTGAAACCGGCTTCCGTCTTCCGGAACACCTTGACGCAATAGTCGCCATCGACCAGCGCCGTGCTGTTGGATTTGCCGGTCTCGACGGTGCGAATGCTTTCGGGCTGCCGCACCTGCTTGTCGGAGAATTGACTGGTCGGCCGGAATTCCAGCTGCAGGTTGTTCTCGGTGACCGTCAGCGATTCCCTCAAATTGCGCAGCAGCAGCCCGATGAAGATCGGATCGGTTGCGACATCGAGCAGCGTGCCTTCGCGCGCGCCCTGGCGCACGGCGGCAAAGGCGCGCGGATTGTAGCGCTCGCGATCGAACCGCACCCATTCGATCTGCATCGGCAGCAGATAGCGCGCGGTCTTGTCGTTGCGTGTCGCTTCGAAGAAAGCCAGCCACGGCCGGTTGTCGCCGATGTCGCAGAAGGGAATCGCGGTGACGAGGGTGGGGTGGATCTTTTCCGGCGAGCGCTCCGGATACCAGCGCGTCCGCGCCAGATGTCCCGGCAGCACGTCACGCTCGAACACGCCGCGGGTACGGGCGAGCGAGACCCAGGTCGAGTTCAGCGGCACCACCAGCGTCTCGAATTCCGGCACCGCGCGCGGCGTCACCGGCTCCGACTTGTCGCGTTCCTGCAGCTGGAACCAGTAGAAGCCAAAGGGCGCGAGCGTGATCATGTAAGGCAATTCGCCGATCGCTGGAAAGCGCGTGCGGCCCAGCATCTCCAGCGGAATGCGATCTTTCCACGCCGACAGGTCAAGCTCGGTCGCCTGCGCCGAGCGCGACAGGTTGGCGACGCAAAGGATGGCTTCGCCCTTGTACTCCCTGACATAGGCGAGCACGGAGCGGTTGGCCGGGCGGATAAACGTCATCGTGCCGCGGCCGAACGCCAGCGTCGATTTGCGCACGGCGATGAGCCGCTTGGTGGCTGACAGCAGCGACGACAGGCTGCGCGATTGCGCTTCCACATTGACGGCTTCATAGCCGTAGACGGGGTCCATGATCATCGGCGCGTAGAGTTTGGCGGGATCGGCGCGCGAGAAACCGCCATTGCGGTCCGGCGTCCACTGCATCGGCGTGCGCACACCGTTGCGGTCGCCGAGATAGATGTTGTCGCCCATGCCGATCTCGTCGCCGTAATAGATGATCGGCGTGCCCGGGAACGACAGCAACAGCGAGTTCATCAGCTCGATCTTGCGCCGGTCGTTGTCCATCAACGGCGCGAGCCGGCGGCGGATGCCGACATTGATGCGAGCGCGCGGATCGTTGGCATAGGTCGACCACAGATAGTCGCGCTCGACGTCGGTGACCATTTCCAGCGTCAGCTCGTCATGGTTGCGCAGGAACAGCGCCCATTGGCAATCGGCGGGGATGTCGGGTGTCTGCCGCAGGATGTCGGTGATGGGAAAACGGTCTTCCTGCGCGATCGCCATGTAGAAGCGTGGCATCAGCGGGAAGTGATAGGCCATGTGGCATTCGTCGCTCTGGCCAAAATATTCCTGCACGTCCTCGGGCCATTGATTGGCCTCGGCGAGCAGAACCTTGTTTCTGGCGTAGGCGTCGAGCTCCTGGCGCAGCGTCTTGATGATGGCGTGCGTCTCCGGCAGATTCTCGTTGTTGGTGCCGTCGCGCTCGCAGAGATAGGGGATCGCGTCGAGCCGGAAGCCGTCGACGCCGGTATCGAGCCAGCGCTTCATCACCTGGATGATCGCGCTGACCACGCGCGGATTGTCAAAATTCAGGTCCGGCTGATGCGAGAAGAAGCGGTGCCAGTAGAACTGGCCGGCTTCGGGATCCCAGGTCCAGTTCGACTTTTCCGTGTCCGTGAAAATAATACGCGTGCCCTGGTATTTCTGGTCGGTGTCGCTCCAGACATACCAGTCGCGCGCGCTGGAGCCCGGATGGCTGCGGCGGGCGCGCTTGAACCAGTCGTGCTGGTCGGAGGTGTGGTTGACGACGAGCTCGGTGATGACCCGCAAGCCGAGCTTCTTCGCCTCTTGGATGAAGCGCTTGAAATCCTTCATCGTCCCGAAATCGGGATTGATCGCGCCGTAATCGGCGATGTCATAGCCGTCGTCGCGGCCGGGCGAGGGATAGAACGGCAGCAGCCACAGCGTGGTGACGCCGAGCTCGTGGAGATAGGGCAGCTTCTCGCACAGGCCCGCGAAATCGCCGATGCCGTCATTGTTGCTGTCGGCAAAGGCCTTCACGTGCAACTGGTAGATGATGGCGTCCTTGTACCAGAGCGCGTCGCCGTCGAGATCGCTGACCGGCAGTTCGGCCGTATCGATGGAGGACATCAGGTTCATCGCGCGGCCCCCTTGCGTCCGGCCGCGATCCCGCCCGCTTCGGGCGCAATAGGGAGACTGGCGCCGGTACCGGCGCTTTCGACAGTTCGCGCTTGTTTGATCACGGTGATGCCATTGACATGGAACTGACGTCCCGTTTCGTTAGCGGGAAAGGAGACGCTGTACCTCACTAGAAAGTCGCTTGCTTGCCAATGGTTCCATTTGGAACTGCCCTGTGGGCGACGGCGTTGGAAGTGCCTATCCTGTTCTCCTATCTGGACAATTTCGCGACATTGTCTCCCCCCGTCGCGTGCAAACTGCGTGCCTAATGGACCTTTTCAGCCAAGCTCAAAGTCTGGGAATCCTGACCGAATTCACCGACGGCCAGGGCCAGCGCCACGTTACCGACGAAACTGCCCTGAAAATCATCATTGAAGCCTTCCCGGCATTGACGCCGCGCCGGTTCGTGGACGGTCCGGTGGTGATCCGGACCTCGCTGCCCGCCCGGACCGAGCTGCGCGACACGGCAAAATTGCCGGTCCACTGGAAGATCGCGGCGAGCGGAGGGGTGATCGCCGAGGGCGCGACGGATGATCGCAGCCTGGTCTGGCCCGAAAACCTCCCGGAGGGCGCCTATCGGCTGCAGCTCAGCGATGCCGCGGACAAAACCGAGGAGGCGCCGCTGATCGTGGCGCCGGAGCGGGCTTTTGCCGGCGATTTCGACCGCGGTTGGCTGATCGCCGTGCAGCTCTACGGCGTCCGCTCGGCGCGCAACTGGGGCATGGGCGATTTCAGCGATCTCGCGCAGTTGATTCGGCGGGCGAGCAATCTTGGCGCTGACGGTATCGGCCTCAATCCGCTGCATGCGCTGTTCGACGACCGCCCCGGCGATTGCAGCCCCTATGCGCCGAACAGCCGGCTGTTTTTGAACGCGCTTTATATCGATGCGGAGAAAGCCCCGGGTTATTCGGGCGACGTAGATGCCAAAGCCGTCACAAAATTGCGTGAGACGACCGTCGTCGACTATCCCGCCGTCGCTGCGCTGAAGTGGCCGGCGCTGCGTCAGGCCTTTGAAAAATTCAGCGCCAATCCGGATCCGGTGTCGCATGCGGATTTCGAGGCCTTCCGCGTCGAGCGCGGCACATTGCTGCTGCGCTTTGCCTGTTTCGAAGTGCTGCGCCATCGCTTCGACAAGCCGTGGTGGGAGTGGCCGGAGGAGTGGCGGGAGCCGGATGCTGCGAAATGCGCGGAGTTGCGCGTCGGTCCCGACAGGAGTGAGGTCGAATTCGTCGAGTACGTGCAATGGGTCGCCGACCGCCAATTGGGCGCCTGCAAGAAGCTGGCGGAAAACCTTGGCATGGAGGTCGGGCTCTATCTCGACGTCGCCGTCGGCGTGCAGTCCGATGGATTCGATGCCTGGAACGAGCAGGTGGCGATCTCGCGCCATCTCGCGGTCGGCGCGCCGCCCGATCCGCTCAACACACTTGGCCAGAACTGGGGCCTCGCCGGCTTCAACGCCGCGGGTCTCGAAATGAAATCCTTCGCGCCGTTCCGCGAGATGCTGCGGGCCTCGATGCGCCATGCCGGCGCGATCCGGCTTGACCACGTGCTGGGATTGAAGCGGCTTTATCTGGTGCCGCACGGTTTTCCCGCCCGTCAGGGCGCCTATGTACAGATGCCGCTGGAGGCGTTGTTTGCGGCCACGGCGCTGGAAAGCGTCGCGCAGCACTGCGTCGTGATCGGCGAGGACCTCGGCACCGTGCCGGAAGGTTTTCGCGAGCAGATGGCCGATTGGGGCATCTGGTCGTATCTGGTCGTGATGTTCGAGCGCAATGATGACGGACATTTCCGCGGCATCGACCGCTATCAGCCCAACGCGCTGGTCACCTTCAACACCCACGATCTCTGCACCTATGCCGGCTGGCGCTCCTTCGGCGATCTGAAGATCAAGCGCTCGATCGGGCTCGATCCCGGCGAAACCGACCAAGAACGCTGGGATGCGCTCGGCATGTTCGACGAGGTGCTGCGCCAGAACGGCATCGAGCAGAACGACCTCTATTCGGTCGCCAGATTTCTGGCGCGGACCAGATCGCGGCTGATGGCGATCTCGCTGGAAGATATGCTGGGCGTCACCGATCAGCCCAACATTCCCGGCACCGTGAACGAACATCCAAACTGGCGGCAGCGACTGCCGGTCGCGATCGAAGACTTCTCCGCGACCTTCGATGCGGCAGCGCTCAAGGACGCGACCCATGAGCGGATGCGTATCGCGGGCTGACTTTTAGCGAGTGAGGCGAGTTGCCATTAGCGATCGAAGATTATGGCCTGATCGGCGATTGTGAGACCGCGGCGCTGGTCGGGCGCGACGGATCGATCGACTGGCTGTGCTGGCCGGCCTTCGATTCCGACGCCTGCTTTGCCGCGATCCTCGGCACGGATAAGCACGGCCGCTGGCTGATCGCGCCGAAGGCGGAAATCAAAAAGACTTCGCGCCGCTATCGGGATCAGACGCTGATCCTGGAGACGCAATTCGAAACGGCGGATGGTACCGTCGCGCTGATCGACTTCATGCCGCCGCGCGGCAAGGCTTCCGACGTCGTCCGCCTGGTGCGCGGCGTCAAAGGCCGGGTGAAGATGCGGATGCAGCTGGTGATCCGATTCGGCTTCGGCGTCGATATTCCCTGGGTGAAGCGCACCGAGGACCGCTCCGCGCTGCTGGCTATCGCGGGCCAGGACATGACTGTGCTGCGCACGCCGGTCGAGACCCACGGCGAGGACATGACCACGGTCGCCGATTTCGAGGTGAGCGAAGGCGAGACCATTCCCTTTGTGCTCACCTATGGTCCCTCGCATCTCGATTTGCCCGAGCCGATCGATCCGGAAGTGGCGCTGAGGGAGACCGAGGCGTTCTGGAAGGAATGGTGCGGTCGCTGCACTTACGAGGGCGAGCATCGCGCGCTGGTGCTGCGTTCGCTGGTCACGCTGAAGGCGCTGACCTTCGCGCCGACCGGCGGCATCGTCGCCGCGCCCACCACCTCGCTGCCGGAGAAGCTCGGCGGCGCGCGAAACTGGGACTACCGCTTCTGCTGGCTGCGCGACGCCACCTTCACCCTGCTGGCGCTGATGAACTCCGGCTATACCGAGGAAGCCTCGGCCTGGCACAACTGGCTCTTGCGGGCGGCCGCCGGCGCGCCCGACAACATGCAGATCATGTACGGCATCTGGGGCCAGCGGCGCTTGCTGGAATGGGAGGCGGCCTGGCTGCCGGGCTACGAAGGGGCGCAGCCGGTGCGGATCGGCAATGCCGCACATGCCCAGCTGCAGCTCGACGTCTATGGCGAGCTGATCGACGCCTTCCACCAGGCGCGCATGGCGAAGCTGAAACTCGACGACGGCAGCTGGGATCTGGAATGCGCGGTGCTGCAACATCTCGCCGAGGTCTGGGATCATCCCGATCACGGCATCTGGGAGCGGCGTGGCGAGCCCAGACATTACGTCTTCTCCAAGGTGATGACCTGGGTCGCCTTCGACCGCGCCATCAAGAGCGTGGAGAAATTCGGCTTCAAGGCGCCGCTGGAGGAATGGCGCGCGCTGCGCGACACCATTCATCGCAACGTATGCGCCATGGGTTTTGATGCCGGGCTCAATTCCTTTGTCGAGTCCTATGGTTCGAAACTGCTCGATGCCAGCATCCTGCTGTTGCCGGCAGTCGGTTTTCTGCCCGCGGCCGACGCGCGGATTCGCGGCACGATTGCGGCGATTGAAAAACACATGATGCGCGACGGATTTGTGCTGCGGCACGACCCGCGCGAGTTGCGATCTGACGAGAAGGAGCCGATCGAGGGTGCGTTCCTGGCGTGCAGCCTGTGGCTCGCAGATGCCTATGTACTGTCGGGCGAATTAACGAAGGCGCGGACACTGTTCGACCGGGTGGTCAATATCGCCAACGATCTTGGCCTGCTGGCGGAGGAATATGACCCGATTGTGTGTCGCCAGACCGGCAATTTCCCGCAGGCGCTGACCCACATCGCGCTGATCAACACCGCCCATAACCTCGACGAAGCGACCAAGGCGAGCGAGAAGCCGGCGATGCAAAGGTCGAAGTAGCGACTGCGCGCCAAGGTCGAAATCAAAAGGGGCCACCTCGCGGCGACCCCTTGCCGGAAAAATTTGTTCGGAATGAAATCCAGCCCCGGCGGGGCCACACTAGAGCTTTCCGTAGACCCCGGGGATTCCGTAAGACTACGGTGTTCCCGTACCGGAACCGAATTGTCCCGGCGCGAGACACCCGACCGCCTGACGGTCGCAGCACGAGCCATTCACTCGTTGACGACGAAACCGGGGCGGAACGTCAGCTTTACCCGTTCTCCTTCAAAACGACCTCCATCGCCTTCGCAAATCCGTCCTCCTCATTCGAGGCGGTGACGCGCTTGGCGTGCTGCTTGACGTCGTCGTTGGCGTTCCCCATCGCAAACGACAGGCCGCTGACTGCGAACATCGCGACATCGTTGTGCATGTCGCCGATGGTGGCGACTTGATCCGTGGAAATGCCGAGACGCCGCGCCATTGCCTGCACGAAGGTGCCCTTGTTCTGGCCGGGCGGAGTGATGTCGAGATAGTAGTCCTGTGAGCGTATGGCCGTCGCCTGCGTGCCGAGGGCCTTCTGCATCTCGGTCTCGCAACGGGCGAGCAGCGCGAAATCCGGCGACGAGCCGACCACCTTGCACGCGCGGGAGACATAGGGCGTGAAATCGTCAACGATGGTCGGGTCGGCCTTGATGGCGCGCTTCTCGTTGGGGACATACTGGCCATCCGGGTGTTTCGTGAGCCACTGGTCGTTGGTGAACAGCCAGATATCCACACCGTATTCGTTGAGCAGGTCGAGGCTCTTCTGCACGGCGGAGGCGGGGATCAGGTGCTGCTCGACCGGATTCATCTGCGCATCGATGGTCGAGCTGCCGTTGAAAGGGCCGACCGGAAGCGTGATCCCGAGTGGCTCGATCAGAAACCGCATGCCGATGGCGGGGCGGCTCGAGGTGATGGTGAAGCCGATGCCGGCCTGGTGCAGCCGCTGCACGGCGGCCTTGGCGGCGTCCGTCAGGCGTTTGTCCTTGGTCAGCAGCGTGCCGTCGACGTCGGACACCACGAGGGCAATGCGGGTCATGGCTGGCTCGATTTCAACTGGCGCACGACATTCTCGACGATGGCCTCGACCGGTGCATCGATCGAAACCGTCAGCGGATGTTCGTCCCGCGTGGGCGGCTCCAGCGTGTCGAACTGGCTGGTAAGCAATCCCGGTGGCATGAAATGATCCTTCCGCCGGCCGAGCCGGTCCGCGATCAAGGCTTGCGAGCCGTCAAGATAGACCAGACAGACGTCGGTTCGGCCATGCAGCAGCACATCGCGATAGGCGCGCTTCAGCGCCGAGCAGCCGATCACGACACGCTCATTGGCTTCGCAGACCCGGTCGATCTCGGCGGCGATCGCCTTCAGCCACGGCCAGCGGTCCTCGTCGGTCAAGGGTTGGCCGGCGCTCATCTTGGCGACGTTGCTTTTGGGATGGAATTGGTCGGCGTCCTCGTAGGGCCAGCCGAGGCGTTTCGCCAGCTGTTCGCCGATCGTGCTCTTGCCCGAGCCGGAGACGCCCATCACGATCAGCGCGCATGGCACAGCTTCAGCTGCCACGAAAATCCTCCGGAAGCGCGGCTTTGTCGACCAGCCAGACCGTCTGGCCGTTCGACCGCGCGCGAGCGGCCGGCAGGTTCTCGCCGGAAAACACCCGCGTCAAGATCGTGCGTTTACCGGCGCCCGCGGCCTCGAACAGCATTTCACGGCAGGAAGCGAGCGCAGGCAGGGTAAGGCTCACCCGAGGCACAAAGGGCTCGACATTGGCCTGGGGCACGCCGACCACCCAGCGCGTCGTTTCCTCCACAGCCGGATAGCCCGGAAACAGCGAGGCGGTGTGGCCGTCCGGGCCTGCGCCCATCAGCACGAGATCGAACAGTGGCCGGACCGGATCGAGTTGATCCGCGCCATAGAAGGATTTTAGCTCGCGCTCGTAACGCGAGGCGGCGTCATCCGGGTTTGTAGCGTCAGCCGGGATCGGATGAATATGGGATGCGGGCGCGAGGCGATCGAGAAATATGCCGCGGGCCATCGCCATGTTGTTCCTGGCGTCGCTCACCGGCACGAAACGCTCATCGCCGATGAACCAGTGCACGCGGTCCCACGGAATCTTGCTTCGATAGGCCTCGGTCGCGAGCAGCTCATAGAGCTGTTTCGGGCTCGATCCGCCGGTGAGGCAAATCGCGATCCGGCCGCTGTTCTCGACGATCCGCGCCAGCACGCGATCGGCGGCGGTTTTGGCAAGCGCGGCAGCGTCTGCGACGGCAATGATCTTGCGCGGATCGGCGGCTGCCATCGTCAGGTCAGCTTGCGCCAGCTGCGGCCGTCGCGGGCAAGCAAGTCGTCCGCCTCCTCGGGGCCCTCGGTGCCGGCGTCATAGATCTTCAGCCCCTTGGCGCCGGCCTTCTTCCACGCATCGAGGAAGGGCTGCACCGCCTGCCAGCCGGCTTCGACGCTGTCGGCGCGCTGGAACAGGATATTGTCGCCGATCATGCAGTCATAGATCAGCGTCTCGTAGCCGGTCGATGGCTCGGCCTTGAAGTAATCCTTGTAGCGGAACTTCATTTCGACGCCGTCGATGTCGATCGCCGGCCCCGGCACTTTGGTGTTGAACTGCAGTTCGATGCCT
>Ga0210402_10006859_pt1 | contig 10033 bp, 9 predicted proteins | sample IncBWC7MmetaG_FD_161055 | JGI IMG/M metagenome (GOLD analysis project Ga0210402, IMG submission 161055) | Forest soil microbial communities from Barre Woods Harvard Forest LTER site, Petersham, Massachusetts, United States - Inc-BW-C-7-M | ecosystem: Environmental > Terrestrial > Soil >...
GGGTGGCGGAAGCGCTCAAGACCTATGGCACATCGCTCGATGCGAACGGGCTGCGCACTACCAACGCCACGTACGAGGGGGCGGGACGGAGCTTGGTCGCTGGCGTGCGCCATCCGTCGAACCCGGATTCAGTGGTCATTTATGTTTCGGCGTCGAGCGAAGCCGCGGCCGATGCCCTGGCGCGCAAGCTGCCCCATTACGGCAAGTATTCCTGGCTGGTCTTTGCCGGTGACGAGGCCACCAATGAGGCCACCGGCGAGTGGCCGGTCGGCGACACGCCGCTTGCCGTCAACCTGATGCCGCAGGCCCGGCCGATCAAACTGGAGCCAAGAAAGGCGCTTGCCGAGGTCAGGCCTGCGTTCGACATCGAGCGCATGAAGGCCGACGTCGAGTGGCTGGCGGCGCCTGCGCGCGAGGGGCGGGGCGCCGGCAGCCGCGGCCTTGATGCTGCAGCGAACTACATCGCGGAACGTTTCGAGCGCCTCGGCATTTCGCCGCTGACACCCGGAGCGCGTGGCGACGATCGCTATTTCCAGCGCTTCGACATGACGGGCGAAACCGGAGCGCCATTGCGGGCCAGCAACGTGATCGGCGTATTGCCGGGCGCGAACCCGGCTTTGAACGGTCAGGCAGTGATCGTATCGGCGCACTACGATCACCTGGGGTTTGGCTGGCCGGATGCGCGCGCCGGCGCCAAAGGGCAATTGCACCCGGGCGCCGACGACAACGCGTCGGGCGTCGCCGTGATGCTGGAACTGGCGCGGCTGACGGCGGATGCGCGGCCCGAACGCAGCGTCATCTTTGCGGCCTTCGCCGGAGAGGAGGCGGGTCTCCTGGGCGCGCGCCATTACGTGAGGACGGCACAAACACCCGGCGCCCCGTTCGCGCTGTCCGGTCATATCGCAGACTTGAACCTCGACACCGTGGGGCGCTTAGCAGACGGCAAGGTGACGGTCTTCGGCACCGGGTCGGCGCGCGAATTGCCGTTCATCTTCATGGGTGCGAGTGCGGTGACGGGCATTCCGACACAGATGGTTGCGCAGGAGATCAACGCATCGGACCACACGGCGTTTGTCGAGGCCGGCGTTCCGGCCGTGCAACTGTTTGCTTCCGTTGCGAGCGATTACCACCGCCCGTCGGATACGGCTGATAAGATCGACTATGCGGGATTGGGCAAGGTCGCGGCCATCCTGAAGGAGGCGACCGATTATCTGGCGGCGCAGGCCGAGCCGCTGGCTTTTTCAGGCAGCGTGGCCGCGGCGCAGCCGCGCGCCCCAGCGGCGCCGACCACAACCCGCCGGGTTGCCACCGGCATCGTGCCCGACATGACCCATCAGGGGGAAGGCGTACGAGTCGGCAGCGTGCAGCCGGGATCCGGAGCCGAAAACGCCGGAATCAAACCGGGTGACCGGCTGTTGGTTCTCGGCGGCGTCAAGACATCCAACTTGAGGGCCTTGGCGGATGCGCTCAAGGACTTGGCCCCAGGGCAAACCGTGGACGTCGAATTTGCGCGCGACGCCGAGATCTTGAGCGGGACGTTGCGGCTGGGTGAACGATAGGGAGGGTGCAGGGTGGGTCAAGTTCATCTCGTTAGCCCGTAGCCCGCATGAGCCACCGGGTCCGGCCTTTGGCCGGCCCGATGATAAACTCAGCGACATGCGGGGACTGCCAACTTCGCCCCTGCCCCCGGATATCGCTGCGCTCATCCGGGCTACTTGCTACTTGCTGAAGCAGGTGCCGCTTGAGCCTCAGGCAGCGACCTTGCTTGGCTTGACCTCCAGGAACTTGCTGGAATTTGCGATCGGAATCGACCGCGACTTCATCGCCTCAGGAATCTCGCGCATAAGGTCGACGTGTAGGAGCCCGTTCTCCAGGCTCGCGCCCTTGACCTTGACATAGTCGGCGAGTTGGAACCTACGCTCGAAGGTTCGCGCGGCGATGCCCTGGTAGAGCACGTCGCCGGTCGTTTCCCCGTCGTTGGTCTGCTTCTCGCCGCGGATCGTCAGCCCGTTCTCCTTCGTCTCGATCGAGAGATCAGCGTCGGTGAAGCCGGCAACTGCGACCGAGACGCGATAGGCGTTCTCACTCGCCCGCTCGATATTATAGGGCGGATAGTGTCGGATCAATAAACAACCGGTGCGGGGCAGATCGGTTGCCCGGCGTCGCCCGAGGTTCTCAACATTTAATTTCTCGTTCCTGTTGTGCTTTACCTCCGGCACCGCCATCTAGCCACACAGAAGCAAGCACTGGCTTGTCCGAAGAGCTGCCCAAAAACGGCGACGTACCGAAGTCTCCGCTCCCTGCGATTGGCAGCCTTGACGCCGTCGGCGGCACGAAAACATTCAAAAATCTACCTTGGTTCGTATCGCGGGTGCCGCCGGCACTCGCATTTCTGCACATCCGCGCGCTGGCGGCGCGTTTTGAGCTTTCACACTGTGAAAGGAGAACAAGATGAATAGACGTACCGCACTCGCAATGACGACCACAGCACTGCTGTGCTTGACAGTTAGCTTATCAGCAGGCGATTCCCTTGCTCAACAAAAGTCGCTCAAAGAGCAACTCGTCGGCACTTGGACACTCATCTCATCGGATCAGGTGCTGCCGGATGGCAGCAAGGTGAGACAGTTTGGCGCCCATCCGAAGGGTATCAACGTCTTTGACGCAAACGGTCGTTTTTTCCTCATGGTCGCGAGTCCTGGTTTCCTCGTGATCGCGAGTGCCGACAACACGAAAATCGTGTCCTATGACCCAAACAAGACGAATTCCGAGGAAATCGACAGCCTGATTGTGGAATCGATCGCTTACTACGGCACGTACACCGTCAAAGAGACGGAGAGAGTTGCCATCCTTCATCTTGAGGCCAGTACATTCCCGAACCAGATCGGAACCGATCAAAGACGAATTATCACCTCTCTCACGGCGGACGAACTGAAGTACAGCAACCCTGCTGCGATGCCTGGTGTCCAAGTCCATCAGGTATGGAAGCGAGCCGAGTAGGCGTGGCGTAGAAAACTTCCAACCGCAACTCGCTCGGCTTTTGCTGGTGCGGTCTTGATCCCGCGCGCCGTGAAAAACCGCCCGCCACTCCCCCTGTTCGCAAAGTTCGGCATCTGAGGGAGGCGCTCTTGACAGAAAGGCTCGCCCATGTTCACCCCCGAGCAATATCGCGAGAAAGCGGCCGAATACAGCGAATTGGCGAAACAAGTAAATGAGCCCAACGAAGTGCGTGAATTTCAAAAGCTCGAACAGAGTCTCACCATGCTCGCCGACAACGAGCAATGGCTCGCCGATAATCACGACAACCTCGCCAATAATCTCGACAAGCTAGTGCCTTTGCCAGAGCCCACTAGGACCAGCGAAGCGACTTTGGCGGAGGAAGAGGAGCATATCCTGCGATGCCTGGGGGCGGCGTTGATCATGCAGTGGAACACGTTGCGGACAGAGCTGCAAAGGGAACTTTTCGATAACGCCGGCTCCATGGGTGGGCCGTTGGACAGCCATACTCTGAGAGGTCAAATCGCGCGCTTCCTGCGCAAGCGAACGCGGTGAGATCGCAAGATCGTCGGTTAAATCCTGACCGACACCATCGACTACGTCGCTACCGGTCCGCGAGAACCGTCATAATCGAGGCGGCTCCCTATCAAACAGTGGGCACCGCTGCGCTTGACCCATTGGGAAGCCGCACCTGCTGGTCGCGAGGCGGGACATTCTGCCCGATGTCGGTGCAGCGCCGACGCGTGCCCTTCTGCTAAGGGCGCGGTCGCAACAAGGCGGTACGTGGCTGCCGCTCCACCGATGCCGAACGACAATAGTGTTTTCAGCACTTAAATTCTCGACCCGCCATTGTAGTTAACGTTCAGGACCCCATCTAGGTTGATGAGGGCAAACAGTGGTTTGTTCGAGAGCTGCCTATAAATCGGTGACGTACCGAAGTCGCCGTTTCGTCCATTTGGCAGCGCAGTGCCGTCGGCAGGCAAAATAACAATCGAAATGAAGTTGCGCTCGGGCCGGCCCGTTCCCGTAATGGATGGCCGCGGCTGCTACTTGCGACAACGATTAAGAGCGGGGCGAGTGGTGCTCAGTCGCACCCACGTCCGCTATCGCTTGAGCGATGATGCGGGCACAGGAGTTGCAATGAGCATTCCGCATTACATAAACGAAGACAACTCTGACATGCGTGGCATCAAGCCAGGCTGGTACGCAATGGAGGACAACGGAAAACTTTCAGCGGGGCCGTTTTCGAGCCGCCACGAATGCCTGAGCACGGACACTCAGGAATCGAATGGATCGGTCCCGCCAAAGGTACATAAACCGCCGAATTGAAACGACTCTCTACCAATGTCCGACCCGCGTGAGGGGGCGGGTCCGGAAATCCGAGTTATAACCACCCCTTGAAGGATAAGCGTCATGAATGAATTCGCTACTGCCGCCATCAATGAGACATTTCGGCAGACTGCTGAAAAGGGCCTCGCTCAGACCAAGGACACCTACGAGAAAGCGAAGGTGGCGACAGAGCAGGCAACCGACATCCTCAAGGATACTTATGCGACCGTCGCCAAGGGCGCCACAGACTACAACCTCAAGATCATTGAGATCGCCCGCACAAATACCAATACGGCCTTTGAACACGCCCAAAAACTGATCGGGGCGAAATCACCGTTGGAGTTTGTTGCGCTGTCGACCACACATGCTCGCAAGCAACTCGATACGATGATCGCGCAGACCAAAGAACTCACCGAACTCGCCCAGAAGGTGACCACCGAGGTTACCCAACCCGTCAAGGCCGGCGTGGCTATGGCATTCAAAAACAACGTTGCCTGACCTAGGGTGGAAACAATAGCCGTCGCCGCGGAGAGAACCTCTGCAACATGCGTTCTCTCGCGGTGACGTGTCAATCTGCCACAACGAAGTGATTTTGAGTGGAGACCGTAACGGGACGATGTGCCCGGTGCCATAGAATCACGTCGACGCTGCAGGTTCTGATTCCCATGGGACCATTGGGGCAATCTCACGCGGACGAACTGAAGTACAGCCATCTTGCTGCGATGTTCTAGTGTCCAAGTCCATCAAGTATGGTGGAAGCGAGCCGAGTAGGCGCCGTATGGAAACTTCCACATGCAAAATTACTTCACTCAGCTTTTGCATGGTGAGGGGCCTTTTCATTGGCGCGAATAGCCATGAGATTTGCAATGCGAACTGTTCCCAGTATGACCATGAACGGGACAGGTTCATCACGGCACGGCTGGCGACCTAAGCCCCAACCCGAAGCTTACTCCGCATCAGAAACGCGAAGCTGTTGCACGCCGAACCGGGCCAGCGCCGCCCCATCTTTCTCACTCCATGTCACTGTAAGCACAGTCTGCCGGATCGGATCCGTGTGCGCGCAAGCTCGGATCTAGCGCGCGTTGCTGGGCAGAGTCGAATTTGCGCGCGACGCTGCGATCTTGAGTGGGACGTTGCGTTTGGAGGAACGACAGCAATCATTTACCGCGACGCGGTAGCGCCGATGAAGCGGTCGTTTTAGTTTTCGCTTTCTGCTTTTGATTGACCAGGGCTGGCGGTGGAGCGGCGGCGTAGGCGAGATAGAGCTGGGCGAAGTCGAACGCCAGCTGGTAGCACACCTTGAGGGTACGGGTCTCGTCGTCCCAACTGGCGTTCGGACCATTGCAGCTTAGCATTTCCATGGTGAAAGGGGCGGGCCACACGTAATCGGATGCGGATCGTTCGGCAACGGTCTCCAATATTCGGACCGCTCGAAAAGAGCGGGCGAATACCTCGAAATCCCCTTGGGCGTCGCCATAGACGACGTTGATCTTGGTCTTTTCTTGATCAGGGCCACGGCGATAAGGCTTGAGGACCATATCCCAAGACCGCGACGCCTTGGCGTAGTCCCGTTTGCAGCTCTGCTGGCGGTCTTCCGGCATCTTGGCGTCGTCGGCGAGGGTCTTGAATTTGGCCGGGTCGGAACCAACCATCAAGCAGACAATCTGGTACGCGCGCTGCGGGCTGAGATTGTGGCCGTCGTAGTACAGTGGCTTGGCCCCCGTCTGTTCGTCGCGCCGCTCGTTCAGAAACCAACCCTGTGACGCCTTGGCGAGCACGCGCTGGGAAAAGCTGGTGCCGATAGCTAGCATCCTGATCGCCGCAAAGGTATCGGCCTCGTCCTCCTCCCGCCCAAGCACCGGCAATTTCATTTCGCTGATATGGACGTGGCCTAATTCGTGGAGCAAAATGAAAAGCGTGTTGCCGGTGACGAATTCCACCCGATCGATTCGCTCCTGGTCAGTGAGGTTCTTCAAACGCGGCTCGTTCTGAAGCGCACGCGCAACCTCTTCGATTCTCTTTTGGAATGACGGTGGGCCCGACGGAGCCGATTGTCCTGAGGCCGCTCCGCAGCCGATCAGCAGCGTGCCCAGCGTCGCGTAGATAACCTGATGCGGCAGAGATACTCCCATCGTGGACCCTCCAAGAATTTCGCCACATCAAACCACATGCTTGAGCAGAGGCCAACGTCGAGCGAAACGCCCATGCCCCTCGTTGTGAATCGGCGCGCACGCGGACTGACTTGTCGCGGCGGTTTGCAGCATGTCGCCTCCCGGTTCAATCGCGCCTATTCAATGGTGCGGCAGCTCTGCGTCACTCTCGATCGCGATCATCGCCAACTCATGCGCGGCCGGCGCTCGGCCCCCCCGGAGGGCCCCCGGCTGGGGTTCGAGCAGGGCTCGCGGATCAGCGCGTCACCGCAACGGATCGTCTTGAAGCAGAAAACCACCCTTTACGTTGTCGATGGTTCTGGGATCAGGACCTCGTCCCTGCGCGAAGGCGAGCTCTTCGACGCGCCTTCCATGCAGCAAACCCGGGAGGCCGAAGTTTCCTTCGATGCAGCGGGGCTCGTAGTAAAGTCTGTTCTCCTCGTCGCTCTGCCTGGCGAATTCTTCCTTGACGGTCCAGTGCCGAGCCCACACGGTCGGGTCTTCGATGGTGACCTCGTAGGCGAGCGTGCTCGGCCCTGTCCGCGTGAATCGCTCGATCAGGTGCAAATTTTCGCGCGAGCCCTCAAAATCGGTCTTGTGACTGAAGTTCGTCACGTCGATGACGAGGGTGTTGCCCTCCCAGTGGCCGCGCGAGTCGCCATACCACTGGCGGATGTTGGCCGGCAGATGCGGGCTCCCGTCCATCACGATGTTGCGCTGCCACCCTTGTCCCTGGCCCACGTCGTAGAAGATCGAGATGCCGCCGGGTGTCTGCACGATCCGCCGGTAGCTGCCGGTCCGGCTTCCAAACTCGGGCAGCCCGCCGGTCAAGCAGCGATTCGCCAAGTTGCCGTCCTCCGGACCATCATGGCGGTTGATTGCGATCACGTTATAGCGGGGTGGCCGTCCAGCAAATTGCGGCGCGGGCGTCGGAGTGTACGTCCCACCGGCGCAGGCCGGCGACTTGTCTCTGCAGGTATCGGTCGCCAGCAGCAGGGCGACACGAAATTCCCGCTCGGCGGCGGCAATCTTCTGCGCCTCCGGTGTCAGCGGCGGCATCCGGCCATTAGGCGGAGCGACAATCAGCGACGTGCGCGCGCTGGTGCGCTTGAAGGACACGAACTGCGAATTGTAGGCGCCGGCAACGTCGCGCGCAGTCCCTTGCGCCGTGCGTTTGTCGGCGTTGACGAGCACCGCCGTTCGCGCCTCATCCAGTTCGGCTCGCTGTGCTTCGGTGAAAAATTCTTGGTTCGCATATTTGGCGGGCCGCTGTAGGGGCGTGTCGTTTTCGTCGGTCCAAATGCCCTGTAGATCGGGTTCGCCCCAGGGCGTTTTCAGCGCCGGGGCCTTGGCGGAAGTCGCTGGAGCCTGAGCCGACGTCCGTGTCGCCGATGCCGAAATGACGGCGACCGCCGCGGCAGCGGTGACCGCTATCATCGAGCCTGAAAACCTCTCGCGCATGATGGTCTCCTTTTGCCAGTGTGTTACTGCAACAGGATTCCCCATGCCCCCCAAACTGGCGTTGATGGTAGCGTTTTTCGGCATTGGCCGATAGGCCGGATGCGAGGCGGGTTCCTGCGCCGCGGATAGCGTGTGTCACCAGCAGGTGCAGTAAACGCCGTCATTTGTCCCGAGGGCTTTCCCGCACATCGATGCTCGATACCAAGCGCTGTTGCTCAGGCCCTGTTGCGATCTCGGCGATAAGCTTCTTCACCATGGCGCGACCGAACGAATTGTAGTCCTCCGCTACCATTACGAATGAGCCGGCGCCGCCGATGACGTTATCGCGGTAGTATTTCTCAATGCCTCCCGGAGGATTGGTATGTCGCGGATTTGGGGCCACTTCGATGTCGGTCAGAATGACCAGGCCGTTGACAAGGATCCCTTTCGCAACGGCCTGATCGCGGAAAAATTGCACGTCGGGACCAGCATTATTGGTGCCGTCGCCCGACACATCGATGGCGTGGCGTTCGGCCTCGAACGGCGCTCTGGCGATCTGGGCCGCCGCGAAGTTGATACCGGAACCAATCGAGGTACTGTTGTAGAATGATCGCGGAGCTTGAGCGACCAGGTCGCCGAAGCGTAAGGCGGCAGCCGGACCGTCGATGACGCTCCAGTCGATCACGAGCTTTTGCTCGAAGGGGCCCGACCAGTCGATGAAACACACCGCGATCCTCTGATGGGGACCGGAGGTGATCGCATTGAGTACCTGCGGATTTGATACCGCCGCAGCATAACCCTGACGCTGCAGCAGGAACTTCGCCTGATCCATGCTGCGCGACACATCCATGGCCAGCACGAGAAGCAGGTCGACCTGCTCGGCGGCGCGCGCGAGTGAAATTTGAGTCGCGGCCAGCGTCGCGAGCGCCAGCACGCATCGAAAAAGCCGCATCACGATAGTGCTCCTCCCAATGGTTATCGTGGCCAGCTGCAGCCCGGAGACGCAAGTCTGGCGCTAAGCCATCGATCTCGCCCAATTCCGTTGGAGATATGGACGCGATCGCAGAGTAGCCTGCATCATACACCGCCGAGCCAGCCGCGCGGCAGAGATTGTCCTTGAAAGCGGATGGCGATAGAGCTCGCGAAATCTGCAGTTGCGCGGATTCTGGCCAGGTTGGTGCTCTCGGCATCTCTCGCGCGTCGTGGCCGCCTTGTCCAGGCCACCTCGATTATTCCAGCACGCAGGAGGCGAAGCGACGGTCCTGGCGACGCCCACGACAGCTTCATTGATAGTGAACCGCGAGCCAGATGGTTGGCACCGAGAGATCGGTCCAAGCAACGCGATGACGGACATGGGCGGCGATGTGAACATAGCTGCCGGGCTCGAGGAGAAGCGGCTCGGACTCGCCTTCGAAAATCAAGCCGGCCGATCCGGCAAGAAGGACGACCCACTCGGCCCGATCCTGGTCGTACCATTCGTCAGGTGCAGTCGCATGACCGGTCGAGACGATTCGTTCGATCCTGACATTCCGAGCTGACAGCAATTCCAAAGTCTGTTCGTCGGGAAGCTGGTTGGCGACATTCGCAAACAGGTTGCCAGTGATCATTGTAATCGCCCCAATGGCATGATCCGTCAGGACCCCGGAGATATGCCGAGTGTTTCAACCTGACCGGAATCCGGTCTAGCCAGGGAGGCCTTCGGCTCTCATTGGTTGACGTCTGGTTACGAAGTTTGGCCGCTCGCCGCCTTCCGGGCAGTGCGTCGTTATTTCCTCCAGGATGAACCCCGTGCGCTGTTGATGGCCGCTATGGGGATCAATACTTGGGTAAAAGATGGCATACGGCTCGTCCATGCAAGTCGCATGAGCGGGAAATGACCGGACATACGGGCGCAAGAAGGAGCGTGTCGATGGCAATCATGCTCAATCACACAATTATTCCGGCGAAGGACAAAAGAGCTGCAGCACGTTTTTTTGCCGAGACTTTTGGCTTGCGTTATGACCCCTCCGATGATCACGGCCATTTCGCTCCGGTTCGGGTCAACGACGCACTGACGTTGCTTTTCGACACCGCGGATGAATTCAAGAGCCATCACTATGCCTTTCACGTTAACGATGCGG
>Ga0210402_10006861_pt1 | contig 10029 bp, 10 predicted proteins | sample IncBWC7MmetaG_FD_161055 | JGI IMG/M metagenome (GOLD analysis project Ga0210402, IMG submission 161055) | Forest soil microbial communities from Barre Woods Harvard Forest LTER site, Petersham, Massachusetts, United States - Inc-BW-C-7-M | ecosystem: Environmental > Terrestrial > Soil >...
TTTGCTGATCCCAGAAGGCTCGCGAATATTGGAGTTGCAAGACATGCGCCGCCTGATTAGACCGTTCGATCCGCAGTCGCTGGCATACCCTTGGAAGAACGCTGACCCACGGCTGGATACTCTCAGCGAAACAGTGCAGGAAATCGCCGCCGTGGCGGAGCGCCAAAAAGAATCTCGTTCGGCTACGTTCGAACGAATCTGGAGTGCCGCGCACGCCGCCGCAGGTTTGTCCGCGCCGCGGCTCAACCCATCGTTGCATCCGCAGTTCGCTGTTCCTTTCCTCAGCGAACCCTGGTATTGCTGTGCTGAGCCGACTCGGGATCTGCTTGTTTCCATCGGGGTGCAGAAACCAGTCCCAAAGCAAGCGGTCGCAACCGCTGATGGTTTTGTTTGATCATCGCGAGAAACCTATCGGCAATGGCTCATCCTTCCAAACGATTGCTGCTCTTTACCGCGAAACTGGGTTATCAGACGCGCAGCTTCGAAGACGCCGCTCACAAACTCGGCGTGCAACTCGTCTACGTCACCGACCGCTGCCACCAGCTGGAAGATCCTTGGGGTGACCAAGCCATCGCCGTGCATTTCGAAACACCGGAAGTCGCTGCTTACATCGTGATGGAGGCGGCTCGCGGACAAAACGTGGATGGGATCCTGGCGCTTGGTGACCGGCCCGCGGCCGCCGCCGCTTACGCTGCTAGAGGTTTGGGAATCCGTTATAACCATCCCGCCGCGGTGGAGGCCTGCCGGAGCAAGCTGCGAACCAAAGAAATCTTTCGCGATGCTGGCTTGAACGTCCCATGGTTTCAGAAGCTTCCTATCGATCCCGCCCCTGAGCCGTCACTACTCGGAATTTCCTATCCGTGTGTGTTGAAGCCGCTTTCGCTTTCGGCCAGCCAAGGCGTTGTGCGCGCGAACAATCGGGAGGAGTTCCTCGCGGCAGCGGCCCGCATCCGGCGATTGCTTCATTCACCCGAAATTCTTACCACGCGCGAAGCGAATCTGGATCTAATGCTAGTCGAGGGCTATATCCCTGGCAGGGAAGTTGCCGTTGAAGGACTTCTCACTGACGGCGAACTCAGGGTATTGGCGATCTTCGATAAACCTGATGCTCTCGAAGGCCCGTACTTCGAAGAGTCGATTTACGTTACGCCATCACGACTTCCGGAATCCGTGCAACTCGCCATCGCGAAATGCGCGCAAGACTCAGTGACAGCGTTGGGTCTCTCCCACGGACCAATCCATGCGGAGTTTCGAATCAACGAGCAAGGAGTGTGGCCGATCGAAGTCGCGCCGCGTCCCATTGGCGGCTTGTGCGCCCGATCACTCCGGTTTTCCTTTGATGGCCAGATCGAAACGATCGGGCTGGAAGAACTGCTCGTTCGTCATGCATTAGATTTACCCGGATGGGATTCGCCCCGTGAACAAATCGCTTCCGGCGTCATGATGATTCCCGTCCCCAACAGCGGAGTTTTGCAGGCAGTCTCGGGGGAAGATGCTGCGTGTTCAATTCTGGGGATCACCGAACTGACAATAACAGCTCGGCTGCACGATGCCATCGCCGCCTGGCCAGAGGGTTCAAGCTACTTGGGATTTCTTTTTGCCCGGGGGAACACGCCGGAGGAAGTTGAGCTTGCGCTCCGCCAAGCGCACGAAAAATTATCGTTCAAGATTACCCCATGCCTGCCCATCGAACATCCCGCAACGCGCCGAATGACCAACCAAGGGAACTAACCCTTCGCCTTGGGCGCGACGTATCCTTCGGGCAACTTGGCGCCCTCGCCGAAGAAAAACTGCTCCATCTGCTCCCCCATGATCTTCTGCGAATTGGGATCGAGAGGGTTCAGCCGGTACTCGTTCATAATCATCTTGGAGTGCTCCAGCCAGAGTTTCCAGGCGTCCTTTGAAACACTCTCGTACACGCGCTTTCCCAGTTCTCCTTGCCAGGGGATGCGCTCCAGGCCGGGCAATTCCTTGCCGAATTTAACGCAGTGCACCATGCGCGCGCCGGGCTTCACCGCTTCGCTGGGCGCCGGTGTTGGATCGCAAGATTCATTGGCCATACTTTTCTCCTCACGCGCGTTCTTCCTTCTCACCTTACTGCAAAGTCGGTGAAATTCCTAGTTGCGCGCGGGGCGAGGAAAGGCGGTCCTTGCATCTCACACTGTTTTTCCCGGCTGCAGATCTTTCACCACTTAAATATGAGGCTCCTCAATACTACAGCAGTAGTAGTATCATCTGCGAAATCGCCAGGAGACTTCTTGCTGCTACCCACGCAAGCAATATTCCCAGGACTTTTGGAAAGCGTTTTTCGGCGGGAAATACAAAATCTTTCTGATGACCATGCAATTTCCAGGCTCTGGGCCAAGGACTATTCTCTCTGGCGTGTGGAGTCCTACCAAGCCGAATCTCTGAAGAGCAATCTGCGTTGGCTCGATTTACCCGATCAGTTGGGACCGCTGTTGACCCGCGTGGTCACTCGCGCCGCGATGATCGAACGAGCAGGGTTCGAAGACGTGGTCTTCGTCACCATGGGTAACTCCGGCCTCGCGGCCAGAAGTGTTTTGCGTCTGCCGGACGCCCGGCTTGGGAAGCGCACTTTCCTTTTGGACACCATCGATCCCGATGCGGTCCGCGCTTTTGATCGCATGCTGCGCCCGGAGAAGACGCTATTCATTTTCGTCAGTAAGACCGGCAAGAATATTGAGACGCATTCCTTGCTGTTATACTTTCTTGAAAGACTGAAAGCTGCGGGAATTCAGGCGCCAGCGGGACATATCGTCACTCTCACGGAGGAGAATTCCTATCTTGGCGAACTGGCAAGGGGATATGACTTCGTTGGTTCCTTCCTCGATCCACCAGGCATCAATGGTCGCTACTCTTCGCTGATTCATTTCAACTTTTTCCTTGGTGTCCTCTGCCGCATCGATACAACTGCTCTCCTTGAACGCACGCAAGCCATGCGCGAGCTCTGCGGACGTGCCACGCCACCGGAATCCAACCCTGCCGCATTGCTGGCGGCATTCCTTGCAGCTGCCCAAAGCGCCGGCCTGGATCGCATGACCCTGTTTAGTCCGCGCATCCTGCAACCTGCCGCTGTTAGGATCGGATGCTTGGTGGGCGCAAGTATGGGGAAGAAAGGCCAGGGGTTCATCCCAATTTGCGGAAGCAAGACGCATCAACTTTCCTTTCAGCGAGGTTGTCTCGCCATCGTGTTCTCGCTCCTTGGGGAAGAAGATCCCGAACTGGCCTCTAGAATCGCCGAGATGCGCGGAGCCGGGGTGCCTATGGTCACCATCCAACTGAATGCACCAGAAGAGCTCGCCGCCGAACTCTTCAAATGGGAGATCGCTACCGCGCTGGCTTGCTCGCGACTCGGCCTCGACCCTTTCCATGACCCAGATGTGCGCGAGAGCCGAACGAGATCCGCCCAAATCCTTGAGCAGTGGGCCTGCAGGGAACAGGGCTCCGCTCCGGCAGTCCGCGTCCGCGAGCAATCCGTCGAACTTTTCGCCGAAGGCGAAACCCGCCAGCAGATTTCCACCCTAAATATGTCTGAGGCGCTCCGCACTTTCCTCGCCTTGCGTCATCTGGAAGGGTACGTGGCGATTCTCCCCTTTCTCAATTTTGGCGGGGCACAAAAGCAAATGCTTCGCCGTATTCGCGACCGGCTCGATTCCATGCTTGGATTGCCGGTACTCCTGACTCCCGGCCCACGCTATCTTCAAAGCCTTGGTCAGCTGTACCTCGGTGGTCCACCGAAAGGCCTGTTCCTTTTGCTGACCGCTGCCCCTGAAAAGGATCTTGCCATTCCCGGCGCCGATTACACCTTTGGGCAGTTGCAGTTAGCCCTGGCGCTGGGTGAATTCGAATCCCTTGGCCGCCGGCGAACTCCCGTAATACGATTGCATCTGTCGAGCGGAGCGGAGCAGGGCTTGGTGCAGTTGGAGGCCATCCTCAATAACGCTTTGGGGAAGAGTCGTATTCTTCGGTCGTAAATCTCGTATCTCTTCGCGTTCTCGTTCATCCAATGGTACGGCCGCGAGTAAAACCCAGAATTCGAAGGAGTTGCGCCCTTGGCTAAGATCACCACGCTGTTCTGGGACATCGGTGGCGTCGTCCTGACCAATGGCTGGGACCGCAGCTCGCGCAAGGAAGCGGCCAGCGCTTTCCATCTCGACTGGGAGGAATTTCAGGATCGCCACGATCTCTCTTTCCCGGCTTTTGACTCTGGTCAAATCACCCTGAACGAGTATCTTGACCGGACGCTGTTTTATCGCCAGCGCAACTTCACCCGCGAGGAATTCACCGCCTTCATGTTCGCGCAGTCCAAGGAATACCCGGACACGCGCGCCATTCTCGATGAAGTTTCCATCTCCGGGAAATACTTTGTCGGCGCCATCAATAATGAACCACTGGAGCTCAATCAGTACCGCATTGAAGCATTCGATCTTCGCCGGAACTTTCTGGTTTTCTTCAGCTCGTGTTACGTGCGCGCCCGCAAGCCGGAAGAAACCATCTTTCGCGTCGCCCTTGAAGTTACTCAGCGCCCGCCGGAGCAATGCCTTTTCATCGATGACCGCCCTCTGAACCTGGAGAGCCCTCGGCGCCTCGGCATGAACGCCATTCACCATCAAAACGCAGAGCAACTGCGTTCCGAGCTTGGAAATTACGGGGTTGAGGTATAGTTTTGAACGCTGCTTCAGGTACCTGAACCGGGCGCATTTTCGCGGAGGGTCTGACAATGTCTGGCGATTCGGAGCGTTCCAGTTCCGTTTATGGAAGCGTGGCTGAGCATTGCACCGTCGTGCTTTTCGGCGCTTCGGGCGATCTCGCCAAACGGAAAGTCATTCCCGCGATGTACGACCTCGCGATTCACAATGGGCTCGGGACTCGTTACGCCATCGTTGGCTTTGCGCGCACGCCGATGACGGATGACGCCTTTCGGGCCGCCCTTGGCGAGGCTGCCAAGAGTATTTCGGAAGTCGGTCCCATCGATCCGAATCAGTGGGATGAATTTGCCTCCAACCTTCACTACTCCCCCGGGGACTACGGCAACGAGGAATCTTACGCGCAGCTCGCCAAGCGCCTAGCCGAGGTCGAGGCGGCCAAAGAGCTTTGCGGCAACCGTCTTTTCTATCTCTCCACTCCGCCTGAGGTCTATCCGGACATCGTTGAGCAGCTCGGCCGCGCGGGACTCTCTCGCCCGTGCGCGCAGAATTCCTGGGTCCGCATCATCATTGAAAAACCCTTTGGAAGAGATTTGGCGACCGCCAAGGAATTGAACAAGATCGTCCTTAACGTTTTCGACGAGAAGCAGGTCTATCGCATCGATCATTACCTCGGCAAGGATACCGTTCAGAATCTCCTCGTGCTCCGCTTTGGTAACGGCATCTTCGAGCCTCTTTGGAACCGCAACTACGTCGACCATGTCCAAATCACGGCTTCAGAAACACTTGGCGTCGAGCGGCGTGGCGGCTTTTACGAAACTGCCGGGGCTCTCCGCGATATGATTCAGAGTCACGTCCTTCAACTCACTTCACTCGTCGCCGTTGAGCCTCCCGCCTCCTTCGATGCCACTGCCGTCCGCAATGAAAAACTGAAGGTGCTGCAATCGATCCGTCCTTTCAATTTGGAAATGGTCGCCCAAGCCGTCGTTCGCGGCCAATATGCGCCAGGAAAATTGGGCGATACTCCCGTAACCGGTTACCGCCAGGAGCCCCACGTGAACCCCGCTTCCAAGACGGAAACTTTTGTCGCCGCCAAGCTACTGATCGACAACTGGCGCTGGGCTGGCGTTCCGTTCTATCTTCGAACCGGCAAGCGCCTCGCCAAGCGCACCACCGAGATCATGATTGAGTTTCGCCGCGCACCGCACATGGTTTTCCGCGAGCGCGAAGTGGAGCCTAACCGCCTCATTTTGAATATTCAACCGGACGAAGGCATTTCGGTTTCCTTTGGCGCAAAGCGCCCTGGCACGGAAATGAGCATCGGCAACGTCACCATGAATTTCAGCTATAAGGAAGGTTTTGGAGACGCGAGCCGCAGCGCATACGCGACGCTCCTGAACGATTGTGTGCGCGGCGATGCCACACTATTCGATCGCGGCGACAGCGTCGAAGCGGCTTGGTCCCTGGTGGATCCCATCCTGGACGTCTGGAGCGCCGCCAAGAGCGCCACCGTGCCCCAATACCCGTCGGGCAGTTGGGGTCCGCGGGAATCCGATCTCTTGCTCGAACGTGACGGTAGACAGTGGTACAACCCATAGATGCTACAATTGGGTCATTAAATCGTTTCAGAAGATTCGGGGGGAGGGGACATTTGATCCTCGCGGGCGACGTTGGCGGGACGAAGTGCAATCTGGCGCTCTTTTCGGAAAAAGGCGGAACCCTCACGCCCGTTTTCAAGCAGCGCTTTGCAAGCAAGGAGTTCGCGCAATTCGAACGCATCGTCAAGGAGTTTTCCCGCCAGGCCGCCGATCACCTGGGCAAGGAAAGCATCGTCGCCGCCGGATTCGGCATCGCCGGCCCGGTGATCAATGGCACCGTGCGGGCCACCAATCTTCCGTGGATCGTCGATACCAAATCGCTAATCAAAGAGCTGGACGTCCCTCACGTCGTCCTCTTGAATGACCTGGGGGCCACCGGACACAGTATCGAGCATCTTCCGCCCGGAGATTTCTGCGTTCTAAACCCCGGCACTCCCGAGCCGGGAGGCACTCGCGCTTTGCTCGCTGCCGGCACCGGCCTCGGTCAGTCATTTCTCGTTTGGGACGGCGGCCGATACCGCGTTGTGCCTTCCGAAGGCGGCCACTCCGATTTCGCCCCGCATACCGAGCAGCAGATCGAACTTCTGCGCTTCATGCGCCGCCGCTATCCTCAAGTTAGCTGGGAACTCATTCTCTCCGGCCGCGGCTTTCGCACCCTTCACGAATTTCTCGATCCGAAAGTAGTCCACGCTTCCTTTGAAGATCCTGACGCCGATCCCGCCCCCGAAATCACCCGCCGCGGCCTGGATAAATCCTGCCGCGTCTGCTCCGACACGCTGGATCTCTGGACCGCCATCTACGGTGCCGAAGCCGGCAATCTCGCTCTGAAAGTCTTGGCCCTCGGCGGCGTCTACGTCGCCGGCGGCATCGCCGTAAAAATCCTCGACAAAATGAAAGATGGAATCTTTTTCCACGCCTTCAAGGACAAATGGAAATTCGAAGGCCTCCTCAGCAACATCCCCGTCTCCATCGTCCTCAATGAATCCGCCCCGCTCCTCGGCGCAGCCTACGAGGCCCTGGCCGCCATTGACAAGTAGAGCCATATTCGAGTGCATGATTGCAAATCTACTGACAACTGATTACTGATTACTGACAGCCTCCGCTTTTCGGCAGCGGGCCTTGTTACCCTGAGCGAATGGCTCTCCTCGAAGAAAAATTCGGCCCCTGGAAGCCCGTCTCCCGCATCACAGGAATCGCCTGGCTGTGTTTCTACGCCCTTTTCCTCCTCTACGCCCTCACCAGCCGCTCCGGTTTTCTAATCCTTGATTACGCCAATCTGATCATCCACGAAGGTGGCCATTTCTTTTTCAGTTGGTTCGGCGACACCATCCGCATCCTCGGCGGAACCCTCGGCGAATTGCTAGTTCCCCTGCTCTGCGCCATCTATTTTTTCTTCCAACGCGAAACCACCGGCTTTACCTTCTCCCTCTTCTGGTTCTTCGAAAATTTCCCCTACATCGGCGCCTACATGGCAGACGCCCGCACCTCCGCATTGTCACTGGTCGGCTCAGACGAAAGCGACTGGACCATCCTCTTCACCCAGTGGGGCCTCCTGGCCCAGGACCAAAAAATCGGCGCCACGGTGCGCACTCTCGGCTACCTCGGTATGCTGGCCACCGGCCTTTGGCTCGCCCAACACCTGCGCCACGACACAGCCGAAAAATAGCGCCGGCAAACTCGAAACCACTCCAGCAAGCCACTTGAAACCCCTTGCGCGTTGATACAATTGTTATAACAAAGGAGGCGATAACATGCTGGAACTCAAAGTCCGCAAAATTGGCAATTCCCTGGGCGTCGTTTTGCCCAAGGAAGCCGTCAACCGCCTCCAGGCCGGGAAAGGCGACCGACTATTTCTGATCGAAGGCCCAGGCGGCGCTTACCAACTCACACCCTACGATCCCGCGTTTGAGAAGAAGATGAGGCAGGCCGAAGACATCATTGGTCGCTATCGCAACACCCTTCATACACTCTCAAAATGAGTGAGCCGGTCTGGATTGGCGAGCGCGATGTCCTCGCGCTCCATGACCGTCTTCTTGCCCTGGACGGAGGTGCTGCCGGTCTGCGCGACGCGGGCCTGCTTCAATCCGCGCTCGCCCGGCCACGACAGCTCCACGCCTGTGGAGACCACCCGGAAGTCATAGACATGGCTGCCGTCTACATTACCGGCATCGTCCGCAACCACCCCTTCGTCGACGGGAACAAGTGCACCGGCTACCTCATCGGCGTCCTCTTCCTTGAATTGAACGGCTTTCATTTCAGTGCCACCGAAGAGTCCGCCGCCCGAGCTACCTCAGCCTCGCCGCAGGAGCCTTCGATGAACCCGCCCTCGTCGCCTGGCTCCGCGCCAACAGCATGCCTCAGTGAGCACCTTCAATCCCTTGCCGAATAGAGGTGGCACCCTGCTCTCAGTTTCTTGGTAAACTACATCGATCCCATTCGTCGTTGGACTGGCCTGAGAAAACACATCCCTTTTCCACGCGCGGGCCAAGGAGCTTAGTATGAGCAGCGCCGTAACTACTCAAGTCACCGATCTTCAGAACTATGTCAACGGCGCTTGGCGCCGATCCACCGCCACCGAATACGCCGCCGTCACCAATCCCGCCACGGCCGAGTTGCTGGCTCGTACCCCGCTCTCAACTTCCTCAGATGTCGACGCCGCCGTCCAAGCCGCCGCTGGTGCCTTCCCGGCATGGCGCCGCACGCCTCCTGGCGAGCGAGTTCGATACCTGTTCACACTCAGGAATCTCCTCGAAGAAAATCTCGACGAACTCGCCAGAATCATCACTATCGAAAATGGCAAGACTTTCCCAGAAGCCCGCGCCGAACTTCGGCGCGCCATCGAAAATGTCGAAGTCGCCTGCGGCATTCCCATGATGATGCAGGGCTACAACCTCGAGGACGTGACTCCCGGGGTGGACGAAATGCAAATCCGCCAGCCACTCGGAGTCGTCGCCGCCATCGTGCCTTTTAACTTCCCGGCGATGGTCTCCTACTGGTTCCTCCCCTATGCCATTGCCTGCGGAAATACCTTCATCCTCAAGCCTTCCGAGCGCGTTCCTCTTTCGATGCATCGCGCCTTCGAGCTCTTGGAGAAGACCGGCCTGCCCAAGGGAGTCGTCAACCTCGTCAACGGCGGCAAAGAAGTCGTCAACGCGCTCTGCGACCATCCTCAAGTTCGCGCCATCAGTTTTGTCGGCTCCACTCCCGTCGCCAGGCATGTTTACACCCGCTCCGCCGCCAGCGGTAAGCGCATGCAGTGTCAGGGCGGCGCGAAGAATCACGTCATCGTTTTGCCTGATGCGGATATGGAACTTGCCACGCAGATTATCAGCGACAGCGCGTTTGGCTGCGCTGGCCAGCGCTGCCTTGCCGTTTCCGTCGCCGTAACCATCGGTGAAGCACAAAAAACATTTCGCGACTCCATCGCCCAGGCCGCTTCCGCAATTCGCGTCGGCAACGGCCTAGACACCGGCGTTCAGATGGGGCCCGTAATCACGAAGGAGAGCAAGCAACGCATCGAATCGCTGATTTCCGCAGGCGTCAGCGAAGGCGCAAAACCCATCGTTGATGGCCGTAACACCAAAATCCCCAAGTACGAATCAGGAAATTTCGTCACTCCCACAATTCTCGACGGCTTGCCATCCACCAGCAAGCTTGCCGACACCGAGATTTTCGGTCCCGTGCTCAGCTTGGTTCACGCCAATTCCATCGACGAAGCCATGGAATTCCTCCGCAGTAGCCCCTACGGCAACCAGGCCTCGCTT
>Ga0210402_10006862_pt1 | contig 10029 bp, 5 predicted proteins | sample IncBWC7MmetaG_FD_161055 | JGI IMG/M metagenome (GOLD analysis project Ga0210402, IMG submission 161055) | Forest soil microbial communities from Barre Woods Harvard Forest LTER site, Petersham, Massachusetts, United States - Inc-BW-C-7-M | ecosystem: Environmental > Terrestrial > Soil >...
CCGCTTCGATGTGGCGCTCGCCCCCGCTTGCCACGATGGCGTCAATGTTCGCCGCGAGATTCCGCGGAAGAAACACGATGATGTCGCCGTTGCCGGAAGCCAGCTGGGATGCGCCAGCAAGGTGCACGTTTCCGCCTCCGGCAGGGGCATCTGGATTAATCCAAGCCGTAATCGTCCCGCCGGAAGTGGCCGCCTGGAGAGTGCCAGCGACTTTAGTCAGGCAAATGCTTCCGCTGCTCGATTCCAATTCGATCGGGCCGGAAACGGACATCACGCGAATCCCGCCCCCGCCGGTCTGGGCGCGCACCGAGCCACGGACTTCGCCAAAATCGATCTGCCCCCCGCCGGTTCGCACGCTGACGAAACTCCCCGCATGTGCGACGGTGATGTTGCCCCCGACGGTATCCAATTCGGCACGACCTCCGATTTGCCCGGCGCGAATGTGGCCGCCCCCGGTGCGCAGCGTAGCCTCTCCCGCGATGTTGCCCACATTGATGTGGCCGCCGCCGGTCACAGCCGCAAGATCTCCGGCGACATCCAGCACCTGAATGTGCCCGCCTTCGGTCTCCAGTTTGGCGGCGGAGCGTCCCCACGAAGCGTCTCTGACTCCTGGAGTACCGATGCGGCCGGTCTTGATGTTTCCGCCCTGAGTGTGCAAGAGAGCCGTCCCACCGATGTCTGCCGTAGTGATGTCCCCGGCCTCGGTGATCACTTCGACGCTGTATCCGCGCGGCACGGCAACCTCAAATTGCACCCAGAACTGCGCATCCGCGGAGCGTGCCGCCTGCGGCGGAAGCGTCCCGGTGATTTCCACTCCCGAATTGCTCGGCTTTGCCTTGAGAGAGTAAGAATCAAGCAGGGCCTGAGCGGCGGGGCCGTGGGCATCGGTTTCGATGTGCACGGTGTACCGCACCACGGGTGGTGCGCTAGCATCAAGCTGAACAATGTTGACGGATCCAAGATCCGTCGTCAGCCGCAGCGTCAAGCCATCTTTGGTGCCCAGCACTCCGGTGCGAACTACCGAGGCGTGTTGCGACCCTGGATCAGCAGGCCGGGTATGTTCAGGGGGCCCTGGTTCTGAAGCTTCAGCCGCAAAGACCCCTGGTGTGAGTAGCGCTACAAAAAGCAGAAACAACAACGCGGGAAAAAGCGCCGCGCGGAGCGCGATGGAAAAAAGTCCTTTATGGAGTCCCAAGTTCGTCATCGAAAGAAATCTCTAACCGCCGGAACGGTCACTGCACTTCGCGCGGGCCAATCTGCCGCAGAGCGGCGGCGCTGCGCAATCGCACGTAGCGGCTGGGATCCCGCCGCTGCAACTGTTCCAGCGCGTGTACTACGCGATCCACGGACGGGTCCAGCTCCGGGCCAACTGGCTTGACCAACTGCGTTGCGACCTCCGGTTCAGTCGCCGGTTCTCCCGGCTCGCCATGCTGCAATGATCCAACCAATACATTGACGGCTTCCACGCGCACTCCAGGATTGGCGTCATGCTCCAGCGCATCGAGCAGCGCCTGCCGTACATCATCCTGCGAAGCCGCATCGCGGAGCGACTCCAGAGCCTTCATGCGTACCGCGGGATTCTGATCCTTGCGCGCCGCGGTAATCAGCGCCCGGCGAACTTGCTGATCCCGCGAAGCCGCCTTCAACGCTTCGAGGCAATCGAGGCGTACTCCGGCGTCAAAGCGCTCGCCGTTTTCAACGACGTAGGTAAGCACGCTACGCATGTCGCTGTCGTCAACGTTACCGGTTAGGACGATCGGCTGCTCCGCATCAAGGTGCACCTGCACGTTCGGAGAACCCGAGCCCGTAGAAGGCGAAAAACTAATTCCTGAGAAAGTCATGCCCGACAGTTGATCCGGCGTCAGCGGCTGCTTGGCCACCACGTTCATGGCCTGGCCGTTGGCGCCGCCGCGATTGTTGTTCTGCAACCACGGAAGAAGCTGAGCCCCCACCACGATCCCGAACAGCACCAGCAGCGCGCCGCTCCACGCGGGACGCATCGCCATCCAGCTGCGCAGCCAGCCAAAAGGACGCCAGCGCTCTTGGATCGGAGGCGCGGAAAGATCGTCGAGCGCTTCGGCAAGCTCGCTGCGGCACCGCGAAAGCAGGATTCCGGAAGAATCAAGCTCATCGGCGGGTTGCAGAGCAGCAACCATCGCTTTCTGGAGATCGCTCTCTTCGGCAAGCTGAGCGGCGCAAGCGGCGCAATTTGCCACGTGTGCCTCTATCTGCTTGCGTTCTTTCTCGCTCACTTCGTCACAGGCATAGAAAACCAGGATTGGTGCAACGTCTTGGCAGTTCAAGTTCCTTTCAAAAACGCTCATCGCAGACCTCCCAACTCATGGCGGAGTTTGCGCGTGGCGCGGAACAGCGAATTTTTTACCGTTTCTTCAGTGGTGCCGAGGGCGTCGCCGATCGCTCGCAGCTTCAGCCCTTGATAGTGCTTCATCTCAAAAACGATGCGTTCGCGCGGCGACAAGCGCTCCATCGCGATGGCGATGCGCGCCTTGATTTCTTTGCCGATAAAGGTGCGCTCTGGATCCAATGTTGGTCGCAGTTCGCGCTGGCGCTCGAAAAAGTCGGTCATGCCTTCTTCGTGCAGGCCGGAATTCAGTTCCGGTGACTGGTCTTCGGGGCGCGCTTGGCGGCGGCGCAGGTGGTCCAGGCAAACATTGGTGACGATCCTGTAGAGCCAGGTGTAGAAGCTGCACTCGAAGCGGAAACGGTGGAGATTGCGGTAGACCTTGAGGAACGCTTCCTGATAAACGTCCCGGGCGTCTTCGGGCCGCTTCATCAAATTCAGCGCCAGCCGCAAAACGTCCCGGTCGTGCCGGCGCACCAGTTCCTCGAAAGCCGCGCGACTGCCGGCCTGTGCTTCCGCGACCAAGGCCCGCTCTTCGAGGTGGGACAATGAAATCACCGAGGCCAGGGCGGCGTCCGTGCTACCCGAGCGACCGTTGTTATCGGCCAAAGCCAGAGCCCATCTGGGGAGCGGCATATTTCGCTTTCTCTTCGCGTGTTGCGGCGTTGCCTCTTCTAATGCAACACCTTAGCGCAAATTCTAGCATTCAGCTGAACGCTGCGCACCACGCGACCACCCAATTTGGACGTGCTTCTCCCTCATGGGTGAGCACCGCTGCCCAATATAACAACGGCAAGCCTGTGGATTTTGTTTCCGGAGTTTTAACAGTTTTAGACTTCCAAAGTCGGATTTGGGCCCTTGGGTGGAAGCGGAAGCCCGGATTCCAGGCCCCGGACGGGATTCGCCGAATCCCCCGCTTGCCAGGCGAAGAACGGCCAGGCAAAGAGCAGGACCAGTGCCGCCAGAACGGCATAGCCATTCGTGCGATAGAACTGATCAGGTTGCGAGAGCAATTCCGTTGCTCCGCCGAGCAAGGACGTCCCGGCCACGACCAGGAAGCATCCGAGAATGTTAAACCGCATCACCCAGCGCACGCTTAGAACGATAACTGCGACCAGGATCAGACGGACCAGGAATTGTTTGACCAGGTCGCTCGAATTCCCCCAACTTCCGCCAGTGAGAGCAAGTGCACCCATGAGCAAGAGCAGCAGGCGCAACCCGGGCTGACGCACCTGCGCCGCGAAAAAAGCCGCTATCGCCGCAACCAACCCGGTGTAAAAGAGGCCGCGGAGCAATGTCCCCCCCAGAATCGACGCGGCAGGCAACAAGGCATCCAAGTCCGTGCCGAACGAAGCCTCGAGGGAGCGGTGCACCGTCGGCCAGTGAGTCGACCCGGCGGCGAGGAGACGTCCCAGTCCCATCAGAGCCGCGCCTCCCCCTAAACCGATCCAGAAAGCATCACGGTAGTAATCGGCGGGCTTCCGGGCCCAATCTGGCAAACCCTCTGGGCCGAACGCTCGGCTTGCGAAAAACCACGCCATACCGAAGAGCACCGCAATGCCGCCAAAATAGAAAGGAGCGCCCAGCAGTGCCCCGATGGCAATCCCCCCAAACATCATCTTCAGCGGCACGGCGGTATTGTAAGCATTCAAAAAAATGGGGATGCGGTTGCCAAGCAGAAAAACCGCCAGGTAACCGCAAAGACCCAAGGTAGACCAGATGCCGATGTGCTTCCAGGGAATCGACCGCGCGGCTTCTGATTTCAGGTTCTTGAGAAAAACAATCAGCGCAGTCAATCCGAGGCCAGTGAAGAAGAGGATGGGGATCACATAAGCATACACTGTACGAAAGAGCGTGAGCTCTTCTTGCTTGCGCCGCCAGTCGTCTGGAATCTTGACGTAAGTGCGGTAGTTGGTTGCCTCGTCTCCCAGGACTTGCACGTCGATGCGCGCATGCGCGCTGTTCGGGTCGTATACCGGTAGGACTCCGGTCGGTTCTGGAATTGAATGACTCAGCTCCCACGTCAGCGAGTGATCAATTCGATGTGGCCGCTTGTCCGAACTGGATTCGACCAAGGTCCAGTCCCGCAGATCGATTTTCTTTTCCTCGCGTAGAAATTTCTCTGCTCGCGCCACGGCTTCTTCTTTGGTGAGCGACGCGCCAGGAGTATCTTCGGCTAGCGTATGCCGGAACGAATGCAGCGACCCGTCGGGCCGCAGGATGACGGCGAACTCTTCCGGCTGGCTGTCCCGGAAATACCGCACTCGCCAAAGTGCAGCCGGGACATGCTCGGAGTAGAGGGCATTGATTCCTGCCATCCCGATTCTCTGGCGCAAATATTCGTTCACGACCGGATCGGAAACGTCCACGAAAATGGCCCCGTGGTAATACGAATTTGGGTTCAGGCTGCGCTGGCGCATGATTTGGTCTGCGGTCGCCCGAACCGTGCGCGCGTTGACGGACAGTTTCAAGTAATCGCCGATGGCCGGGGCCTTGAGCCGCCACGCCAGCGCGCCGCCAACGGCCAGGCAGACCGCGAGGAATCCGAGCATGCCGGGAGCCAGCCCAACGTATCGCCGCGACGCAATTGTCTCCTTCTCGGCGCCGGTGGCTTCAGCCAATTCCGAATCCGGCTTCGGAATCGGAGCCGCACGATTCAGGAGATCTTCGTCTTCCTCAAAGCGCCCGCGAGCTAAATAGGAAATACCAGCAAACGCGAGCGGAGCAACCACTGCGGCACCGACAACCACGCCCGAAATCCTGAAATACAAGCTATTCGAACGGACCAGCAGCAACCCGACCTGCGAAGCGTCAAACGTGTAGTGCCAGATGAGCGTGGCCAGAATTCCCCAGCGCAGCATCACCAGTCCCGTGGCCAGGCCCATAATGCCGATCTCAATGCCGCGAATGTAAGGAGGCTCCTGCGGATAATTTGCATGGAGAAAACTCCAGCAAAACGCCGGAAGAATGACCGCCAGCCAGCGCGACCCGGTGATGCGTTCGAGAAAGGGAATCGCAAACATGCGGAAGGTGAATTCTTCGTTCGTCGCCGCATACAGTCCGATCGCCACTCCCGTTATCCATGGAAATACGGTGCTGACCGAGTCGGTGTAATTCAATTCCTGCGGCGCCCACACCCCGTATTGGCTCCCTATCATGTAGAACGCCACGACGAACCCCAGCGACAATCCCGTTAGGCTCAACCCCACGATCGCCGCGGAGAAAAACTCCTGCGAGCGCAATGCGCGCAACGTCAGTATCTTGCCCAGTTGCAGCCGACCCGGCTGCGTTGCCCGGTACATCGCTTCGCCCGCCGGATACACCAGCGATACCGTCATCGCCGACGCCAGCCCGAACAACAGCGCCAGTGCAATTTGCTTGAAAACGAAATTTCCGTATGTGGAATTGGTATCGTATCCCGCTCTTTCGATGGGCCACTCATTGAGTTGCATCAGCGCCAGGACGGCCGCGACCACGATGCCCAGCTTTATGGCCATGCCCCAGCTCGCCTGGCCTTCTTTGGTCAGCGTAATTCCCATCCACAGCGCCGCTCCGAGCAGCAACAGGTAAGGCACGATGGTAACCAGGGTCAGGAAATCGTTCCCCGCGCGCATGTGCGCGTAGCCGCGTTCCCAGGCTTCCGGCACGTGCAAAAATTCTTGGCTTACTCCGACGCGGTCGCCTTGCACGCCCACCCGCATCCGGTACAGTGCGTCTTTCGCCCGGAACCTGCGTTTTTCCCACGTGAATGACCAATCGAGCCGGTTGGCCAGCTTTGTGGAGTTGGCTTCTTCCGGCAGGAAGTCCCACGCGTTCAGATCTAGTCCGAGTTTTCCGCTGAGATAGTTTTGGGCCGCGGACCGCGCTGTGTCGCGATCCACTGTCGCCCCAGCGCGCGTTTTCTCGATGATGTGTTCGAACCCGACAATCTGCCCTGCCGGACTCACGCCTACTTTGAATTCTTCTTCTTGCTGCGGCTTGAAGAACCGCGCCTCCCAGAACCAAATATTCAGCTCCGAGGACATCAGCCGGTTGGCTTCCTGTAAACCCACCTCGCGCTCCAGATAAACCTTGGCGTTGTCGTCCACCTCAAAGGCAATCGCCGACTGGTATCCGCTGACGTTTCCTCCTAGCCCGGTGACAAATTTCTGCGCGCGCACCAGCGCTTCTTCGCGCGAAACCTTGAAATTTACGGAGGCTTCCGGGAACGCCCGAAAAAAATATTTGTAGGCGAACATCGAGCCGAGAATTCCCGCCACCACCCACAAAACCAGCGTGCGCTTCTCCGAACCGGTCAGACGGTTTCCCGCCAATGGAACCTCCCCGTTTGCGACACGAAAGCCTCACTCTATCGATACGGATGCCACGGGCGCAAGTTTTGCGCTTGCCAGTCGGCCGCGTTCGAGCCGTTCCTCAGAATGTTAGCAGCGGGAATGATATAAAGAGGATGCCGTCACCAGCGTTGCAGACGCAGTTAACAATGGCCATGAACCTCACTACCGAAGTCCGCATGATCAAAGGCGTCGGCCCGCAGCGCGCCGAACTCCTCGCGCAGCGCGGCATCTACACGCTCGAAGATCTGCTTGGCTACCTGCCCTTCCGCTATGAAGACCGCATCCACTTCTCCAAAGTGAAGGACATCCAGCCCAACGGCACCTACACGATTCGCGCGCGCGTCATGAGCGGACAGGCTATTCGCGGCATGCGCGGCGGCCGCGACGCCATCTATCATCTCCTGGTCCAAGATGACGCCGGCGGCTCGCTCCCCTGCAAATTTTTTCACGGCGGCTATCTCGAGGGGCGTCTAAAAGACGGCCAACTGCTGATCCTTCATGGCAAAGCCGAAATCGATAAACTCCGCCCCGCGCGTCTCGAGATGATCAATCCGCAAATCGAAGTCCTCAGCAACGAAGAGCTGGATTCCACCGAAGTCGGCCGCATCGTTCCCATCTACGAAGCCATCGGCACGTTCGGCTCCCGCCAGATTCGCCGCGCCATGTACGCCGCCGTGCAGCTCATGGATCAGCGAATGCCCGACGTTCTTCCGGGACAACTCCGCGCCCGCCTAGGCTACCCCACACGCGGCGAAGCTCTCCTTCACACTCACTTCCCCGAGCCCGGCGAATCCCTCGACGCCCTGAACACCTTTCGCTCTCCCGCCCAGCAGCGCCTCATCTTCGAAGAGTTTTTCCTGTATCAACTCAGTCTCGCCCTTGATCGCCAGGCCACTCGCAAGGAAAACGCCATCGCCTTCCGTCTCCGCGAAGACGCCATCCGCGAAGCGCTGAAGCGCATCCTTCCCTTCAAGCCCACCGCCGCGCAAAAACGTGTTCTCGCCGAAATCGCCGCCGACCTTGAAAAGCCCTCCCCGATGAATCGCCTCCTCCAGGGCGACGTCGGCAGCGGCAAAACCATCATCGCCCTCCAAGCCGCCGTCATCGCCATCGAAAACGGCACCCAAGCCGCCCTCATGGCTCCCACCGAAATTCTTGCGGTCCAGCATTTTCTTTCCGCGCGCCGCATTCTCGCCAAAGCCGGCTATCGTGTCGAGCTCCTCATCAGCGGCCTGAAAGCCGCGGAAAAATCGGCCGTCCTCGATCGCATCCGCACCGGAGAAGCCCAGCTCGTTATCGGCACGCACGCCCTCATTGAAGACCACGTTGCTTTCGCACGCCTGGGCTTCGTCGCCATTGACGAGCAACACCGCTTCGGCGTCCTCCAACGCAAGCGCTTGATGGACAAAGCCGCCGCCCACGGCCACGCTCCGCACGTCCTCGTCCTCACCGCCACGCCCATTCCGCGCACGCTCTCTCTCACTCTCTATGGCGACCTCGACGTTTCCGTTCTCGACGAGCTCCCGCCCGGCCGCACCCCCATCGTCACGCGCATGACCACCGAGCAGCATCTCCCCGGTGTTTGGGAGTCTCTGCGCCGAGAGGTCGCCGCCGGCCATCAGGCCTACATCGTCTATCCCGTCATCGAGGAATCGAAGCTCGAGCTGAAAGCCGCCATGGAAGAGTACGAACGCCTCTCACGCGAAGTTTTTCCCAAACTCAAGCTCGGTCTCTTGCATGGCCGCCTCTCCAGCGACGAAAAAGAAGAAGTCATGCAGCGCTTCCGCAAAAACGAAGCACAGATCCTCGTCGCCACCACGGTCGTCGAAGTCGGCGTGGACGTCCCCAATGCCACCGTCATGGTTATCGAGCACGCCGAGCGCTTCGGCCTCGCTCAGCTTCACCAGCTTCGCGGGCGCATTGGCCGCGGCGCGCAAAAATCTCATTGCCTCCTCGTCGCCCCTTTCCGCATGACCGAGGAAGCCCGCGCCCGCCTCGAAACCATGGTGCGCACCTCCAACGGTTTCGAAATCGCTGAAACCGATCTCCTCCTCCGCGGCCCCGGCGAATTCTTCGGCACGCGCCAAGCCGGCAACCTCGGCTTCCACATCGCCAATCCCTTGCGCGACAAAGAACTCCTAGAACTAGCCCGCCGCGAAGCCTTCGCCCTGGCCACCGATTCCGCCCAGCATGACACCATGCGGCACCTCCTCTGCCAGCTCCCGCCCGAATGGCAAAGCCGCTACCACCTCGCCCGCGTCGGCTGAGCCGTGGAGAAAACAAGCCAGAACGGCGGATGGCGAGTATTTTTTGCGGCCTAGTACTAGAGAGTGGGTACAGAGATCAAATAAGAAGATGGTGACAAACCTAACTGTTTCTTAGACTTGGGGCGTTTCTCAGAAAGTTGCGGTTGGTTGGGTAATTGCACTTCGGTTCAATTATGGCGAAATGGCCAAGGGGGCAGGATGCTCAATAGATGCTATGAAATCTTTCGAGATGGGAATCTGTTCCGGCTCGGGCGGCTCATCCCGCTGGTGGCGGTATTGGTTCTATCCTTTTCCGCCGCAAATAGTTACGCCGACAATCGCGTGATGGGGGAAGTGCAGTTTGAGGGCCTGACCAAAGTGGAGCGCGACTCCGGGGTCTGGATCGATGGCCAGTATGTCGGCTATCTGAAAGAACTCAAGGGCGACAAGAAAGTGATGCTGTTGCCTGGAGAGCACGAAATCAGTGTCCGGCAGGCGGGCCTCGACGACTTTATTCGCAAGATCGTGGTCGAACCTGGCCAAAAGCAAACGGTGCGCGTGGCGATGCAAAAAAGCGCGGGATGGGTGACGCCCTCGGCACTCTCGACCTTAAAGCTGACGGTACAACCGAATCGCGCCGCCGTGTTTCTCGATGACCGGTACATAGGACATGTGGGCGAATTCGGCGGCAAGTTCCATGCGCTGGTGATCGCGTCCGGAAAGCACCGCATCAAGATCGAATTGCCGGGCTACCGGACCTTCGAGACCGAAATCAACCTGCTGCCGGCCCAGAAATCGGAAGTGAAGACCGAGCTCGTAAAGGGCAGCATCGAACAGAACGATGGCATGATCAAGCAAATTGCCCAGCAAACCGCATCTAACCCGCGTTAGCAGCGCCTGGTCCTCGTCTTCCTCGTCAAATGGCAGCGCCGGTTACCACCTCGCCGGCGTCGGCAAGCGAAGGAGCCTGATTTTCACCCGCCCGATAAACGAGTTTGCGGCTGCTATGGCCAAGATATCGGACAAGCTCCAAAAAGTGCGCGCAAATCTTTCGCTGAATCGGGCTACACTTCTACGCCCGGCATCG
>Ga0210402_10006863_pt1 | contig 10029 bp, 11 predicted proteins | sample IncBWC7MmetaG_FD_161055 | JGI IMG/M metagenome (GOLD analysis project Ga0210402, IMG submission 161055) | Forest soil microbial communities from Barre Woods Harvard Forest LTER site, Petersham, Massachusetts, United States - Inc-BW-C-7-M | ecosystem: Environmental > Terrestrial > Soil >...
CAGATCAAAGCGGTGCACACGAGTCAAGCGGTCTATTCCAGTCCTTGTTTGGCTACATGGGCGCTGGGAGTGGCGGCTCAAATGGCGGAGGTGGGAGTGGGGGTGCGTCTCGCCCGATTGGGCCAAACTCTGGTCATGCACGGCGCCCCTCAAATCAGACGATGGGTCCCAGGAATAATGTTCCTGGTAGTTGGAGTGAGGATCTTGACTAGGTAAAGTTGGAGGAGTCAGATGAACAATCGCGTCATACCGTTAGGTCAGTCAGTTGCGTATCTCCCTTGTATTCCCAGACATTCGGAGCCGGTTAAACCGTTAGAGCGTCCCATAGTGATTATTAATGTTCACCTTCACTTGAAGTGTTAGTGAGTAAAAACTAGAGAGGTTCTGTAACAGTTAGCAGCTACAGTGGTCCGTTACAGATGGAAAACCTTTTTGTTTTTGACTGGGAGAAGACCATCTGGAGATTCTCCGGGATTTGTATCGAAAGCCCGCCAACAAGTTACATGGATCTAGTGCGTAGACAATGCCAAGGCGGGTTATGGTTCCCGACACCCACGTCAGCGGAGTAGACTCGGAGTTCTGTCAGAAATGGCTCCTTGGTTCAAAGTGATTTTGAAAAAAAAAACTGGTCAGATTCCATGAGGATGAACCAAGCGTCACCGTGTCAGAATCTCGTCGACATCAATGGATGAGATCAACGAGGCGATATAGTCGTGGTTGAGCAAGAGGTTATCCAAATTTGGGGGTCACGCTTAAGGTATGATGGCATTAACTTGAACGTTGAAAACCATCCGAGTCACAAGGATGCATGGAATTAATTCTGCAAATAGATTATAGAAAAATCTTCATCTCTCCGAGGCACAAATGTGCTCGTCAGTATATCCGTCGCCGATACGATCACCTCCGAGTCTGAGCAGCAGTGGTTCCGCCGCTGTCGTCAGTACCGCAGGCACGCCGTTCTTCGAATCCAAACTCGAATTCGATATCTCTGCTATCGGCCCGTTCGAGGACTATCAGAAGCAATCCTTTCCAATCTCATCGATGGATCATACGATCTTCCAAATGGGAGAACGGTCGACCGACATATAGCTGGTGCACGGCCGGTCACTGTACATCCAATCTTCCTCGTTATCCGCCCACTTTTTTCTGGCGAAGCATCTGAGACGATTATGTTCCTTTCGGAAACGATTTCCGATTTATACAAGCAGTCCTTCACAACAATGACCATGATGTGGCCGGTCATATCAGGTTTTTTATTCTTGTTGAAGGCTCCTGAGCTTGACATATCTCGCTGTGTCGTTACCTCTTCCGTCCCGATTGCGTTGGCTGAGGTCAGTACCATGACCCAATCTTCGAATCTGATGTTTCTAAACCCACACGCAAAACAGATTCAACTTGCCATGATCCATCCTATGATGTCCGGACTCGAATGGTTTCGTTGGTGAGATGCCTACTCGCTTTTCGAACTCGGCATTGCTGACATTTCGGTCCGCACTTTGCAGGACCACTTCGCCAGGGTCAGAACTACAGGTGTCGAATCACTCCACAGTGGACCTCTGGTACAAAGCCAAGATCGACCTTAACTGATCTCTATAACCCAGTCAATGGCCAGATTATGTGCAGAACAACCCATTCTACCATCTACATTTACAAGAATATTTATATTGCGAAGGATTTCAAGCGTCAGGAAAACGTCGAGCGGGAAATGGCCTTCATAAAGATGGCTGGCGACAGTTCCGTCCAAACTTTGGGAAAGAGCGTCAGAGAAATCGATAACAAGGTATTATATACCACTCGGAAAGCCTTTGGATTCGTCTAGCTCATCAAACCATACGAGTACGATGGCTCAAGCAGGATTCCTCCTTGATTCGCGACATTCACTCCAAGGGAATCATTCACGGTGATATCAAGTTCGCCAACATGCTTCTCTGTCCCAACATGAATGTTCGCTTGTGCGATTTTAGTAACGCAGCCTTCATGACTAAGGGGTACTTCCCGCGCTCGATAACGGAGCGGTTTTGCTCGCCTTACAGACTCCAACCCGGCATTATTTCCCTCTTGAGGAGGGAGGAGGTCATATATGTGTTCGGCATCGCCGCCTGGGAGTTGTTCATGAATATGAAGCCATAGACTCGGATGAAGTTGAGGAGAGCGTGAGGGGTGTGGGTTTATCGAAGGTAGAGAACATGTACGCCCGCGAGTTCATAAATGAGTGTATGAGGGAGGCAAGGGCTATCAATGATATCGATGTCAAGCATTGATGCACTTTTGTCGCTTCGATGAATCTCTATGGTGTATTTGTGTATTCCAACCGCAGTTTTATGTCAATCATGTCTTCAATAGCTACATTCAAAACGAGAGTCCTGGAAATGCGAAACTGGTTCTCTGCATGAACATGTACAATACATACAGACGAGTCATCAAACAGCGGAGAGAAAATGGGAGTAAAACTATTCCCAAAATACAATGATCGTCTATGAAGAGTGTGCGGGTACAAGTTTTTGAGTCTGTTTGTGGTGATTCGGAGGAAAAGATTTGCACGAGAGAGCGACGAATCCAGTAACCAGCGGTGCTCTAAGAATACATCTAAGCAAAGCGGACTTTCTCGCCAGGGCGACCCTCGGAAAGGAGAACTACGGCCTAACAAAAAAAACAATGTATTCCATGTCCCACCACGACAACTTGAATCAGAACTCACATATTTCCCACTAATCTTCCACCCCGGCTCCGCCTCATCCAACTGCTCGGCAACCTCATCACCATCTTCTCCCAACCCAACAACCACATCGCTCTTGATCGTCCTCAAACTAGCCACCTTGGGCGCGCCCGCAGAGCTCGCCATGGGCCCGATGGCCACATCAAATGGCGTGCTAGCAGGGGCGGCACAATCGTACGTCAACTTGCGGTGATTGAGATCACCTTTGAAGAAGACGAGATCGGAGCGGGACAGGTGGAGGAAGAGATCAGGCGCTTCGGAGTGAAGGTCCCAGAAAGTGTAGCCAGTGCACCAGAAGGGATGTTGTTCGTACACCCATTTACCTTCTTTTTCATATTGCTGAGAGAGGGTCAGCACATAAGTCAGAATATATGCGGGATTGAGGGCACACCTTCCAGCGGGCGCCTAGCGTCCTTAAGGAGGCTAACTCGGTATCGGAGGCCTTCGGAAATAGCTGGCCGTACACCATAGTGTTGAGTAGCCACTCCCAGTCCTTCTTTGTCACGTCAGACACGAACCAGGGGTACCGCTTCCCGTGGAATCGGATCTGGGTTGCGAGGCCACTCTGAAGGAGGAAATCGGCTGTTGCAATCATTTATATGCAGCGCTTGTAGAAATGCGGCCGAGACACTCACCATAGACACAATCACAATACAATTCGAATCCAGCATTATCCAGCACGAAATCGATTCTACCGCCCGTCTTTTCACGGAGGACCTTGACGCTTTCCCAGAGTTTGTCGAGGTGGTTTCCGAGGATATTCTTCTCGGTTGCTGCGAGGTGGTCACCGCCCGTGGATTGAAGGGATTTGATTTGCTCTTCCGTCATGTTAATGAGGAGGGAGAGATCGGTAGAGTTACCCCAGAGGCAAACTATTCGAGTTGTGAGATTAGATAGGAAAAGGAGACAGGGAAGGACGAACCCTGGGTCAGCTCTAGGAACATAAGACGCTCAGCTTCGAGCTTTTCTGAATCGGAGAGGTTGTCTGAATTTTTGAAGGGCTCGGCGAAACGGGTGGAGAGCTCGAAAACTGCATCGGAGGAACGAGAGAAGGTATCACACTATGTGGCAGAAGTTTTTGTTCGTGAAGATGTGGATTAGGATAGGCAAATAGTTTGTACCTTTTGTCTATAGAAAACGTCATAGTCGGACCAATATTTGCTGATGCTGAAACATTCATGAAGGCGACGGTATTTATACGCCTCTGCAAACAACCAGGGTGCATTCATGAAGTCCTTGCCTGCGATTGTATTATTCCGTCAATGAATATCCTACAGTCAAGAAAACTGCTTACCTTGAAAATACTTTGCAATCTCCTTATTCCAGAGAGCCACATCAGCCTCGTTGTCGTCAATGATGGGCCTCAACTTGGCGTTTCCGCTGAGGTCAACCATGAGATCATCCATGCGCTCAATGCACTGAACGAGGTCAACGATTTTGTCCTCTGAGGACTGTTCATTGAGAGTGCGGGTGGTGTCTTCTATGGCTTTTCCAAGGATAGTGGGAAGTCGGACACCCATTGTGGCATATGCGAAAGAGTATTCATGATAGCCTCGGTATGCGGGCCAAGGTGGATTGTTAGGGTCAACCTGATTACGGTAAGATGGATTAGAGGCTGAATTGGGGGCGAGAGGACGCATATACATACCCTATTTGGCGTCCTGGGCCAAGTGGCCTTGACATCTTTCTTGCTTGGGAGATGGCCAAGGGAGAGGGTGACTCTGGAAGGAGCACCAGATGCAGAACGCGGGGTGGCGGGCATGGTGATATTTCAGACAGAGATTGGGATGCTTTGGAAATGTCAAGGTCGAGAATGTGAGGTAGAGGGAGGGTTCCAAAGTGGCGGTGGTGACGGAGAGTGGCCGGCCATGGAATCCATACTAATTAAAATAATAATAGGCCAAAGGGGCACTTTATGTGGAAAATCATACATGTAGCTGAATGATCGTTATATGGTCGATATAATATCATATATGATCAGCTACTCAGTTTCGCGTGACGTCGAGAAAGTTCTACGAGTCTACGACAAAATAAGCTGGATAGATCAAGCTCAAGTCGCATAAGAAACGAAACAGCGTCGTATAACACTGGCAGCGGATACAGCCTGAGGGACCTGCGAGTATTTAAGGGTATTTGGTTCCAACGCCAAAAACACGGTCACGTGCCGAATACGCGACTGTTGTTTGGTGGCACCGATCACTGCCACGTTCTCAACAAGTCCCAACAGACACCCGACGCCTGATTCCCGACTTCTCTGGCAGAGCTATCTCAGCCATGTCGTCCTGGAACATTGGAATTGACGACGTCTCGGAAGAAACCCAGGCTTTAAAGAACAGGTTATCAAGCAAAGGTCCGCTTTCCATAATGTAAAAGATATCTGCCAACAGCTCATTCTCATTCAGATGGTCACATTGCCGCGCAGGAAACACAACTAATGAAGCAAGCTGCTGAACTGGATGAAATAAAATCCGCATTAAATGATGCTCTACACAAAGTCCGTAACTAACAACTTCACTCGAATCTCGAGCTAACGTCCATCTCCCCCTTCCCCAGCTAAGCAGTGAAACAGACCACGCCCTTCGACTGGAAACAGATCTTAAACAATGCTCCGAAGATTTGCGCAATGAAAAAATCAACTCGCAAAATGTCGAAACGGCCCTAGCTGCCGCACGCGAGAAGATCAAGTCAAAAGATCTCGAGGCGAGAGATCTTCAATCCACCATCGAATCCCTCTCCTACAAATCAGACGGTTTCAGTACTCGTAGCGCCAAACTGGAACACGAGAAGGGTACCCTCGAGGCTCGCGTCCGCGAATTACAGGCGAACTTGCGGGAGCTCAGCTCCCCTCCCGTGACTCCAGGTCGGTATCGTCCCCCGCGCCCACGCTCCTCCTCACTCTCCAACTTTCGTATCACGACACTCGAGCAAGAATTGAATGATGTGCGAGCGTCACTGTCCGAGAAAGAAGCTGATCTGCGGACTGCAACTCAGAAGCTCGCGCATGTGCAGGGTGAGCTGACGAGAATTGATAATGAGAAGCTTTCAATGGAGAAGCGGCTGAAGACGCAGCTGGGGGAGTTGCAGGCGTCCCTGGAGGACAAGGATGAAGAACTCGAGTATCTGCGGGCCCAACAAGGCGATGGGGGCCGCGAGGAGGAGCTCCTGCAGCGGATCGAAGAGGATGATGCGAAGATTGTGGCATTGGAGATGTTGCTTGGGGATTCTCGAGAGATGCAAATGATGAAAGAAACATTGAAGCGGACTGAGGAGAGGCTTCAAATGGAGGTAGAAAAGGCTTCGGAGAGTGAGAGAAGACAGATTGAGCTCGTCAGGGACAGGGAGGAGGCACTGGATGAACTCGAGGATGCCAGTGCGCACATCGCCAAACTAGAGGAGCTTGCGACTGAAAGGGAAGCTCGCATCGATGCCCTGAATGTGAAGGAACGGTATGTTCATTCTGGGCCAATCAGTATTATCCACTCCACGACTCACACGTTGGCTGGTAGGCATCTTACGAGCTTAGTCACGGCGTTCAAGACGACCAACACTGCTGCTCAATCCGAATCTACACATACTCAGGCAGAAACTCGAGTACTTCAAGTTGAATCAGGACCGAACAAGAATACAGACGACGACGGGCTGCGTGATGGAGACCCAGAGGCCCTGTACTCTCGCCAACCCACCCCTGGTTCACAAGCACTTCCTGAGGAGGCAGGCGTCACCTATGTTGGACGTCTTCTTGCCGCGATCGAACGACTGCGCGGGGAAAGGGATAACCTTAGGCGGGACGTACAATTTCTGGAGTCCGAGTCTAAATTCACAGTGGAGGCTTTGGAGGAGAAGCTCGCTGCCTTGACTAGTCCAGCTCTCGCAGACGATCACCGTTCTGACGTAACTGCCGATCAGCTCAGTGCGGATACAGATGTTCTCCGTTGGCCATTAGAGGGTGACGAGGCGGAGGCGCAGATTGGGCGGTTAGGCCTTACTGCCACAGTTTCTGCCGTTGTTATTGGACATTTGCGGTCACAAGCTGACGTCTTTGCTGCTCGCTTCCGCGAAATTTCTACACGTCTGGTAGAGAGGGAGCAAGAATTACGAGGAATGGGAGAGAAATTCCAAGCGTTAGAGGTCAACCTTGAAGTCACCCTCCAGTGTCTGGCGGAGGCAACGTCCCAGGTGTCCCAACTGGAATCCAAGGACGCAGAGTGGGTGGAGGAGGTGGAACGGGTCAAGATTGCGCACGAAGAAACCCAAGACAATCTGGAACGGGCCGAGGCTCAATTGGCCGACGTTTCAAAATCTCTCGAGGAAGTCGAGTCGGAAAGGGATTCCCTGACGCTCCAAGTCACGAACTTGATGACCGACGTTTATTCTGCGCAACAAGAATTGACAGAAGCTGAGAGTCGATACAGTACCCTCCAATTCCACCAATTATCCACCATGTCATCAAACGAAGCCACTCGTGCTTTGCGGGATCAGATCGAGGAGCTCGAAATGCGTGTGATGAGAAGGACGGAGCAGATTGGAGCCCACCAGCAGGATATTAAACGCTTGGAGACTAATTTGCGGCTGCAGGAGGAGAGACTCGAGGAAATGACGGTGGAGTTGGAGATGATGGCTGCGGAGAAGGAGGCGATGGTGGAGGATTGTGCTACTGCGAGAGAAGCCAGGGACGAAGCGATCGTGAGATTGGAGGGATTGGAATTGGATGTGGAGGGACTGGAAGGACGGGTGGAGGAGAAGGAGGAAGTCATTGTTGCTTTGGTGAGCGTCGTGATGCAGACCGTCAGCCGTTCGCGGGATGCGGTTCGACTTTCAAGTCAGAGGGCCCGTCGTGTGGAGGATGAGCTCTACCACTTGGGCACTGAGCACAGAACGACAGTGCAGCTCCTCGAGCAGAAGACGTCGACATCGGCTGAGCAACGACAAAGTTCGGAGACCTCTGGGGACGCCGTTCGGTGGACAGCTCTGGCTGTCCCCGTCTCCCAAGTCGAGCTGAACAAGAGCCTGATGACTCCTCAGGTGTTGAACGAAGCCAGGACTGGTCTTGAGGGTAAGGTGAAGACGCTCCAGGAACGACTTGAAGCAGAGTTGGTCGAGACCAAGTCGTTGGCAGAACAACTGGAGACCCTGCGGTGCAAGCCTGCCGAATCCGAGGACCTGGAGGAGAAGTTACACGATGTTCAGCAGGTATTCTCAGCCACGGATGCTAGCCATCGTGGGTCCTTTATGGAGCTTTTACGGGCAAGAGAGCAGCTTCGAGAACGCCTAGACGAGAAGGAAAGTTTGCTGACGAGGAATGACATGGAACGTGAACTAGACCAGCTCGTTGCCCGACATGCCGAGGAACTGGGCGAACTCCAAGCGCGCCTTGACCAAACGTTGACCGCATTGGAGGAAGCGCGAAATCGTTATGCAACATCCGAGGCTAGCCATCAGGAAACGTTGGCAGAGTCTGCGCGGTCGAAGCAAGAGCTTGAGGATCGCCTAGTGGCTGCATCGGATGGGTTACTACAGGGCGAACAGCTCCGGAGTGAACTGACACGGATGAGAGTTGAGCATGCGGAGGAGCAAATGCGTCTGAAAGAGCGACTGGACGTTGCCGCCAGTGATGCTCGAAGTACTAAAGAGTCTCGGGATAAGCTCCAAATTCTCCATCAGGGTGTTGTGGATGAGCTTGCTCGAGCCCAGGAGGATTACCAGCGTCGCCTCACGCAAGCCACCGACCACTTGCTCACGAGACAGGGACAGCTCGAAGACGACCTAGCCCACCTTGAATCCAAACTGGAAGAACAGTCTCAGAAGTTCCAGGACTCGGTTCAGGAAGTTGGCCGACTTGAACGCAGGTTGCAAGAAGAGGTCGACAATCATACCCGAGAACAGGAGTTGCGCAGGGTGGAGTTACATTCAGCGTCCGAACGTTATCAGCTTGCAGAGTCTGTTCAGGTCCAACTCCAACACAAAGTGGCCGCCGTTCAAGAGCAGTTCGAACAGGCCAGAGTCCAGCTAGAGTTGCTGCAGGAAGAAAAAACTGCTCTTCAAGTTGAGATTACTGCACTTGAAGCTGAAGGTCATCGGTCGATATCCTTGGGTCGATTCTTAGAGAGCCAAGTTAAAGAAAGGTATATCATTTCGTTTTTCTTTAAAGGTTTGTTTTCCTGAAGAATGGCCAATAAATAGCGAAGCCACGATTACAGCCCTAGAAGGCGCGCTTCAGCGTACTCGCGCAGACTTGTGCCGATCCGAGAAGTCAGGCAAAGCCGCAGAAGTCAACCTCAGTCTACAAAGTGCGCAGCACAAACGAGAAACGTCCGACCTTTGCGATGAAATAGCTGCCCTCCGATCAAGGCCAAACCTCGAAACCGTGGTGGCCGAGTTAGAGGAAAGAAACAATGAGATGGAGGACTTACTGAGATTGAAGTGTACAGAGATTGAAGATAACGATGACCGTGCCCTGGAGTATGTCGCGGTTCCTTCGTGTCTGGTACATCTTCACTCATTTGCAATCACACAGGATGTTGAAGGAAAACAAGAAGCTTACCACCAAGGTCGAATCTCTGGCTCGCAAAGTGCAGAATTTACAAACAAAGCTCACAGCGGCTAAAGCGGCGATTCCAAAAGCGACGTCTGAAGCAGTCAGTACTGCTCCCAGCTCGTCAAGTACACCTACACCTGTTTCCCCAATCCTCTCTGCAGGACGTCCTCGGGCAAACACCTTCACATCTATACCCCCGGTTCCTCCAATTCCTCGACAGGTACCTTCGACTCCGATTTCTCGCGTTCCTACAAACCGAACGGTTTCGGGACCGTCTTCCCTACCACGACCGAAAACGCCGGAAAGGAGAGCAGCACTGCCTCCGGTCTTCAAAGCCCGCACACCCGAAAGGCAGACGGCGTCAATGACGATGCCCGATCTGTTGCGGTCGTCAGCAGCGGTCGGCAAGAAACGCCGGGCACCCGATGATTTCGATGAAAGTGTTCCTCCACAAGGTTTCACAGTTGACAGTATACCAGGCGACGAGGAAAACACTACCCCTCGCGTTCGGAGGGTTTTGAATAGTATCCATTCAGGCTTCACACCTATGCGTCATCACAGTGCGCGTCCAACTGTTCCAATGACGTCTCCGAAACGAGTGGTTGCTGCCCCTGCAAGGCCGCCCTTTATTACCGATGTCACAAACAGTCCGAGTACAATCTCTCAGATTGTCACCGCTCAGGCAAAACCATCGAAACGCAGCTGGCTTGGGAAGATCAGAGGAGTGTCATCGCAGACAACAGGGAGGACTGCAGCCTCCCGACCTGTATTCGACAGA
>Ga0210402_10006864_pt1 | contig 10026 bp, 10 predicted proteins | sample IncBWC7MmetaG_FD_161055 | JGI IMG/M metagenome (GOLD analysis project Ga0210402, IMG submission 161055) | Forest soil microbial communities from Barre Woods Harvard Forest LTER site, Petersham, Massachusetts, United States - Inc-BW-C-7-M | ecosystem: Environmental > Terrestrial > Soil >...
GAAATTCGGCTGGCGCGTGGTTTATGCGCGTGCCGATCCTTTGAATTGGGCGGCACAGCAAAGACGCCAGAGCACATCAGATCGGCGCACCCTCATCCGGTGTTGTCATCGTTTCGCTGCGCACCGTGGATAGATTGAACGCGCGCCAAGCAGGACAGTAGCATGAGCGATGACACAAAGGACGCAACTGCTGAGGATACCCGACCGGTCGCAGAGATGAACCCGCAGGACTTCAAGAAGTGGCATTTGCAGTACATGGTTGACCTAGTCACGGAGTGCGAGGACCGATTGTTCGAGGTAGATTTAGCCGAAGCGAACGATGTTACGGTGCCTAAGGAAGCAGTGCGGATCCTGGCCGGCCACTTTTGGCGACGCCCACCGAACAAGCTTCCGCTGCCCAACGTAGAGAAGTTACGTCGGAAGGAGGAGTTCAGAAAATACCGCGAGGAGCTCGACCGGCGGGTGGCGAGAGGTGAAGGCTACAAACGTGTTCTGCACGAATTGAGCCAAAAAGCAGCCGCTGAGCTTAGCGGTTATGCGTACTCGCTGAGGGGCCCCATTATGAGCATCACGGAAAAGACGGCCAAACGATATATAGAATCGCCGAATAGCGAGCCCGGCAAAAAGAAAGGCCTGCCCTAGCAACCGGACTCTTACAGTTAGGTTTTTGTTTTTTGGTTAGTTATTGCTGCTTCGCAAGGCTTCATTGCCGCCCGGCGCCGGTAAAGCCCCTGGGGGGATCTACCGGCACTTTTTTTGTTTGCTCCCTTTCACTGCGCTACCTGCCGGTTAAAATAGCAACCATTAAAACACGTGTTAGCTGGCGCGACGCTGAGAGCCGCAAATGTCATCGCTTAAATTGCAGAAAGTGATCTTGGAGCGCGACCTGCCCGCCGTTACGGGTCTGCGTAAGACGCAAATTGCAGCCAAGGTCGCAAATGGCACTTTCCCAAAACCAGTGCGATTAAGTGAACGGCGCAAGGCCTGGTTAGAGGCGGAGGTCACCGCTTGGCAGATCGAGCAAGTTGCGAAGCCGACCAAAAACAAGGTTCTCGAAATTGTGCACGCCTTGCGGCGAGGCTGCCTAATATCGCGCGACTGGAACACACCTTGCTGGCTGGGAACGCCCAAATATAGAGCGGCTGCCAATCTGATCGCATGCCGCAACGGTATCCTAAATCTCACGACGCGGGAGCTACTGCGACACGACCCCTTGTTCTTCACGACCAACTGCCTGCCGCTCGATTACGACGTCGGCGCGCCAAAGCCAAAACGTTGGCTGCAATTTCTCGAAGAGATCTGGCCCGCGGACAAGAACGGGAACTACGACGCAGAAGCGGAAGAGACCTTACAGGAGATTGTCGGGTACCTGCTGACGTCCGACACAAGGCAGCAAAAGATTTTTCTGATTGTCGGTCCGCAGCGCTCCGGCAAAGGTACGATTATGTCCGTACTCGTCCGGTTACTGGGCGAGGACAACTGCGTGTTCCCGACGTTGAGCGGCCTAGGCGGCGAGTTTGGCCTTTGGCCGCTGATCGACAAGAAGCTCGCCGCTATTACCGACGCACGGATCAGTTCGCGGGCAGACACGCACAAGATTGCTGAGCGGCTGCTGTCGATATCGGGCGGAGACCGGCAGACCATTAACCGCAAAAACCAAGCATACTGGACCGGCCCCCTCGACGTGCGGTTTCTGATCACGACGAATGTGCTGCCCGCAATCCGTGACGCGTCCGGCACCATCGCCACACGATATATCCTGCTGAAGTTGACGGAGACCTTCCTTGGGCGTGAGGACCTGAACCTAAAGGCCGCACTGGCCCCCGAGATGGGAGGTATCTTGAACTGGGCCCTGGACGGCCTCGACCGGCTGCGTAAGCGCGGGCATTTTCGTATGCCGGCCTCGGCGCAGGAGTCGATCCGCGAACTGCAAGACGCCGCCGAGCCGGTGGGGGCCTTTCTGCGGGAATGGTGCACGTGCGACCCCGACCAGCGCGTGAACGTGAAGACGCTCTATCGCAGCTATCGGACGTGGGCTCAGGAGGCCGGGCAGCAAATCTTGGCGGTGAATTCGTTCGGTAGGGCGTTGCGCGGGCAGCTGCCAAAGCTGAAGACGACCGGCGTGGGCGCAAAGCGCGATTATGTTGGGGTCGCCCTAAGCGACTACGGGCAGGAACAGTTGGACACCCTGATGGCAGAGCAGGGTCGACGCCGCTAATAGGTTTATAGGTTTTATAGGTTTTTGCCATTGCGTGCCGGATTTAATGCCGGCCCCTGGCCGCGCGGCGACCAACCTTGGCCGCAATGCAAAGTAGCCTATAAAACCTATAAGCCTATAACTGCGCGCCTGACGCGCGTGGAACACCTGTTTCTTAGGCTCAGGACCCATTGATTGAAAACGACTCGGAGCGCGGTTTACGCGCCCTGTGAAGGCGTTGGATCGCCGTGGTGCCGCTTGCAGCCCCGACAGCGTCCGTGCGCGCCGCACAGGAGGACGCCTATGGCCGGCCCTGAGCAATCTAGCGCCGATCAGCTTGCCTTCTGGAACGGGCCGGGCGGCCATATCTGGGTGTCGCGGCAGGAGCACACCGACATCACCTTGGCGCCGGTGTCGGAGGCGTTGCTGGCCCTCGCCGCGCCGCGCGCTGGTGAGCGGGTGCTGGACGTCGGCTGCGGCTGTGGCGCGTCCACGCTGGAATTTGCGCGCGCTGTCGGCCCCGCCGGCCAGGTGACGGCGCTGGACATCTCCGCACCGATGTTGGCTGAGGGACGGGCGCGCGCCGAAGCCGCCGGTATCGCCAACGTCGATTGGCAGCAGGTCGACGCCGCCACGGCGGCGTTAGACGGGTTCGATTTGCTGGTGTCGAACTGCTTGACACGCGATCAGACGCGGCCGGCCCCAAGAACAACCCGCGGAGCCCACGAACGGCACAGGGACTACCGGATCAACGCATGTTTCCTCCCGATCCAAGACACGATCAGGTGCAGGGACACAAGGAGAAGTCGGTGTTGATAGCAAGAAGGACCGGCGTTGCGGCGTTCGGCGTGATGTTCTTCGGCGACCCGGTGGCGGCCTTCGCCCACATGCGCAGCGCCGCCAGCCCCGGCGTCTTGCTGTGCATGGCATCAACCCGCGGCTTGCGCCGCTCCGATCGCGTTTCGGCTGACGGGCGGGCAAGTTTCAGATTGCACCGCGGTGGTGCCCCTCCTTAAAGAAATGCCACGCTCCATCGCCGCAACCGTCAATTTTGGTTATAAGTCCCGGCACTAAGGGCGTAGGTGGGAGAAAGATAGGAGGTGCCGCACCATGGGATATTTGTTCATGCATCGGCCTGAGGACGACCGTCGCTCAGCAATCAGCGGAGCGCGCCGCCTCAAACAAAACACGCCAAAGATCGAACAAGCGGACCGTGCTGTGGTGGCAGTCTTCACGGGGTTGCAAAACGCTTGGCGTCGCCAAGGCACGCTGCGTAGAACGTTTAACGGCATGCCCTCCTCGCGGGAAGAACGCGAAGGCTGGAGGCAACTGATCCAGTACCTCACCGAGCTGCCGCCGCCCCGCAGCAGTTAAGGCTTGCCGGTTGTGGTTGTTGTACAGCCTTAGGGTAGCCGGTTTTGCCCACGCAATATGACCGTCGTAAATCTTCCCTTGCGCAACAAATATCAGGCATTTGCCTTTTGTCCTATGAATCGCGTTGCCCTACGTTAACCTGCGATGCATCGCCTTGAGGCACCAAAATCAATGATCGGCGCAAATTAACCCTCGCCGTCGATTAAATTGATGCTGCCACAAAAAAGAACCCCAAGCAGTCTACCCGCCTGGGGTTCCTGAGTTGTGCCTCAACTTAGGCTTATCGTCTGGGCGGCTGGTGGATGTCGGGGGACATGGGGAGCCGCCCAGGTACCTAATAAATGGTAAATGCAGCAGTGTGCTCAAAAGATGCAAAGCGATTCACACAGCATGGTTAACTGCGGCATGTAACACTTGCTTCGCTGCTACTTAAGGCTTCCAGCAAGGCATAAGCGTCCGCTTCGGCAATCGGCTGCCGGCCAGCGCGCAAACCGATGTAGGGAGGGGCTATCGGGGTAGTCAACAAAAGAATTAACCAAGCGGACGTAATCTTGCCCGCGCGACCGCAAATTAACTCAGTCAGATGTTCTATGCAGGCCGCAGTCATGTGGTTTTCTCGCCCCTTGTGTTCGCTCGCATCGCTAGCCGCCTTGCTCGGCGCGTTTGCCGTTGGCGGCTGCGCCTACCAGCTCAATTCGCTCGCTGCAAAGAGTGCCACGGACGTAGGGTCTAAGCACGATGCGAAGCCGCCTGAGGTCGACCTTGCCTATGCGCGCGCAGTCGCCGCCGCCGCGCTCGCCCGGGACGACAAGGATGATAGCACCACCTGGCATAACCCAAACACCGGCGCTGGCGGCTACATCACACCGCTCGCCTCGTCGTATACCGAGGGCACCTTCACCTGCCGTGATTTCCTCGCGAGCTACGTGCACGGGCAAACCGAGGCTTGGCTGCAGGGCGAGGCTTGCCGTACCGATCACGGCAAGTGGGAGGTAAAGAGCCTGGGCGTGAAACGGTCGCACGACCCCTCCTGAATCCGCGACTCATGATTGTTGTCAAGTTCTTTAGGCACGTAAGTCAACGATCACTGCAGCGAGAGCTGAAGCAGGGGCAGGAACACCGGAAGGAGCGGGAATACCAGGTAAGACAGCCTGATCGTTCACTTCTACCAGTGCCTGACGAAGTTCTTCAGGATGCCGCTGAAACCGACGCCGCGAAGCTGAAACAGCCGCATGTCGAGCCACGGCGAGGCCGACAAACGGTGGTCAGTGTTTGCCGCCGTTCAACCCAGGCTGAACCGCCCTGCCAACGCCTCAAGAGCACTTCTCACCAATTGCGCCGGTTCCAGACAGGTTATGACGACCTTGGCGAAGCTGTTTCGGAGATCTTGCGCGCTTGTGACAAGCGGCGCGCTCGTTTGACTTCTCAGCCACGACGAGGCGTGACGGACCGCGACGAGCGTAGCCAAGCTGCCGGAGCCGCGTAGCAGGAACCAAGGACGCCGTGGACAGGGCGGCGCGACAGGCCGAGCAGCTACTAGCGGGCCTCCGCGCCTTTGCCGCCAGTAATCGCGATCACGGAGAACGGCGCGGGGGCGCGCGGATGCAGCCCAGTAGGCGCAGCGCCGGGGGGGTCAGTGCGGCGCGAAGGGTGGTTTAGCGGGAGCGGTCGGGACAGGTACGACGGGTGAGTGCGCAACAACATCAGAGCGCGCAATGCTTGGCACATATTTGCGCGGCCGGACGGCGGCCGGAGATTGAGGGGGCAACGCAATGCTTGGCGCATATTTGCGCGGCGGGACGGCGGCCGGAGAGTGAGCGGGCGACGACACTTTTGGGCGGGCATTCTGGTCGGACTTTTGCAGCCCGTCACGGATGTCTAAGGCCATTTGCTCCTGTACTGCGGCGAGCCGCTCCACGATGCGCCGCACCACGGCGACATCGCTCACCACGGTCTCAAGCTGGTGTTGCAGCTCAGGAGACGATCCGGGCGCGACCGACACTTGTGCGGACGGAAGGACAGGTGCCGCTTGCAGAAGGGCTGTATCCTGAGTTGGTACGCGATCTGAAGTTTTGGAAGCCAGCTCAACTGGTGCGAGGTTGGAGTTGGGGGACTTCGTACTAGCGACGATGCCGTGACGTTTCCCAGCGCCAACCATATGTTTACTCTGATCGTCGCCGTAGAACTGCCAAGCAACAGCGGCGCCAACCAAGACGCTGGCGATGACGCCAAAAGCAACGGTACGGAGCATGCGCCTTCCCATCGCAGGCCTCTCATCAGAAACCCGGTCAACTTGATGTTTTGCGTCAATCAAAGGTTCCGCTGCCATGGCGCCAGGGGGGAAATGAACTTCTTCATCATGAAAATGGACGCGGACCTTTAGATGGGCAAATTCTTTGTCATTGGAATCGTCTAAAGATCCACATCCATTCGTATGGCACGCTTCCCCACTGCTCCGATCGTCGAGGCTCAACGATTTTTCGAGCGCAATGAGAACGTCATTGCCCTGATCACTCTGAGCGTTCTGATCTTGACCTTGCGAGGAAATCATTGGCGCCCCCTTGCCAATACCGTGGTCCCCACGTCACTCTAGATCTTCCGTCATCACCGTGTAACTAAATGGTCGCAGGATGGTTAATCTGGCCCAAATGGCAGACCCCTTCGCTCACTTTGGCAATCGGGGCTGCGCAGTGTACGCGGCTTCCTTCGCGCGCATCTGGGAGCAGCAAGGAAAAAATGGTCTCCGCCCCCCTTAGCCGTCGCAAAAAATCCGCTTAGATTCTTCATCATCAGCGGCACGAACGGCGCCGGGTGATCGAGCACCAAGTCCCACGCACCAGCTTGTCCGAGCGTTCGCGAACGCCCAGGATGTACAACAGCCGCCGGCACTGATCATGCCGCGGTCGGCAACCACGCACACACGCGCGATGTCGAAGCGCCGGCGCAGCCGGTCGATCACCGGGATCAGCGTTGTCACGTCGGCGGTGTTGCCCGGCCACATCTCCGAGCAGACCGGCCGCCCGTCGCCGTCAATGAGCACAGCAAGGATCATCTGCCGCAGATCCGGTCGATGATCCTTGCTGTAGCCGTGCTGGCCCAGCGTCTGGCCGCCAGCGCCCTCGAAGGAGAGCCCGGTGGTGTCCATGAACACCAGATCGAGCCGCGTGAGCAGGTCGCGCCGATGTGCGAACAGCCGCTCCTCCACCACGTCCTTCACGCAGCGCGGGGCAAACGGCGTGCGGCCATCCTTCTCCTTCTCCGGCAGCTCCTCGCCCAGCCACGCCATCGCCCGATAGAGACCGTCGACGCCTTATGACGTCGACCAGCGCGAACTGTAGAAGATGGGCAAGACACGAGCAGGAGGACGTATCACCCGGCTTCAAGCCGGCGCGGTCCGCGGCGCTGCTGCTCTCCACCGTCGCTACCATCAGCTCTCCTGCCCGAGGCCGGCACCGCGCCTCCGCCGAGGAGGGATCGCTTGGGCGGCCGGCATCATGATGTTGTCCGAGCTCGCGTGTTCGCTCGACCCGTAGCCTCCTGACATCGGACATTCGTCTGCGTTGGCAGGGCGATCCGACAAATTTGACGATTATTAAAGTCCCACGCGCACGTCAGGAGCTATGGGTAAGCCCAGAGACGGCAATGAGCAGGATCGCGCCCAGCGCCACGCCGATCACGCCTAGGGCGGAGAAGACAAAGACTTGCCAGCCTTTCAGGCGGGTACGCTCGGGGTCATCGAAGAATTCGGTGAGCTCCTTGTTGATCCGGATCACAGGCAACAGCTGCGCCAAGCTGGCGCAAAAGCACCAAATTGCTCCATTGTGTTTCGCCGCCGGCACGGTCCACCACAAAAGCGCCGCCCCGGCTAGCCAGAACGCCAGCACCCAAGGGACAACGATGAAAGTATGGGAGCCGATGCCGTAGCCGGCCACGGAGCCGAGCGCGGTTTGCAGCAGGCAGGATCCCCGCAGCCACGACTCCTTGCACGCCGCCTCGCGTTCGCGCTCGCGGCCGAGATAGCGGATATCATCGGCGGCGTTACGGTCGCCTGAATTCGTGAATGCGACGGCAAGCTGGGTGTAGGGAGTCGGGCTATAGTCGGGATCGAGCCGCGCCCACTTGTCCCACCACATGGAACGCTCGCGGACTTGCGACTTCGTATCACCTTCAAGTCTTTCGACATGGGCGAAGGAGAATCCTCCTAGGCGGAGCCGCCGCGGGGCGGTTAAAGCGTCGTCTGCAACCATCAGATTACCGATCTTGGCATTGCGCAGGTTCAAGACGTCTGGCTCGACGCTGCTCGTGGGACAGCTCGCGGATTTTTGGCCATCGAGGTGCAATTCGCCTGCAACCGACGCGCCCGAAAGATCGACATCGGCGAGGCTGGCGCCGCGCAGATCGAGATTGCCGCTGACATGCGCGAATGCCATCGTCCCCTTGCCGGCGTAACAGGCGTCGCGCATGGACAAGTCTCCGCCGACGTTCAAGGAGTCGGCGTCAAGCCTGCCTTCCAAGCTGGCGCCGGACATGTCGAGCGGTCCCGTGATCGTCGCGGCGTAGAGATTCACATCCTTCTTGAAGCTGGCTGTGCGCGCCAAAAGCTTCAGCATCTCGCCGCCGCCGCCGGGGCTCGTCTGGATGCCGAGTTTCTCGGTTTCCTCGATGAGGTTTCTGTTGGCCTCGTCTTGCGCTCGAGGCGCCATCTCCAGCGCACCACCGACCTGCAGAAAATTGGCCATCAACGCGCCATCGAAACTGGCGCCGCCCATGTAGACACTTCCCGCGACCTTCGCGCCGTTCAGATAGACGAGCTTCAAACTGGCCAAATTCATGAACAGATTGCCGCCGACCTGCATTAGGCTGGCGATCAGGGCGCCGTCGACACTGGCGCCGACCAAGATGACCTGTCCCGCGATCTTCGCGCCGAACAGAACTACGCTCCGGAAACTCGTCTTGTCCTGGCCGATGGATGCTGCCAACAGATCGCCGCCGACTTTCAACCCGGTGGCCTCCAAAGCACCCTCGAAACTGGTCCCACCCATGTAGACACTTTTCCCGATCTCCGCGTTATTCAGGGATACCGTACGCAATCTGGTCTTGTCCTGGCCGATGGATGACGCCGACAGATCGCCGCCAACTTTCAAACCGCTGGCTTTCAGGGCGCCGTCGACACTGGCGCCGATCAAGCTGAGCTGTCCCGCAGTCTTCGCATCGCCTAGGTCGACGTCCTTCAAGCTGGCCGAATTCAGGACCAGATTGCCACCGACCTGCAGCAGGCTGGCGTTCAGGGCGCCGTCGACACTGGCGCCGATCAAGCTGAGCTGTCCCGCGACCTTCGCGTTGATCAGATCGACCTGCTTGAAACCAGCCTTGTTCTCGTTGTCGGAATTCATAAGCAAACTGCCACCCACCTGCAGCAGGCTGGCGTTCAGGGCGCCGTCGACGCTGGCGCCGGTCAAGCTGACATTTCCCCCGATCTCCGCGTTGATCAGAGATATGCTGTGGAATCTGGTCTTATCCTGGCCCGTCGATGGCGCCAACAGATTGCCGCCGACTTTCAACAAGTCGGCGTTCAACGGACCGTCGATGGTGGCGGCGATCATGCTCAGTTGCCTCGCGACCTTCGCGTCGGTCAGATACACTTCTTTGAAGCTGGCCTTGTTCTGGTTCTCGGAATGCATCAATAGCGAGCCGCCGACCTGCAGTTGGGTCGCAACCAGCCTGTCGGCGAACTCGGCACCGTTAAGCATGACGTCTCCATCGATTTTGGCGCCGCCAAGATTCACCTCACTTTTGAAAACGCTGCCGTTGAGCAGGTGCAGATCGCTGTCGGAATGCAGCCCGCCGGCATCGAAGCGGCCCTGCATCAGCGAGCCTTCGAGCCAGATCAGACTGTCCGTCCGCGCGCGGACCAGATTGACCGCGCCTTCGATCCGGCTGTTGAGAATCGAGAATGCCCGAATGAGCTTGGCGTTTTCGAGATCGATATCGTCGACGATCCGGGCGCCTACGATCTGAATTCCCCCGAACGGGATCGCCTCGCGCCACGGCGCCCGCGTTAACAGGTCCTGCAGAAAGCGGGCGGGCAGCTTGCGACAGTCGTCCTCCCAGCGCGCATCGTTCTCGTCCTTGGGGTCGAGCGCGGGGGTGCGGCAGTGCTCGTTGAAGTCGGCGGAATCATTCTGCTCGATCCGCGACCATGCCCAGCCTTCGGGGGTGCTTTGGTCGTCGTAGCGCCCCTGCGCCAGGGTCGAGCCGGATCCCAGCCAAATCGCCAGCGCGCCGAAAATCGCCCTCGCGTGCGGACGAAGCACCGAGGCGCCAACCGCACCGCGCATCTTCCACATAAAGTCACCCTTGCTGACAAAACGTGGAGTGACTGTGAGCTTAAGGTGCCCTATTGAACCTGTCAAAGCAGGGCATGAGACGGTGATCACGGTCCCGAGGAAATGATG
>Ga0210402_10006868_pt1 | contig 10023 bp, 13 predicted proteins | sample IncBWC7MmetaG_FD_161055 | JGI IMG/M metagenome (GOLD analysis project Ga0210402, IMG submission 161055) | Forest soil microbial communities from Barre Woods Harvard Forest LTER site, Petersham, Massachusetts, United States - Inc-BW-C-7-M | ecosystem: Environmental > Terrestrial > Soil >...
TCACCACGTGGGGTCTACCTACCTTCTTCATGCAGCCTCTCCTTTTGCCCTTCAGGTCGCGCGCATTATAGCGCGGCGCCACATTTTTGCAGCCTTCTACCGGGTTTTTCCCTCTCAGTTGCAGTTTTGCAATTCACCCAGTAAACTCAATGTTTCTCTATTGTGCAAAGGAAGCGCCAGGAATGCTGCTGAATCGGGATTTGGTCGGCCATATGGCCGGTGAAGCACTGAAAAAGCTCATCGAATCGGAAATGGTGGAAGTGAAAACGCCGGAAACGGTAGTTCCACGCTTGCGCCAGGCCATGCTCGAAGAAATCACCGTCGAGGACCGTATCAACGATGAAGCGCGGCAGATTCTTATCCAACATCAGGATCAGATGCGCAATTCCGGAATCTCCTATCAGGAAATGTTCAAAAAGGTCAAAGCGCAGCTGGCGCGGGACAAAAAACTGGTATTGCGTTAGGAAAAGGCCGCTTCAAGAAAAGGGAAGATGAGACTTTCGCGAGAAAAAATTGTCCGGCTGTCCCACAAAATGATGGACGTGCTCGTTGCGAGCAATGAAGTGGAATTTGTCGAGGACCGCGATACGATCCGTCAGAACATCGTCACCATCCTCACCAACCAGCTCCGCGATGAAGAAAAGATGGACGCCGAGGCCCGTAAGAAAATCTCTTCGATGAAAAAGGAAATTCTGGAAGATAGCGAAGAGTGGAGCGTCCTCTATCGCAAGTTTTATAACGAGGAACTGCGCCGTGCAGGTATCGCCGCCGCCCCCGAAGAGCACCGCCGCAATCAGGATGCGCACCGCTAGCTTCGACGCACATTCAAACTGCGCAAGTTAGAAATCCCCGCGCGACTGAGTGTCACGCGGGGATTTTTCATGCGCGAAGGTTTCACTTGGGCTGACTTACGCCTGCTTCAGCGAAGCCATATCAATCGAGAAGCGATATTTCACGTCGTTCTTCAAAAGGCGATCGTACGCTTCATTGATTTTCTGGATCGGGATGATTTCCACGTCCGCAATGACATTTTTCTCCGCGCAGAAATCCAGCATCTCTTGCGTTTCGCGAATGCCGCCGATGATGGAGCCCGCAAGGCGGCGACGCTTGAAAAGCAAACCGCCTGCGGCGATTGGCGCAGGGCTTGGAGGCGCGCCGACAAGCGTCATCGTGCCGTCCAGCTTGAGCAGATTGATGTATTGATTCAGGTCGTGATCCGCGGGAATGGTGTCCAGAATGAAATCGAACGTGCCCACATGCTTGGCCATTTCGTCGGCGTTCTTCGAGATGACCACTTCGTGAGCGCCGAGCCGTTTGGCATCCGCCACTTTGCTGGCGGACGTTGTAAACATCACAACGTTTGCGCCAAACGCATTCGCAAACTTCACGCCCATATGCCCGAGCCCTCCCAGCCCAACGACTCCGACCTTCTGTCCTTTCTGCACGTTCCAATGTCTCATCGGCGAATAGGTCGTAATGCCCGCGCAAAGTAGCGGAGCAACTCCCGCAAGATTGAGTTTGTCAGAGATGCGCAAGACGAAGGCCTCATCGACCACGATGCCATCCGAGTAGCCGCCGAAGGTCACGCCGCCGAGATGCTTGTCCGGCCCGTTATAGGTGAGCGTTGGAAAGCTGTCGCAGTACTGCTCGGCGCCTGCGAGACAATTCGGACACGTCCGGTCCGAGTCCACCATGCAACCGACGCCCACAGTGTCGCCCGCTTTGAATTTTGTCACCGCGCTGCCAACCTTCACTACGCGGCCGACAATTTCGTGTCCGGGAACGCAGGGATACACCGTCGGCATCATCTCTTGCCATTCGTTGCGCGCCTGATGCAGGTCCGAGTGGCACACGCCGCAGTAGAGAATTTCGATTTGCACGTCCGACGGCAGCGGTTCGCGCCGAACGATCGAGTGCGCCGCAAGACCGGAAGTGGCGCTCTGCGCCGCGAACGATTTTGCAGGAAATGTTTTTGGACTGCTGGACGCCGGGGCCGTAGCTTGACCTGTTGAGTCGCTCATTTTGGATCTCCTTCTGGATGTCGGATGGGGAAGCCGATTCTAACGCAATGTGGCAGGAATGGGGGCAAATAAGGTCCGCACCTTGCCGTTCAGATGGATGCAAAGGTACGCGAGGTCGTTACATTATTTACCGGCAAGCGAAAAAAGAGCTTAGAGCTTCAGGCCCTTTAGATAGTTGCGAAATGGAGCGCCGAATTCCGGATTCTGTAGCGCTAACTCGACTGTAGCTTTCAAGAATCCAAGCTTGTCGCCCGCGTCATAGGAAATGCCTTCGTAGATGTATGCCCAAAGCCCCTGCTCCTTCGCAAGAATGCGCAGCGCATCGGTCAACTGAATCTCATTGCCTGCGCCGGGTTTGGTCCGCTCCAGGCAATCGAATATGGAAGGCGGTAGCACGTAGCGTCCAGTAATCGCCAAATTCGAAGGCGCATTTTCCGGTTTTGGTTTTTCCACGAGGTCATTGATGCGCAGCAACCGTTCGCCAAACGGCGCTTGCGGCGCCGCCTTTCCGTCCACGATTCCGTACAGGTTTGTTTTCTCTCTGGGAACTTCTTCCACAGCAATCGCCCCGACGCCCGTCGCTTCATAAACTTGAATGAGCTGTTTCGTGGCGGGATTCTCTCCGGGGATCAGCACATCGCCCAAAAGCACCGCGAACGGCTCATCGCCCACCAAATCCTTGGCCACCAGAACGGCGTGCCCCAATCCGAGCGGCTCTTTCTGCCGCGTGTAGCTCACTTGAACCATGTCGCTGATTTTACGAACCAGCGCCGCCTGATCCTTCCGCCCTTTTTCCTCCAGAAAGCGCTCAAGCGTCGGGTTGTAGTCGAAATGGTCTTCGATCGAATTCTTGCCTTTGCCGGTCACAATGATGACGTGCTCGATGCCACTGGCCACACATTCTTCCACCACGTACTGAATTTGCGGTTTGTCCACAACGGCCAGCATTTCCTTGGGCTGGGCCTTCGTGGCTGGTAGGAAACGTGTGCCGAGTCCCGCGGCGGGCAGCACAGCCTTGCGTACTTTCTTCACGCCGCTCGGCGTGGACTGTTTCTCTGGTTGGCTCATGGTTTCAGAGTGAAAGAGGACGCCGCTATTTTCAATCGGTTTCTCACCTTAGAGTTCGCGGCTCGCATTGTCAGGCCTTTACTAACCTGTGTGCTAGCATTTAAGAATGAGCATTCGCATTTTGGGAATTGAATCTTCTTGCGACGAGACGGCTGCGGCAATCGTCGAAGACGGCCGCGTCATCATGTCTAGCGTGGTCGCTTCCCAGATTGACATCCATCGCAAGTATGGTGGGGTCGTACCGGAGCTCGCCTCGCGAGAGCACTTGCGGCAGATCGTTCCAATTGTGCGGGAGGCTCTATCGGAAGCTGGGCTGAATTTTTCTGATTTGGACGCCATCGGCGTCACCCAGGGCCCGGGCCTCGTCGGGTCCCTCTTGGTGGGAATCACCTACGGCAAGACGCTGGCGCACGCGTTGGGCAAGCCTCTGGTGCCGGTCAATCATCTCGAAGGCCACGTTCACGCCGTTTTTCTGGAGGCGCACAAAACTGGGCTTGTGCCCGAACTACCCGCCATTTGCCTGATCGTTTCCGGCGGCCACACCGTCCTCTATGAAGTTCGGGCTGAGCAGGGAAGCCACGCCGAAGCGTCCGCACAACTCCGCTATCGCAAAATCGGCCAGACGCGCGACGACGCCGCTGGCGAAGCCTACGACAAAGTTTCGAAGTTGTTGGGTCTGGGCTATCCAGGTGGCCCCATTTTGGACAGGCTTGCCGCGGCCTCAGGCAATGTTATCGCTCCCATCAAATTTGGCCCCATCAAAATGAAGGGCAACGCGCTCGATTTCAGTTTCAGCGGACTGAAGACCGCAGTTCTTTATCACCTGCGCGAGCATCCCGAATACGCTCCAGAAATTACCGCTCGCGAATCCGCGATGGCTCGCGGCGAACGCAAATTCGAACAGCTCTTGCCGCTTTGCTCTCCGCAAACGCTTGGCCTGGTACGCGAATTTCAAAATGCGGTAGTGCGAGACCTTCGCGAGCGCACCTTCTCCGCTGCTGAACAAAACAGCGCAGCTACGATTCTTGTGTCCGGCGGTGTAGCGGCCAACGCGCAGCTGCGGACGGCGTTCGAAGAGCGCGGCAAATCCACCGGCATCCAAACTTACTTTCCGAGCCGCGCGCTTTCGACGGACAACGCAGCCATGATTGCGGCCGCCGCCTATCCGCGATTCCGCGCCGGCATTCTCGCGGACACGTCTCTCAACGCCACAGCGTCTCTGCCGTTGTCTTAGGCGGAAACGCGCGCATCCAAAAATAAAAAAGGGGATAAGCTTTTCGCTTATCCCCACAAAAACAAAGGCTTTCTGTGAACTATTGCTCGAGCGGTTCCTGCATGACGGGGAACTGCAACTTCGCCTTGGCAAGCGACTTTACTACTAGGGTTTCCGCGCTTTCCGAAGAAGTGTTGCGTGCCGTTGCCATCTCGCTCACCAGCAAATACTTCGCGCGTTCCAGCATTTTCTTTTCGCGGAAGGAGAGCGGCTTGCTACGGCTCAGCGACACCAGGCTCTTTAACACAACTGCAACTTCCAGCAGCGAGCCGGTGCGCATACGTTCTGAATTTTCCTTGAAGCGGTGTTTCCAATCGTGGTGGCAATTCAACTTGCCCTTTTCCAGGAAGCCCAAAACTTTTGTTGTATCGTTCGTTCGAATCACCGGCCGCAGACCAACGATTTCTGCGTTTGACTGGGGCACCATCACCCGCAATCCACTCGATACCACGCGAATCATGTAGTACCGTTCCGTTCTTCCGTTCAAAACGCCGTAGCTGACTTGCTCGATCATCCCAACGCCGTGGTTCGGGTACACAACTTTGTCGCCGATCTTATAGTCCATAGCTTCCGGTGCCCCCTTGTGGAACAGAAGAAGTGTAGAAGCGTGTGAGCAAAGAGTCAAGATATATCGTTTGGAATGAGGGGTTTAGAGACAGTGAAAAATGATTTTGGCAGTCAAATTGCTCAGCGTTTACGTCCACGTTACGATAGAATCCTTTGGTGCTCATCCTAGCCCTCGATACCTGCGACGCTCGCGGTAGTATTGCGCTCCTGGACGACCGGCGCGTCGTTGCCGAGATTTCTCATCCAGCCGACGAAGAATACTCTTCTTGGCTGCTTCCAGCGGTGGACCGGCTGCTTGCCTCACATCATGTAAGTCATTCCGATTTAGCAGGATACGCTGTTGCAAGCGGTCCGGGTTCGTTCACCGGGGTGCGTGTCGGACTAACCACGGTAAAAGCATGGTCCGAGGTTTATTCGAAGCCAATTGTCCCCGTGTCGAGACTCGCGGTTCTAGCTGCTAAGGCTCCGGAACAAGGCGCTTTTGTTGCTGCGTTCATCGATGCCCAACGCAAGCAAGTCTTTGGTGCGCTATACAGACGGGAAGGCGAAGCGCTTAGAGCCATGGAAGAAGAAAGGGTCATAGACCCCAATGAATTCTTTCTCTTGGCTGCGCACGAAGCCACTGAGTCTCTGGCTTGGGCTTCCCTTGACCCGGTGATTCTTACGGGCACTTCTTTTTGGCAAGAACGGCAGCGCATGGGCGAGCAAGTAATCGCAGTTGAACCGCCATTGGCAGGGGCTGTTGGTCTGGTCGGCCGAGACCACTTCGGTAAGTCAAATGCCGTTGACGCCCTTACCTTGGACGCGAACTACGTGCGCCGTTCAGATGCGGAAATCTTCGGTAAGAAGGCGGCAGAGAAGTGAGCCCTGATTCCCCAGTGCCTTCCGTTAGGCCACTTGTGTTTGGCGACATTGCGGCCGTGGTGACTTTGGCGGCGTCCTGTCCTGAGGCAGCTCAGTGGACGCCAAGCTCTTATGAAATGCATTTCGAGGACATCCGCGGCTGGGTCGCTCCCGAGCAGGATCGCCTCATTGGCTTCTTGGCTCTTCGCGTAATCGAAGCCGCGCGCGAGGCGGAGATTCTGAATATCGCCGTAGAGGCCAGATCTCGGCGCAAGAACTTTGCCACGGCAATGCTGGACGCTGCGATTTCCTACTGTTCTGTGCGCGGAGTGCAAGCCGTCTTCCTGGAAGTCCGCGAAAGCAACGCCGGCGCCATTTCGTTCTACAAGAAACACGGCTTCGCCATTTCCGGCCGCCGTCCTGGCTACTACCGCAATCCCGACGAAGCCGCCATCAGCATGGCCCGCTCCCTTGCAAACTAACACTACCCACGGGCTAGGACCAATTTCCCACAGATACCCCCTTGACGTTTCTTTCCCTTGTGTTAACGTCCGTTGACAGAGGCTCTCACCGGCAGCGCAGGCCTCTGTAGTTCACAATTTAATCATGGTCGCCCAACGCGGTCGTGAAGAGTAGAGGAGGAACGCATGGCAACATTAGCGCGGAACCCTCGGGACATACTCCTCGATACAGACGCTGACTACCGGCGTCTGTTCGAAGAGCACGAGAAGTACGAAGCAGAACTCCAAAGTATCCTCAAATCTCCCTACCTCAGTTCGGAAGACCTTCTCGAAGAAATAAAACTCAAGAAAATGAAGCTCCACTGCAAGGACGAGATGGAGCGGATTGCTTTACGTATCCAAAAATCGCGCGCTGCCCACTTGTAGCGCGCCTCCCGTCAATTTGTCCGACATGCCTGCGCGGAAACTACGCGTGTCTTCCGTTGGGCAGACCGACTGAACTAGCCCGCGCCAACGTTGGACTTGGTTGAGGCGCGCGCACGTTCTACCTCTGTGTTATCTTCATACTTTAATGGTCAAAGAAGGCTACTACTTCGGTTTGCCTCCGCTCTTCTTCGGAGGAATCGCCCTCGCCCTGCATTGGTGGATTGCGGCGGGAATCCTGATCGCGCTGGCGGCATTTGTATTTTCTTTTTTTCGTGACCCGGACCGCGCAGACCCGTCAGACCCGGATGCCGTGGTCTCCCCCGGCGACGGCCGTGTGGTCGTCATCACCGACGAAGAAAACGCCGGCCGCCCGGGCACGCGCATCAGCATCTTTCTCGCTGTCTGGAACGTGCACGTAAACCGCACGCCGCTTTCCGGGACTATTACAAAAGTCGATTACCGTCCCGGCAAATTCATGGCCGCCTGGGACCCAAAGGCGTCCACTCAGAACGAACAAAATATCTTCACGCTTGCCACTCCCGGTGGTGACATCGAATTCAAGCAAATCGCGGGACTCATCGCGCGTCGCGTGGTCTCCTGGAAAAAGGCTGGCGAATCCGTTGTTCGCGGCGAACGCATTGGCTTGGTGCGTTTCGGCTCCCGAGTGGACATCTGGCTTCCGCAAGACGCCCAAATCTCTGTCAAAGCTGGTGAGACCGTATATGGCGGTTCAAGTGTCCTGGCCCGTTGGTCCGTGCAATCCTCGAACTCTGCCTCCGATGTTGCCCTTGCCGCGGCTACCCTTGACAGCAGATGATAGGAAACATGGATCAGCGCGAAATCCCCTTCGCTGAACGCCGCTTCCGTAACGCCAAACTGCGTCGCGGGATTTTTCTTTTGCCCGCGATGTTCACCTCCGCGAACCTTCTCTGCGGCTACTATGCCGTGGTCGCGTCCCTTCACGGTTTTTCAGACACAACCGGGAACTTCCACGATTTCGACCACGCCGCCCGTGCCATCGGTTTCGCCATTCTTTTCGATTCGCTTGACGGCCGCATTGCTCGCCTCACCGGTACCAACACCGAATTTGGCGTGCAATTTGATTCGCTCGCCGATGTCGTCAGCTTCGGCATCGCGCCCGCCGTCCTTGCTTATTCATGGGGCTTCCATAGCATCCCGCAAAGCGCTGGAATCAACGTCGAACAACTCGGCCATTTGGGCTGGATCTTGTGTTTAGTATTCTTGATTTGCTGTGCCTGGCGTTTGGCGCGTTTCAATGTGCAGGGTATGGCCCCTGGCAGCTCCAAGAATTTCATTGGAATGCCGACTCCCGCCGCGGCCGGCGTAATAGCCTCCATCGTTCATGGTTTCAAAGTTCCATTGCATGACTGGCGCTGGTCCGTCGCCTGGTTCTTGCTAGCGGCCGCGCTCGGCACATTAATGACCAGCACCATCCGCTATTACAGCTTCAAGGATATTCCGTGGACGCGAAAGCAGCCTTCGCTGGCGGTCATTGTCCTGCTCATGATGATTGCCGTGATTTGGATGTACTCGGAAGTCGCTCTCGTCATGCTGGCTTGCACCTATGCAGCGGCAGGCGTCGCCGTGCACTTCATACGTTTCTTCCGGCACCGGCTCGTCTCTCGTCCGGCTGGCGTCTCTTAATCGTTCCCGCGTTAGAACATTCCCTCGCTTCCCTTATACTATTCGTCTGACTCCATGGCCTCTCACCGCATCGTCATTGCCGGCGCATCGTCTCTTCTTGGCGCCGAACTTAAATCGCTCCTCGAAGAAAGCCGCTTTGCCGCCTCCGATTTTCGTCTGCTCGACGAAGAAATCGTCGCGGGTACTCTCACCGAAGCGGGCGGAGAACCCGCCGTGATTCGCCCCGTGGAAGAAGACAGCTTCAACCGCGCCACTATTATTTTCTTCACCGGCTCTGCGGCGTTTACGAAAGCCAATCTCGAACTCGCACGCGGTAGCGGAGCAGTCGTCGTGGATCTCAGCGGCGCGGTCATTGCCGACGCCGCGACAACAATCTGGTTTTCCAATCTCGAACTTCTCCGGCCGGCCAAATCACTTTCTTCGCAAAAGCTATTCTCGATCCCATCCGCTGCGGCTATGGCGGCCGCGTCGCTGTCGCTCGCCCTCGCAAAATTTAATCCTGAATATTTGACCATGACTGCCCTGCAACCCGTCTCCGAGTACGGCCGCAAGGGAATCGAAGAGTTGGAGCAACAAACCGGCCAGTTGCTATCCTTTCAACCTGTGGGGTCGCCCTTCTTCGATACGCAGGTTGGGTTCAACCTGCTCGACCGTTTCGGTCCCGCAAGCTCCGAAAACCTTTCCGTCGCTCGGGAACGCCATCGCCGCGAAATTATCGCCATCATCGGTACATCTGCAAAAAGTCCTGCCACCCAGCTCATTCACGCTCCAGTGTTCTACGGCTCCGCTTTCATGTTCGCCGCAAAACTCGGCGCACCAGCAATTTCCGAACAGCTCATCGCCGCCGCAAAGTCCGCCGGACTGTTTGTCTCTGCTGACGTAGCCCCCAGCAACCTAAGCGCGGCCGGAGAATCGCTCATTCAAATTGCCGCGCCCGAACCCGATTCGGGCGTCCCCGGCTTGTGGTGGTTTTGGGGAGCTGCGGATAATATCCGCCTGCCGGCAGCCAACGCCATCAAACTTGCGGAGAAACTCCTGGCATGAAACGCGCCTCGCTCGCAGTTACTTCCGCGCTTTGTCTGTTTGTCTCGTCCTGCGGCTACCACGTTGCCGGCCACGAGACCGCCATCCCCAAATCCATACACGTCATCGCTGTTCCGGCAATCGAAAACAAGACCAGTAGCTACCGCATCGAGCAGCGCCTGACTTCCGCCACGATTCACGAATTTCTCGCCAAGACTACTTACAAAGTTGTTTCGAACCCAGCGAGCGGCGACGCCGTCCTCACCGGAAAAGTTCTTAGCGTTGAGGCGACGCCGCTCCTTTTCGATACGACCACGGCCCGCGCCACCACCATGCTTGTCACTGTGAAATGCGAGGTCACGCTCACAGAATCCGATACGCAGAAAGTTCTCTACCACACGGACAATTTTCTGTTCCGCAATGAGTATGAGCTTTCCACCGACGTAAAAAGCTTTTTCGAAGAGCAGGATCCCGCCCTCGATCGCCTAGCACACGACTTCGCGCAAAAGCTCGTCGCAGCAGTCTTGGAGAATTTCTGATGGCGCAAATCTCCTCAGGCGAATTGCTTGCGCGCCTTGAAAAGGGAAGACCTGTCCCTGCGATTCTCCTGCTCGGCGAGGAAACCTATCTCCGCGACACCTGCCGCGCACAATTAATCGACCGCTTCGTCCCCGAG
>Ga0210402_10006869_pt1 | contig 10023 bp, 10 predicted proteins | sample IncBWC7MmetaG_FD_161055 | JGI IMG/M metagenome (GOLD analysis project Ga0210402, IMG submission 161055) | Forest soil microbial communities from Barre Woods Harvard Forest LTER site, Petersham, Massachusetts, United States - Inc-BW-C-7-M | ecosystem: Environmental > Terrestrial > Soil >...
GCGCGGTTGGCCGTCGCGATTTTTCCATCCGCCGTCATCGCCATGTTGACCAGGACAAATGGCAGTTTTGAGTTTTGAGTTTTGAGTTTTGAGTTCAAGCGCGCATTTCTTTTAACTCAAAATTTAAAATTCAAAACTAAAAATTACCGGATAAGCATCGCGTCGCCGTAGCTGAAGAACCGGTAACCCTCGCGGATGGCTTCAGCGTAGGCGGACAAAACCATTTCGCGTCCGCGCGTTTCGCCCGGTGTGGCGAACGCGCTCACGAGCATCAGCAACGTGGAGCAGGGCAGATGGAAGTTTGTCAACAGCGCGTCAACGATTTGAAATTGAAACGGCGGAAAAATGAAAATGTTCGTTTTGCCATTGTAAACATTGAGTTTTCCGTTGTTTTGTGCGGCGACGCTTTCCAGCACGCGCACACTGGTTGTGCCGACGGCGATGACACGGTTTCCGGAAGCTCCTGCTTCATTTATGGCGTGGACCGTTTCTTCGCCGATCTCAAATCGTTCCTTGTGCATTTTGTGTTCCGCCAGCGTCTCGGTTTTCACCGGCGCAAAGGTGCCAAGGCCGACGTGCAAGGTGACGAAGCAAATTTTTACCCCGCGCACCCGAATTTTTTCTAGCAATTTGTCCGTGAAATGCAAACCCGCCGTCGGTGCGGCGACGGAACCGGCTGGCTTGGCGAAAACGGTTTGATAACGCTCTTTGTCTTCGGCTTGTGTGGTTTTGCGTTCGATATAAGGCGGCAACGGAATCTCGCCGAGTGAATCCAGTTCATCGCTGATGTCCGGCGTGCCGGAAAATTTCAATCGCCGATGACCTTCGGCGTTCACTTCGGTCACGGTCGCAATAATTTTCGCCGGTTCACCTTTGGTGTCACGGAGAATGATTTGCGTCCCGATACGCGCATTTTTGCCCGGGCGAAGCATGGCCCACCAATCGTTCGGCGCATTTTCTTCAAGCAATAAAATCTCGAATTTGCCGCTGCTCTTCGCGTTCGTGCCGCGCAGCCGCGCTGGAATCACGCGCGAGTTGTTCAAAACAAGAACATCGCCTTCGTGCAAATATTCCAGCAAATCGCGGAATTTCCGATGTTCGACGTGCCCGTCCGGGCGATGCAAAACCAGCAACCGCGATTCATCCCGTTTGGGTGCGGGTTGTTGTGCAATCAATTCCGGCGGCAGGGCATAATCAAAATCGGCGGTTTGCATCGCGGCGAGTTTCAAGTTTCAACTCGGAAGTTTCAAGCCGTCACGCGCAAAAGTTTTGCCGCATTTTTCCGAGCCTGTTTTCAAATTGTGAATAACTTTCCAATAAAACTACTTTTCCCGCAGATTTCCGTTGACAGTGGTGGGTTAAAGTGGTTAAAAATGGGGCGTTGTGGGTGAGATTGGCCATTTTGGGGTTAATGGTGAATAAATGAGCGCTGCGCAGACAAAGGAACCGACTTATTACAATTCATGCTACCGGCATGGAGTGGATGAGAAGCGTCGCGTCCAAATCCCGGCCAAGTGGCGGCCGGAAAAAGAAGGCGCGGAATTGACGGTGATGCTTTGGCCACAACATCAGGCGGGGAGTTGTTTGCGAGTTTTGCCGCCAGCCGAAATGGCGAAGATGAAAGCGGACATAGACGCGATGCCGAACGGCAACCCGAACAAAGTTGTCCTCAAACGATTTATTGGCAGCGAATCTGTTCAGGTGAGTCTCGACAAAGCCGGGCGGATTTGTCTGCCGGACGAAATGGCGCGTGCGGCGGCGATCAAGGACGAGGTGATGCTGGTCGGCCTGCTCGACCGTTTTGAGATTTGGAATCCGAACCGTTACGAAAACGTGAAGGCCGCCGACGCGGTGCTGGCGTCCGAAGCCTTCAAATTGATGGAATAAATTAAATTATGAACCTGGGAAAACTACTTGGCGCGGGAAAAAGTTTCATCGATGGCGGCAAGCCTGCTGCATATCGCACGGACAAGCGCTTTTATCTGCCGCAATTTGTTTCACCGAAAAATCCGTTTGCAAATTCGGCCACGATACCGACGCGGACAGAATTGCCAAAACCGTCCACGCAGGATTCCGATGCGCCGGCCAAAAAGTCCAAACCGCCGTGGGCCAAACCGCAAAAAACGCCTGTATTTGGAGCCCAAGGGGCGACGGCACGGGCGACAACGTGGGTGAGCAAGTTGAATCCGATTTCGATGTTCCGAACCACACAACCGTCGGCGAACAGCAATGTGACACCCGTGCAAGTTGAACTTTCCCTGGAAAAAGTAAAAGTCGTCCACAACGATTTAACCGATGCGGACGTGGAAATTGTGCCGATGAAATCGCGCCCCGCGCGCGAGCCGGCGGTGGATTTGCAACCGGCCAGAAAATCGTGGGAGGTTTTGGGCGAACGGATCATGAAGGCGACCGCACTATAACCATATTCAAAATGCGCAGTGCCAGAATTCATTCACAAACCAGTGATGGCGGCGGAGGTGCTGGCCGCACTGAAGCCGCACCCGGACGGCCGTTACGCCGACGGAACGCTCGGTGGGGCTGGTCACGCGGCGATCATTTTGACCGCGAGTTCGCCGACTGGATGGTTATCTGGGTGCGATCGCGATGGCGCCGCGGTTGAGGCCGCGCGGAAACGACTGGCGGAAAAATTCGCCGGACGTTTTGAAATCCGGCGCGGAAATTTTTCAGAACTGGCGGACTGGATTCCGGCGGCGAGTTGCGATGGGGTGCTTTTGGATTTGGGCGTGAGTTCGCTGCAACTGGACTCGGCGGAGCGCGGGTTCAGTTTTCAAAACGACGGCCCGCTGGACATGCGGATGGACGACCGGCAGCCGCAGACGGCGGCGGATCTGGTGAATGATTTGGGCGCTGAAGAAATGGCGAAGATTTTTTGGGAGTTTGGTGATGAGCGGGATTCGCGGCGGTTTGCAAAGGCGATTGTCCATGACCGCGCCCAGCGAAAATTTGAGACAACGAAGCAGCTGGCGGAATTGATCGAACGACTGGCCCCGCGCCGTGGAAAAAAGGCGCACCCGGCCACAAAGGTTTTTCAGGCGTTGCGGATTGCGGTGAACGACGAGATCGGTTCTTTGAAACGCGGACTGGAATCAGCGGTGAAAATCTTGAAGCCCGGCGGTCGGCTGGCGGCCATCACGTTTCACTCGCTTGAAGACCGCGTGGTGAAGGAATTTGGCCGGGAACGGACGCGCGATTACACGTTCAGCGGCGAGATGGACGTGCCGGAGTTGCGGCAGCCGCGCATGCCGGAAATAAAATGGGTGAGTCGCAAGGCGATTGTGCCTGGCGAAAAAGAATTGAAGGAAAATCCGCGCAGTCGCAGCGCGCAGTTGAGGGTTCTGGAGAAAATTTAAGATGGCAAAAAATCGAAAGAGTCAGGCGGCGGCAATCCGGTTCGGCCCGGCGTTGAAGGCTTTGTTTTTGTGCCTGCTGATCGCCGGATCGGCGGTCGGTTACGTCTGGCAAAAAAGCCAGATTTACCAGCTCGGAAAACAGATTCACCAGATGGAACTCCGTCTTACGCAATTGTCGCGTGACAATAAAAAGCTGGACGACCAGCTTGCGGATTTGCATTCGCCGGTGATGCTCGACCAGCGCGCGCATAACCTCGGACTTGCGCCCGCGCAACCGATGCAGGTTGTCCGGCTGTCGGAGCCGACGTTCGCGCCGTCCGAAAGTAAAAATTTAGCGCGTCAATTTGCCGTGCGGCAGGTGGATGCGACAACGCAGTAACCCATGAAACATTTTGGCCGCCGCTCGTGACGCCGTTGGTTGAGGAACCGACCGCCACGGGCGGCTGGCCGCTTTTTAGATGATAAAGCGGGAGCAACAATTCAGACGCGTGCTGGCACTGCTGGCGCTGGTGGCGCTCGCCTTCGCCGGGCTGGGTTTCCGGCTCGTGGACTTGCAGGTATGGCGGCACGACGAACTGGCGAAACTGGCGGAGAAAAAAACCCAGCAAACGACGTGGCAGGAGGCGAAGCGCGGCGATATCCTGGACGCGAACGGCAACCTGCTCGCGACGAGCGTCCCGGTGAAGACAATCTGCGCGAACCCTTCGCTGATAGGCGGCCAGCGGGCGGTCGTGGCCCGTGCGCTTGCACCGTTGTTGCAGATGAACGAGGCGGATTTGCAGCAGCGGCTGATTCCGCGCATCGGGAAAAATTCCAAAGGCGAAACAGTTACGAACGGGCTGAATTACGTCCGGCTCCAAAAGAACGTCACGGACGAGACGTGGCAGAAAATCCAGGCGGCGATGAGCCAGCTTTCGTTCGGCGTGGATGAAAAGAAATTGTCGAAGGCCGACCGCACGTTTTTGCGGAACCTGCGCCAATATGCGATTTCCGCCGAACCGGACCAGTTGCGGGTTTATCCGAACGGCGCGCTGGCGGCGCACGTGCTCGGTTTTACCGGCACGCTGGAAAATACGAACCACACTTCGGATGTCTTCGGCTACGACGGCATTGAAAAGTTTTTCAACGACAAATTGAGCGGTGCCTCCGGCTGGCGCGTGACGGGCTTTGACAGCCGGAAGAATGAGCTGGTCTCGTTGCGCGACGAAGACGTGCAGGCGAAGAACGGCCTGAACGTGGTGCTGACGATTGACGCCGCCATCCAGCACATCATGGAAGAAGCGCTCGCCGAGGCGATGAAGGATCACGCGCCCGCGAACATCACCGGCATCGTGATGCGCCCGCGCACCGGGGAAATTCTGGCGATGGCGTCGCTGCCAAGTTTCGATCCGAACGATCTCCGCACCATCAACACGAACACCGAGCCAAACCGCATCATCAGCGACGTGATGGAGCCGGGTTCGACATTCAAGACCATCGTGGTTTCAGGTGCCTTGAACGAGCACATCGTGACCTTGAACGACACGGTGTTTTGCGAAAATGGATTTTTTCATTACGCCGGCATCACGTTGCATGATTCGGAAGGGCATCATTTTGGAAACCTGACCGTCCAGCAGGTCCTCCAGAAATCGTCCAACATCGGCGCGTCGAAAATCGGCATCCAGCTTCAGGGGCCGAAACTTTACGACTACATGATGGATTTCGGCCTCGGCGCATTCACGGGAATCCCGCTGCCGCACGAGGTGAGCGCGAAAAATTTTGTGCGTCCGGCGGACAAATGGGGGAAATATTCCATCGCGCAAATCCCGATGGGGCAGGGTGTGGCCGTGACCCGTTTGCAAATGGCGATGGCGATGGGTGCGATCGCCAACGACGGGGTGCTGATGCGTCCGATGCTGGTGAAACGCCTTGAAGACGCCGACGGAAATGTGATCCAGCGTTACGAACCACAAAGCGTCCGTCGCGTCGTGACTGAAACCACGGCGAAGGAAATGGTCGAAGCATTGAAGACCGTGGTGAGCAAGGACGGCACCGCGCAGTTCGCGGCGGTGACGAATTATGTCGTCGCCGGCAAAACCGGCACCGCGCAGAAAGTCGTGAATGGAAAATATGCGAACGACCGGTTTGTCGTTTCGTTCATCGGATTTTTCCCGGCGGACAATCCGCAGATTTGCATCTCCGTTGTGATGGATGCACCGAAGGAAGGCGGTCATGCCTTCGGCGGCGCGCTTTGCGGCCCGGTCTTCAGCGAGATCGGCAAGCGCTGCGCAAGCTACCTGAACATCCCGCCGGATGAAATTTTGCCCCAACCCGGTTCGCCGGCCGTTGTCGCCTCGGCGCAGACGCAAAACATTTTATCGCCACGATGAACCAGTCCCGCCCCCAACTTTTCGGCATGCTCGCCGGACTTTTCCTGGCCGCCGGGCTGGTTTTGTCGGCAATGCTGGCCACGACGACGTGGCTGAAAGTCAAAAATTCGCAGTTCATCACTGTCAAAGGCTCGGTGCAAAAAAACATCGAATCCGACCTCGCCATCTGGAGCGGCAGTTTTCAGGTCGAGGCGGAAATCTTGCTCGACGCACAGCACAAAATTCAGGCGAACCGTGAGCATGTGGCAAAATTCCTCAGTGATGCCGGCGTGACAAATTTCATGTTCGCACCCATCCTCATTGAAGAATTAAAGGCGACGCAAAAATCCGCCGACGGCTTTGTTTTTCAGCGCACGGCGGGCTATCGCCTGTCGCAGTCCGTCTCCGTGGAATCTGCCGACGTGGACCGGCTCGACCGGATTGATTCCACGCCACTCGTGGAGGAAGGCGTGATATTTACCGTCGAGCGGCCGCAATTCATATACACCAAGGCCGGCGAGACGAAAATCGAGATGCTCGCCGAGGCGACCAAGGATGCCCGTGCCCGCGCCGAACAGATCGCCACGCAGGGTGGTCGTGCCATTGCCAGGCTGCACGATGCGGATCAGGGCATCTTTCAAATCACGCCACAACACAGCGTCACGACAAGCTGGCAGGGCGAGAGCGACACCGGTTCGCGTCAGAAGACCATCACCGCCGTGGTGACCGCGACGTTTTTGTTGAAATAATTTTGTGGAAGAACGTTCTTTGAAATTTGTCGCCGAAGCCTGCGCCGCGGAAATCCGGCGCGGTGCGGCGGAAACTCTGGTGAACAATAATTGCACCGATTCGCGGCAGGTGAAGGCCGGTGATCTGTTTTTTGCGATTCGCGGTGAAAAATTTGATGGTCATGATTTCCTGAACGAAGTCACGGCGAAAAATGTTTCGGCCATTGTCATTGAACAAAAAAAGATCCCGCCACAATTGCCGGATTGCGCCGTGCTGGTGGTTGAAGACGCAAGAATCGCGCTTGGAAAACTGGCGGCGGTCTATCGGAAAGATTTTAATTTGCCAGTGGTTGTGGTCGGCGGCTCAAATGGAAAAACAACGGTGAAGGAATTGATCGCATCAGTGTTGAGCCGGGAATTGAAAGTCCTGTGGAGTGAGGCAAGTTTCAACAACGACATTGGCGTGCCGCTGACTTTGCTGCGCCTGGAAAAATCGCATCAAGCTGCCGTGCTCGAAGCCGGCACGAATCATCCGGGTGAACTCGTGCCGCTCGTCACAATGATCCAGCCGAAGTTTGGCGTGCTGACGAATATCGGGCGCGAGCATCTGGAATTTTTTGGCGACGTTGCAGGCGTGGCGCAGGAAGAAGGCTGGCTGGCGGAACTGCTGCCGGTGGACGGAAAGTTGTTTGTAAACGGCGACAACGAATGGACGGACAAAATTGTCCGGCGGACGCGGGCAAAAGTCGTTCGTGTCGGACTGAACGAGAATAACGACTGGCATGCCGGCAAAATACGTCTGGATAAAAACGGCGTGACGTTCCAGGCGGAGGCCCCGGCGAAAGAATTGAGCGGCGAGTATCGGATCAATCTGCTCGGACGGCATCAGGTGATAAACGCCTTGTTCGCCATCGCTGTGGGAGCGGAGTTGGGTTTGAGCCGCGAAGAAATTCAACGTGGATTGGCCGCATGTCAGCCGCCGAAGATGCGGCTGCAGTTCTGGGAAGCCAACGGTGTGCGCGTCCTGGACGACGCTTACAACGCGAACACGGACTCGACGATTGCCGCACTGGAAACTCTGTGCGACCTGCCGTTGCAAGGTCGGCGCGTGGCGGTGCTTGGCGACATGGAAGAGCTGGGTGCGCACAGCGAGGCGGCGCACGCGGAAGTCGGCCGGCGCGCGGCGGAGCTCGGCATCGGACAATTGTTCGCTGTCGGCAAAATGTCCGTGATTACGGCAAAAGCTGCGCGTGACGCGGGACTGACGCGCGTGATTGAATTCGTGGACGTTGAGGCGGCGGTGAAGGCGGTGAAGAATTTTTTGAAAACGGGCGACGTGGTTTTGTTGAAGGCGTCGCGGGCGTCGCGTTTGGAAAGAATTGCGGAAACGTTGAGGTTTGAGAAATAAAAATTGAACAATGAAATTTATATCTTTTATACCGGTTCTGATGCTGCTTGCTGGTTGCGCTGCCGATGACGTTCGGTTGCATGGCACTTGGAAATCAAACCGCGAAGCAACGGTTGCTGCTGCGTTCCAAAAAAATCCGAGTTTAACAAACTTACCGCCTGAAAACATTGAGCGATTGAGGAATTTATATGGCAACATGACGGTAAATTACTCAAACGGGATAGCTACATCTTGTCTTTCTGGAAAAACAAACTCGTGGCATTACCATGTAATTGAACGAGGTGATGATTTCATTGTGCTGCGAAGCGAAATAGTTGGTTTTGAAAACTCGCGGATTCGTTTTGTAGATCAAGGTAAAAGTTATTGGATTGGTGGACCAATCAAGTATGAGGAGCGATTCGATAAAGTTGAGTCGAAGTAAAATTTTGTTGGCGCGGTTTTGAATTTTGAAAAATTAAATGCTCTATTATTTCAGCCAGCAACTGTTGGATTGGTCGCACGGGACGGCTTGGGAAGGCCGGCTCTCGGCGTTGCGTCTGTTCCGCTACATCACGGTTCGCAGCGCGGGTGCGGCGATCACCGCGCTGCTGTTGAGCTGGTGGCTCGGCCCCAAAATTATTCATTGGCTCAAGACGTTAAAATTCGGCCAGGATTACAAAGACAAAGCCGAGGAAGCCGGTGTTGCGCGCGCGTCAAACAAAAAAGGCACGCCGACGATGGGTGGTTTTTTAATCGTCACTGTCCTGGTTTTTTCGACGATGCTGTGGACGCAATGGAATGCACAGGTCGAATTGATATTGCTTTCCGTTCTGGTTTTATCGGGACTTGGATTTTATGACGACTATGCGAAAATCGTCCAGCAAAGCGGCGGCGGCACTCCGCCGCGCATCAAGCTTTTGGTGCAGACCGCGCTCGGATTGTTTGTCGGCATTTATCTTTGGAAACTTCCGATGACGAGTGTGTTTCAATTCCCCGGAAAAAAAGGCACCGTTTTCATGCACACTAACCTGGTTAGCGATACGGTGCTGCCGTTCTGCAAATATCCCTATGAAGTCGGTGCGATTGTCGGCGTGCTGATCGTGCTACTCGCCATCGTTGGCAGTTCAAATGCGGTGAACTTGACGGACGGCTTGGATGGTCTGGCGATCGGTTGCACGCTGATCGTCGGCTTTGTTTTTTTAGTTTTCACCTACCTCGCCGGCAACTTCAAGGCGGCGGCATATCTGCAAATCCCGTTCGTGAACGGTGCGGGCGAACTGACGGTTTTTTGCGCGGCGCTCATCGGCGCGGGCCTGGGCTTTCTTTGGTTCAACTGCCATCCGGCGCAGGTGTTCATGGGCGACACGGGGTCGCTTGCGCTTGGTGGTGCGTTCGGCATCATCGCGGTGCTGATCCATCAGCCGTTCGTGCTGGTGATCGCGGGCGGGATTTTCGTTCTGGAAGCGGCGTCGGTGCTGGTCCAGACCGGCTGGTTCAAATATACCAAGCGGCGTTACGGCACCGGCCAAAGGGTGTTTTTGATGGCGCCGCTGCATCATCATTTCGAGAAAAAGGGCTGGCATGAATCGCAGGTCGTGATGCGATTTTACATTTTGTGCGTGCTGTTCGCGGTCGTCGCGCTGGCAACTTTGAAATTAAGGTGAAATATGATGGCGACTTTGACTGAAAATGATTTTTTTACGCGCTTTGCTCCTTGCGTGCGCAGCGCGGGACTGATAAAAATTTTATCGCAAGTGGCAAGACGCGCGATGGACGGCGAGGGACTTTCAGTTTTTTCCGCCGGGAAGAGATTTGCCGACGACTTCAAGCCAGCAGTGAAGGACAAAAATAATTTAACCGCTGCGGAATTTTTCGAGGGAAAATTTCGCAGTGAAAAACTCAAACCAATAAAAAACCGCCTCGAAGAAAGGACGCTGTTAGCGCCAAACTCATGAATAACACAAACCCATTCGTTCCCAAAGGCTCGCTTCTGGAGCTGCAAACCAAACGCCGTTCGCGTCTGAAACTCGCCGTGTTTTGCTCGGTCGCGGTCGGGGTCGCCGGAATTTTGGCAATGCTGATTCAAGGCTGCAAACGCGAGCAGCCGACCGAAACGGGCGAGACGCCGACGATTGACACGAACACGGTGGCCGCCGTTGACACAAACGCGCCGGCGATTGACACGAACA
>Ga0210402_10006870_pt1 | contig 10022 bp, 4 predicted proteins | sample IncBWC7MmetaG_FD_161055 | JGI IMG/M metagenome (GOLD analysis project Ga0210402, IMG submission 161055) | Forest soil microbial communities from Barre Woods Harvard Forest LTER site, Petersham, Massachusetts, United States - Inc-BW-C-7-M | ecosystem: Environmental > Terrestrial > Soil >...
CTAGATGGAATCCAAAGGAGAAAGACAAATGTCAGCCAAAAAAACAGGAGTATTCGGGATTTACTCAACACGCGTTGCTGTCGAAAATGCTACGGATTCCCTCATCCGAGCGGGCTTTCCTGCGGCGGATATCTCCGTACTATTGCCGGAGAGTCTTGGCGGTCCCAGGGACATGGGGACCGAAAAGGCAACGAAGGCCCCCGAAGGTGCTGCAGCGGGAGTGACCACCGGAGCCGCAATTGGCGGCACGCTCGGCGTGCTGGCAGGCGTCGGACTGTTGGCGATCCCTGGCCTGGGCCCTTTCATCGCGGCCGGTCCGATTATGGCAGGACTGGCGGGGCTGGGCGTTGGAGGAGCAGTAGGCGGGGTTACCGGCGCTTTGATCGGCATGGGAATTCCTGAATTCGAAGCGAAGCGGTACGAAGGCCGCCTGCAAAAGGGCGGAATTCTCCTCTCCGTGCATTGCGATACTTCCGAGGAAATCAATCGTGCCAAGGAAGTGTTAAAGGCCACTGGCGCGGAGGATGTTTCTTCGACGGGAGAATCCTCTGTTGATGCCAAGGAAACCGATCGTGACGCGGCCGCGAAGGCTGCTCGCAGGTCCTATTAATCCAAAAGGGGGGAAGCCGCACTGCGACTTCCTCTTTTCCTTCTAGTAGTAAATTCAGAGCCATGCAGCTTCGAAAAGGCAAACAAGAAAAGAAAAGAAAAGAGAAGGAAAATCTGACTAACCCGATTTGATCAGAACTTGCTGATTTCCCTCGAACCGGCTATACCCACTGATAGGGCCGTCGCCTTTTCTTACGGGGTGGTTGTGACGGAAGGTTCACTGATCGAGTCGAATGCGGTGAAGCAGTAGCTGAAAACGCGGATCGCTCCGCAACGAATCGTAAATCGGTTCAACCTTGAGCGCTGTTAGACCCCCGGAATGTTGTGCGTATGCTTCGTCCAGAAAGGAAAAGGCCTTTCCCTGGGTCGTTTCCGCTTCACTGAAATCCTTCACTTCGTGGGGCAAGCCGCGCCCGCTCTGGTTTCCGTTAGGCGGATTTCGGACACCGACAGATCCAGGCTGCCGGAAGTTTCCAATTGGGCGATGGTCGGGGTCATCTTTAGGTCCTGCGCGGAAAAGCATGACAACGGCACGGCCAGGGTCGCATAGCTGCCGACGAGAAGGGCCTTCAGTTCAGCGGTCACGGGCACCGAAGCAGAACCGACGCCCAGTCGCACCTCCGTGGCCGGAGCCGTATTGACGCGCACGGTTAGGCTGAGCATCATCGCGCCATTGGCCTCGCGGCTGACGTCACTGGGTTTGTCCCCGCGCAGCTGCAGCCAGGCTTTCGATTTGCCTTTCCACACCGCGTGCAACGCGCCGTCGGCCTGCGATTCCAGCGTCAGGCCCGCCGATCCGGAGAGCGTGGTGCGCGTGCCGGCATAGTCCGTGTGCGACTCGCGGCTGTCACCAATGGAGAGCTTGTAACCGTTCCACGTCGTACCCTTAGCGTAGTAGACGTTCTTCTCGCCGTATTTGGTCGTGTTGGCCACTTCGGGCAAGGCGGGCGTCTGCCCGGGCGCGCCGTAACTCAGCCCGAAACCATAGGCGAACTGCGGATCATACGTCGCATCCCCGACGTTCAACGGTGTCTGATCGGGACGTTTGGGCCACGAGAAACTAAGCTTGCCGGTAAAATCGTACTTGCCTGTCAGCACGTCGGCGATGCCTTCGCCTTCCGAACCCGGTAGCCACGCCTCGACAAAGGCATCGGCGGAATTAATCTGCGGATTGATATAGAGCGGCCGGCCCGACAGCATGACGGCGACCACCGGAATGCCCTGCGCTTTTAGCTTCTTTATCAGTTCCAGAGACTCTACATTGTCGTGATGCAGCGCCACGTCGCTCTGGTCGCCCTCGAATTCGGCATAAGGGGTTTCGCCGAAAACGACGATTGCAACGTCCGCTTTTTGCGCCAAAGCGCCGTCGGGGCTGAACAGCGCCCGTCCGCCGGCTGCGTCGATTTCGGCCTTCAGGCCTTGATAGATCGAGGTGGCGCCAGGAAAGTCGTTCGAGCCGTTATCGGCGCCCTGCCAGGAGAGCGTCCAGCCGCCCGCCTGCATGGCGGTATTGTCGGCGCCGTCCCCCGCGATCAGCACGGTGGCGTTAGGCTTGATTGGTAGCACGCCTTCATTCTTGAGCAGTACCAACGATTCGCGCACCGCTTGCCGCGCGACGGCACGATGATCGGGGGTGCCTATGGGCAGGTAGGTGTTGGGACGTTTGTTTGGCGCGGGTTCGTCGAACACGCCCATACGCATCTTGACGCGTAGGATCCGCCGCACGGCGTCATCAAGGCGCGCCATCGGAATCGTGCCGTCATTCACTTCTCGCACCAGATTGGTGTAGAGCGCCTTCCAGTCCTGCGGTGCGTTGAAGATATCGATCCCTGCGTTGAACGCCTGGGCGCAATCAGCCTTGGTGCAGCCGGGAATTTGGCCGTGCGCGTTCCAGTCACCTACGACGAAGCCGTCGAAGCCCATCTGGCCCTTTAGCACGTCGGTCATCAGCGCCTTATTGGCATGCATCTTGACACCCTGCCACGAACTGTAAGATGCCATTATTGACTGCGTGCCGGCATCGATGGCCTGGGTATATCCGGCGGCATGCAAGCGAATCAGATCGGCTTCGGAGACGAGGGAATCGCCCTGGTCTCGGCCGCCGTCGGTCGAGCCGTCGCCGAGGAAATGTTTGGCGGTCGAGATGACATGATCCTTATCGAGGAAGCTCGAACCCGAACCTTCCAGTCCTGTCACGATGGCGGCCGCATATTGCGCCACGATCTTCGGATCTTCCGAGTAACTTTCGTATGTGCGGCCCCAGCGGTCGTCGCGCGCAACTGCAATCGTTGGCGCGAACGACCAGTCCATGCCGGTCGAGCGCATTTCCGCGGCAGTGACCTCGCCGATGCGGCGGATCAGGTCCGGGTCGTGCGCCGCGCCCAGGCCGATATTGTGCGGGAAAAGCGTAGCGCCATAGACATTGTTGTGGCCATGGACAGCATCAGAGGCCCAGATCACCGGAATGATGACGCGGTTTCTCGCTGCATCAACCGAGGCATCGTAATAGGGCTCGATTAAGTTGACCCAGTCCTGAACGCTCGAATGTTTATTGCCGCCCGGCACCGCACCGCCGCCGTTTTCAATCGAACCGATATGATATTGGGCCACCTCCGCCGGCCTGATCGACTTCCATTCGGGCTGGACGACCTGACCGACCTTTTCCTCGACCGTCATCCGTTTGAGTAGGCCGTCGATGCGTGTTTCGATTTTCGCGTCGAGGCCAATCGGTGACTTGCTTTCCGGCCACAGGTTGACATGAACGACTGGGGCGGGATTATCGGATTCTGTTGCACCAAAGACTCGCGCGTTGCGGGCCTGGGCCTGGAAGCAAAAAGGGTTCATTGCCAGGCTTATCGCAAGCAGCAGCGCCGTCGTGGATGCCAATACATTCTCCGCAACTGCAATCAGAGTGCCCAAGGCGATTGACACCGCCCACCAAGATTCCTCTGTTGGCCAGGAACTCTTCCCGAACCCCACTACTTCTTTATATCCGTTCATTTCGCGCCTTTCGGCCGCTGGCTGTTTTCGCGATCAGTCTTGGAGGTCTTGAAGGGCAGGCTGGCCGGTTTTTTCTTTTGCTTCCCGTCTCATTTCCCGCGATTCTTCCCTCACCTTTCGCGAGGGCACCGGACCTGTGGAAGCGCGCACCACAAACTCGGGCTCGATCGCTATTTCCGGAACGTATTCGGCGCGCCCTTCAATTTGATCGACAATCGTTTGCGCGGCAATCTGGCCCATTCTTATCAGCGGTTGCCGCACCGTAGTCAGTCCCGGATTGGCATACGCCGCCCCGGGAATATCGTCAAACCCTACTACCGAGATGTCTTCCGGCACGCGCAATCCCGCTTCCTTAATCGCCCAGATCGAACCGATCGCGGAAATATCGTTGTAAGCAAACAGCGCCGTGAAAGGATGCTTTCGCGCTAGCAGTTGTTTCGCGAAGGGATACCCGATAGCCGGTGTCGAATCCGTTCCTTCCAATTGGATCGTCAATTCTGGCCGCACCTGAATGTGCATCTCTTGCGCTACCTCGCAAATGGCGTTCCATCGCACCGCGGAGTCCGAACTCACTCTCTGGCCTTTGATGAATGCGATATCCTCGTGTCCCAGTTCCTTCAGATGTTCCAGTGCCAGCCTCGCCGCTCGCTTGTGATCCAGCACAACGTTGGTCACTCCTTCGACGCGCGCATGCCCCGCCACCGCCACTGTTGGAAGCGTCAGCGTTTCTTTGACCGACGCGTCCGTCGTGATGAACCCTTCCACTCCACGCGTCAGCAGCATCTGCGCATAAGTTCGCAACAATTTCGGATCGTGCCGGTGAATCACCGTAAGGAAGAAGAAATTATTTTTTCGTAGGTATTCTTCGATGCCACTGATCACCATCGCACCGTACGCGTCGCCGATCTCTTCGGCAATCACCCCTATCGTGTACGTCCGTTTCAGCCTCAACGTGCGCGCGAAAAAATTCGGCCGGTAATTCAATTCGTGCGCCGCTGCGATAATACGGTTCTTGGTGTGTTCGGGGATGGACCGCGCTGCGGGCGAATTGTTGAGTGCCGCGGAGACTGTCCCTGCAGTTAGTCCTAGGTGCTCCGCAATGGTCTTGAGGGTGACCTTATCGGAAGTGCGCGAACCTGTTTTTCGTTTCGGCGGCAGCAGAGTCATCCTAGAGGTCCTCAGCGAATCTTCCAAAAATGGGATAGGGGGCCAAGACCACGATCGTTTCGCCCGTAACCAAGCGCAATTCTACATTTATGCATAGAAGCAGGTTCGCAAACACAGCCCCAGTCCGTGTGAGGGGGCCCCCACTCTCCCTCTGCGGCGCGGCATAGAATATCATTATTCTTTCTGTAGAATATCATTATTTCTTCTTGACAAGTCCCCCCGAATGGTTATAAATACCCCGCTAGTAGAAAGGCACTACGTCCAGTAGTGTTTTAGGGGTTGGGTTCGATCTCAATTTTGGTGGTGAAACGAGGGAAATGAGTCCTCTGCCAGCTCACGCTGCGCAGGGAATATCATTCGGCTTTTCTTCGTGAAAATACTTCCTCGAGGGGTCTACGAATGAAGATTCAATTTTCCAATGCAACTAAGTCGATCGGTAAATTGCGGCCGATCAGTTCAATGCTCGTCGTCCTGGCGCTCATCCTTTGCACCGCTTTCACCGCGCGCGCTCAGAACACTTCTGCTTCCCTGCGCGGCACTGTGACCGACGTGCAGGGCGCGGCCCTCGCAGGTGCCGACGTCACCATAACTAATACAGACACCGGCTCTCAACAGACCCAGAAAACTGGCTCGGAGGGCATTTACGTGTTTCCCAGCCTTCCACTCGGCCGGTACACGCTTAGGGTGACCAAGGAAGGCTTCAAGGCCTTCGAGGCCAGGGACATTGTCCTTCACGTCGCTGATAGCCTGACGATTGACGCCCGATTGGACGTCGGCGCAAAGAGCGAAACGATCGAAGTGGTTGCCAGCACCACGCAAGTGGAACTGACCAACGCTGATTTGAGCGGCACGATTTCGGGTAAACAGATCACCGAATTGCCCCTCAATGGCCGCAGTTACGCGCAATTGCTGCTGATGGTGCCCGGCGTGGCCATTGACAATGGTTTTCAATACAATCAAAAAGGCCTTAACGGCGGCGCGGACCTCTCCATTAGCGGTGGCGCATCGAATGCCAACACCTTCCTTGTGGATGGCGCCAATAACGTTGATGTCGGTTCTGGCCGCACGCTGCTTGTTTACCCTTCCATTGACTCCATTGAGGAGTTCAAGGTCCAACGGAATAGCTATGGTGCGGAGTTCGGCGGAAATTCCGGAGGCCAGGTCACCCTGGTCACGAAGAGCGGCACCAACCAATTTCACGGCAGCGCCTATTATTTCGGACGCAATGACGTTCTGAATGCCAACAATACCAATCTTAAGGCCAACAGTCCGGGCTCCCATACACCCAAGCTTCGCCGCAACGACTTTGGATACACCGTTGGTGGGCCGATCAAGAAGGACAAAATCTTTTTCTTCTGGTCCCAGGAATGGAATCGCCAGATTACCGGAAGAGTAAACACCGGGCGTGTGCCAACTCCCCTGGAGAGGACCGGCGACTTTTCCGATCAGGCCAACGACACAGCCTCGAATTCGGCGAATACAGTCGGCTGCCTGCCCAAGGCCGGACTCGCGGACCCGGGAAATGGTGTGGGAGGTGCATTTACGGCCAGCCCCAATAATACCGCCGCCACTGGGGCGGGTTTCATAGACGTCATCCCCGCTTCCCGCATGAGTACTGCTGGAGTGGGTGTTCTGAATACTTATCTTCTGCCCACGCTTCCAAAGGGGGCGCCGAACTATGGCTGCGGCAACAACTTCTCGAAGTCTTTCAATCAGGCCAACAACTTCCGCGAAGAGAGTATCAGAGGAGACGTCAATCTCACGCCGAGCTTAAAGTTGATGTTGAGATACGTCCAGGACAACAACACCTTTGGCCCTCCCGCCACGGGAAGTTCCGGGTGGGGCGCTGATTCCGGCACGTCTCTCCTTTCTGAAACTTGGAGCCAGCCCAGCCGCATCGCCGTGGCCCGCTTGAGCAAGACCATCGGCACGTCCGCGGTAAACGATTTCCAATTCTCCTTCTCGGACAATCGCATTAATATTACGCCGACGAATCAAGGCGCGGCGACGGCGCTCTCAAGCCTCTTTCCACAGTTCATGCCCGCGGCGAACAAGGGATTCACCCCCGCCAACGGGCCGGCCACCTGGCTCAACAATCCCGGAGGGCTTCCCACCGTCTGGAATTTTGGGCCGTGGGCCAACGCTGAAAATCTCTACACGTTTCAGGACGACTTTTCGAAGGCCATCGGGCGTCACACGCTGAGGGCGGGTGTTCTCTACAGCCGCAACGAGAAAAACCAGGACCTGTTTGACACGGAAAACGGAGTGCTAGGCGGGTCTGTTGGTTTCGGCGGTTGCAAGAGTCATGGCGCCAGCGACACCAGCGAGCCAGCTTTTTGTCAGAACCTTACCGCCAATCAGACTGGGTTTGGCACCTCGGATTTGTTCTTGGCGGGCTCGGCATTCAATTGGAATGAGCAGGGCAATTTCTTCTCTAACCTCGGACGCTGGGAAAACCTGGAGTGGTATGTCAATGACGACTGGAAATTCACCAGCCGTCTGACGTTCAACATGGGCATGCGCTACTCCTATCTGCCCAATCCCTATGCGGCGAATGATAAGTACACGGTATTCAATCAGGCGGCATTCAATCCGTCCCTCGGCAACGCGACTTGTAACGGGTTGTTCTACTCCGCCGGCCTGCTGGCAAATCCGTGCCCGCCTGGAACGGGCGGGTTGCCTGGTCCCAACAGGGCTCTACGGAACAACTATAACCGTGGGTTTGCGCCCCGGTTGGGCGTCGCGTGGGATCCTACTGGATCGGGGAAGTGGGCGCTCCGCGGGGGATTCGGGCAATTCTACAACCGCGACGACATCAGCCTGACGGACGGCCTTGGCGGAGCGAATCCTCCGTTTGTTGCCAACTTTAAGTCAAATAACGGTAATGGTCGGTTCCTCGACAATACCAACCAGCTTCCCGCCTGCGCCACTTTCGCGGATCCAACAAGTGGGAAACCGATTGGCTGCTTCGGCACCGGGTTGGGGAACGCCTCAGTCGGTACGGAACTGACCGCCCGGCAGCCCTATACCTTGCAGTGGAATGTCAGCGTGCAGCATGAGTTCATGAAGGATACCCGGCTGGAAGTGGGCTACGTCGCCAGCCGCACGAAAAACGCTCAAAGCAAGTACGACGCAAACGCCATCAACCCAACGGATCGGCTAGCCTTTGCTCAGTCAAGCGGAAGCTTGAATTCGCTGAAGCCCTTTAATGCCATCAGTTCCGGGAATATCGCGGTTTATTCCTATCACGGCAGCGCCTCCTACGATTCGCTGCAAGCAGCTTTTGACACAAAGTTCCGGCGCGATCTGACTTTCGGTGCCGTCTACACTTATTCCAAGACGATTTCAGACGTGGCTCTCAGGTCCAACAATGGAAACGGCAACCTCCTTTTGGACCCCTTCAATCTGGGCGCTATGCGTGGACTGGCGACCATCGACCGGCCGCATATTTTCGGAGCCAACCTGATCTACTCTACCCCAGCCTTGCGGGACAAGAATAAGATTGTCCGATACAGTTTGGGAGATTGGCAACTCAGCACGATTGTCAACGTTTCGAGTGGAACTCCCTATACTCCGGTTATCAATGGTTTCACTGCCGCTGGTTCGGGAGTGAATGATCTCTCCGGCATCGGCTTGGGCAATGGCGCGTACCGGCCGAACATCGTGCGCGGACAGTCTTGCCGCAACTCCAACTTCAAGAATTTTCAGTGGGTAAACCCCAACCGCTACACCCTGGACGGATTCCAGTTGGGAACCATCGGAACTGCTCCGGCCGGCGATTGCTTTGGGCCGGGATCAACCAGGGCAGACTTCGCCGTGGCGAAGAATTTCTCGATCACCGAGCGGATAAAAATGCAATTTCGAATGGATTTCTTTAACTTGTTCAACCACCCGCAATATAACAATCCCAACAACGGGAACACCAACGGCTACGTGAATATTGGCTTCAGCGCAGTGAACACCGCCGCAAGTCCGGCGTACCTGACCGCCAATGGAACTCCGACAACGGCTCTCGCAAACGCCGTTTCCATCACCAACTCAACCCCCAATACGGTTGTAGGCCAGGTGAACGCAGACAATCAGCGAGACCGGCAAATTCAGTACTCATTAAGGCTTACCTTCTGATCGCACAGGGACAACCTGTTCCTCCGCCGTCCCGCCAGGCCCGTCGAGGGGCTTGGCGGGACTTTCTTTTCTAAATTCGTTGGGGCTCCTCGCTCTTCTGCCGCGCGAATGCTCAAATCCTTTCCAGTATAATGGGACTTATGTCAGTGAATCGGCCTCGCTCGGTTGCCTTATTTATCTCCTTTCTGGTTCTCTCCCCGTTCGCCGTTCCTCTTCTATTCGCACAAACACAGGGGCCGCAACGGGTTCCGGTACCTGTCTCCCCACCGGCGAAACGCTCTCCGCAAGAGAAGAAAGACCGCAGCAGCCTGCCGCCCATTCCCACTTTCAAAGACATCGCCAAAGACGTCGGTCTCACCGCTTCCCACATCGCCGCTCCCGAAGCCCGCTACGTCATCGACTCCACCAGCGGCGGCGTCGGCCTGTTCGATTGCGACGATGATGGCCGCCTTGACGTCGTCCTTGTCAACGGCTCCACAGTCGAGCGCGATCGCGCCGGCGGCGACCCTCTGGTCACTCTCTATCACCAGGAGCCCGACGGCACCTTCAAGGACATCACCAAGGAGGCTGGCCTCACCCGCCGCGGCTGGGGCATGGGTGTTGCCGTCGCCGATTACGACAACGACGGCAAGCTTGACCTCTTCGTTACCGGCTTCGGCGGCAGTGCGCTCTATCACGGCCTCGGCAACTGCAAGTTCGAGGACGTCACCGAAAAAGCCGGCGTCGCCGGCAGCGGCTTCATGACTGGCGCCGCCTGGGGTGACTACGATCGCGACGGCTTCGTCGATCTTTTCGTCTCCCGCTACTCCCATCTGGACATGAACAATCTCCCGCAATTCGGAAGCAATAAGTTCTGCCGCTTCAAAGGCATTCTTGTGCAGTGCGGTCCCTGGGGTCTCGAAGGCGAAAGCGACTTTCTCTATCACAATCGCGGTGACGGCACCTTCGAAGAAGTCTCAGTTAAAGCGGGCGTCCACGATGACATCGGTTACTACGGCCTCGGCGTCATGTGGGTGGACTATGACGACGACGGCTGGCCCGATCTCCTCGTCGCCAACGATTCCGTCCCCAACTATCTCTACCACAACAATCACAACGGCACGTTCACCGACATGGGCATG
>Ga0210402_10006872_pt1 | contig 10021 bp, 8 predicted proteins | sample IncBWC7MmetaG_FD_161055 | JGI IMG/M metagenome (GOLD analysis project Ga0210402, IMG submission 161055) | Forest soil microbial communities from Barre Woods Harvard Forest LTER site, Petersham, Massachusetts, United States - Inc-BW-C-7-M | ecosystem: Environmental > Terrestrial > Soil >...
AAGGCATCGATCTGCGCGCATTCGCGCTCGCAGCAGCCGGGATGCAACCGGTGCATCGATATCTGCTCGACCGAGGCGATTCGAGCCGACGGCGACCACGTCTTCGTCGAGCCGCATCTGTGCATGGGCTGCGGCGCCTGCGCCATGGTGTGCCCATCGGGCGCGATGACCTACGCGTATCCGCCGCTGCCCGAGCTCGGCGCGGAGGTCCGGACGCTGCTGGCGACGTACCACGCCGCGGGCGGCCGCGACCCGTGCCTGCTTTTCCACGACGCGGCCGGCCGCGAGCTCATCCTTCGCCTCGGCCGGCACGGCAGGGGCCTGCCGGCGCGGATGATTCCCGTCGAATTGCATCACATCGCGTCGGTCGGCATCGACGCTTGGCTAGGCGCCCTGGCGTACGGCGCGAGCGAGGTCGCGGTGCTCGCGACCGGCGCCGAAGCGCCGCAGTACGCCGAAGCGCTCGCGCGGCAGATGGAGGTCGTCGACCGGATCGCCCAAGCTTTGGGCTATCAAGGAAAGCACGCGCATTTGATTCGCGCCGGCGACGCCGCGGCGCTCGAGGCCTCGGTCTGGGCGCTCGCCCCCGCGCTGGGAGTCCGGGCGCGGGCGACGTTCCACTGGCTCGCGGACAAGCGCGCCACGATCGGGCTGGCGGTGGAGCACCTGCTCGCCCATGCGCCGACCCCGCAATCCGTCATCGCGCTGTCCGCCGGCGCACCGTTCGGAACGATCGCGGTCAACCGCGACGCGTGCACCATGTGCCTCGCTTGCGTCGGTGCGTGTCCCGAGGGCGCGATCCTCGATCACCCGCAGGCCGAAAAGCCCGAATTGCGCTTCATCGAGACCAAGTGCGTGCAATGCGGCCTGTGCGAGGCGACCTGCCCGGAGGACGCGATCACCCTCGAGCCGCGGCTGCTGCTGACCCCCGAAGCGCGTGAGCCGCGCGTGCTAAATGAGGCGGCGGTCTTCCAGTGCATGCGCTGCGGCAAGCCGCTCGGGACCGAGAAGATGATCGGCAACATGCTGGGCAGGCTCGCGGGGCACTCGATGTTCGCCGCGCCGGGCGCGCTCGACCGCCTCAAGATGTGCGCCGACTGCCGCGTCCTCGACATGATGAAGAGTGAGCTGCCGACCGGGCGGGGCGCGCTGCAGGTGGACGAGCCGTGAGCGTCATGAACGCCGCAGGGCCAAGGCCCGGGTGCGCCAGCGCCGCGGCCGAATTGGACAATGAGGCCGCAAGCATGGGCGTACACCAATGACCGCAGTGGTTGCGGTCCGAAGCCCCATCGCGGCCGAGGATCAGGCGCGTGCCAATTTCTACGCGTTGCTGGGGAGCCTTTACGCTGCGGCTCCGGACCCCGCATTGCTGCGCGCGATCGCCACCGCCGACGAGCTTCCGGCCGCAGTGGGCGAGGGCCCCGGCCGCGACCTCGGCGACGCGTGGCGGACGCTGATCGCCGCCAGCTCGGCGATGGATGCCGACGCGGCAGCGCAAGAGTACAGCGACCTGTTCGTCGGCGTGGGCAAGAGCGAAGTGGGTCTCCACGCTTCGGGGTACCTCTCCCATCCCGGCGGCAGCGTGCTTGCCGATCTGCGCGCGGAGCACGCGCGGCTCGGGCTCGGCCGGCAGCCGGGGGTCAGCACCTACGAGGACCACCTCGGCGCGGTCTTGGAGACCATGCGCGCGCTGGTCGCCGGCGCGCCCGGAGTCGAGCCTTTTCCGGCTTCGGAGCAGCGCAAGTTCTTTGACGCTTACGTCGCGCCCTGGGTACCCGCATGCTGTGCTGCAATAAAAAATTCTTCTATTGCCAACTACTACCGCCGGGTAGCAGAATTCACTGGATTCTTCGTGGCGATCGAACGTGACTCGTTCGCCATTGAATGACCAGTCACGGGACCCTTCGGGGCGATCCGATAACGTCACGTTTGCAGGCCAGCTGCAGCTCTATGCAGTTGTTCGCAGTTTTCTTTGGAGATAGGTATGCGCGCGAAATGGCGTAACGACCCTGCCAAGCCGTCATCCCAAGCTGACGAGTCCCTGACGCGCACCGATACTCGCCGCCGCGGCTTCCTGCTCGCGCTCGGAGTCGGCGGCGCGGGCGCGGCAGTGCTCGCAGCGCGTTCGCTGACCGGCGTTGCGCCGCCGAGCGAACCCGCGGCCCTTGTCGACGGCAGCCAGGGTTACCAAGAAACCGATCACGTGAAGCGCTACTACCAGACGACGAAAATTTGAGCCAATTCGGCGGGCGGGTGGAGTCGTGCTTTTCGGAACAGTTTGCTAGGAGGAGGAACGGATCATGCTGCTTACCAAAATAGACAGCGGCGCGACTGAAAGCGCCCCGGCAGCTCGTCCACGTTTTCGCCGCCACGTCGGAGCCAAGCCCCCGACGATGGATCGGCGGACGTTTTTGAAGCGTTCGGGCCTCGTCGCCGGGGCCGGAGCGTTCGCCAGTCAGCTCCCGTATGGCGTAATCGGCAAGGCCGACGCTAACGGCGCCGCTGACAAGAAGGTCGAGGTCAAGCGGACGGTGTGCACGCACTGTTCGGTCGGCTGCTCGGTCGACGCGGTCGTGGAGAACGGCGTGTGGATCCGGCAGGAGCCGGTGTTCGACTCGCCGATCAACCTCGGCTCGCATTGCGCCAAGGGCGCCTGTGTGCGCGAGCACGGCGTGGTCGAACACTCGCACCGCCTCAAGTCGCCGATGAAACTCGTCAACGGCAAGTGGCAGAAGATGTCGTGGGACGACGCGATCAAGGAGGTCGGCGACAAGCTGCTCGCGATCCGCAACGACAAGGAAAAGGGCGGGCCGGACGCGGTCTTCTGGATCGGCAGCTCGAAGCACAGCAACGAGCAGGCGTATCTGCTCCGCAAGTTCGTATCGTTCTGGGGCACCAACAACTGCGATCACCAGGCACGCATCTGTCACTCGACGACGGTCGCCGGCGTGGCCAACACCTGGGGCTACGGCGCGATGACCAATTCGTACAACGACATGCAGAACAGCAAGTGCGCGCTGTACATCGGCAGCAACGCCGCCGAGGCGCACCCGGTGTCGATGCTGCACATGCTGCACTCGAAGGAAACCGGCTGCCGGATGATCGTGGTCGATCCGCGCTTCACCCGCACCGCCGCCAAGGCGGACTACTACGTGCGGCTTCGCTCGGGTAGCGACATCGCATTCATCTTCGGGATGCTGTACCACATCTTCAAGAACGGCTGGGAGGACAAACAGTACATCCACGACCGCGTCTACGGCATGGACAAGGTCAGGGAAGAAGTGATGACCAAGTGGACGCCGGACAAGGTGACCGAAGTCACCGGCGTTCCCGAGGCGCAGGTCTACCAGGTCGCCGAGATGATGGCGAAGAACAAGCCATCGACCGTCGTCTGGTGCATGGGTCAGACGCAGCACACGACCGGTAACGCCATCGTCCGATCCTCGTGCATCCTGCAACTTGCGCTGGGCAACGTCGGGGTGTCGGGCGGTGGCACGAACATCTTCCGCGGCCACGACAACGTGCAGGGCGCGACCGATGTCGGCCCGAATCCCGACTCACTGCCCGGCTACTATGGGATAGCCGCCGGTTCCTGGAAGCACTTCGCAGCGGTCTGGGGCGTCGACTACGACTGGATCAAGGGCCGCTTCGCCTCGCAGGCGCTGATGGAGAAGCCGGGGATGACGGTGTCGCGCTGGATCGACGGCGTGCTCGAGAAGAACGACTTGATCGATCAGGACCCGAACCTACGTGCGGTCGTGTACTGGGGGCATGCGCCGAACAGCCAGACGCGCGGCAAGGAAATGGTCGAGGCGATGAAGAAGCTTGATCTGCTCGTCGTGATCGACCCGTATCCTTCGGCGACTGCGGCGATGGGTGCGATGGTGCGCAAGGACAACATGTATTTGCTGCCGGCCTGCACGCAGTACGAGACCTCGGGCTCGTGCACAGCGTCGAACCGCTCGCTGCAATGGCGCGAGCGCGTGATCACGCCGCTGTTCGAATCGCAGACCGATCACGCGCTCATGTACCAGTTCGCCAAGAAATTCGGCTTCGACAAGGAGCTCGTGAAGAACTACGAGATCGTGAAGCCCGACGGCGACGCCAAGTTCGACGAGCCCACGACCGAGTCGATCCTGAAGGAGATCAACCGCTCGTGCTGGACCATCGGCTACACCGGGCAATCGCCGGAGCGGCTGAAGCTGCACATGAAGAATCAGGCGACCTTCGACGTGAAGACGCTGCGCGCGAAGGGTGGCCCCTGCGACGGCGACTACTACGGACTGCCGTGGCCGTGCTACGGAACGCCCGAGCTGAAGCATCCGGGATCGCCGAACCTCTACGAGCAGGATCGTAGCGTCATGGATGGTGGCGGCTGCTTCCGCGCCAACTTTGGCATCGAGCGCGACGGCGTCAACCTGCTCGCGGAGGACGGGTCGTATCCGAAGGATTGCGAGCTCACGACGGGCTACCCCGAGTTCGACCACGTGCTGCTGAAGAAGCTCGGCTGGTGGGACGACCTGACCGACGCAGAGAAGAAAGCCGCCGAGGGCAAGAACTGGAAGACCGATCTCTCCGGCGGAATCCAGCGCGTCGCGATGAAGCATGGCGCCCACCCGTTTGGCAACGCCAAGGCGCGCGCGATCGTGTGGAACTTCCCCGACGGCATCCCGCAGCATCGCGAGCCGCTGTACTCTCCGCGGCCTGACCTCGTGGCCAAGTACCCGACGCACGACGACAAGAAGGCGTTCTGGCGGCTGCCGACGCTCTACAAGTCGGTGCAGCAGAAGAACGTCGAAGACAAGGTCGCGGAGAAGTTCCCGCTCATCCTGACGAGCGGGCGGCTGGTCGAATACGAAGGCGGCGGCGAGGAGACGCGCTCCAATCCATGGCTCGCCGAGCTTCAGCAGGAGTGCTTCGTCGAGATCAATCCCAAGGATGCGAACGATCGCGGCGTGAAGGACGGCGAGTACGTCTGGGTCAAGACGCCGACCGGCGCTCAGATCAAGGTCAAGGCTCAGGTGACCGAGCGCGTCGGTTCGGGAACGACCTTTATCCCGTACCACTTCTCCGGCTGGTGGGAGGGCAAGGACATGCTCGAGTTCTACCCCGAAGGCTCGGCGCCGATCGTGCGCGCAGATGCCGTCAACACCGCCACGACCTACGGCTACGACTCGGTGACGATGATGCAGGAGACCAAGACGACGCTCTGTCAGGTCGCCAAGGTCTGACGGGGGGAGACAACCATGGCCCGAATGAAATTTCTCTGCGACGCCGAGCGATGCATCGAATGCAACGGCTGCGTCACGGCCTGCAAGCAGGAGCATGACGTACCCTGGGGCGTGAACCGGCGCCGCGTCGTTACGATCAACGACGGCGTTCCCGGCGAGCGCTCGATCTCGGTCGCGTGCATGCACTGCTCGGATGCGCCGTGCATGGCGGTCTGTCCGGTCGATTGTTTCTACCGGACCGAAGAAGGCGTCGTGCTGCACGACAAGGATCTGTGCATCGGCTGCGGCTACTGCTTCTACGCCTGCCCGTTCGGCGCGCCGCAGTTTCCGCAGACGGGGGCGTTCGGCGTGCGCGGCAAGATGGACAAGTGCACGTTCTGCGCCGGCGGGCCGGAGCCGGATGGATCGCCTCAGGAGTTCGCGAAATACGGCCGCAACCGCCTCTCGGAAGGCAAGCTGCCGGCGTGCGCCGAGATGTGCTCGACCAAGGCGCTTCTCGGCGGCGACGGCGACGTGATTTCCGAAATCTATCGCAACCGCGTGACCATGCGCGCTGCGCGCGGCAGTATCAGCGGGCCGCCGTGGGGATGGGACTCGGCATACGGCGGTCCGCAGCCAGCCTCGGCGCCGACGCCTGGACCCGCGCCCGCACCTGCGCCGGCGCCGGGGAGCAAGTCATGACACGCGCCATGACCATCGCGGTCGCAGCCTGCTTGATGCTTGCTGTCGCCGCGTGCAGCGAGCGACCGCAGGTCGTCCAATACAAGCAAGGGACTTATTCGGGCAAACCCGACACGCCGCCGTATCAAAGCGCGCCCTACAACGGCGACAAGGCAGCCTGGGAACGGGCAATGGCCACCCGCGCGCAAGCCCAGAACGAGTACAAGCGCACCAACTAGGAGTGGCGATGCCTGATTCAACGAGGAGGCGGGTCATCCCGCTGGTTATCGCCGCCCTGTTGTTCATTGCGGCCAACGCCGTGAACGCGCAGCCGCAGGCCCCGACGCCCGCGCCGACGGCGGAAAATTCTTCACCTGCCGCCGCGGCGCAGCGCCAGTCGACCCAACCGCTGAACAATGCGCCGGTTTGGCGCGAGGTGCGCTCCGGCGCGCCGCAAGTGACGACCGTCACCGGGCGCGAAACCAACGTACTGATCCAGTCGCAGGGCGAAACCTGGCGCGCGTTGCGCGTGCCGATCATCTTCTGGGGCGGGTTGCTCGTCGCGATCGGGATTCTCGGCCTGGCCGTGTTCTACCTCCTACGCGGACCCCTCGACATCGGCGAAGGCGAAAGGCGCGGCGGACACCTGATCGAGCGTTTCTCTCCGCTCGACCGCTATGCGCACTGGCTCCTCGCGATCACGTGGGTGACGCTGGCGATCACGGGCCTCATCCTCTCGCTCGGCAAGTCGGTGCTGTTGCCCTTGATCGGCTACACGCTCTTTTCCTGGCTCGCGATCCTCGCCAAGAACCTGCACAACTTCGTTGGTCCCATCCTGATCGTCGCGATCCCTTTCATGTTCGTGCGCTACATCCGCGACAACGGGATCGGCATGGACGACGTGAAATGGTTCATCAACATCATCGGTTACTTCAAGGGACACGAGTACCCATCAAAGCGGTTCAACGCCGGTGAGAAGCTCGTGTTCTGGTTCGTGCTGGTGCTCTTTTCGACCATACTCGTCGTCAGTGGGCTCGTGCTCGTTTTCCCGAACTTCGATCAGACGCGGGGGACGATGCAGATCGCGAACGTCGTGCATGCGGTGACCGCGTACCTTGCGATCTCGCTGGCGTTTGTCCACGTCTATCTCGGCACCATCGGCATGGTCGACGCGTATAGCGCGATGCGCTACGGCTACGTCGACGAGAGTTGGGCGAAGCATCACCACCTGCGCTGGTACGAGGACATCGCGGCGGGACGCTCGCGCCAGCGCTTCGCTGATCCCAAAGAGGTGCCGCCGGAAGTGTCGACCGCGTCGACTCCACGCACGCGGCCGGCCTGAGCCTGCTAAGGAGGATGGGAATGACGACGCTACGCGCGCTGATCGCAGCCGGCCTGCTCATCGGCGTATTCGGGTGGGCGGTGGCTAAGCTGCCTCCCCCACCGCCGCTGGACGACAAGGCCAAGGCGGCCGCCGAGGAGAAGAAGGCCAAGGACGCTGCTGCTGCCGATGCGGCCAAGCAGGCGCAGGCGCAGGCCGAGGATCGCGTCGTGGCTCGCTACCTTGCCCAGCAGAAAGCGATGGGCAAGACCGTTACGCCGCAGATGGGGCCGACTTCGCAGGTCGCGGCCGGCCCGGCAAAGGTGGATTCGGCCAAGGCCGCTCCCAAGAAGTAGCGCCAGCACCGCCCGCTCGCCGCCTGGGCGATTCCCACTTCGGCTTCTCGGACAGTCGCGGCGTAGGGGACTTCGCTGTGATCCGCGCCCCGGCGTCGGATCAGGGCTTCAAAGAAGATCGTCCAGAGGTAATAGGGTCAACAGGTCGGTCTTCACGCCTTTCATCAGATCACCCATCGGCTCGCTTTTGAGCTCGATGAGCTTGCCGTCTTCCTCGGTGCGCCAGATCAGTGTCTGCTTCCCGCTTGCGTCAGCGCTCGTCAGCGTCGGCACATAGGAGTTGGCCGGCTGGGCGATTGCATTGAAGCGCGCAATCACCTGGCGAGCGAGTTCCGGGCTGTCGATCAACACGCCAAGTTCGGTATTGAGCCGCAGCGACCGGCGATCGAAGTTCATCGAGCCGATGAAGACCCAGCGCCGATCGAGCACGAAAACTTTCGCGTGCAGCGCGAACTGTCCGCCGCTCGGGTTGCTCAAGCTGCCGCCGCTGCCCTGAGCGTTCGGCTTGCCGAGCACCGGTCGAACTTCGTAGAGGTCGATGCCGTCCTTGAGCATGGGCTCCCGGTATTTTTGATAGCCGGAATGGACGATGGGCATATCGGTCGACGCGAGCGAGTTGGTCAGGATGCGCACGTGCACGCCGCGATTGCGCAGGTTCTCGAGCATCTTCATCCCGCCGTCGCCGGGCACGAGGTAGGGGGACACCACCAGGAGCTCGGTTTTCACACCCTTGATCGCCTCTCCCAGGCGTTGCCGCAGCAGCCGGCCAGGCTGCTCACCGCTTTGTACCTTGCTCTTTTCCGGGCTGTCGTAAAGCACCTCTCCCTTGGCCCAGACGAGCGCGCTGCTGCCCGTCAGGATCGGCGTCAGCGGGTCGCCTGCCGCAAGCCGCTTCACGTACGGCGAGCCGGCCATTTTGTTCAGATTTTCCGCCAGCGCGGCGCGATATTCGTCCAACGCCGCCGCAGAAGGCTTGAGGAAGGTCAGCGCGTCGATCGGAATGGCGAGGTCGCTGTTCCAGTAGGTGTCGAAGCTTTTCGAAACCTGGCTGACCAAGGGTCCTATGGTGAGGATGTCAAAATCGCCGAATTCGGTGTCCTTGCTCGCTTGAAAGTATTCATCGCCAATGTTGCGTCCCCCGAGAATCGCGACCGAGTTGTCGGCGACGAACAATTTATTGTGCATGCGATAGTTGAGCCGCGACGACGCGACAAAAAATTCCACATAGCGCATGAAATCGAGGAGGCCGCGTGTGAAAAACGGATTGAAGACGCGGATTTCGATATTCTTGTGCGCGCCCAGCGCCAGGATCTGACGATCGCGCGCAACATCGTCGCTGTCGTCGAGCAACAAGCGGACGCGAACGCCACGCTCCGCCGCGCGCAAGACACCGTCCATGATCATCTTGCCGGTGTCGTCGTTTTGAATGATGAAGTACTGGAGATCGAGCGTCCGCTCCGCCGCGCCGGCGAGTTCGGCTCGCAGCAGAAAGCCATCCACACCCTGGGGCACCAGGCGGAACCCGGCCAATCCAGGGTGCGCGCGAGCTTGAACGTCGACCTGCCGCCCAAGGCGGGTCGATTCGGGATTCGCCAGTGTGGTCGACTCCTGCTTGGGATAATTGCTGCCGGGCACGGTCGCGCATCCGGCGAGCACCAGGAGGAGCAAGGCGATATAGGCTGTGTGACGCATCATGCACGGGGCCTCGAAAGTATGGCGCAAAGAGTTGCTCAATTGATGCAATGAGCGTACCAGCAATGACCGTTCCCGATCCGTCGGGTTCTCCAGACAAGCATCCGTCGCCGCCAGGCAGTCCTTGCAATTGTTACCGAACTTGAGCGGAATCGTGGTGAAACTCGGTAGCGGCGATGTCATTTGTACCGCTGCTGCGCCGCTGCGGGACTGACCGATATGCTATGGTTTTTCGCTGCGGAGAGGTGGCCGAGTGGTGGGAGGCGCCTGACTCGAAATCTGGTGCGAAAAAACAGAGCGGGAGGGCACGGACCTTGATCGAGAGAGTGCCGCAGGTCAGGACAACGGCCCGATAGACAAACCGGAGCGTCCGCGGCACGATCTGTTGCGCCGCGGCTCAATGACCGCGCAGGCGTTCGAGTCGAGTTGCCCGTTCCGCATTAACTGCTCCCTTGGGAACATTGCCGTGAAGAATTGCGGCCACTTGGGCTACGGTTTCGAGTGCCTGGTGTTCTGCAGCTTGCGGCGTAAGGCCACCTACGTGCGGCGTGGCGATCACCTTCGGATGACGCGCGAGTCGCGGCGTCGGCATCTGGTCGGGCGCCCGGCCCACGTCGAGCGCACAGCCCGCGACCAGCCCTTGGTCGAGCGCGTGCTCGAGCGCGATTTCGTCGACGAGTTCGCCGCGCGACGCATTGATGAAAAAGGCCGTCGGCTTCATCCGCTCAAAGGCGTCTGCATTGAACATGTTTTCCGTTTCA
>Ga0210402_10006873_pt1 | contig 10020 bp, 7 predicted proteins | sample IncBWC7MmetaG_FD_161055 | JGI IMG/M metagenome (GOLD analysis project Ga0210402, IMG submission 161055) | Forest soil microbial communities from Barre Woods Harvard Forest LTER site, Petersham, Massachusetts, United States - Inc-BW-C-7-M | ecosystem: Environmental > Terrestrial > Soil >...
AAGCTGGATTGACCAGGTGATTTCGCCGGGCGAGCGTTACCAGAACATTGTGGAAGAGTTGCAACAATTGGCGCGGTCTTTGCTGATTTTCGGTATGCATATCCACGTGGCGATGCCGGACAAGCAAACGACGATCGACATGATGAATATGGTGCGATATTTCCTGCCGCACTTGCTGGCGCTTTCGACGAGTTCGCCGTTCTGGATGGGACGCAACACGGGATTGAAGTCGTTTCGAACGACGGTGTTTCGGAGGTTTCCGCGGACGGGAATTCCGGAGCAGTTTGAATCGTGGAGCGCGTACGAGAATTTTGTGAACCTGCTGGTAAAACTGAATTGCATTGATACGGGCAAAAAGATCTGGTGGGACGTGCGGCCGCATCCAACGTTTGGGACGCTGGAATTTCGCATGTGCGACGTGACGACGAAGGTAGAAGAAGCCGTGGCGATTGCGGCGTTGACACAGGCGCTGGTCGTGAAGCTGCACCGGCTCTATAAGAGTAACCAGAGCTGGAGACTTTACCGGCGGGCGCTGATCGAAGAGAACAAGTGGCGCGCGGCGCGGTATGGAATCGAAGGAAAGCTGATTGATTTGGGAAAAGAAGAAGAAGTGCCAATGCGGTCGCTGATCCCGGAATTGCTGGAGCTGGTGGACGATGTAGTGGACGATCTGGGCAGCCGAAGCGCGGTGGAGTACGTGAACACCATTCTGCTTGAAGGCACGAGCGCGGAACGGCAGCTGCGCGTATTTGAGCAGACCGGCGATCTGAAGGCCGTAGTCCGGCACATCGTGGCAGAGACCAAAGGCGCGGTGACCGAATCGAGGCAGGCTTCGGCGCGCGCGGTGAATTGAGCTTCAGGAAGTTTCCTCAGGAGCAAGAAAATGAAAAAGGTCGGATTGCTGTGCGGGCGGGAGTATGCGTTTCCTCCGGCGTTTATCGCGCGCGTGAATGAAATTGGCAAGAAAGATGGCGTGACGGCGGAGTTTGTGAAGCTTGGCGGAACGAAAATGAATGAGCCGGCCGAGTACAGCATAATTGTGGACCGGATTTCGCACGAGGTGGAGTACTACCGCGGCTATTTGAAGCACGCGGTGCTGCAGGGAACGTACGTTATCAACAATCCCTTTTGGTGGACGGCGGACGACAAATATTTCAATTACTCGGTGGCCGCGAAGCTGGGAATTGCGATTCCGAAAACGGTGCTGCTGCCGCAGAAGGGATATCCGAGCAACGTGGATATCACCTCGGAATCGCTGCACAACTTGAAGTACCCGATCGATTGGGACGGGTTGCTGGATTACGTGGGGCGACCGGCGATTTTGAAGCCATTCTCGGGCGGTGGATGGAAACACGTCTATAAGGTGAACAACAAGGAAGAGTTGTGGGCGGCGTACGACCAGACTTCGCCGGTGTGCATGACGCTGCAGGAATTTATTGATTTTGACAGGTACGTACGGTGCTTCACGTTTGGGAAGACGGACATCACGCCGGTGCACTACGACCCGAAAGAGCGGAAATATCTGGTGGAACATGACTATTTGTCGCCCGAGCTGACGCAGCGCGTGGTGAAAGACGCGCAGACAATCAATCAGGCGCTGGGCTACGAAATGAATACGATTGAGTTTGCGGTGAAGGGCGACGTGCCATATGCGATCGATTTTCTAAATCCTGCGCCGGATTTCGAACGCGACCGGATTACGGACTACTACTTCGAGTTGGTGCTCGACAAAATGTCGCGGCTGGTAATTGACCGCGCGCTGAACGGGGCGCCTTCGAATTCGTGGCCGCGCTGGGAAGAGATGCTTGGAATCGGCGCAGCTGGCGGATTTACAGGCGCGCCAAAAGCAGCGGCACAGTCGGCAGGCGCGCAATCGGCGACCGCGCATGTCAAGGCGGTTGTCCCCGATGCAAAGGCAAGATGAGTAGCGGAACGGCACCGATGGCGGGCTCGAAAGATCCGGCGGAGCACTGGCACGTGCTGCTGAGGCCATACGTCGCGAAGTCGCGTGAGTTCACAGAACAGTTTTACGCAAAACTGCGCTCGGAAAAACTGACCTTCGGCGACCGTGTGCACTGCCCTTTCCTGCGACCATTTTTTCTTTCTCCGGAAGATGAGCAGCGCGTGCGAACCGTGGCCGAAAAAATGGCGGAGCTCGGCGAACGCGTGTCCGCAGCTGCGCTGAGCGATCCGGCGTTATTCAAACAATTCCATTTGCGCGAGGGCGAAGAGCGGCTGGCGCGCATGCATACGGGATACGGGCCCGCGAGCACGGCTTCGCGGCTGGATGCATTTTTGTTGCCCGATTCGCTGAAATTTGCAGAGTACAACGGCGAATCTCCGGCGGGTTCCGGATATACGGAAGCGCTTTCTGAGATTTTTCGCGAGCTACCGGTGATGAAAGAGTTCGCGCAGAGCTTCGAGATTCATAGCTATCCACTGAGCGCGAAATTATTGGACGCGCTAATTGCGACTTATCTGGATTGGGGCGGAACGTCGAGGCGTCCGCAGATGCTCATCACGGACTTTCGGGAAGTGCCTACCTGGCGCGAATTCGAGATGTTAAAGGGGCGCTTTGAGAAAATGGGGGTGCCAGTGGAGATTGCCGATCCGCGCGATTTGGTGTTTGACGGAAAAGCGCTGAGCGCGAACGGGAAGAAGATTGATTTGGTTTACCGGCGCGTGTTGATTAACGACATCATTGCGCGGCCCGCGGAGTGCAAGGCGCTGGTGGATGCGTACGAGGCAAACGCCGTATGCGTGGCGAACAATTTCCGGTGCAAAATTCCCCATGTGAAAGCGTTTTTTGCGGTTTTGACGGAGGAGCAGAATGCGGGGATGTTTTCATTCGCCGAACGCGAAATGATTCGCGCGCATGTGCCGTGGACTCGCGTGATGGCGGATGTGCAGACGGCTCACCATGGCGAGCAGATCGAACTGTTGCCGTTTGTGCGGCGCGAACGGAATAATTTGGTACTAAAGCCGAGCGATGAATATGGCGGAACGGGTGTGACGCTCGGATGGGAAGCGGATGAGCGCGCATGGGACGTGGCGATTGAGAAGGCGATTTCGCCCAATGGCGGAGCTTGGATTGTGCAGGAGCGGATTCCGATCCGGCGAGAAGTCTATCCGTGGGTGAAGCAGGATGGCGAAGTGGAATTCCGCGACATGCTGGTGGATTTCGCACCGTATCTGTTCCGCGGGAAATTGTGCGGGTTTCTGACGCGTTTGAGCGCAACGGGACTGGCAAACGTAACGAGCGGCGGCGGGCAGGTGCCTGCTTTCCGGGTGAGTCCGAAGAATTGAGGAATCACTCTAAAGAAATTGAAACAAATATCGGTTCGAGTATTGAGCCGCCGCAAATTTCCCATTAAAATATTGAGAATGACCTTTGGACCTGTACAACCAGAGTTGATGCCGGGCGCGAGAAACGCCGTGGAAACGTGCCTTGCCGTGCGCCCGGAAGAGCATGTGGCGCTCATTGCGGATGTAGCGAGCGGCGCTGTGGCGGCAAGCCTCGCGGCGGCGCTTGGCGAACGAAAAGCTGCTTACACGGGATTGTTGCTGGAGGATTTTGGACCGCGGCCGATGAGCGGCGCGCCGAAGCCGGTGCTGGACGCCTTGGAAACTGCGGACGTGGGCATTCTGTGCATGAATCCGCAGCCCGGAGAACTTGGCGCGCGGATGGCCATCGTACAAGTCGTGGAGCGGCGGCGGATTCGCTACGCGCACATGGTGGGCGTAACGCCGCAAATCATGCAGCAGGGAATGCGCACGGACTATAAGAAGGTGGACCAGCTGAGCGACCGTTTGCGCGAGCGGATGCTACGCGCGGAAACGCTGACAGTGAAAACCGAAGCGGGGACTTCATTTGCGGCGCATTTTGATCGCGGGCTCGACTGGGTGAAGACGAGCGGGTTGATTAGCCCGAGATATTGGTCGAACTTGCCGGCGGGAGAAGTTTTTACGACGCCGGCGACGGTGGATGGAACATTCGTATGCGACGCAACGGCGGGCGACTACTTTAATGGAAAGTACGGCGATTTGCAGGCGACGCCGATGAAGCTGACGATTGAAGGCGCGCGGCTGACGAAGGTCGAATGCGAACGGAAGGATTTGGAGAAAGAATTCTGGGACTACTGCCACACGGATGAGAACAGCGATCGCATCGGCGAGCTGGCTTTCGGCACGAATCTCGGTCTTTCTAAAATGATTGGCATTCTTCTGCAGGATGAAAAATTTCCCGGTGTGCACATTGCTTTTGGCGATCCCTACGGAAGCCAGACTCACGCGAATTGGAAATCGAAAACGCACGTGGACGTGCTGACGCGCGAGTGCGATGTCTGGATCGATCAGGATCAGATTATTGAAAAGGGGAAATACCAGCTGGACCATCTCGGGCTGGCTTGAAATTGAAGAATTAAGAATGGTTAGTTGAGCGGCCGCCGGTAGGAGAGGCGGCTTTTTGATTTTGGGGACGCTATTTTGCGTCGTGGTAAATGATGCCGAGTGCGTAGCGCGTGCCGCGGCGGACGCGGCTGACACCATGACGGATGGAGACACGGTAGCTGCCACGGGAGCCCTTCACAGGCCGGTAGCGAGTGGTGAAAATAATTCCGTGGCCTTGATTTACGGTGATGACTTCGGCGCGGGACTGCGCGCGCGGAACATTTTCCACTAAAACAAATTCCCCGCCTTCCCAATCGCGCCCCTGCTGGCCAAGCATCACCACCAATTGAAGCGGAAATGCGATCTCGCCATACAAATCCTGGTGCAGGCAGTTGTAGCCACCTGTTTCGTAATGGAGCAAAAGTGGCGTCGGGTTCTTCTGTCCAGCTTTGTGGCACTGATCCAGAAATTCTTTGTGATTGAGGGGAAACGGCTTTTTCTGCGAATCGAGTTGCGATGCCCACTGGTTCGCGATTTTGGCGAGGTAGGGATAGGTTGTTGTGCGAAGCGATTCGACTACTTTCGGCAAAGGATAGCGAAAATATTTGTAATCACCTTCGCCGAAGCGATAGCGCTCCATAACGACGTGGCTTCGAAATGAGTTTTCTTGAGGAAAGAACTCCACCAAAGATTTGCTTTCCGCTGGGCTGAGGAGGGGGCCGATTTGTGCATAGCCGCCTTCCGAAAGCTGCGATGCAGCGAGATCCCAGTCGGCACTGCTAATTCGCTCTTGAATATCGGCGAGCATCGAGATTCTTCCGAATCTACACTTGACACGAGAGCCCATCTATCCGAATTGGGGCGCCAATGTGGCAATTTGGCCACTTCGGAAAGCGGCCTCTACATATGAGGAAAGATCACCTTAGTAAAGATGGGAAACGTATTCGCGCATCTGGTGTTTCCAGTAGGGCCAGTCGTGGCCACCCATGGCGCCCCAGTTATCCAGCGAGTGACGAATGCCCTTATGTGCAAGGATGCCTGAGAAATGATAGGTGGGGCCGGAGTTTTCCCAGGGGCCGGTGCCGGTGGTCAGGTGAATGTCGCAGGAAGCGAGATTGCCGTACACCCACGGGTCAGAGAGATTCGAGATATAGTCCACGGGATTGTTGAAATAAAAATTGTCGTCGTACATACCGTCCATGAAATTGCGCAGGTCATAGACACCGGACATGGCGAAGCAGCGTTTAATGACGTCCGGATGCTTGAAAAGCGAATTGGCCGCGTGATAGGCGCCGAAGGAGGCGCCCATCGTGGCGATGGCAACTTGCGACTGGCAATTGTTCCATATAAACGGCACAACTTCTTCGCGCAGATAGGAATCGAAAACGGTTTGGACGTAGCTGCGATGGAAGGGATGCGCGCCTTTGTTGTAAAAGCTGTGGCCGTTAATGGAGTTTATGGAATAGAACTTGATGCGGCCGGCGTCAATGAAATCGGCAAGCGCGCCGATCATCCCCTGCCCTTCGAGCTCCCACTCGTCGCCGGCACTGGTGGGAAAACCGAGAACCGGCGAGCCATAGTGGCCGTAAACGACGACGCCTAGTTCTATGCCGAGGCGATGCGAATACCAGCGGTGATAATCGCGTTGCATGAGATAGCCTTTCGAATGCCGTCGAGCTGAAGCGGGACAGGCGAAAGTATGCCAGCCGAGGCGTACAGAGGGCAACGGCGCGAATAAATAACGAGCTATCTTTGGCGGCGATTGCGCGTATAAAGAGAGGAACAATCTTGTGGGGGAATTTCGGATGGCTACCAGCATGACGACAAGAAAAGCAAGCCCGGAAGCTATTTTCAACATGCTGAATGCTTACCAGCAGACGGCGGCATTGCGCACAGCGATTGAGCTGGACCTATTCGGCATAATTGGGGCGGGCGTTACGAGCGCCGAGGCGATCGCGGCCAAAGCCGGGGCGAAGGTGCGGGGCGTGCGTATTTTGTGCGACGCGCTGACAATTCACGGGCTACTCGCCAAAACCGAAGGGCGCTACGAATTGTCTCCGGACGCGGCGGTATTTCTCGACAGCAAGTCGCCTGCCTGCATCGCTCCGATCGTGGGATTTCTCGGTCGCTCGGAATTGACGAAGAATTTCAGCGTTCTTGCGGAAACGATGCGGAGCGGCAAGCCGCCGGAAGACACGGTCGCGGAGGCGGAAAACCCGGTCTGGGTGGCGTTCGCACGGAGCATGGCGCCAATGACGGTTCCCTCGGCTAATTTCATGGCGACCCTGCTTGGCGCACAGAACGGCCAGCCGATGAAAGTGCTGGATATCGCCGCCGGCCACGGCAATTTTGGAATTACCATTGCCAAATTGAACCCGAATGCGCGGATCGTGGCGCAGGATTGGGCATCTGTTCTGACGGTAGCGCTGGAAAACGCGCAAAAAGCGAAAGTGGAAACGCAAATGCAGGTACTGCCCGGGAGTGCGTTTGACGTGGAGTTCGGCGAAGGTTACGACGCGGTGCTGCTAACGAATTTTCTGCACCATTTCGATGCAGCGACGAATGAGAAGCTATTGAAGAAGGTGTATGCGGCGCTGAAGCCGGGAGGAAGGGTTGTAACGCTTGAATTTGTGCCAAATAAGGACCGCATCTCCCCTCCGATGCCGGCAATGTTCAGCCTCGTGATGCTGGCTACCACGGCGGAGGGCGACGCGTATACTTATGCCGAACTGGAAGGCATGCTCCGGAACGCTGGGTTTGCAAACACGGCAGCGCATCCGATGCCGGGGTTACCACAGACGGTGCTGATTTCGGAGAAGGGCCATTGAAAAGAACAGCGAAGAAAAAAAACGGTAGTGAAAAAAATAAAGATAGAGCATTGCGCGAACACCTGGTGTACTTGCTGAAAGGCGGCGGTGCGCACGTGCATTTTGAAGACGCGCTGACCGGATTTCCCAAAAGCAAGCAGGGTGTGTTTGCAAAGGGATTGCCGCACACCGGGTGGCAATTGCTGGAACACACACGCATCGCCCAGTGGGACATTCTGGAATTTAGCCGCAACGCCAAACACGTATCACCGGATTTTCCCGGCGGGTATTGGCCAAAGACGCCGCTTCCGCCGAATGACGGCGCGTGGGAAAAGAGCTCCAAGAGTTTTCTGCGCGACCTGAATGAAATGATCGCGCTGGTGAAAAATCCGAAGACGGATTTATGCGCGAAGATTCCCCACGGGGACGGGCAAACCATTCTGCGCCAAGCTCTTTTGATGGCGGACCACAACGCGTATCACCTGGGGCAGCTTGTCTATTTGAGGAGAGCTCTAGGCGCATGGCCCGAAGGATAAGTGTCCAATGATCGTTGACAAGTTTTAAGAGAAAAGCTAGCTGCGGGTCGAAAATCCTACCTAATTGAAAATCAGTTTGGCTGTTCGTCGCGTGCGCCGGAGAGGTTTGTCTGCGCAAGCCCGGACTTGCAAGAATCGGGAATCGCGCTAGGATAAGGTTGGAAATCACCGAAAAATCGGAGGGCGCATGGTGCAAATTGGCGTCGAAGACGTAACTCGCCGTGGATTCCTTAAGGGAATGCTTGGTGCGGGCGCGTTGGTGTTGAGCATGCGCATCATGGGCGGGTGCAAGACACACGAACAGGAGACCGGACAGGCAGCAGCCGGATTGAAGGGGCCACTTGCGCCAAACATCTGGCTTGCGATTGACACCAGTGGGACGGTTTATATCATCGCGCACCGCAGCGAAATGGGAAGTGGGAGCCGCACGGCGGTCCCGCGGATTGCAGCGGATGAGCTGGACGCGGACTGGAATCGCGTAAAGATTGTGCAAGCGGTTGGCGATGAAAAATATGGCGACCAGGATACGGATGGGTCGCACTCGGTGCGAGGCTCGTTTGACGCGATGCGAGAGGCAGGCGCGACCGCGCGGCTGATGCTGGTGCGAGCAGCGGCAAAGCAGTGGGGCGTGCCGGAAAGTGAGTGCTCGACGGATTTGCACGTCGTTGTACACAAGGCGAGCGGCAAAAAACTCGGTTATGGCGAACTGGCGACGGCGGCTTCAAAACTAAGCGTTCCAAAGAAAGAAGAGTTGAAGCTGAAGTCAAAAAGCGAATGGCGATACATCGGGAAAGGTACTTCGAGTTACGACCTGAAAGACATGGTGACGGGCAAAGCGGGTTACGGCATCGATGGCGTCATGGAAGGAATGTTGTACGCGAACGTGGCGCATCCGCCTGTGCTGGGCAGTTCAGTGAAATCGGTGGACGATTCGGCCACACTCGCAGTCAAGGGTGTGAAACAAACCGCACTACTGGACACCTACAAACCGCCGATCATGTTTCAGGCGCTGGGCGGAGTGGCGGTTGTGGCGGAAAACACTTGGGCGGCCATCGAAGGAAAGAAAAAGCTGAAGATTGAATGGAGCGAGACGGAGCACAAGAACTATTCGTCAGATACGTACCGGAAAGGGATGGAAGAGACTTCCCGGAAGCCTGCCAAAGTCGTGCGCGAAATCGGCAATGTGGACGCGGAATTTGCAAAGGGCGGAAAAATAATCGAAGCGGAGTATTACGCGCCGATGCTGGCGCATGCTTCGATGGAGCCCCCAGCCGCACTGGTGAATTACAAGGATGGCAAAGCGGACGTCTGGGCCGCGACCCAGAATCCACAGGGCGCACGGGAAGCGGTTGCCGCGGCGCTCGGGCTGAAGAAAGAAAACGTTACGGTGAACGTAACGTTGCTCGGCGGCGGATTTGGTCGCAAATCTTTTCCGGATTACGCGGTGGAAGCGGCGGTACTTTCAAAAAAGACCGGGAAACCAGTAAAAGTGGTGTGGTCGCGCGAAGACGATATCAGATTCGATTCATTTCACTCGTGCGCGGCGATGTATTTGAAGGCGGCCCTTGGCGCGGACGGGAAACCTACCGCGTGGCTGCAGCGCAGCACATTCCCGCCGATCGCTTCGACGTTCGATGCGAGCGCGCAAGTTGCGGATGCGGGAGAGATCGGACTCGGCTGGAGCGATTTGCCCTACGCAATTCCGAATCATCGTGCGGAAAACGGTGCGGTGGCGGCTCATGTTCGCATCGGTTGGCTCCGCAGCGTGTGCAATGTGTTTCACGCGTTCGCGGAGCATTCCTTTGCGGATGAACTCGCGCACGCCGCGAGAAAAGATCCCCGCGAGTACGTGCTGGGTCTCCTCGGCCCGGATCGGATCATTCCCAAGGAACAACTCGCGAAGGATTATACGAACTACGACGGTGAGTATGCGCAATACCCGATTGACACGGCACGTTTCCGTCGAGTGGTGGAAATTGCCACGGAAAAAGCGGGCTGGGGCAAAAAGAAAAACGGAAACGGCTTCGGCATGGGTCTGGCCATGCACCGTAGCTTCCTGACCTACGTCGCCACCGTCGTGCAAGTGCAAATGGACAAAAAGGGAAAAGTGCAGATCCAGCGCGTGGATACGGCCGTGGACGCGGGGACGATCGTAAATCCAGAAATGGCACGGCAACAATACGAGGGAGCGGCCACATTCAGCACGAGTTTGGCGTTCTTCGGTGAGATCACCGCGAAAAACGGTGTGATCCAGCAGTCCAACTTCGATGGCTACCAAATGGCGCGGA
>Ga0210402_10006874_pt1 | contig 10019 bp, 7 predicted proteins | sample IncBWC7MmetaG_FD_161055 | JGI IMG/M metagenome (GOLD analysis project Ga0210402, IMG submission 161055) | Forest soil microbial communities from Barre Woods Harvard Forest LTER site, Petersham, Massachusetts, United States - Inc-BW-C-7-M | ecosystem: Environmental > Terrestrial > Soil >...
GTTGAAAATACAAGGCTTCGGAGCCGCGACCGTTAGGAAGCGGTCTTGCGTGCGGACGCCGAGTTTAGCGACTGAAACCAGTTAGGCCCCGTCTTTGACCAGGATCCGGGTCGAGGTCACCTACCCGGACTTCCCCGGCGAACGCCGGATTGCATGCTACACCCCCCCGGTTAGAAAATGGGCAAGCACTTTCAAATCCCAAATCGGAGAAGAGAGTTCTCGTATCGACGCAACCGAGCCAACATTGAGAAGGAAGAATCGTTGGATGGCATTTACTTGTTTCCGTTTCGACGTTCCGCCTTCCGCAGCTTGAAGGCTCTGGGCCGGCAAGTACGCCCATCCACCACCGCCTTTTGGACCGCGTGCGCGCACAAATTCTCTCTGCATGCTGGCGTACCACGTGGAATGCCGTATGCGCGCACTCTCGGTAGTGGCGCCGGCCCCGCCGACCGCCGACGCCATCCCGGCCTTCGCATCATCACCACCCCCACCCCAGCCACCGTCCAGCCACGCGCTTTGGACCGGCTCCACGGGTCCGTCAAGTTTCCCGGCGTGTAGCCGGCGCCGCGATTCCCCCGGCATTTCCAATGGGCCGCGCGCTGTTCCAAACAGGACGAATTTTCCTCTTGACAAGCAATCACAAATTGCAATATCATTATTGCATATTGCGATATGCGAAATGCGCAAACATTCCAACGCCTGCTTCGATTGCCGGCCCTTGCGTCAATTCAGGCCGCAGCCCGTGGCGATACCGTGCGTCATCAAAACGTCACGTCGAACCGGATCTTTCGGTCTGGAACCGCACCCGCCGCCTGTACAATAGAGGATAGGCGCAAGCCGCGCGCCCATAGCCCGGGTTTTCATCAACAGGATTCTCATCGGGAATGGGCGATGGAACAGTTGCGCGGCGCGAATCGTAATCATGAAGGAGTCAAAGCCTAACACCTATGACAGCTACAACCAGCCCGGAACTGGGGCACATTCATGCGCTGCTGGCCGAAAAGGGGTACGAAGTATCCGAGCCGGGGCCCGACACACTCAGAATTCGCGAAGTCAAGAGCGGGGTCAGCCTGCAGGCCGTTTTGGAGGGCGATATTCTGTTTTTCTCGCTCCCCTGCACGGTGGCGCCGGAAGCCGCCATTACTTTTGAAGTAATGGCCAAGATGCTGGCCGCCGACAACGGCATTTCCACATCGCATTTTCAACTCTACACGGCCGGCGAAGGCCAGATCGCCGTCACGTTGAACAACTTTTGCAAACTGCAGGACATGGGGCCGGACGATGAAGACGATATCCTGTCCTGCGTGCATTTCCTGCTGGTGGATGTATTGACGGCCCGCGGCTTGTTGAGCGGCTTGGCAGCATAGCGAATCAGGCGCGTAAAATCAGCGTAAAGGAGAATAGGAGAAAAGTTTATGGCATTTCTTTCGGATATTTTCGGCCGTGTGGGCCGCGTGGCGCGCGGCCAGGCGAATGCAGGGGTGGACACCCTGGAGGACGCCACCTTCGAAGCTACGGTCCGCCAGACCGTGGCCGATATGAAGACCGAACTCAACAACGTGGTTCGCGCCTCGGCCATGGCCATGAGCAACTACAACAGCCTGGATGCCGAGTACCAGAAGTACGTGCGGCAATCGCAGGAATGGAAGGACCGCGCCGGCAAGGCGCTGGATGCCGGCAATGAGGACCTGGCGAAGAAAGCCCTCGCCAAGAAAGCCGAGTGCGACCAGCAGGTCAACTCCATGAAGACCGCGGTCGATGCCGCCCAGGCCACCACCGAGAAGCTCAAAACCCAGGTGGGCGAACTCAAGCGCAAGATTGACGATGGCGAGCGCACGGCCACCACGTTGGTTGCGCGCAAGAACGCCGCCGTCGCCCAGCGCAAGGTGTCCGAAGCCATGGCCGGCGTCGGCAGCGCCGATAACGCCTTCGCCACCCTGAACCGCTTCGAGCAGACCGTGTCCAAGGAAGAAGCCACCGCCAAGGCCTTCGACCAGCTTGCTTCGGTCGGCAAGGATGACGACCTGGAAGCGCAATTCGCCCAACTCGGCGGCCACTCGGTGGATGCCGAACTGGCGGCGCTCAAAGCCGAGCGTCAAAAACCATCGCAACCGCCTCCGCCCACCTATCCCAAGGAACTGGGCGCGGGAAGCCCGTCCATTTCCACCGGTTCGCCGGCCGGAGATCGGATCAAGGCGTAACGGGCGGCAAGCCTCGTCCTGAATGAACAGCCGGATGAACACATGATCACTCCCGTATTGATTGTCATTCTGGGCGCACTCCTGGTGATAGTCCTGATGCAACTATTCAAGAAAACTCCGACCCCGCCCGCCCGTACCGGCCCCGCGGAAGACCTGGCCAATTTGAAGGTCACCGACGCCCGCCCCGGAGATGTCCTGTCCATCTCCGGCGCGGGCGACAAAATGACCGACCTCGACTTCACCCCCGATCGCGGAACCCGGTTCGAAGCCGGCTCCCACAGTTGGCTCGAGTTGAGCGGACCCTACCTGGAGCGGCGCGTAACCCTCCGCGTGGGCGGGGACGAGGACGTCGAAGTCTTCGTCCACACCGACCCCCGCAAGCTCACGCTGGAAGACCTCGGCGTCTCCGAAGACGACCTGGCCCAGATGGACGAACGCCAGAACACCGCCGATTCGTTCGACTTCGACAACGTCACCTGGAATTACCGGATGAGCCGCGAAGTGCAGGCCTGGCGGGAGCACCAGCCGCAATCGTCAGGGTCGTACTATTGGGAATTCCGCGACGCAGCCGGCCAGCAACTGCTGACCCTTCGCAAGGCGGAGGCCGAGCCCTTCACCGTCACGCTGTACGGCGCCGTTCCCCCACCGGACGTCACCGTCTATCGCAAGTAACATTCTTAATTAGCGCCCTTAAGTAGCGCCCTTAAAGTAGCGCGGCCATTGTTGGCTGTGGCTTTTGTATTTGGTAAAAGGAACCTTCCATGAGTAAACCGACGCTGCGATTGCTCGCAGTCTTGTTAACGGTTGGCATTGTCGTCGTCATTTTCGCGGGTCTGGATGGCCTGCCCCGCGACCTCCGCGCGCAGATTGGCACGGAGCGGACGGCGCTGGCGGCGGCGCAAAAGCAATTGAGCGCCGCCCAGTCCGAAGTCAACGGCGAACTCAAGTCTGAGCCCGCCCTGTGGCAATCCATCCCTGCCAGCCAGCAGTATGCCGGCCGCTTCTCCCGGGCGTCGGACGTGCTCCGCCTGGCAGCCGGTAAACAGGATGAACTCGACCGGCTGGAAAAGAAGAACAGCCGCAGTGACCGCCAGCGGGCGGAATCGATCCTCGCCGACGAGCGCCGCTTGCGCACGGCCGGCCTAGGCGACGCCGCCGCCGTTCAGAAGGACGCCGCCCACTGGATCGATCTCAAACAGCATCTCCCGCAAGACGCGCAGCAGATGGAGCGCGACTACCGCGCCATCCACGCCTACGATCTGGCGGCGCTCGCCACCGCCGTCCAGAAGGCCGAAGCCGATTGGCCCGAAAAGAGGACTGACCTGGAAACGCGCCTGGCCGCGGCCCGCGCCATCGTCACCAACGGCGATCAACTCTGGCAATCCACCACCGACTCACGCCGCCTGGCCGCGGCCGGCGACGTCGCTCATCTGGACATTGGCTCGTTCGTGGCCGCCACCGATTCGTTGAAGACCGGCGCCGCCGAACTGCCCCAAAAAGGCGAGGAACTGAAGGCGCTCGGCGCCCAACTCTACGACTCGTGGGACAAGGTGCTGGTGGACCTGGAAGCTCGCGGTCCGCGCGAGAAAATCCGCACCGTGCGCACCCACCTGACCAGCGCAGCCACCGCCGGCGGCGTCACCACGTCGGACGAGAAATGGGTGGACGTCTCCACCGGCCAGTTCGAAGCCAACCGCAACAACCTCGGCATGGCCATTGAGCACAAGCCCGCCGGCAAGTACGATATCGAAGCCGAGCGCGTGGCCCAGCCGGCCGGATTCGCCTATATGGCCCCGCCCGGCCAATCCAACCAGTACGGACATTGGGAGGACCGCGGAGGCGGGCAGAGTTTCTGGGTTTTCTACGGCCAGTACGCGCTCATGCGCGACCTGCTCTTCAACCACAGTTATCGCCCTTACGACCGCTATGAGTGGGAAGGTTACCGCACCTACCAGCAGCGCGGCCAGACCTATTACGGCCGCGATGAAGCCGCCGGCCAGGCGCCCAAATACGGCACTCAGGGCACGGCCACGCAGAAGACATACGAAGGCAGCAGCTACGCCAAAAGCGGCGGGTTTAAAGAGTCACAATACGCCAGCAAGCCCGGCGGCTACAAGGATTCCAAGTACGCCTCGCCTGGAATGCGGGACCCGAATGCCGACCACAGCGGGCAAAAATTCGGCAAAGGCAGCAGCCGGCCATCGGAACCGGAGCACGGTTTTCGCCCACCGCCTTCCAGGCCGGCGCCCAGCTTCCACCCGCCAACCCGCAGCCCCGGACGGAGTTTCGGAAGGCGGCGGTAACTTCGGCAACGTGAAGAAAATGGTTTTCCCGACGCCGTTCTCAATCTAGCGGCCAGCTATTCTCTCGATCTGCGCCGCAGCGTTGCGCGGCGACCTGGAAGTGGCAACCTGGAATGCGCCGCGGGGCGCAAGGTCCGCGTAGCTTTCGAGAAAGCATCGAAAGAGCGCCCGAAGAGCGGTCACGCGCTGTACCGGGTTGCCTTGAGTTATGAGGAATCGGGAGATGACGGTGCGGCCAGGAAGGCCTATGCCAGCTTTCTTGCAACTTGGCATAATGCCGATCCGGACCTGCCAATGATCAGCGTGCGCACTTGGGCCTCGCTGATCCGGCACTGACACTATTGACGGAGCCAGTCCTGAGTTCCTGCCTCACTTCCCGCTATGTGGCGCCGCGACGATACCGGCTGAGACACCGCGTATATATTAGTAGTCAGATAGGGCCAGTACGATACCATACCGTCAGCCGCTGACGCGCTGCCAGGCACTCCGAATTTAGGCTGTTCCAGTGATCTGCTGTTGGATTCAATGACAGGGCAGGTGTAGTATGGGACCAGCAGTTTCAAACACGATGCAGAGAATCAAGGAATATCAACTCACATGCCACCAAAACTAACCCAAGAAATCATCACCGCCGCCATCGACGGCTTCGAGTCACAAAAGACCCGAATCGATGCTCAGATACAGGAACTCCGGGCAATCCTGTCCGGTAGCCCCGTTGAATCAGCAGTCAGCCCGGAACCGGCTAAAGGCAAACGCCGGAAGATGAGTGCCGCTGGTAGACGGGCGATCGCTGAAGCGCAACGAAGGAGATGGGCAGAATCCAAGAAGCACGCTGAGCCGATCGCACCGGAACCGGTAAAACACAAACGGAAACTGAGTCGTGCTGGAAGGGCCGCAATCGTAGCCGCCACCAAAAAACGTTGGGCGTTGAAGAGGGCCGAAGATGCGAAGGCTCAAGGAGGCACAACGAAAGCCGCCCAGAAAAAGGCGCCCGCCAAGAGGACGGCCCTGACGCAAGCCGCGGCTCAATAGTAACCCTGGAACCGCAGACACGGCTGGGGCGTCATGGAAGGCAGCCAGCGGTTGGGAAAGGCCCGCCGATTCCAGGCAGGAACGCGCTGCGCATCTGGAGATCTCCGGAGCATCGGATGGGAGTGTATCCCGGCCAGGCATTGCTGTCGGAGTTCCCTTTCCCCTCCTTTGGCGTTCTTGCCGGGCGCGTCTTATACATGCTGGTACGGCGCCCTATCAGGTAGTCACCGACACCTAACGTGTCTGTGGCCGCAACGCACTCGAACCGCGAAGGCTCCTATCTTCCTGTTGCGGTTGGCGGGTGACAGCAGTTGGCGGACCAGCCTCCCGGTGCCGGTTTGCGTATATGAGCCGACACCCAAGCCTGTCTGCGCCGGCAACCTGCGGTAGGCGGACGCTTCGCCTCCGCGTGCCTCGGTGTACCGCGTTGATGCGCGGCGACCCGCCGTTCATTTCCCGTTCATCCGAATTTCGCTACACTCATAGGCCAGATGGAGAAACCAATCCGCAAGCTGGCGGCGCTGCTGGTATGCGCCGCGGCCGCCTTCACGCTGCCTGCGCAAGACCCCAGGGAAACCGGCCCCACCACGCTGGTCGTCACCTATCGATGCCCCCCCGAAAAGCGGTCCGAGCTGCGCAATATCATGCGCCAGGATGGACTGCAGCGCCTGGAGGGCTACCGGCGTAACACAATCCTTGCCGGCTATCGCGTCCTGCTGAGCCGCTACGTGGATACCAACAACTGGGACATGATGCTGCTGCTCAGCTTCCCCGACTACACCGCCGTGGAGAAATGGAAGCGCATAGAGCACGAATCGCCCGCCGGCCTGCCGCCGAGTTTGCTGCCGATCGCTACGTCCATCACCACCTACCCGCTGGACCTGATGCGCCGAAAGGCCGCTGACGATACACCGCTTGAGCCCGTCTACCTGGTGATCCCTTACACGTATTCGGTGACGGCGCCGGCCTACCTGCAGTATGTCGACGACTACGTGACGCCGCAGTTTGACGGCTGGATCGGTGAGGGCATACTGACAAGGTACGAGATGTACATGCAGCGCTACACCGCCGCGCGTCCGTGGGATGCCCTGATCGTTCTGGAGTATAAGGATGAGGAAAGCTTCGGCCGGCGCGAGACAGTGATGGCAAAGATTCGGCAACGGCTGCAGGCCAACCCGAAATGGAAGGCGATCGCCGGCAACAAGCCGGCCATTCGGGTGGAAAAAGAAGCGGTCATCGCGGATGAGCTGACGCTGCCGCAATGAACGGAGCCCCACCCGCCCCACGGATATGACCCCTACCGTTCCACCTGGCGCCAAACCGGCAACTGCCCGCCGCACCGTATGGTGGCGCTGGGCCGTGGTGCTGGTCCCCGGCATTCTGCTGTTTTTCGTTAATCTGCCCGGCCTCAACCAGCAGCAGAGCCGCCTGCTGGGCTTCTTCCTGGCCACCATCGTCGCGCTGGTGGCGCAACCGGTTCGAATGGGAGTCAGCGTTTTGATCGCCATGACGATGATCGCGATCACCCAGACCCTGCCGCCGGGGAAAGTTCTGTCCGGCTTCGCCAACGTCACGATTTGGCTGGTGTTCACCGCCTTCCTGTTTTCCCGCGCGTTTACGGCCACCGGCTTCGGCACGCGCGTGGGATATCTGTTCATCCGGCGCTTCGCCAGGTCGCCCCTGAGCCTCGGTTATTCGCTGGCGGCGGCCGACCTGGTGCTGGCGCCGTTCATCCCATCGGACACGGCGCGCGGCGGCGGCGTGGTCTTCCCGATTACCCGCAGCGTGGCCGCACTCTTCGGATCGGAGCCGGGGCCGACTTCCCATTTGATCGGTTCCTTCCTGGTGCTGGTCTCCTTCCACACCACATACACGGCGTCGGCGATGTTTCTGACCGGCATGGCCGCCAATCCGCTGATCGCGGAGTTCGCGATGAAAATCGGCCATATCGACCTGACGTGGATGCGCTGGCTTTCCGGCTCCTGCCTGCCCGGCTTCCTCACGCTGGCCTTGGTTCCATGGCTGCTTTTCCATCTGGTGAAACCCGAAATCACCGATACCCAGCCGGCGCGCGAACTGGCCGGCCGTGAATTGCGCCGCATGGGTCCGTTGAGCCGTGAAGAAAAATGGCTGATGGTAATCATGGCCTGCGTGATGGCCGGTTGGGTCACCTCCCCGTGGCACGGCGTCCCCAACACCTTCGTGGCGCTGGCCGGCCTGGGGGCGCTGCTGCTGGCCCGGGTGATTACGTGGGACGATCTGCTGGCCGAGCAGCGCGCCTGGGACGCGTTGATTTGGTTCGCGCCGCTGGTGATGATGTCCGACTCCATGAATGAGATCGGCGTCATCAAGATCCTCTCCGGCAAGCTGTTCGGCCTGATGGCCGGCTGGTCCTGGCCGCTGGTATTGTTCGCCCTGGTGGCCAGCTATTGCTATGTGCACTACAGCTTCGCCAGCATGACCGCGCACGTGACCGCTCTCTACCCCGGCTTCCTGGCAGCGGCGCTGGCGGGCGGTGTTCCCCCCATGCTGGCGGCGCTTCCGCTGGCCTACTTCTCCAACCTCAATGCCGCCATGACGCACTACGGCACCGGTTCGGCGCCGGTCTTCTTCAACGCCGGCTACGTCAGCCAGTCCGACTGGTGGCGGCTGGGTTTCCTGATATCCGTAATCAACCTGGTGATCTGGATGGGCATCGGCCCGATCTGGTGGAAGCTGGTAGGAATCTGGTAACACGGACCTGGTGGTCTGTGTGTCCAGGTTGCCCCGATAAATGGAAGTGTGCGCTCCGCCATCGTTGTCCTTCATCTGCGCCGTCAATCATCCGCAGCGAGCTGCTTCTATACCCTAGGCGACCAGGCGAGATCTATCGAGCAACTCTTGATATGCTCGTCGAATGCGCAACTTCTTTGCCCGTTGGATTGCGGTCTGGCTGGGTGCTCTGGCGCTGATCAACAGCCCATTGCCAGCGTACGCTCAAGCCGGGTCGGCCCCGCGGGGCGCAGTTGATGGCGCTGTTCCGCCGGTGGCGTTCATTGGTGTCACGGTAATCGATGTCGAGACAGGTGCCCGCAGAACCGGCGTCACGGTACTCACCCAAGGTGATCGCATTGCGGCGATCGGCCCCAGAATTGCCCTTCCTCCTGGAGCCAGCCGCGTAAATGGAAAAGGAAAGTTCCTGATTCCCGGACTTTGGGACATGCACTCCCACCATCAGGGAACCGGCGCGGAATCCTTGGATCTGTTCGTTGCCAAGGGTGTTGTCGGCACCCGCGACATGGGCGGCGATGCGGATTTCATTTTGCCGTTGCGAGACCGCGTCAGGGCGGGCGCGGTGTTCGGCCCGGAGATCGTGGCATCCGGCCCAATGGTGGATAACGCACCGCCAGACTTTCCTTATCGCCTTCACGTCACCAACGCCGAAGAGGCGAGAATCGCTGTTCGTGAGTTGAAACGCCTTGGGGTAGACTTCATCAAGGTTCACGACCATACCCCGCGAGAGGTTTTCTTCGCCGCTGCCGCCGAGGCGTCGCAGGTGGGCTTGACCGTTTCCGGTCACGTCCCCGTAGCCGTAAAGGTAGAAGAAGCCGCTGACGCAGGTATTCGGAGTATTGAACATCTGTCCAACTATGAGGTGCTTGGGGAGTGTTCAAGTGGGGAAACCTACAGCCTCTCGACCTGCCTGCGGCTATTCGATAAGCTCGCCGCCAAAGGCGTATGGCAAACACCTACGCTGGCTTTTTTCCAAACGCTGCCCGACGTATTTGAGGGGCAGCCGCTACGGCACGCCGAGTACGCCAGCGATTCCCTACTGGAGCTGACACGCCGGAACATCGAGGTTTCTCACGTCCCCCAGGCGAGTCTGGACAAGTTGCGGTACGCAGCTCGCGTAGCCTTGCAGCAAGGCATTCACGATCTGTATTCGCGGGGCAACCGGTTTCTGGCCGGATGTGATGGTCTGGTACCTGGTTTCTGCCTCCATGATGAGCTCGAATGGTTTACCAAAGCCGGGTTCTCACCGCTCGAGGCCCTTCAGACGGCCACGATCAACCCAGCCCATTTCCTTGGCCGTGACAAGTTGCAGGGGACCGTCGAGGTGGGAAAACGAGCCGATTTAGTGCTGCTCGATGCCGATCCCCTGGCGGATATTCGGAATGTTCAGCGGATCGACGCGGTGATTCTTAGGGGCAAACTCGTGAACAGGCCCACCATCGACCGCATCATCGCCAAGCATCGGCGCGCTGAGGCGCCGTGACATACATATCTCCAACACCCGATTAACGCCGTGGCTCATCTTGCGATAACACCTCGTTCGACTTTAGCTTAGTACGCCGATTGGTCCTGCGGCAAAAATGAAACGCTACTTGCGCCATTCCTCGATGTTCTGCCGCACCTTGGCCGCTTGCGGATAGTCCGGGTGGTGGCTCAGGAAATCCTCCATCACCTCGGCGGCTTCGCGTTTCTCTCCGCGGCGGAGGTGGAT
>Ga0210402_10006875_pt1 | contig 10019 bp, 8 predicted proteins | sample IncBWC7MmetaG_FD_161055 | JGI IMG/M metagenome (GOLD analysis project Ga0210402, IMG submission 161055) | Forest soil microbial communities from Barre Woods Harvard Forest LTER site, Petersham, Massachusetts, United States - Inc-BW-C-7-M | ecosystem: Environmental > Terrestrial > Soil >...
GATCCCAAGTTTTTTCGCTTCGACCACGAGTTGTTCAATTTCATTGCCCAGCAACTGGGTTCGCTCCTTGGCACTTGATTCCGGCAGCACGGCGACTACGGTACCAATGCCCGGCCGCGTCTCGATCAGACCCGCCGTAACCAGATGCATAACTACCTTGTGGGCTGTGTTGGGATTGATTTTGAGTTCCTTGCTCAACGTGCGCACGGAAGGAAACGGGTCGCCGGGACGCAACTGACCGGAAATGACGGCCTTCTTTGCGGCGTAGACTACCTGCTCGTAAAGGGAGACTCCCGGCCGAAAGTAGACACGGAACGGAATCACGTGTGTACTATAACAGATAGTACGGCTAGGACAACATCAAAATTGAGATTGGGGCGACCGGCTAGCCGCGTTCGCCCAGCACTTCGCGCACTTTGCGGGACAGCATTTGCAGGGTAAATGGTTTTTGCAGGAAAGCGGTATGGGGATCGACTACGCCGTCATGTCCGATGGCGTCTTCGGTATATCCGGAAAGGTAGAGCACTTTGGTCTGCGGACGCGACGCGCACAGGCGCGCGGATAGCTCACGGCCGCTCATCCCCGGCATCACAACGTCGGTGATCAGCATGTCGATCTTGTCCGAATAATTAGAAACGATCCTCAGGGCCGCCTGACCGTTGTCAGCCTCGAGCACTTTGTATCCCTTCGACTCCAGAGTTTCACGGACCAGTTGGCGCACCGATTCTTCGTCCTCGACCAACAACACGGTTTCCGAGCCGCTGTTCTGCGACGACGAAGTGCCCGCGGTACCCACGGGTTCCAAGGCATCTTCGACGCGCGGCAAATAGATCCGGAAAGTCGTACCCTGTCCTGGTTCGCTCTGGACCAGGACGTAGCCGCCACTCTGCTTGATGATGCCGTACACGGTCGAAAGTCCCAGGCCAGTACCTTTTTCTTTTTCCTTGGTGGTGAAAAATGGCTCGAAAATGCGCAACTGGGTTTCTTTGTCCATGCCCTCGCCGGTGTCAGTCACCGAGAGCACGACGTAAAGACCAGGGTGAATGTAGGAATATTCGCGGCGAACGTCCTCGTGGTTCAGTCTGGCGTTGGCGCTCTGAATAGTGATTTTTCCACCATTCGGCATGGCGTCTTTGGAATTGACCACCAGATTCATGAGGACTTGCTCGATCTGGCCGGCATCGGCACGGGTTCGACCGAGATCGGGCGCGAGCTGCGTCTGCAACTCGATGTTCTCTCCAATCAAAGGACGCAGCAGGCGCTTTATGTCCTCAACGATGAGGTTCAGGTCCACGACCTTCAGCTCCAGTAACTGCTTCCGGCTGAATGCCAAAAGTTGGCGCGTCAGAGTCGTGGCCCGATCAGTGGCCTGGTGAATCGCTTCGATCTTGGGATGCAGAGGATCGTTTTTTCTGGTGTGCTCGAGCAAGACTTCCGCATAACCGCTGATTACCATCAGCAGATTATTGAAATCGTGGGCCACCCCTCCCGCCAAACGCCCCACCGCTTCCATTTTCTGAGCCTGGCGGAACTGGTTCTCCAGCACCCGCCGCTCTGTGATATCTTCAGCGATAATCTCCACAACCTCGGCAGTCTCCTCCGGGTTGTTAACCACGCGACCACTCAAGCGCACCGTAATCGCAATTCCGTCCTTGCGCTTCCAGCGGACTTCCATGTTGTCCAGGCATGCCCCGCGTCGGAACTCCGCCATGACCCGCATCTGCTCGCTCGGATCCAAAAAGACGTCTGATTTCGGATCCAGGGCAAGAACCTCTTCTGCGGAATCGTAACCAAGCATCGTGATCAAAGCCGGGTTCACATCGAAAAACCTGCCCTCGAGGCTGGATCGGTAAATCCCATAAACCGCGCTCTGCACCAGCGACCGGTAGCGCGCCTCCGAGCGGCGCAGCGCCTCCTCGTTGCGCTTGTATTCAATGGCGCTGGCGAGTTGTTGCGAGACGAACTGCAGAATCTCTTTTTCCTTGTCGCCAAATCGCACGTTGCCGCTGTAGCTCTGCACAGCCAACACGCCGAAACTGTTATTCCCGACTTTGAGCGGCACCCCCAGCCAGTCCAGCGACGGAGCCCCGATCGACTCCACGTCACCCTGCCTCGCAAGACTGTCAAACACCTCGGGAGTGCACAACAGTGGCTCCCCGGTTCGCAAAACGTACTCCGTCAAACCCTTCCCCAGCTTCTTTGCAGCGGGCCTGGCATCCAACTCGTCCTCAAAATAAGGAAAGGCCAGCATCTGGGTCAGCGCATCGTAAACCGCAATGTAGAAATTGCGCGCATACATAACTCGCCCACAATGCCGTGAACCGCTGCATAGAACTGCTGCAGATCGTCGGCCGAACTGGTTTTTTGCGTGATGCGATACAGCGCCGAATGCAGCGCCTCCGCGCGTTTCTGTTCTGAAATATCGCGATAAAGAACGCACATCGCGACCTGCCGCTCATCGATCACAATCGGAGCAGCGGAGATGAAAACGTCGAGCAGCGAACCGTCCTTGCGTTGACGCTTGGTTTCGAGGACAACCTTCTGTCCTTTCACCAACAGTTCCGCAATCCAGCGCGTCTCCGCGCTCCGGTCCGGTGGAACGATCAGCGAATCGATCCGTTCGCCCAGCGCCTCCCCCGGATTAAATCCAAAAATGCGCGTGAACTCGCCATTGAGGCGGGTAATCCGGTACTCCGAATCCAGAATGCTGATCGCTTCCGGCGCGCACTCCACCAACTGCTCGAGATACGCTCGTTGCAACTCAGGGCCATCGGTGGCAAAACTGGGAGTGATCGGTTCGGTCGACGCCGTAATGGTCGCGGTGGGGTCCGAGAGTGCCAGCGTGCGGCGCTGAAGTGCCTCCCGGAGAAACTGCGCGCGTGCAAGCTCAGCCGACGTCGCTGGCTGGGTGATATTGTCACCCATTGAATCCCCCTCACTGCAAAACCAGAGCTAATTTCTGGATGGTAGATGGCTGGCCAGTTACTCGAAAGTTACGGAGGTAATTTCTGGAAGGAAAGAACCAGAAGATGGATGAAAAACTCTGCTACTGCCCGGTCGCCAGCATTTCACAAACCCGGCGAAGCACGTCACGCTGTTGTTCAGTGACGGCGAGAAATTCAAATCCATGCAGCAAACCGATACGGTAGCGCACCAGGGCACGAAGCTTCAGCGGATAGGCCGCTAAGGGCAACGAAAGCTCCATGGAAACAACTTCGCCAACTTGCAGCTCGCCGGTCATGGTTCCGCCGACTCCATCTTCGCCCAACTCATTCGAGCGTCCCCACAAGGACGTGGTTTCGCCCGAGCGAAAGATCTGCACCGAGAGCCGCATGTCAACTTGATAGCGTGGAAACCGGCGCGCGCTATGTTTAGCAGGTTTCGGATCGGGGATAAAAGCCTCCGCTTTTGTTTACGGCGAAGTTTCTACTGCGACGCCACTAACTCTAATTTCCGTGCAAAGGATATCCGGGCTCCAGCGGCAACTTCCCGCCAACTTTCAACACCGTCACCCCTCCGCTGATCGAATACACATCCACCAGGCCCACGGCTCCTGAAATCGATTCCACTTTCTTCACCACCGCCTCATCGGATTCCACCACGACAATCGCCGGATGGTCGGCCCTGCCGTGGTTGGCGCTCGCGATGGTCGCTTTCACTTCGTCCTTCGACATGCCGTAGACCTTCTCCAGCAACAGCTTCATTTCTGGCGCCGCCGGATCACGCGTGATGAAGCTGACCGGCTTGCCATCCGGCCACCGGCTCACTTGCCCTTTACATACCTTCACCAGTTCAGGCAATGTGATCGTCACCACCCCGTTCGATTTGTTGGAAATCAGCGCCAGATCCTTGCCCTGTGCCAGTGCTGTCCAGCCCAGGACTGTCCATCCTAGGACGACCAGTGCGGCCGCCAGCAAGCGTCGCGAGTGCACGTCCCCTCCGATCCACTGCGCCTTTGAGGTTGACTGTCTCCGATTCTCGTCGAAGTCGTCTAGCCGCTCAATCACAGAACGAAAAGGTACCACCGGAGACAACAAGCGCGTGGCGTCGTGTCACCGTTTCCTCGCACGCTCCAGGCTGCGGTAAAATATCTACTCCGTGCATCGTCTGGCCTAACCTGATCATCCTTAGTAACCAAAGGAGAATACAAATGGCGCATCAGCTACCCGATCTACCGTATGACTATTCTGCTCTGGAACCCGTGATCGATGCTCAAACCATGAAACTGCACCACGACATGCATCACGGGGCCTACGTCAAGAATCTAAATGCTGCTCTGGAAAAATATCCCAACCTGCAATCGAAAAGTGCCGAGGACTTGATCCGCGATCTGAACGCTGTACCCGAGGACATCCGCGGCGCCGTTCGCAACAACGGCGGCGGACACGTGAACCATTCGATGTATTGGAAGATCATGAAGCCCAAAGGCGGCGGCGATCCCAGCGGCCCGATCGCGGAAGTCATCAAGAAAACTTTCGGCAACTTCAAGGATTTCCAAACCAAGTTCAACGATGCCGGTGTCAAACAATTTGGCAGCGGCTGGGTCTGGCTGGCCGGCAAAACCGGGGGCGAAGTGCAAATCATCAGCACGCCCAACCAGGACAACCCAATCTCCCAAGGCCTGTTCCCCATTTTCGGAAACGACGTTTGGGAACACGCCTACTACCTCAAGTACAACAATCGCCGCCCCGAATACCTGGCGGCGTGGTGGAACGTGGTCAACTGGGATGAAGTCAACAACCGCCTGAAGACATTTCAGAGCCATCACGAACCAGCATTAGCGGGACGCTAAGAAAACAGCGGGCCGGGTCCAGGACCCGGCCCTGTTTTGATCGGAGAGAATCCGTGAAGATCTGTGACCGGTTTTCAGAATCCAGCTGACAACTGACAACCGCGAACTGGGGAATCGAGAACTGCTTTTCTGCATTTCCTGTGCACCGTCTGTGGAAATTAAATTGGTCGTGACCAGAAACTTTCTTTTCCGAATTTTGATTTCTCAAAAAAAACCGCAACGCAACATAGTCGAATCAGTCCTCTCCACTGATTTCTTGATTCCGATCCATCGCACAAATTCGGCCTGTGCATTTTCCCAGACTGCACCAAACTTTGGTAATTGACCACGACCCATCGCGAGCGTAGATTCGTCCTCGTCCTCAACAACATTTTCAGCCAACAAAAATTTAACTACGCCTCCGGCAACGAGGCTGAGCTGGAGAGAGCAGAAATCGAAATCCGCAGTCGCAAAGCGAAAGCGCCTTTTCATTCTCCCTCCCCCCGAAGGGTGATGAACGTGAGAAAAACATCCGCCGTATGGAAAATTTATCGCACTCGCTTCTTAATCAAAGCCCGCCAACTTACCCAGCCGCTGCTGTTCGTCGATGCACTTGGGCGGGAACATTGTGGCCAGCCCGGCGACTATCTGGTCGAGTCCTCCGACGGCGCCCGACGCATCGCGCCCCGGCTGATTTTTGAAGATGTCTACGTGGCCATGGGTCTAGCCGACGAACGTTGGTCCCCTCGCCTGGAGCCAGCCGTAGCACTCCCGGCTCCAAAACGTCGCCTGTCCACCAGACCCGCAGCCACCGCCTAGCAAGAAAGGTCGGAACCGGTCGCCCGATGGAGGACGGGCATCCGTCAAAGAGCGAAGCTCCGCACGCGATCGCGAAGCACAGGCGGACCTCCGGGCACCGAGCAAGACGAGGGCGAAACGGTTCGAGGCGCAGGTTCTCAAAAGTAAGTCAAGAACCATCATTTCCAGTCGCTCGACGCGAAGCGACCAGTCAATCGAACAGACCGGGCAGACGAACAAAACAGCACCACCAAGCACCAGCCCCGCAGGGGCGATCCAGGACAGCCCAGGACGGCGGTCCGGGTAAAGCGGAAAGGAGATTCAGGCCACGCAAAGATACTCATCAACCAATACACAACGCGGCCAGAGCAATCTAACTCCCGCTGCGAAAAACCGTCCTTGTGGAAAACTGGTCCGCCAAACCCGCATCTGCACAGTCATTGCTTTGAGATACAATATATAGGGATTACCTCTTGACAGCCACAACGGGCGGGAGTACTGTTGCCATCCAATTGGCAGTAAACGCCTCCGGAAACGGAGACGCAGCGATGCAAAGGTAAGAGCAAGTAAGTGTAAGAAAACAGGGGCGGACGTCGTGGCCGAGGTGACCAGCGCCGCCCCGCCAACTCAACTAGGGGTCAAAGCGCCAGGAATTCCTGAAGCCAGACGCCTGAAGCCTGAAAAAGTGCGGTGGCCGTTTCCCGGTCCGGTTCGCCCGGACATCCCCACGGGGAACGACAACAGTTTGACAACCAGGTTGTGGAAAACGCCTCACTAAGAGGGCTCGCAGCCCTCTTCTTTCGAGGTGATATTGAGGAGCCCAAATGGAAGGTCTGGCACATCTGGTAGCAGAATCCCTGGTTCGCCACGGCTTTGAGCCCAGCTTCGATCATCGTCGTCTGCAATGGTCGAACTGGTTTCGCTGCCAGGACAGTTTCAGCCTGGTGCTGGCTCCTTGCAAGCCAGGGCTTTTTGCCCTGGGTGAGGAAGTGATCGCTCCCGGCGAGCTGGCAGTGGGCGAAGGGAAAAGAATGTTGGCCCTGTTCCAGATCTCAGAAGCTGAGGATGTCGGTATGGCGCTAGGCCGCCTGTTTTTGTCCGGCAGTCCCGTCCGCGAGCGCTTTGCCAGCGGTCGCTGCTTCGCCCGCTACGTGGTAATAGAAGACGCAAACCAACGCCGGACCGCCCTTACCGCCCTCCAGCGCTGGATGACCTCCTCGTCGGAGGCAGCAACGGGAGTCCAGCAAGCAGTCTCAGACGACACTCACGTAGCCCAAAACAATGACGTACTCCGCGACACCCACGTGGCCCCGGACGCCCCCGTCCGGGGAGCCGAGCCAAGCTCGGCCGGTTCAACGTCAGCTCACGGCTCGGAAGACACAAGGTTCGTATCAGGGCACGACTTCAGTCGTGCCGCAAGCTCAACGACATCAACTGCGGCTTTAGCCGCTGCCCCGGCAGATGCTTCGCCGCACTCAGAATCATCAAATAAGCAGGCCCAAATCGGGCCACCATCGCCGATTCCATCCGGTTTTTAAGCGCCCGGGACGCAACACAGGAGTAGAAGTGTTTGCAGGAAGCAACATCTCGATGGAGGACGGGCGTCTCGCCCGTCAAAGCCGCGAAGCGGTGAAAGCTAAAACCCACGGCGCACCGTGGTGAAGGTAAGAAAACTAAGCCGCGCAGCGGCCAAATAATGCAGCCCACGGCGCAAGCCGTTGGGTAAAGACAGGAAACGGACAAGCCCCAGCGGGGCGAGAGAGTGATTAGATTTCATTGCAACAAAGCTTTTGGGTGGCGCAGCGCCTCCAGCGCTGCGATTCAGGCCAGCAAGATGATCGGCTTTAGCCGCTGAGGTAAGTTTTGAAGGATCTTAAATAACAGCGGAGCAAAGACTCCGCAGGAGAAAAAAGAAATGTCGGAAGCAACTGTAAAAGGAGCCCATACCAGCACTGAGACTCAGGTCGCCACCGCAAAGAAAGCCCCGGGCCTGACCTTCCGCCGCTTCTTCACAAAGCTCGGCGTCTCCCCCTACGACGAGATCGAATGGGAACGCCGCACCGCTCAGATCACCGATGCTCAAGGCAACACGATCTTCGAGCAAAGGGACGTCGAAGTTCCCAAAGACTGGTCGATGACCGCGACCAACATCGTGGCCAGTAAATATCTTCACGGCACCATCGGCACGCCCGAGCGCGAATCCGGAGTCCGCGCCCTGGTAACTCGCGTCGCCGAAACCATCCGCGACTGGGGTTTGGCCCAAGGCTATTTCAAAACTCCTGAAGACGGCGCCACGTTCCACGACGAGCTCAGCCACATCCTGCTGCGCCAATACGCCGCCTTCAATTCGCCAGTGTGGTTCAACGTAGGATGCGACCGCATCGAACCCGGCTCCGACGCCCGCAACTGGCACTGGAACCCCGTAGCTGGCCGCGTCGAATTCGGAGTCACCGGCTACAGCACTCCGCAGTGCTCCGCCTGCTTCATCAACTCGGTGCAGGACTCGCTCGACTCCATCCTCACTCTAGCCAAGACCGAAGGCATGCTCTTCAAATGGGGATCAGGCACCGGCACCAATCTTTCACCACTGCGTTCCTCCACCGAAGGCCTCAGCGGAGGCGGCATCGCCAGCGGCCCGCTCAGCTTCATGAAAGGCTTTGACGCCTTCGCCGGCGTAATCAAGTCCGGAGGCAAAACCCGCCGCGCCGCCAAGATGGTCATCCTCAACATCGACCATCCTGACATCATCGACTTCATCGAGTGCAAGTCCAAAGAAGAAGCCAAGGCGCACACGCTGGTGGCCGCCGGCTACGATGGTTCCTCGCCCGACTCCGAAGCCTACTCGTCCATCTTCTTCCAGAACGCCAACAACTCTGTCCGCGTCACGGACGACTTCATGTACGCCGTCCTTCGCGACACCGACTTCAGCACTAAGGCGGTGAAAGACGGCCGTCCCATGCACACGTTCAAAGCCAAAGATCTGCTCTACAAAATCTCCGACGCCACCTGGCGCTGCGGCGACCCCGGCATGCAATTCGATACCACGGTCAACCGCTGGCACACCTCAAAGAACACGAATCGGATCAACGCCAGCAACCCGTGCAGCGAATACATGTTCCTCGATGACTCAGCCTGCAACCTGGCCAGTATGAACCTATTGAAGTTCGCGCCCAACGGAACCTTCGACGTGGAAGCCTATCGCCACGCCGTCGATGTCCTGATCACCGCGCAGGAAATTCTGGTCGACAACGCCGGCTACCCAACAGAAATGATCGGCAAGAATTCCCACGACTACCGTCCGCTGGGATTAGGCTACGCAAATCTGGGAGCCTTGCTGATGGCCGCCGGCCTCCCCTACGACTCCGACGCCGGCCGCGACTACGCCGCTTGCGTCACGGCAATCATGTGCGGCCAAGCCTACCTGCAATCCTCAAAGATCGCAGAACTCTGTCCAGCGTTGGTTCCCGCAACCGAGCCCACAAAAAAGGGCCTGGCCGAAACCAATCTAGGCTCGAACGTCATGCCCGGAGGAGCCTGCCCCGGCTGGTACATAAACCGCGAACCATTCCTGGATGTAATCCGCATGCACCGCGCCTCGGTCAACAACATAAACAAAAACAATGTCCCACCCCCACTCTACGAAGCCAGCAAACAAGCCTGGGACGAAGCCCTCGCCCACGGCGAAAAACACGGCTACAGAAATTCCCAGGTAACAGTCCTGGCCCCCACAGGAACAATCGGCTTCATGATGGACTGCGACACAACAGGCGTTGAGCCCGATCTGGCGCTGGTGAAGTACAAGAAGCTGGTCGGCGGAGGGATGATTAAAATCGTTAACAACACCGTGCCGACCGCTCTGTTCAAGCTCGGCTACTCGCACGACGAAGCCGACAAGATTGTCAGCTACATCGATGCGACGGGAACGATCGAGGGCGCGCCTCACATTCAGGATGCGCATCTCGCGGTCTTCGATTGTTCGTTCAAGCCAGCTAAGGGGACTCGGTCGATTGCTTACATGGGGCATCTGCGGATGATGGCGGCTACTCAGCCGTTTATTTCCGGAGCAATTTCGAAGACTGTGAACTTGCCTGAGAATGCTTCTGTCGAAGCCATCATGGAAGCTTATCTTCAGGCCTGGAAGCTGGGGCTCAAGGCTGTGGCCGTCTATCGCGATGGATGCAAGAAGTCGCAGCCGCTCAGTGCGGCTGGAACTTCTACCGCGCTTTCGAAAAAGGGCGATGCGGCTGCGGCGTCCGCGCCACACGAAGAACCGAATCTCAACGGGCCTCCGCGCGCGGTGCGGCACAAGCTGCAGGCCGAGCGGCGATCGATCACCCACAAATTCAACGTGGGCGGACACGAGGGCTACATCACCGTCGGACTTTATCCCGACGACAGCGTGGGCGAAATCTTCATCACCATGGCCAAAGAGGGATCGACGGTCAGCGGC
>Ga0210402_10006876_pt1 | contig 10018 bp, 7 predicted proteins | sample IncBWC7MmetaG_FD_161055 | JGI IMG/M metagenome (GOLD analysis project Ga0210402, IMG submission 161055) | Forest soil microbial communities from Barre Woods Harvard Forest LTER site, Petersham, Massachusetts, United States - Inc-BW-C-7-M | ecosystem: Environmental > Terrestrial > Soil >...
GCCCAACACAGGGCCGGCCGCGCGGGCGTCAGCCTCCCTCGTAGTTGGGACGCGAGGCGGCGTTGAATTAAGACACGGTCTCGGCGAGCACAGCGTGCGATAGTTGTGACCTTATCGACCGTCCGGTTGCGGCTACGATACGCGCAGGCACACCGCAGAGAGGCAATCCCGAGCCGCACGCGCTAGTGTGGTTTGTATATCACGGCACTGAGCATTCTTTCGGTGCCACTGGACGTCGCAACACGCGCCTCTGGGCAAGCAGCAAGTTACCGGAAATCGTTAAAAGGGGGATCCGGTGGCTCAGTCTTTGATGTCGTGGTTACTTGTCGGTGGCAGGTTCCGCATCTCTGCCATCAACGGAATTGGCCGTCGCAAGGGTCGTATCATCGAGGTCGAGGTTGTTGCTACAGGAGAACGCTTCCACGGCTCCGCCCGAAGAATGGAGCGACTGGTGCGCGCACTTCAAGGCTCCGATGACGAGCGGCGCCATGATCCGGCCCGGACGCCCACCAGGATGGCGTAGCCGTCGAATTAGCTCTCCGCAAACGAACCTAGCTGGCGCTTACGTTCCGGGATGCTAGCCGCCATCGCTGCAGGCTGGATCACAGCCGCTTCGCCCGGCTCTCGTTTCTAGGAGTAAAGACCAGGCGCCCTAGCATTGACGAGTGAAACGCCCCCGGAAAGCGGTGACTCGCCGCCGATTTGCGCCCAAGCTTTCCACCGAACATGAGCTTGGAGGCAAGCCATGGAGCGTGACCTTAAAGCACCACTCAGTCCGCATGAGGAAGTCACCTTGCGCCGAATCGGCCTTGGTATTTCGGAGGCGAAGCATTTGCTGGCGCGCGACGTGGCCTACTTGATCCGCCTTTGCCTGGTCGCTGAAAACGACGGTCGGCTGTCCCTCACTGATATTGGGCGCGAACGGTACAGGGCGTTGCCCGAAAGCTTCAGGCATGACAGCCGTCGCCGATGAGGGCGAAGCTGCAGCAAAATCGATGCAGCTTTTGGTTGACGCAGTGCAGGCCCTTGCGGCGACAGAGAGCAGTCCAAAGCCATTCTTCCGTCTGTCTTAGGCGGTGACATATAGCCACGCTGCGCTCGCCCGTCAGCCTCGGACTAAGGCGACCTAGGGATGTTTTGCGCGATAGTCGCGGACTGCTTCGGATGCTTCCGTCTTTAAGGCTAACGCCACTTCCTGAACGTCCCCAGGATAGCCCCGAAGTCGCTCGCAACGCTCAAACGCCAGGCGCTCAGCCTTCAACAAGCGCTCAAGCTCAGGGTCGGGCGCGGCCATATCGAGAAGACTATGCTTCGCGCGCTGCTCTTCAAGGCACTGTCCGCTATCAGCCATTGGCATGGCGTGGCAGAAGCGCCGGGCGTGGGCTGCTGCGGCGTCAGGTTTTGCCACGGGCGTTGCAGCTCGCGGGGTGCAGGCGTTCGTCCTTTGGACTGGCACATACGCGGCCCGACCTGGCGGCCGACCTACGGCGCTAATTCACCAGCCAGTGCCCCCGTCATCCATGAAACACACCGGGTAGCCGATCGATGGTGCTAGACCGCCTTGTTGTGTAGCGGATCGGCCGCAGCGTTTGAGCTTCAGTCCCGCACGTCCTCGTATGTGCGCAAAGTCACATTTCCCAGAGTCAAATCTGCATATGAAGAAGCCCAAAAGCGATTTCGTTGGATCAGGAGGGGCTCCGATGAATGCATATTCACGATTGGCGCGTCTTCTTCATCCTCGCTCGAATGAGGGAAGAACCGGGACCAACCTTCATGAGTCCCAGCAGCCGATCCCGCTGGTACCGAGAGTGCCAGCGGACGAAGCGCCACCGTCTCGTGAGCAACTGGAGATGCTTGAGGGGCGCCGGCGGCCCACACTCGATCCAGTCTGGACGCTCGTTCCCAAGGACAGGTAGCTGTGTCCACATCAGGCGCGCTCCGCTGCGTGAGGAGACCCTGATGGCAAGGGAAGCGAAGATGCCAGTCACGGCCGATCAGCGGCCGCTGTGGAATACTCAGGGACGACCAGAAGATGGTTCGCCTCGCTCTACCAGGTGAAGGGCTAGGGTTTCGGTGTCGCTGGCCATACCGAAAGTTTGGCAGGCCGATCAGCCGCCGGTGCCGCCGGAAGACAAGCGGCAGCTTTACGGGCCAGTCAACATGATGGGCTAATTCTTCCGCCGCTCAGAGCGCCACTGCCACGCGGGCTCGCATGTGTGACCATGGATGCCGGCCCGCACTGCTGCCGCTTCGCGTTCTTCCTCGACGTAGTCGCGGCTATATCGGACGAAGGCCCAGGCATGGCCATCGGCCACCATGTCGGCTCCCAAGTCTCGGCCATCGGCGCGGCAAAGCGCGACGGTGCGGCCGTAGCGGTCGGTGGTCCGAGGTTCGCAGGAAACTTGGCGGTCGCCGATGAGGGCGCGCAAGTGTTCGGTGGCAGCCCGCCCGGCAGGCCATCCGTCGGCGCACGGTTGGGCCGACTCGGGCGCGTCGATTCCCCATAGACGATAGGTCACGCCGTCGATCTTGAGCGTATCGCCATCAATCACGCGGACGGACCCGGCAAAGGCTGGGATAGTCCAACCTCGAACAGGTCCTAAAATACGCTGCCCTGACTTCGCTGCGGCCGCGGCCCACGGCGATCCGAAAGCTCGTATTCCTGGCACCTTATGAAAGCTTTGCGCACTTTTGGGAACGTAAGGCCTATGACGATGTGCCCAGCCTGAAGGACGCCGCACGGAAATACGAAGCTCCAAAACTGGTTCGTCAGTTTCGCAGATTCGGCACGTCGCTCGAAGAAGCGAAGGCACACCTCGACGATTTCCAGATCAGCTGGAGATCCGTTCGAGACCTCCGACGTGAGGTCGCCAAGGAACTGCGGCGGGTAACGGCTGAGGGACCGTCGGCTTCCGGCGAGGTCTACCAGAAGCTGTTGTCGGGCTTCGAAATCGAGCTTCATCGATGGCAAGCCGGTGACTAGAAGCGAATTGGATTGACGGCGATGGAGTTCCGCATCGCCGACACTTTCACGGGCAGTCTTGCCCGGCTGACCGTCGACGAGCAGAAGGCGGTGAAGACAACGGCGTTCGACCTGCAGGTGAATCCGGCACATCCAAGCCTGCAATTCCACAAGCTCGAGCGCCCGAAGGACCCGAACTTCGCCTCGGTCCGGGTGAGCAAGGACATCCGCATCATCGTCCATCGCACGAGCGCGAGCCTGCTGCTCTGCTACGTCGACCATCACGACGAGGCCTATCGATGGGCCGAGCGGCGGCGGATCGAGACGCATCCGAAGACAGGCGCCGCGCAGCTCGTCGAGGTACGGGAGACGGTGAAGGAGATCACCATTCCCAGGTATGTAGAGATCGACCAGCCGGCACTCGCCAAGACAAAGGCCCTGTTGTTCGGCGGTATCAGCGACGACCGTCTCCTCGGTTACGGTGTACCGACCGAGTGGCTGGCCGACGTGCGGCAGGCGACCGAGGATTCGCTGCTCGGGCTTTCTGACCATCTACCGGCTGAAGCGGCGGAGGCCCTGCTGGAACTGGCGACCGGAGGGACACCGGCACAGTTCATGGCGCCGCCGGCCGGAACCGATCCGTTCAGCCATCCCGACGCGCAGCGCCGCTTCCGCACTATGCACGACGGGCAGGAGCTGCAACGCGCGCTCGACTACCCGTGGGAAAGATGGACGGTGTTCCTTCATCCCGCCCAGGAGCAGCTCGTGCGAACCGCGTTCAACGGCCCGGCGCGGGTGGCGGGCTCGGCTGGCACAGGCAAGACCATCGTGGCGCTGCACCGCGCAGCGTGGCTCGCGCGCGGCAACCCCAATGCGCGGGTGCTTTTGGCGACCTTCTCAGACACGCTGGCGAACGCCCTGCAGACCCGGCTGAGACGGCTGCTGGGCAACGAGCCCCGGCTCGGCGAACGGATCGACGTGCATTCGTTCGATGCCATCGGCTCCCGGCTCTACAAGGCGCACATCGGCGAACCGAAGATCGCGAGCCGCGAGGACGTCCGCGCGGCGAACAAGGAGGCGTCGGATGCCGTGATCGGCCATAGATTCACTCCCCATTTCCTGCTGACCGAATGGGAGCAAGTGGTCGATGCCTGGCAACTCGACGGCTGGGAAGCCTACCGAGACGTGGCGCGGCTGGGCCGCAAGACCCGGCTGCCGGAAGCGCAGCGCAAGGTGCTGTGGTCGATCTTCGAGAGGGTGCGGAAGGCGCTCGGCGGGCGCGGCCTGATCACGCGGGCTGAGATGTTCACCGCGCTGGCGGCGGCACTCGCGAAGATGGGCAAGACGCCGTTCGAGTTCGCCGTGATCGACGAGGCGCAGGACCTCTCAGTGGCGCAGCTGCGGTTCCTGGCCGCGCTGGGCGGCGGACGGCCGGACGCGCTGTTCTTCGCCGGCGACCTTGGCCAGCGCATCTTCCAGCTTCCCTTCTCCTGGAAGTCGCTCGGGGTCGATATCCGCGGCCGCTCGCGCACGCTCAAGGTCAACTACCGCACCTCGCACCAGATCCGCACGCAGGCCGACCGGCTGCTGGAGCCGGTGGTGGCGGACGTCGACGGCAACGATGAGGACCGCGGCCATACGGTCTCGGTGTTCAACGGGCCGCCGCCGCTCGTACGGGTGCTGAAGGACGAGGCCGAGGAGGCCAAAGCGGTCGCTGGCTGGATCGGCGAGCAGAGCAAGGCAGGGATGCTGCCGCACGAACTCGGCGTGTTCGTACGCTCGGCGGCGCAGCTGGAGCGCGCGAAGGCGGCGGTTTCGTCGGCAGGCCTTGCCTCTAGGGTGTTGGACGAAACCGTGGAGACGGCGAGCGGCCAAGTCTCGATCGGTACCATGCATCTCGCCAAGGGGCTCGAATTCCGCGCCGTCGTCGCGATGGCGTGCGACGACGAGGTCATCCCGCTGCAGGAGCGCATCGAAACCGTGGGCGACGATGCCGATTTGCAGGAGGTCTACGACACCGAACGGCATCTGCTCTATGTCGCGGCCACACGGGCGCGCGACAATCTCCTGGTGACAGGTGTCGAACCGGCGTCGGAGTTCCTTGACGACTTCAAAGGGATAATCAGTCGAGAGTAGCGCGCATTGGTGCCCAGCCGCGCGTTGCCACCCGAATTGCCACCCGAATTGGTACCATGCGGTGGCAAGTGCCGGGATGAGGCGACAAGCCTGACCCTCGGAAGTGATTGATTCTCGGGAACCAACGGGACGACGCGGCATGATGTGGAATGGCTGGCAACGCATTACAAAACCGCTGCAAGCGGCCTGCCCGTGGAAATTGCGCGCAGTCCCGGAATCTTCGAAGCGACATCGGAATAGGTAAGGCGACTACGCTGGCTGTGGCGCCGATCGAGTGGCGGGGTTTGCAATGTGCCTCGGCTTGGCGTTGATTGCCCGCTGGTTGCGTCGTTAGTTCGCGGAGCGCGCTTGCCCAGCGCGCAGAAAACCGATGGACGCCTGACGGCGTCGGGCGGACCGGATCGCCGAGGCGGAGTTCGAACATCGTCCCAACGCAATAATCGGAAGTCCTCGCGAATCGGTACCCGCATTGGTACCCGACACCTGACGAACAGGTGTTACGGCGAGGGATTAGCCGTTACGCCGTCCGCCCAAAAAGCCAATAAAACGGCATTCGGCGGGACGATAGGGCAGGGCGAGGGATTGATTTCATCGCCTTTCAAGACCGGTGCCTTAAACCGCTCGGCCACCCATCCGGGATGCGCTTGTTACTCCGTCCACGACGACCGGTACATATCCGACTGCTGCCATAAATATTGCTAGATTCAGAAGTACTTGGGTATTCTTCTTCATCCGCTTTGGTGACTGGCTCGGCCTCATCCCATGATCAGTCGAAGATTGTTGTTCGCCGCGGCGGCACTTCTGCCGCTGCCGGCCCGGGCCGAGACCGCCGACCCCAAATTCGCGGCCTGGCTGCGCGGCCTGCGCGCCGAGGCGCTCAAGGCCGGCGTCGATGAGGCTACGCTCGATGCGGCGCTGGGCTCGGTCGAGGAGATCCCGCGGGTCATGGAGCTCGCGCACAACCAGCCCGAATTCAAGATGACGTTCGACCAGTATCTCGCCCTCGTCGTCTCGAACGAGAGGGTGAGCCGCGGCCGCGCGCTCTTGCAGGAGAACCGCGCCTTGGTCGATCGCTTCGCCGCGCCGGCCGGCATTCCGGCATCGACCGTCGTTGCCCTGTGGGGCATCGAGAGCAATTACGGCACGCGGCTCGGCGATTTCGAGGTCGTGGCGGCCCTGGCGACGCTCGCCTACAACGGCTTCCGCGCGCAGTTCTTCCGCCAGCAGTTGATCGCGGCGCTCAAGATCGTCTCGCAGGGACATATCGGGCTGCACGCGATGAAGGGATCGTGGGCGGGCGCGATGGGCCAGTGCCAGTTCATTCCGACGAGCTTCCTCGCCTATGCCGCCGACGGCGACGGCGATGGCCGCATGGACATCTGGACCAACAAGGCCGACGTCTTCGCCTCGATCGTCAACTACCTGCACAAGGTCGGCTGGCGTCCCGGCCTGTCCTGGGGTGAGGAAGTGCCGGCCGGCACGGCGGCGGGGCAGGGCACGCGTATCGTGCGGCCGGCGGGCGCGGGCGGCCCGGCGTTCCGCACGACCGAGAATTTCCGCGTCATCCTGCGCTGGAACCAGTCGGATTTCTTCGGCCTGGCCGTCGGACTCCTGTCCGACAAGATCGCGGCGTGATCGCCGCGGCGCGACAGCCTCCTCGGCGCCCTCAAGATCATGTATAGTGGCGCCATCATGCCGCTAGCCCTAGTCAGCCCGCGCCCGGCACCCCTGATATTCGCGCAGGCGGCGCTGGCCCTGTTGCTGGCGGCATCGCTTGGCGCCTGCGGCTCGTCGGGCAGCAGGAACGTGGCCCAGCGCGGCACCTACAAGATCGGCGCGCCCTACAAGATCGACGGCGTCACCTACACGCCGCAGGAAGAATTCAACCACGTCGAAACCGGCGTCGCCTCATGGTATGGCCCGGGCTTCCACGGCAAATCGACCGCGAATGGCGAGCCCTACGACCAGAGCGCGCGCACGGCGGCGCACCGGACCCTGCAGATGCCCACGATCGTCCGCGTCACTAACCTCGACAACGGTATGTCCACGGTCGTGCGCATCAATGATCGCGGCCCGTTCGCGCGCAGCCGCATCATCGACCTGTCGCGCGCCGCCGCTCAGGAGCTCGACATCGTGCGTAACGGCACGGCGCACGTGCGCATCGACCAGCTGCAGGCCGAAAGCCTCGCCGTGAAGGATGTCGCGATCGCCGGCGGCGGGCCGGCCGAGCAGCAGGCCGCGGTCGCGCAAGTCTCTTCCGGCCGCTACGCGCCCGCACAAGTGCCCGTTCAGACGGCGGCCTACACGCCGCCGCCAGCCTACGCCCAGCCGTCGCCTGCCCCCGCATACGCCCAGCCTGCACCCACGCAGCCGGTATGGCCGACTAATCCGGCGCCGGCCTACGTTCCGGCCGGCAACGGCGGGCCGACGGTGGCTTCGCTCGCCGGCGGCAGCACGCTGCAGCCGGCGAGCGGCTTCTATGTGCAAACCGGCGCCTTCACGACGCCGGAGAACGCCGAACGCCAGCGCGGTGCCGTCAGCAGTTACGGCATATCGGAGATTTCCCAAGGTTCGACCGGCGGACGCGACGTCTATCGCGTGCGCCTGGGACCCTACACAACATCGGATGCCGCCGGCATTGTCGCCGACCGGCTGAAACGCTCAGGGTATGGTGATGCTCGTGTCGTGGCTAACTGATCGACTGCGCCCCGTGGTGGCGCTTCTCGCCGTGGCGGTCCTGGCCGGCCCGTCGCTCGATGCCGCAGCCCAGCAGGCGGACCCGCCGGCCAAGCGTCAGGCGCCGCAGAAGCCGCCCGCCCGGCCGCGCGCCGCGCCCGCGCCCAAGCCCGGCGCTGCGCCGCCCGCGGCCGCCAAGGTCGAGGCGCTGCCGCCCTCGCAGATCGGCATCGGCACCTTGGCGAAGCAGGCCTTCATGGTCGACCCGCAGTCCTCGACGGTGTTGCTGTTCAAGGACGCCGACAAGCCGATGCATCCGTCATCGATGGCCAAGATGATGACGATCTACATCCTGTTCGAGGAACTGGCCGCGGGGCGGGTCAAGCTCGACACGCGTTTCCGCGTCAGCGAACGGGCACGCAACATGGGCGGCTCGCGCATGTTCGTCGAGCTGGGCAGCGAGGTCGCCGTCGAGGACCTGATCAAGGGCATGATCGTGCTGTCGGGCAACGACGCCTGCGTCGTCGTCGCAGAAGGCCTGGCGGGCAACGAGGACAGCTTTGCCGAACGCATGACCAAACGCGGGCGCGAGCTCGGCATGACCGGCACGGTCTTCAAGAACGCGTCGGGCTGGCCGGTCGACGGCCAGTGGACCACGGCGCGCGACCTTGCCGTCCTGGCGTGGCGCACCATCGAGGATTTCCCGAAGTATTATCACTACTACGCGGAGACCAACTGGACCTACAACAACATCAAGCAGGACAACCGCAACCGGCTGCTCAAGATCACGCCGGGCACCGACGGTCTCAAGACCGGCCACACCGAGGAAGGCGGCTTCGGCCAGGCGTCGTCGGCGGTGCGCGACGGACGGCGCCTGATCATGGTCCTGAACGGGCTCACGTCGATGGCCGAGCGCGCGCAGGAATCGTCGCGGCTGATGGAGTGGGGCTTCCGCGAATCCACCAACACGACGGTCTTCCGCGCCGGCGACACCGTCGTCGAGGCGCCGGTGTGGCTGGGCGCCCTGGACAAGGTGCCGTTGGTCGTGGCGCATCCCATCCAGATCACGGCGCCGACCGGGCAAACCGTGACGCCGCGCGTGGTCGCGCGCTTCGACGGACCGCTCGCCGCGCCGATCGCCAAGGGCACGAAGGTCGGCACCGCCGTGGTGACTCTGCCCGATGGCCGCGAGATCGACTATCCGCTCGAGGCCGGCGCCGACGTGGCGCGCCGCGGCGTGGTCGGGCGTGTGGCGGGAATGATCCAGCATTATCTGTTCGGCTGGCTGTCGTGACCGAAGGCGCCTCCGGGCGTTCACACGCCTCATCAGGGCGTTTCATCACTCTTGAAGGCGGCGAGGGAGCAGGCAAGTCGACCCAGATCGCGCGGCTCAAGAGCTGGCTCGAGGGACGCGGCCGCAGTGTCGTGGCGACCCGCGAACCGGGCGGCTCGCCCGGCGCCGAGACGATCCGCAAGCTCCTGGTCGAGGGCCCGGTCGAGCGCTGGGACGGCACGACCGAGGCGCTGCTGCACTTCGCCGCCCGGCGCGAGCATCTGCGCTCGACCGTGTGGCCGGCGCTCAGGCGCGGCGACTGGGTGTTGAGCGATCGCTTTGCCGATTCGACTCTCGCGTACCAGGGCTACGGCCACGGCGTCGATCGTGCGATCTTCGACCAGCTCTACAAGTTCGCCGCCGGCGATTTCCGGCCCGACCTCACCGTGATCCTCGACCTGCCGGTCGAGACCGGACTTTTGCGCGCCGCCGCCCGCCGCGGCAGCGAGACGCGCTACGAGAGCCTGCCGCGCGATTTCCATGCCCGCGTGCGCAGCGGCTTCCTCGAAATCGCCAACCGTGATCCCAAGCGCTGCGTGGTGATCGATGCTACAGGGAGCATCGACAGTATCGCCGCCGCCATCGCCGGTGCGGCGAGCGAGCGGCTGGGAGCCTGACGGGATGGCGAGAGGCAAGACGAGCGCCGATGCAAGCGAGCTCGAGAAGCTCGAATGGCCATACGACTGGCCGCCGCCCTGGCGCAGCGAGCGCCTGCTGGGCCACGAGACGGCGGAAAAGACCATGCTGGCCGCCCATCAGAGCGGCCGCCTGCATCACGCCTGGCTGCTGGCCGGACCGCGCGGCATCGGCAAGGCCACGCTCGCCTGGCGCTTCGCGCGCTTCCTGCTGAGCGGCGAGGGCAAGGGTGGCCTGTTCGGCGGCGGGCCGGAGAGCCTCGATGTGGCGGCCGA
>Ga0210402_10006877_pt1 | contig 10018 bp, 7 predicted proteins | sample IncBWC7MmetaG_FD_161055 | JGI IMG/M metagenome (GOLD analysis project Ga0210402, IMG submission 161055) | Forest soil microbial communities from Barre Woods Harvard Forest LTER site, Petersham, Massachusetts, United States - Inc-BW-C-7-M | ecosystem: Environmental > Terrestrial > Soil >...
GATCAACGCATGACCGAACTGAAGATGGAGCCGCTGCTCAGCGTGCCGGGGAATGCGGACGACAAAGAAGTCTTCGAAATTTTCGACAAATACAACCTGCGGATGTTGACGGTGATTGACGAAGAGCACCGGCCGATTGGCACGATCACCGTGGACGATGTGGTTTCGAAGCTGGTAAATGCGTAGAGAAGGAATTCGAGCCGAGCGATGAACTGGAGCGCCATTTCCGAGAGGTTCGACCGCATCCGGGCGGGCGACACGGATTTCCTGAAAAAAATCCGCGGGCTGCGGCGGCGGCTGACACTGCTGCTGGCGGTGGTGGGCCCGGGGCTGATCACGTCCAATGTGGACAATGACGCGGGCGGAATTTCGGTTTATACCCAGGCCGGGGCGCAATACGGTTACGCGTTGCTGTGGTCGCTGATTCCGATGACCATTGCGCTGTATGTGACCGAAGAGATGTGTGCGCGGATGGGGGTGGTGACGGGCAAGGGGCTTTCCGATCTCATTCGCGAGGAGTTCGGGTTTCGTTCGACATTTTTTGTAATGGTCACCGGTTTTTTTGTGGACCTCGCCAACGTGGTGGCCGAGTTTGCTGGCGTCGCGGCTTCCATGCAGATATTCGGGGTCAGCAAGTACCTCGCGGTGCCAATCGCGGCGATGCTCGTTTGGATCCTGGTGATTCGGGGAACATACCGCCAGGTGGAGACTATTTTCCTTTTCGCCTGCATCCTCTATTTGTCCTATGTATTTTCAGCATTTCTGGCCAAGCCGGATTGGCTATTTGCCGCCAAACAGACAGTGCTTCCAAATCTCAAATTCGAGTCGGGCTACCTGCTAATGCTGACTGGACTGGTTGGCACCACCATTGCCCCGTGGCAGTTTTTTTACCTGCAAGCAGGATTTGTGGAAAAGAAAGTGGGGCCGCGGCAGTACCCACAGGCGCGGGCGGATGTCCTCATCGGCAGCATTAGTTGCATGGTGATCGTCTTTTTCATCATCGTTTGCACGGCTGCCACTCTCTACGTCTCCGGCCATCGGGACATCACCGACGCCGCTCAAGCGGCGCAGGCGCTTATTCCCCTGGCCGGAAAATGGGCGGGAACTCTGTTCGCATTCGGTCTGCTCAACGCTTCACTGTTTGCTGCTTCCATTTTGCCGCTTTCGACCGCGCACGTGATTTGCGAAGGGCTGGGCTTTGAAGCCGGGCTCGATCACAAATTCAAAGAGGCGCCGATTTTTTATTGGCTCTATACCATTTTGATTGTGGTTGGGGCCGGCGTTGTTTTGCTGCCCAATGCTCCGCTTTGGAAAATTCTGATTTTCTCGCAGGTGGGAAACGGGATTTGGCTTCCGGTCGTGGTGATTTTTATTCTACTGCTGGTGAATCGGCGCGACTTGATGGGCGAGTACGTTAACACGATGACTTTCAATATCGTGGCGTGGGTGACGGCGATTGCCATGATCGCGCTGACGTTGGTTCTGACCTACACGGCGGTCTTCCAGCAGGGTCCGCCACCGCCGTCGTAATGCCCGAAACGGCACTCCAAGTTGCGCGGCTACCGAAGCGTATGTTAACTTTGCGTCGTAAAGAGGTTTCTCTGGAAAGCCTGCAAAGACACCGTGTCCCACAGCCACAATACAAAAACGCTGCATGTCGCCACGACTAGCTCGCTCGGTCCGGTCACGCCGGAAGAAGCGAACCTGCTCGAAAAACTGGATTTGACGCGGCTGCCGCGGCACCTGGCCGTGATTATGGATGGCAACGGGCGGTGGGCGCAGAAGCGGCATCTGCCGCGAATTGCGGGACACCGTTCGGGCACGCAATCGGCACGCACAACGATCGAGACCTGCGCACGGTTGAAGATTGAAGCGCTGACGCTTTATGCGTTTTCGGTGGAAAACTGGCGGCGGCCGCAGACGGAAATCGACTTCTTAATGGCACTCTTGCGCGAATATCTGCGCAAGGAGATGCCGCTCCTTCAGAAAAACAATATCCGAATGAGGTTTCTGGGACGAATCGACGAGCTTCCCGCCGGCGTGCAAAAGGATGTTCGGGACGCCATGGAGAAAACCGCGGGGAACCAGGGCATGGTTCTTTGCGTGGCGCTGAACTACGGCGGGCGCGCGGAAATTGTGGACGCCATGAACGCGATTCTCGCCGAGCGCAACGGGCAAGACGCGTGGAGCAAGGTCAGCGAGGAGCAACTCTCGCGGCACTTGTATACCAACGGCCTGCCGGACCCGGATCTGCTGATCCGCACGAGCGGGGAAATGCGCGTCAGTAATTTTCTGCTTTGGCAAATTGCTTACGCGGAGATCTTCGTCACAGAAACGCTTTGGCCAGACTTCAACCGAGCGCGTTTGCTGGAGGCGCTCCTGGAATTCCAGAAGCGCGAGCGGCGGTATGGCGGCATCCGCGAAGGCGAGCCTTCTGACGAGAAGCCGGCGCGGGCTGCGGGCCACTAGCCGGGAGCTCCGACTCGGGACGTTTCTTTGCCTTGCCTTAACCTGCCTTACGTTCCTGCAAGGCTTTCATTTACTTGGTGTTTGGTTTAACGCCCTGAGCGGGATTGGCGAGAAGAAGTGTTGCAAAGACAGTCCCGAAATGGGAGCATTCCCGCCATGGGCCGGGTTAAGTTTTTCTACATACTGATCTTGGCGTTGGACTGCCTGATATTTACTCCTCAGGCAAATGCAGACACGATTTCTGGCACAGTGAAAGACCCCTCGGGCGGAGTCGTCATCGGGGCACGGATCGAGATCACCGGCGGCAACCTGTCGCAGCCTTTGCTGCTTATCTCTGAGGAATCCGGCAAGTTCACCGCACCGAATCTAAACGCCGGCAAATACACGGTGCGCGCTTCCAAAGAGGGGTTCGATGAGCTGGTTACCACCGTCGAACTGCAGGGCGCCACGGAGGTTTTGCTCAACCTGGCGATCACCGCGCAGCAAACCAGCGTTACGGTGAACGAAAAGAGCCTGGCGTTCGCGAACTCCGACAGTGTCTACCGCCAGCTCCGAAACGTAGGATTGGGCGACACGTTCGGCTGCGAAAATATCACGCTTCCCATGGACGTCGGAACTTTCGAATTGAAGTCCGGGACGATTACTTTCCTGGCGGCGATCGGCAAATATGAGACCGGAGCTATTTTCGTCGGGCGGGGACATTTCACGCTTAAGCCCCTCCTGCCGCTCGACATCAATGAAATGACCAGGCGCGCTGGGAGTGCGACCGCCGAGGAAGACTTTACCGAAGTGGTGTTTCGTTTTTCCCCCGACCAGTTTTCGGAATTCGCCGCGGTCCTCGGCAGCAAAACAGATACGCCGGCGGAAGCCTCCAGCGTTTTTCAGCATTGGAAAGATAGAGTTCGGCACCGGCACGAAGTGCCCCAAGGACTGACGCAAGCGCTTCTGGAAAGCGAAACGATCGACAATGTCGACGCGGATGTGCTTGCCGCTATTTACAATCCGAAACACCCGCCGTTTTTCAACGCTTACATGCATGGAACGCCGCACAAGGACTTGCGCTTTTTCGTGCGCGCCCGAGTAGGCGCCGTTCCGCAGATCGATTCGCCGGAAGAAGTGGCATTGGTGAACTGCAGCGGCGAAGGAATGGACGACGGCATCTGGTATTTCCAACATCTGAAATCCGAGCTCTCCGCGCACACCGCAAGTTCGCAGCAAGAACGGCGCCTGTTTGCCACGCGGCGTTACAACATCGAAACGGTGATCGGAAAAAACGGGCACCTGTTCAGCCGTGCGACAATCACGTTCGAGCCGCTGGTCCCCGGCGAACGCGTTATGAAATTCGGGCTGCTGCCCTCGCTGCGGGTCACGCGCGTAACCGGTGAGGGCGGCCGGGACCTGCATTTCATCCAAGAAAACCGAAAGGAAGACGGGTCGTTCTACGCGGTCCTCGAGCAAGCCCCGGGGATGGGAAAAGCGCATGAGATCACCGTGGAGTACGGTGGGGACAAAGTGCTGAGCGACGCGGGCGGCGGCAGTTATTACGTGGGTGCGCGGGAATCGTGGTATCCGAACCTAAACGGGTTCGGTGAGAAGGTGCTGTACGATCTCACGTTCAAGGTGCCGCCCTCGAATGTGCTGATCAGTGTTGGAAAGCTGGAAGGCCAGCACACCGAGGCGGGATTCGCCGTGAGCCGCTGGGTAACGCCAGCGCCGATCGCGGTGGCGGGGTTCAATTACGGGAAGTACCAGAAAATGGACCTTCCGGACACCATCACCCATTACGAGATCGCTGGATATTACCTGCCGGAGTTGCCGGACAATTTGCGACGCTTTGAGAACAGCGCGCTTGGCGGGATGGCGCCAGGCGCGATGACCAAGTACGCGCTCGATCAGGCGCGCGCCCAGATGCAGGTATGCACATTGTATTTTGGGAAGGGGCCGTTCGAGAACATCTATATCACCGAACAGCCGAATTTCAACTTTGGCCAATCGTGGCCCAATCTAGTGTATTTGCCGATTTCCGCATACATCGATTCCACGCAGCGATGGATGTTGTTCGGCCATATTGACACGAAATTCACGGGATTCGTGCAGGAAGTGACACCGCATGAGGTGGCGCATCAGTGGTTTGGGCACGGCGTCGCCTGGGCTTCCTATCACGACCAGTGGCTTTCGGAAGGGTTTGCGGAGTTTGCCGCGGGATTGTTTCTGCAGCAGGCTGTGGGACCGAAGTGGCAGAAGGATTACATCGATTTCTGGGAACGGCAACGCGTACGCATCCTGGAGAAAAACAATTATGGCGTTTCGCCTAACGATGCCGGCCCGCTGTGGATGGGAATCCGGCTCATTTCACCGCGCACGGGGTCAGCCTATCAGGGAGTGACCTATTCCAAGGGTGCTTACGTCCTGGCCATGCTGAGGTCATTGATGTACGCGGACAGGGGCTCTGAAGGAAACCCGGATCAGGCGTTCATCGACATGATGCATGAATTCATGGAGCGTCACCGGGACACGCCGGCCTCAACCGAATCGTTCAAGACTGTCGCCGAAAAGCACATGACCCCGAAGATGGACCTTCAGCACAATGGGAGGCTGGATTGGTTTTTCCGGGAATGGGTGTGGGGCACGCAGGTGCCGCGCTACAGTTTCAAATACGAGGTGCAGCCGGCAGAAAAAGGCAAATTCAAAGTCCACACGGAAATCACGCAGAGCGAAGTGGACGAGAACTTTGCGATGTACGTGCCCATCTTCGGTGATTTTGGAAACGGCATGGTGCGGCTTACGCAGGTGGGTATCGCCGGAAATTCGACAAAGATTTACGAGTTCATTGTGGATCGCCAGCCCAAGAAAATCGCGATCAACGCCTACAAGGAGATTCTGGAGCGGTGAGGCAATTCCGTTCCTCCTTCACGCACCTAGGCGGAAACCGCGCCTGGCACTACCGTCTGGTGCCCAAGATTGTGACGGTGGAGTGCTGGCCGGGCCAGCGATAGACACGCTAGAATTGAAAGCATGCCGCAAGTCGTCCTGCTAGGGGACTCCATCTTTGACAACGGTGTGTACGCCGGTGGTGGTCCGGACGTAGTTTCACAAGTTCGCGGATTTCTGCCCTCCGGATGGGGAGCTTCCTTGCTCGCCGTCGATGGGGCAACTACTGACAACATTGCCGATCAAGTAGAGCGACTGCCAGCCGCAGCCACTTACCTGGTGCTAAGCGTTGGAGGCAATAATGCGCTGACCGAGGCATCGAGACTGGGAATCTCTTTTTTCGCTGATTCGAGGACCTCCAGCGCGATCGCCCTGGGCTCCTTCAGAGAAATCTCAGAAAATTTTGAGAAGCGTTACCGGTCGGCTGTGGGCGCGTGCTTGCGGCCTGGTTTGTCGCTTGGTGTCTGCACAATCTACAACGGGTGTTTTCCTGATGAGGCCTGTCAGCGCATGGCCTCCGTTGCGCTGGCGGTGTTCAACGATGTCATCCTGAGAGTGGCCATAGAACACGGCCTCCCGGTGATTGATTTGCGCTTGGTGTGCTGCTCCCCGGAGGATTATGCAAACCCAATCGAACCTTCGTCAGTTGGCGGCGAGAAGATTGCGCGAGTTATCGTCGCGCTAGTCACGGAGTCCAAAGAGAGTGGCAGCGCTACTCGGGTCTTGCCTGGTCCGGCCTCCCCCGATGCCAAGAGGATTGGTAACCACGAATAATCCATCATCCGCTTACACCCCCAAATCTGTTGTAAGCTGTGGCGTTTCTGGAGGGCTGATGAATTTGTTACCACTTCGATTGGGTTGGGTGCTTGCGCTGTTCGCATTGGTGACTTCCGGCGCTGAAGCGCATGTTACGCGCGTGGAGATTCTATCGCGGGCGGATGTGCAGGACGGGCGGGAGTTTGGGCTGGCGGGGGCTTACGAGAGGATCATCGGGCGGGTGTACTTCGCGGTTGATCCGGCCAACATTCATAACCGGCAGGTTGTGGACCTGGATAAGGCTCCGCGCAACGCGCAGGGAGAAGTTCAGTTTTCGGCGGAACTGTACGTGTACAAACCCAAGGATACGAACAAGGGTAACGGCGCGGTGCTATTCGAAGTTTCCAACCGCGGGGGAAGGGGGATTCTGCGGTTGGTGGACGGAGGAAGCTCGGCGGACCCCAATGGAGAGATTGGCGACGGGTTTTTGTTGCGCGAGGGTTACACGATTGCCTGGCTGGGCTGGGAGTTTGACCTCGCAGATGAAGGTGAAAAGGTTCGCCTTACTGCCCCGGTTGCTCATGAAGCGGGAGGAAAGGAAATTCGCGGACTGGTGCGTTCGGACTTCACGCTATCCCAGAAAACAGACGATATGCCGCTGGGACATATCATGCTGGGCCCGAACGGAGGAAAGAGTTATCCGGTCGACGATCCTGGGAGCGCGAAAAACGTCCTTACCGTGCGAGAGACGGCGACAGGAGCGCGGCAAATCATCCCGCGAAGCCAGTGGAGCTTTGCACATTCCATTGACGGGAAGCTGGTAAACGACCCGCACTTCATTCATTTGGACGGCGGATTTCAAACCGGGAAGATCTACGAGATCGTCTACGAGGCGAAAGATCCGGCGGTGGCGGGCGTTGGGCTGGCGGCGGTGCGCGATTTCCTGTCTTACCTCAAGTATGAGCCGCTGGCCGCAGCGCCGGTGCGGCGCGTGTATGCGGTGGGAATTTCACAGAGCGGGCGATTTCTGCGGCAATTTTTGTATCAGGATTTCAACGCCGACGAGCAGGGGCGCCAGGTGATGGACGGTGTGATTGCGCACGTGGCGGGCGCGGGGAGGGGAAGTTTCAATCATCGATTTGCGCAGCCTTCGCGCGATGCACAGCCGCTGTCGAGCATCTTCTTTCCGACCGACGTGTTTCCCTACACGGACCTTCCCGAAACCGATCCGGATACCGGGGAGACGGCCGGTTTGCTGGATGCGACGAGTAAGTCGCACACGACCCCGAAAATATTCTTTACCAATACTTCCTATGAATACTGGGGCCGGGCGGCTTCGCTGATTCACACGTCAGCCGACGGTCTAAAAGACGCGACACCGGGCGAGAATGCGCGCATCTACTTTCTCGCCGGATTGCAGCATTATTCCGTGCCCTTCCCCCCGCAAAAGGCCACGGCTGGCTCAGACTTGGCCTCGCAACAGAAACCCAATCCAAATCCTGTGCAGTGGTTTTGGCGGGCGCTGATCACGGACATGGACCAGTGGGTGAAGGACGGGACGTCGCCGCCACCGAACACTTATCCGAAAATTGCGGACAACACACTTGTTCCGCTGAGCAAATTGGCATTCCCGAAACTCCCCGGTGTAAATACACCTCATGAAATGAATCGGGGATACCGGCTCGATTTTGGTCCGAAGTGGAAAGCTGGGATTGTTTCGATCGAGCCGCCGAAAGTCGGGAAGCAATTTGGGGTGTTGGTGCCGCAGGCGGATGCGGATGGCAATGACCTGGGAGGCGTGCGCTTGCCGGAATTGCAAGTACCGCTGGCTACGTATACGGGCTGGAATCTAAGGGATCCGAGTATTGGCGCTGCCGATTTGCGGCTCAGCTTCCTCGGATCGTTTATCCCATTTGCCCGAACCGCAGCGGAGCGCGAAAAGTCCGGCGATCCGCGGCCTTCGATCGTGGAACGGTACAGTTCTCACGAACAATACGTGGGCAAATTTGCCGAGGCGGCTTTGAAACTGGTCAAGGATCGTTTCTTGCTGCGGGAAGACTTGGCCGCAATGCTGGAGCGTGGCGAGCGGGAGTGGCATGAAGTCGCTGGTGAGAAGTGACGCTCGAGTAGGCGATGCTTGATTAAAGCTGCGATTCCTATGCTTCGTGTGCCTGTCTGAGAGGGATTCTTTTCTATGACTTGGAAGCGGGTGGTGACGGCGGCGGTGTTGATTCCGTTTGCCGTGGGAATTGTTTTCTGGGGGTCGACGGCGTTGCTGGCGCTGGCTGTGGCGCTGGTGACGATGCTCGCTCTGTTCGAATATTTTGCACTGGGCGAAGCGATTGGGCATCGAGCTTATCGATTCTGGACCGCTAGCTGCGCGCTTCTTATGATTTTTGCACAATGGCTCCTGGGAGATGCGCCGGCATACAGGCTTTCCGGTGGTCTGACCGCATATCAGAGAATTTGGTGGTTTGCCAACGGGGCTCCTTCGCTCGAATGGGTTTTCTTTCTCTTCGTTGTTGGGATTGCAGCAATCACGCTGCTTACAAAGCGGCCGATGGTTGAGGCGTTGCCCGCCGCCGGAATTAGCTGCAGCGGCCTCATTCTAGTGGCGTTTCCACTGTCATTTGCCGTCAGGCTTCATGGAGCCGGCCAAGAAGGCCCCCTTTTGCTTTTGTTTGCCTTGGTGATTACCTGGGTGGGGGATTCGGCGGCTTATTTTGTCGGGCGTTCCATGGGAAAGTACAAACTGGCGCCCCACTTGAGCCCCAATAAAACGTGGGAGGGGACGATCGCGAGTTTCCTCGGATCGCTAATCGTCGCATTTGGTTTTGCGAGGTTCATGACTGTTCCTTTGCCGCATTTGCTGGGAATGGGGGCGGTGGGGAATGTGGCCGGGCAGGTTGGGGATTTGCTGGAGTCGGCTTACAAGCGGAGTGCGGGGATTAAGGATTCGGGCAGCATTTTGCCCGGGCATGGCGGGGTGCTGGACCGGATTGATGCGCTTATCCTGGCGATTCCGGTTGTCTGGTATTATTGGATATTGATCTACGCGCCTCGCTCGTAGGTCAGAAGATTCCCACTGGCAAGCGCGGATGACGAAAAAGCGGGAGCAGGCTCCCGTGCTCCATGAAGGATTCCTTGAAACAGTTAGCCATATTGGGTTCGACGGGATCGATTGGGCGGCAGTGCCTTTCCGTGGTGGAGGCTTTGCCGGAGAGATTTGGTGTGGTTGGGCTGGCGGCTGGGGGGAATCTAGAGGAGTTGATGGGGCAAATTGAGCGGCATGAGCCGGAGGTAGTATCGGTTGGGGATGCGCAGAAGGCGGACGAGTTGTCGCGGAGGCTGCGGGAGAAGGGAATTGCGAGTTCCCCGGAGATTCACCATGGGCCGGAAGGAATGCTGGCAGTGGGGACGCATTCGAAAGCGGACATCGTCGTTTCGGCAGCGGTAGGCGTGGTTGGGCTGGAAGCGACTTACGAGGCAGTGAAGCTGGGAAAGACGGTTGCGCTTTCGAATAAAGAGGTGCTGGTCGCGGCGGGCGAACTGGTGATGGCCGCGGCCAAAAAAGCGGGGCGCGAACTCTTGCCCGTTGATAGTGAGCACAATGCAGTGCATCAGTGCTTGCGGGGCGGAACGCACGGAGAAGTGCGGCGGCTGGTGCTGACGGCGTCGGGCGGGCCGTTTCGAAAGACGCCCCTGGCGGCGCTGGCAAACGTGACGACGGAACAGGCGCTGGCGCATCCCAACTGGCGGATGGGAAACCGCATCACCATTGATTCGGCAACAATGATGAACAAGGGGTTTGAGATTATTGAGGCGCGCTGGCTCTTCGGTATGCGGCCCGAACAGATTGATG
>Ga0210402_10006878_pt1 | contig 10018 bp, 7 predicted proteins | sample IncBWC7MmetaG_FD_161055 | JGI IMG/M metagenome (GOLD analysis project Ga0210402, IMG submission 161055) | Forest soil microbial communities from Barre Woods Harvard Forest LTER site, Petersham, Massachusetts, United States - Inc-BW-C-7-M | ecosystem: Environmental > Terrestrial > Soil >...
GGTTGTTGGCGCCACGCAGCCCGCGGCCCCGGCGTCCGTTGTCGAACAGCGCGTCCACGGCTTCCTGCAGCATGCGCTTTTCGTTGCGCACGATGACTTCCGGCGCGTGCAGGTCCATCAGCTTCTTCAACCGGTTGTTGCGGTTAATGACGCGGCGATAGAGGTCGTTCAGGTCAGAGGTCGCGAAACGGCCGCCATCCAGTGGAACCAGTGGACGCAGCTCCGGTGGGATCACCGGGATCACGTCGAGGATCATCCACTGCGGCTTGTTGCCGCTCTTGCGGAAGGCTTCGATCACCTTCAGGCGCTTGGCATACTTCAGGCGCTTCTGCACCGAAGTCTCGCTGCGCATCTTCTCGCGCAACTCGACCGACATCGGATCGACTTCGACCCGCTTCAGCAGTTCCTTGATCGCCTCAGCGCCCATCATGGCCTTGAAGCCAGTGGCACGGAACTGCTGGTCGAGTTCGCGGAACTTGGTCTCGTCCTTGATTACTTCGCGGTCTTTCACCGGCGCCTCGCCGGCTTCCACCACGACGTAAGCTTCGAAGTACAGGACCGACTCAAGGTCGCGCAGCGAAATGTCGAGGATGTGCCCGATGCGGCTGGGCAGCCCCTTGAAGAACCACACGTGCGAACACGGCGAAGCCAGTTCGATGTGGCCGAGGCGCTCGCGACGGACCTTCGAAAGCGTCACTTCCACACCGCACTTGTCGCAGATCACGCCGCGGTGCTTCATGCGCTTGTACTTGCCACACAGGCACTCCCAGTCGGTGACCGGGCCAAAGATGCGCGCGCAGAACAAGCCATCGCGCTCCGGCTTGAAGGTGCGGTAGTTGATGGTCTCCGGCTTGGTGACTTCCCCGTGAGACCAGCTGCGGATCTTTTCCGGCGAAGCCAGGCTGATGCGGATGGCGTCGAAATCGGCGATCGGGTTTCCGAGCTCAAATGGATTCGAACGGTACAAAGTGTCCTCCTACCCTGCGGGTTTCACCGTGGCGAACTGCAGGGTCCCGCGGCCCTTGCGCGGCCGCCGGCGGCTCCCGGTTTCAATCGGCTCTCCGGGTGCTGCCTCCTGCGGGAGCAGTGGAGGCGGCTACCCCGATCCTCAAGATCAGTCGGCTGCGATGGGCGATTCGACCAAGGGCTTGTTTCCGTTCGTCTTGATCAGTTCCACATCGAGACACAGCGACTGCAATTCGCGAATCAGCACGTTGAACGACTCGGGCACACCCGGCTCGATCGCCGCTTCGCCTTTGACGATGGCCTCGTAAATCTTGGTGCGGCCATAAACGTCATCGGACTTCGCGGTCAACAGTTCCTGCAGGATGTATGCCGCTCCATACGCTTCCAGGGCCCAGACTTCCATTTCTCCAAAGCGCTGGCCACCAAACTGCGCCTTGCCGCCCAGCGGCTGCTGGGTGATGAGCGAGTACGGGCCGATAGAACGAGCGTGGATCTTGTCGTCCACCAGGTGAGACAGCTTGAGCATGTATATATACCCGACCGTGATCGGCTGCTCGAACTTCTCACCCGTCATGCCGTCGTACAGGTACGTCTTGCCGGAACTCGGCAATTCGCCCTCGGTCAGCAGCGACTTGATCTCGAACTCCTTCGCGCCATCGAACACCGGAGATCCGAAGTACACGGCTTCCTTCATGCCGTCTGCCACACGCTCCAGGGTGTCGTCGTCGAGGGCGATCAGGTTGTCCACGAACGGAGTGTCCTTGAACAGGACCTTGATCTCCTTGCGCAGCGTTTCCGCCTTGGAGTTCTGCTGCAACAGCTCGCCGATCTTCTGGCCGAGCTGATGACCAGCCCATCCCAGGTGCGTCTCCAGGATCTGCCCCACGTTCATACGGCTGGGCACGCCCAGCGGGTTCAGGACGATTTCCACCGGCGTCCCGTCCTCGAGGTAAGGCATGTCCTCTTCCGGCAGGATGCGGGCAATCACGCCCTTGTTGCCGTGGCGTCCGGCCATCTTGTCGCCGACGCTCAACTTGCGCTTCATGGCGATGTAAACCTTCACCAGCTTGATCACGCCCGGTGGCAGCTCGTCGCCCTTCTGCAGTTTCTCTTCCTTCTCCTTCACGATCTTGCGCAGCACATCGATCTGGCGCGAGGTCATCTCCTCGATCTCGTCGATCTGCTCGTTGACGCGCGGGTCCTTGTCGGCGTACTTGATGCGCTTGAGGTTGCGCGTCGAGATCCGCTCGATGGCGTCGCGGTCCAGCTCGACGTCCTTGGTCAGCAGGCGCTTGTTGGTGCGCTCGTCATGCAAGTCGGCGAGAACTGTTTTGCCGCCCAGCAATGCTTCCAGGCGCTTCAACCGCTCGTCGGTAAGGATTCGGATTTCGTCCGCCAGGTTCTTGTGCAGGCGTTCGATCTGCTGCGCCTCGATATACTTGGCGCGCTCGTCTTTTTCCTGCCCCTTGCGGGAGAAAATCTTCACGTCCACCACCGTGCCCTCGATGCCGGGAGGACACGTCAGCGAAGCGTCGCGCACATCGCCGGCCTTTTCGCCGAAGATTGCCCGTAGCAGCTTCTCTTCCGGAGTGAGTTGCGTCTCGCCCTTCGGCGTGACCTTCCCCACCAGGATGTCGCCCGCCTTTACGGTTGCGCCGATCCGGATGATGCCGCTCTCGTCGAGATCGCGCAGCGCCGACTCGCTGACGTTGGGGATATCGCGGGTCACTTCTTCCGGCCCCAGCTTCGTATCGCGCGACTCGATCTCGAATTCCTCGATGTGGACGGAGGTGTAATAGTCCTCCTTCACCATCTTTTCCGAGACCAGGATCGCGTCCTCGAAGTTGTAACCACGCCATGCCATGAACGCCACCAGCACGTTACGGCCGAGTGCCAGCTCGCCCATGTCCGTACAAGGACCGTCGGCGATCACCTGCCCCTTGGCCACGCGCATTCCCTTCTTCACGATAGGACGCTGGTTGATGCAGGTGTTCTGGTTCGATCGTTTGAACTTGGTGAGCTGATAAATGTCGCTGCCCACCTCGCGCGAAAGCTGCATCGGATGATGCTCACCCTCGACGCGCACGATAATGCGCTCGGAGTCCACCGAATCGATGATGCCGCTGCGGCGAGCCAGCACCACGGCTCCGGAATCGCGAGCCGTAACGCCTTCCATACCGGTACCGACGATCGGCGCTTGTGCGCGGAGCAATGGCACCGACTGGCGTTGCATGTTCGCACCCATCAGGGCGCGGTTGGCGTCGTCGTGCTCCAGGAACGGAACCAGCGAAGCGGCCACCGACACCAGCTGTTTCGGGCTGACGTCGATGTAGTCCACTTCGTTGCGGTTCACCAGCACGAAGTTGCCTGCCTTGCGGGCGTTGACCAGTTCGTTGACGATGCGGCCCTTGTCGTCGATCTCGGCGTTCGCCTGTGCGATGACGTGGCGGTCTTCTTCCCATGCCGACAGGTAGAACGAGAACGGCTCGTAGTCGATCAGCTTCTTCTTGCGGTCGCGCAGGTCGTTGTTGACCTTGATCACGTCCGCCTTCTCGAGGTGATCGCCCACGCGGTAGTCGCTATCGCCGGCGTTCACCACGCTTACGAAGTCGAGTACGTGACCGTTCTTCACCTTGCGGTAAGGCGACTCGATGAAGCCGTAGTCGTTGATCCGCGCATAGCAGCTCAGCGACGAGATCAGTCCGATGTTTGGACCTTCCGGCGTCTCGATCGGGCAGATACGTCCGTAGTGCGTCGGGTGAACGTCGCGCACTTCGAATCCCGCGCGCTCGCGCGACAAGCCGCCCGGACCAAGTGCCGACAGGCGGCGTTTGTGCGTGATCTCCGACAGCGGGTTGGTCTGGTCCATGAACTGCGACAGCTGCGACGATCCGAAGAACTCGCGGATCGCAGCCATCACCGGCTTCGCGTTCACCAGGTCGTGCGGCATCGCCGTCGACATCTCCTGGTACACGCTCATCTTTTCCTTGATCGCGCGCTCCATGCGGACCAGGCCGATGCGGAACTGGTTCTCGAGCAGTTCGCCCACCGCGCGAACCCGCCGGTTGCCGAGGTGATCGATATCGTCCACCGTGCCGATGTTCTTGCGCAGCTTGAGCAGGTAGCGGATGGTTCCGTAAAAGTCTTCCGGCTCCAGCGTGCGGTTCTCCAGGTTGGTCGCGTCTTCGCGATCGAACAGCTTGATGTTGAACTTCAGGCGGCCTACCCGCGAGAAGTCATACTTCCGCGAATCGAAGAACATTCCGTGGAAGAGCGAGGTCGCCGTGTCCAGCGTCGGCGGGTCGCCCGGACGCAGCTTGCGGTAGATCTCGATCAGCGCTTCCTGCGGCGTCTTGACCGAATCGCGTCGCAGTGTCTGGCTGATCACCGTGCCCACGTCGTCGCGCTCGGGGAAGAACAGGTGCAGTTCCGCCACGCCCGCCTCGAGCATCTTCGACAGCTTGTCAGTGGTCAGCTCGGTGTTGGCTTCCAGCAGCACTTCGCCCGTATTGGTGTCGATCACGTCGGCCGCGACAAATGCGCCTTCCAGGTCCGTGGTGTCGATCTCGATCTCGGAAACCTTGTGCTTCAGGATTTCCTTCATCACCGAAGGCGTGACCTTCTTGCCCGAGTGCACGATTTCGTCGCCGTTCTTGGCGGCGATCTTGTGCGCCAGCTTCATGCCCAGCAGGTTCGTCGGCTTCTCGACGCCCGTCTCCAGCGTCCAGTACAGCTTGTTGTCGCGCAGAGCGATGCGATCGACGGTGTAGAACGTGCGCAGAATGTCCTCGTCCGAACGCAGACCCAGCGCCCGCAGGAAAATGCTTCCCAGGAACTTGCGCTTGCGGTCGATACGCACGTACAACACGTTCTTTTGGTCGTACTCAAACTCGACCCACGATCCGCGGTACGGAATGATCTTGCCCAGGAAGTAGGTGCGGTTGTTCGCCGTCTCGAAGAAGACGCCGGGCGAACGGTGCAACTGGCTGACAATCACGCGCTCCGTGCCGTTGATGATGAAGGTGCCGTTCGTCGTCATCAGCGGAATGTCGCCGAAGAAAACTTCCTGCTCCTTCATATCGCGGACGGAGCGGTTCCCGGTCTCCGGGTCCTTGTCGAAAATCGTGAGCCGCATCGTGACCTTGAGCGGCGCAGAGTACGTCATGCCGCGCTCTTCGCACTCGGCCACGTCATACTTCAGCTGCAGGCCCACCGGATCGCCACACTTGTTGCAGAAGTCGGGCGTGTTGGAGTTGTACGTGCCGCACTTGGTGCAAAGCACGTCGCCCAGGTGGAACGGGTCGGTCTTCACCGTTGAACCGCAGTTCCGGCAGGTGGTGCGCAGGTGGTTCAGCCCCTTGAGGTGGCCGCACTTGCACTCCCAGTTGCCGATCGCAAATTCGACAAAGTCGAGCTGCGACACGTTGCGGAAGTCGGTGATCGGGAAAACAGACTGGAATACCGCCTGCAATCCCGAATCGTCACGCTCGCTGGGCAGCGAATCCATCTGCAGGAAGCGGTCGTACGAACGCTTCTGGACCTCGATCAAGTTCGGAATCTGGATGGTCGCCGGAATCTTTGAAAAGTCGAAGCGATTGCGATTTGCAGTTTTCTGTTGCGCCATTTATAAAGCTCCTAATCAGTACCGGTCAGGCTCGCTCGCTTGACCGTACATACAAGCCGTCCGCTGTAGCGGAGTGGTGCGACGCCGACACTCGCGTCCCACGTGACAGGTTCTCGCCAGAAGATGAAGACTGCGCCGGACTCCCGCGCAAAAACGCGAGCGCGCTCGCGGAGACGGAATTCTCCGCAAGCGCCAAGTGAGGCGTTGAGCAATCCCATGACCATTCCGGTCCGGGTACGAGGCGCGTTGTTCTGTGCCGCGCTGAGTGTAGCTTTCCGCTGCAGTGTCTTCAGGCCTTGTCTTCGGCTCGCCTGCCGTCGCGCCTGAGCCGACGCGATCCCAGCTGTGCGTGCCGCCTGTCTCTACCTGCTGAGTTGCCCGGATCCAAACTTGCCGGATCCGTCCCGCGATGCCCGGGAATTCTGTGGCCTCCTGCTGTTAGACGCCACTTCGCTTCCTGGGTTTCATCGCGCCCCTAAACGCCCGCTCCAACGTTTAAAGGAACGTTCGCCGCCGTTGCGTGGACCGTCAACGGCAGCCGCCTGTACCTCCGGTCAGCGTGCCCGGAGTGGAATCACCCCATCCCGTCGCCGGAACGGGGCGCAGAGCTACTTCACTTCTACGGTTGCACCCGCGTCGGTGAACTTCTTCTGGATGGCCGCGGCTTCGTCCTTCGTGATGCCTTCCTTCACGGTCTTGGGAGCGCCATCGACCAGGTCCTTGGCTTCCTTCAGACCGAGGCTGGTGACTTCACGAACCGCCTTGATCACGTTGATCTTGTTGGCGCCCGCTGCGGTCAGGACGACGGCGAATTCCGTCTTCTCTTCCGCCGGTGCCGCTGCTGCCGCACCTGCGCCTGCGCCCGCCACCATGACAGGGGCCGCCGCCGCTGCCGAGACTCCGAGACGCTCTTCCAACTTCTTTACCAGTGCCGCTGCATCGAGCAGCGACAGGCCTACGATTGATTCTTCCAACTGCTGCAGATCCGCCATGTGTGTCTCCACTTGTTCGTTGTGTTGATTTCGTTTCCCGTCTCCGGGGCTTCCAGTGTGCTCTCGCATGCCAGACATCACGCGTGATGCACGCCCCACAACGGCTAACGCAATCTCTATGGAAGCGCTCGCGCACTCCCAAACCTGTTTACGTGGCCGAAGCCAGGCGCTTACGCGCCCGCGGCCTCGCCGCCTGCAAACTTGTTCTTCTCGACGCCCTGGCTGATCACCACCGCCAAATCGCGGCCAATCGCGTTCATCACCGTGACCAGGCGCTGGGCAGGAGCATTCATCAGGAACAGCAGCTTCGAGTAAATCTCTTCCTTCGACGGCATGCTCGCCAGTGCGTCGATATCTTTGATCGCGATGACGCGGCCATCGACGATGCCCGCCTTGAAGGTGTACTCCGGATTGTCCTTGGCGTACTTACTGAGCACCTTGGCCAGCGCGACCGGGTCGCCGCCGGTATACGCAATCGAGGTCACCCCGGCGAGGTCCTTCACGGCATCTTCGACCTTGCTACCCTTAGCAGCCCGCTCGGCCAGTGTGTTCTTCAACACGCGATACTTGGCGCCGGCGCCCCGTACTGCCTTACGCAGCTCGAAGTCCTTCTCCACCGTCAGCTTGCTGAATGTGCCGACGATCGCGTGGCTCGCGCTCTCCAGTTCTTTGCTTAGCTTCTCAACCTGCTCAATCTTTTTCGCTTTGGTGACTGCCATCTTCGGTTCCTTTTTGCGCTGCGCTCTTCGCGTCAGCCGGTTTTTGCGCTAGTCGCTGGCGCTAGGCCTTCGCAGCCGTCTCCACCGCCGCGGTGTCAATCGCGACACCCGGTCCCATGGTGGAACTCAGATAGCAGGCCTTGATGTATTTCCCTTTCGCGACCGACGGCTTCGCCTTGATCACGCTGGTAATCACGGTGGAAGCGTTCTCCACCAGCTTCTGCGCGTCGAACGAAATCTTGCCCACCGGAACATGTACCAGCGCGGTCTTGTCGGTGCGGAACTCCACTTTGCCGGCCTTGGTCTCTTTCACCGCCGCCGCCACGTCGAACGTAACCGTACCGGTCTTCGGGTTCGGCATCAGTCCACGCGGGCCCAGCACCTTACCCAGCCGGCCCACCGACTTCATCATGTCCGGCGTCGCGATCACGGCGTCGTAGTCAGTCCAGTTTTCCTTCTGGATCTTCTCCACCATGTCTTCTCCGCCTACGATATCGGCGCCCGCGGCCTCGGCCTCGCGCAGCTTTTCGCCCGAGGCAATGACCAGCACCTTCTTGGTCTTGCCCAGGCCATGCGGCAGAATCACTGTGCCGCGCACCATCTGATCGGCATGCTTGGGATCGACTCCCAGGCGCAGCGTGAGGTCCACCGTCTCGTCGAACTTGGCGAACTTCACCTTCTGGAGAAGTGGCACGGCTTCCTGCAGGGTGTACGGACGCGCCTCAATCCCGCCCCGTGCCTTCTCAATGTTCTTTCCCGACTTCTTCATATTGCTCCCTGTCTCCCACCGCCGCCGTTGTTGCTGAACAGCCGTGGTATCTACGACTCGGCGGCTTTCGCGCCGTAAACGTCCCACATCGTGGGACAAAACTGTTACGCGACGACCTCAATCCCCATCGACCGCGCCGTTCCCTTCACGCTCTGAACGGCCGCTTCCACCGACGCCGCATTCAAATCGGGCATCTTCTGCCTGGCGATCTCCAGGATCTGCTTTTCCGTGACCTTGCCGACCTTGTCCTTGTTCGGGGTCCCCGAACCCTTCGCCACGCCCGCTGCCCGCTTCAACAGGATCGCCGCCGGCGGCGTCTTGGTGATGAAGGTGAAGGTGCGGTCGGTGTAAACGCTGACCACCACCGGAATGATCAGGCCATCGAGTTCCTTGGCGCTGGTCTTCGCATTGAACTGCTTGCAGAATTCCATAATGTTGATCTGCGCCTGACCGAGGGCCGGACCAACCGGAGGGGCCGGCGTCGCCTTGCCTGCCGCAATCTGCAACTTAACGGTACCCGTGATCTTCTTTGCCATTTCGTATTCCTATGAACTCAATGTCCGCGCCGCGCATTCAGCGCCAGCCACGTTAACCAAAAAACCTAAGTAATAACCTTTTCGACCTGCCCAAACTCCAACTCCACCGGAGTCGAGCGGCCGAAGATCGTGACCATCACCTTCAGGGTCTCGCGGTCTTCGTTCACCTCGTCCACCACGCCCGTGAAGCTGGCGAACGGGCCTTCGGTAATCCGCACCGACTCGTTCTTCTCGAACTTGACCTTGAGCTTCGGCTTTTCCTTGCTGTCGGCCACGCGATACACGATCTGCTGCACTTCTTCTTCCGACAACGGTGTGGGCTGTTGCCCGGTGCCGACAAATCCCGTCACTCGCGGCGTCGACTTCACCACGTGCCACACGTTATCGTCCATGTCCATCTCGACCAGCACGTAGCCGGGATAGAACATGCGCTCGCTGGTGTACTTCTTGCCGCCGCGCACTTCGGTGACCGACTCGGTCGGAATCAGCACGTTGCCGATCTTACCCGCCAGCCGTTCATCGGCGCGCACTCGCGCCTCGATCGATTCCTTCACCTTGCGCTCAAATCCCGAGTACGTGTGGATGATGTACCACTTCATGTTCGGGTTGGAAGCTGCAGCGGCCGCTTCCGCTGTAGGGGCTTCCGTCACCTCAGGGGTCTGAGCCGCCGTCTCGGGCTCGGCGCTGTTCTCTTCGGTTTTAATCTGCTCGTCTGCCATTCTGTCCGCGTTCTAGCGATGTGCCAGGCTTTTCAGCAACTGGTCGAGGCTTTTTCCAATGATTGAATCGATGACCCAGAAATAAAACCCGAACAGGAACACCGTAATAATGACCACGGTCGTCGTGCCCTGCACTTCCTTGCGCGACGGGGTCGTGACCTTCTTCATCTCCGTGCGCACGTCGTTGTAAAAACTCTTCGCGCGCTGCGGCCACGCCTTGATTGCCGCCAGCCGGTCCTGGTGAACGGGCTCGATCGCTGCTGACTTCGCCATCTGCTACCTTCCGGCGCGGTCTACCGCGCCTCCACTTACCCTCTTACTCGCGCATCCCACTCTTAAGGGAGCTCCAAAATCTGGCAGGGGCGGAGGGATTCGAACCCCCAAGTTCGGTTTTGGAGACCGACAGTTTAGCCGTTGAGCTTACGCCCCTATCTCTAAAACTCTTCACTCTTTCCCGCCTCGAAAAGCAGATCCCTCACTCGCGTTCGGGATAGCAGCCGCGGGCTCAAACGCCCCGCGAAAGCGCTGCTACTTCGCTTCCTTGTGCGGCGTGTGCTTCCGGCACTTCCGGCAGAACTTGCTGAACTCCAGCCGCCCTGTCGTAGTCTTCTTGTTCTTGGTCGTGGAGTAGTTGCGGTCCTTGCACTCTCCACACTGCATCGTCACAATTTCGCGGGGCATCTTGCCCTCCCT
>Ga0210402_10006879_pt1 | contig 10016 bp, 11 predicted proteins | sample IncBWC7MmetaG_FD_161055 | JGI IMG/M metagenome (GOLD analysis project Ga0210402, IMG submission 161055) | Forest soil microbial communities from Barre Woods Harvard Forest LTER site, Petersham, Massachusetts, United States - Inc-BW-C-7-M | ecosystem: Environmental > Terrestrial > Soil >...
GGAAATGTTCCGCTTCATGACCGGAACTAAGGTGAACCATGTCCCGTATCGCGGCGGCGGCCCGGCGCTGAACGATGTCATGAGCGGGCAGGTGAAGCTGTTCTTCTCCAACGGATCGTCGGTCGTCGGCCTGATCCAGGGCGGCAAGGTCAGGGCGATCGCCCATACCGGCAAGGGCCGGCTGAAAGGCTTGCCCGACATTCCGCCGGCCTCCGACACGCTGCCCGGTTTCGAGGCCTATGAATGGAACGGCGTGTTCGTGCCGCATGGCACGCCGCCGGCCATCGTTCGCACCCTCAATGGCGCGATCAACGAAGCGATCCGCGCGCCCGACGTCAAGGAGCGCTTCGAGCAGCTCAACATCGAGACCCGGCCGAACACATCAGAGGAATTCCGCGTATTCGTGCAGGACCAGATGGAGCGCTGGGGCAAGGTGGTGAAGGAAGCCAACATCAAGCTGGGTTAGGCGGTACGTTGGTGTCGCAGCTTCGCCAACCGGTTTTTCGCCCTGACGCGACGCGGGCTGATAGACTAGGGCAGATGCGCGCGGCGCTGCGCTATTTCCCGCTCGATGGCGAACGACGGGTGGAACTGACAGGGCTGCGCGCGCCATTCGTCAGCTCGGCTCAGCGGCCTGCCGGCGCCGCCGACCTTTTCATTTATCGCGCTTGATAACATACCAACCGGTATGTATGTTGCGGATGGCTTTGCGATCAGGGGGAGGAGCGACATGCAGATTTATTGGATCAAGGCGCAGGCCCCGCGACGGGTCCTGGCGCTCGTCAAGCATCTCGGCGTGCCGGCGGAGTGCATAGAAAAGGACCTGATGGGTGGCGATCTCACTGAAGAAGACTATGTCGCCCTCAACCCGAATATGAAGGTACCAGCTCTCGTCGATGGCGACTTCGTGCTGTGGGAATCCTCGGCCATCATGGCCTACCTCTGTATCAAACAGGGTTCCGACATGTGGCCAGCACACAACCCCATTGAGCAGGTGGAGGTCATGCGATGGCTTTCCTGGAACGACAGCCACTGGGCGCCCGCGGTCTCGCCGTTTTATTTTGAGCATGTGGTCAAGTCCACGTTTGGAATGGGCGCGCCGGACCGCGAATTGCTCAAGTCGAAGAGGCCAAACCTTGTCAAGTTTGCGAAAGTGCTCGAGCAATATTTGGGAGGCCGCGAATACATCGCGTGCGACAGACTTACAATCGCCGACTTCCAACTCGCGTCGATGGCAACTGACTGGCGAAATGCGGAGATGGAGTTCGAGGCATTCCCGAACGTCGCGCGTTGGATCGATCGGTTGAACAGGAATCCCGCTTGGGCTGATCCGTGGCCGCGCAGGGCGTCGGGTGCACATTAACGCGGCCCCGGCAGTATGCCACGCTACGATTTAACGAGCCGCGCCAAGGACGGCAAAGGCCGCATTTCCGGAGCGCGCAGCGTGAAGGCAACTCAAACTCGCCGCAAGCCGAAGGTTCGTGACCCGATCCGCACGCGGGACGTTCTGCTTCGGGCGGCATTTGAAGAGATCCACCGCTCGGGTTTCCGAGGCGCGGATGTCGGCTCGATCTTGCGAGCAGCTCGAATGACGAAAGGTGCGCTTTACCATCATTTCGAGAACAAGGAGTCGCTCGGCTACGCTGTAGTTGAAGAGATCATAGCCAGTATCATGCTCGAGAAATGGAAGGTTCCATTAGGTGATGCCGAGAACCCTGTTGATGCGCTGGTCGATGTCGTGAAATCGACGTCGTTAGAGTCTCATGATATCGAGCGCGGGTGCCCTCTAAATAACATCGCTCAAGAGATGTCGCCGCTCGATGATGGGTTCCGCCGGCGAACGGCGAGCATTTTCCGTGAGTGGCAGGGCGCGATCGCGAAAGCCTTGCGGGAGGGGAAAGCGCGTGGCTTTGTCGACAGAGGCGTTGATCCTGACGAGGCGAGCACGTTTCTCATCGCCGCCTACGAAGGCTACATCTCGCTAGCCAAGAACTTCCAGGACGCTGGCGGCCTGAAGGCGGGCGTGGCGTCAATGGTTCGCTTTCTGGAGTCCCTGCGCGCACGGCCGCGTCCCCGCATGGCCTCGACACGATGAGCCAGATCGCGATCCATTTCGCGCCTTCGTCCAGGACCAGATGGAGCGCTGGGGCAAGGTGCTGAAGGAAGCCAACATCAGGCTGGGCTAGGTCAGGAACCCTGAACGAAAAACCCGGATGACGACGTCGAGCCCGGGACGGACCTCAATCAGCCGGTCGGTGGCTTGCCGGTGTAAAGCGCCAATTGAGCGTCGAAAGCCCGCTTGTAGGCGGGCCGCGCTTCGCCGCGGGCGACATAGGCGGCAAGGTTCGGATATTCGTTCAGAATGCCCGATAATTTCAGCCTCAGCAGCACCGACACCATCATCAGATCGCCCGCGCTGAACGGACCATCGAGCCAGTCGGCATCGCCAAGGCGACGGGAAAGTTGGCCCAGTCGGTCGCGGACACGATCCTCGACCAGAGGCATGCGTTGCGCGGACCAGGACTTGTCGCCCTCCAGGAGCCTCGCGTTTCCGAGTTCGAGGATCGGCGGCTCCATTGTGCTGAGCGCGGCGAACATCCATGTGATCGCGCGTGCCCGGGCATTGGCATCGTCCGGCAACAGGCCCGCATGGCGCTCTGCGATATGGAACACGATCGCCCCGGTCTCGAACAGGCCGAGATCGCCTTCCTCAAAGGTCGGAATCTGCCCGAAAGGATGCAGCGCCAGATGTGCGGGTTCCTTCATCGCCCTGAACGAAACAAGACGAACCTCGTAGGGTTGGCCCACTTCTTCCAGCGCCCAGCGAACGCGCGTATCACGTGCCAGTCCCTTGCCGCCATCGGGCGACCGTTCAAAGGCGGTAATGGTGGGCATCATTGGAAGGCTCCGGGTATTTGACGCGTCGAGACAGGTACGCAGTTCTAGCGCTTTGCATCCAGAGGACGACCGACCGGCGCTGCTCCCGACAACTCGCCTCGATTTCTTTAAGCATGGTTCCGGTCGCATTTCTCCGACGTCGCGGCGTGCTCACTAAATACTAAACCAATAGGTTGACTTTCTCGGTCGCGCGCCTATACTAAACCACATGGTTGAATATCACGCGCGGCCTATGAACTCTGTCTTTCAAGCGCTGGGCGATGCCACGCGGCGAGAGATGTTGTGCGATCTCGCGCGCGGCGAACGCACCGTGAGCGAACTCGCGGTGCCGTTTGCTATGTCGCTCGCGGCGGCCTCCAAGCACATCAAGGTGCTGGAGCATGCAGGCCTCATCCGCCGCGAGGTGAGGGGACGCACGCATTTCTGCCGGCTCGATCCGGGCCCGCTGGCCAGCGCCCACGAATGGCTCGGCCATTACGAGCGCTTCTGGACTAGCCGTCTCGACGAGTTGGAGCAGATGCTGCGCGACGAGGACACGGCCAAATCCAGATCCAGGGAACGCAAATCCAGGGACCACAAATCGAAATCAGGAAAAGGAGAAAAGAGATGAAGAAACCCGTGATCGTATCGCCAAAGGAATGGGCAGCCGCGCACGAGCAGCTTCTCGTGAAGGAGAAGGCCCAACTCCGCGCCCGTGACGCGCTGGCCGCCGAACGGCGGCGGATGCCATGGCTTGCCGTGGAGAAGAGCTACGCGTTCGACGGGCCCAAGGGCAAGTGGAGCCTGCTCGATCTGTTCGAGGGCCGCCGCCAACTGATCATCTACCGTGCCTTCTTCGAGCCCGGCGTGCATGGCTGGCCGGAACATGCCTGCATCGGCTGCTCGCTTGGCGCCGACCAGGTTGGCCACCTCGCGCACCTCAACGCGCGCGATACGACGCTGGCCTACGCCTCGCGCGCGCCGCAGGCCGACATTGCGCGGCTGAAGGCGCGGATGGATTGGGAAATCCCCTGGTACACCATCACCGATAGTTTTGATGCCGATTTCGGCGTGGACGAGTGGCACGGCCACAACGCGTTCATCCGCGACGGCGATCGCATCTTCCGCACCTACATGATCAACAGCCGCGGCGACGAGGCGATGGGCACCGTGTGGAGCTACCTCGACATGACCGCGCTCGGGCGTCAGGAGGAGTGGGAGGATTCGCCGGAAGGCTATCCCCAGAGCCGGCCGTACAAATGGTGGAACTGGCACGACACGTACGTCCCCGGTGCCGCGCCGGACCAGAGGTGGATCGAGGTGTCGGACGCCGGAGAGGCTGCCTTTCGCGACAAGGAAGCCCGAGCGAAGTCATGACCGGGATCGAGATCCGTGCCGTCGACGCGCCGCAGGGCGCGCGCGTTGACGGCGAAAAGACCACTGCTGTCGGGGCCGCTCTGATCAACGGGCTCTATCTCGCAGCCACGCCGACTTTCGCGATCATGGCTGTGCTGACCGGCGTGAGCGGCGGCAATGCGGACATGATGTGCTCGGCCGCGCATGGTGCGTGGCTGGTCGGCGGAATGGTCCCGATGTACGTGCTGATGAGCGCATTCCATTCGGCGCCCTGGCTGAAATGGATCATGCGCCGATGACGAGAACCAGATGATCGGCTCGTTCGTCAAACAACCGGCGGCAAAAGCGGCGGTCCACCTCTCCCCCTGCGGGAGAGGCGTAGGCCGCCTTCGGCGGCCGTTTTTATAAAACGCCGAAGCGAAGCTTCGGCTATGTCGCATCGAAAGATGCGATCCGGGTGAGGGGTCTCTCTCGGCTCGGTAAACTCTAGTTTGCGGCCGCAGCTAGAGACCCCTCATCCGGCGCTTCGCGCCACCTTCTCCCGCAAGGGGAGAAGGAACAAGTGCCCGCTGGTCAGGAAAAATCGATGCTCCAAAACAAAAAATTCAGGAACGAAATCAGCCTGATTTGGCCAGCCCAGTCCTTCGCGCCAAAAATTTCGCTTAACCCGTCGGGCAAATCAGTGATTTTAATCGGCGCGTCTCGCCCGAATGAGGGGCGGCTCGCGATCGTCACGAACGTTGCGGTGAGATGCGGTGGACGTGATGTGCGCGACTGACGAGCGCGCGCGAAGCGGACGGCGAAGTCGTGTGGTCCTGGCGCCCCGATGCTGGCGCCAAGTTTCGCGGGTGGCGACATCCGCGAAATGACGGTGGCAAAAAAGCCGGTCACCGGGGAGAGCGCGAAATAAGCCGTAACACCATCGCGCAGGGAAGGCCGGATTGCCTCCGCTGAACCTGTATGCTCGTGTGCGTTTTCTATCTGCTGTTTGCACACGAGACCGCGGGTGCAGCGCGCACCCGGTCTTCCCTGCGCCCTCCGCCTGGTGAGGGTGAAAAATGAAGCAAAGCTCGGACGAATCTCGTCGCGAGAACGCGGATCCATATCCAAAGGCTGCGACCGCCGCTAAAAAAGGCCCATCCGCCTGTCGGTTCCAACCTCTCCCGTTCGTCTTCCAGCCAGTGCGAGCCACATCGGAGAAAAGGAAATGGAAAATTCTCGCTATCGTTGGGTCATCGTCGCCGCCGGCGGCCTGCTCGGCTGTATCGCCATCGGCGGCATGTTTTCGCTGCCGGTGCTGCTGCAGCCCATCGCCAGGGACACCGGCTGGTCGGTCACGGGCGTCTCCAGCGCCATGACCATCGGCTTTCTCGCCATGGCGCTGACCAGCATGGTCTGGGGCAACCTGACCGATCGCTTCGGGCCGCGCCCGGTGGTGCTGACCGGCTCGATCGTGATCGCGGCGAGCCTGGCGCTGGCGAGCCAGGTGACCTCGCTGCTCGCATTTCAATTCATCTTCGGCCTGATGGTCGGCGGCGCGACGGCTGCGATCTTCGCGCCGATGATGGCGACCGTCACCGGCTGGTTCGACACCCATCGCAGCCTCGCCGTGTCGCTGGTCTCGGCCGGTATGGGCATGGCGCCCATGACCATGTCGCCGCTGGTCGCCTGGCTGGTCTCGCACCATGACTGGCGGACCACGATGCTGATCGTCTCCGGCATCGTCGCCGCGATCATGATCCCGGTCTCGCTGCTGGTTCGCCGTCCGCCCGGGCTGCAAGCCGCGCCCTTGGCCCCGGCCGCCGGCGCTGCGCCTGCGGCGGAGATGTCGCTGGGAGAGGCGTTGCGCTCGCCGCAATTCATCATCCTGATCGCGACCAACTTCTTCTGTTGTGCGACCCATTCGGGCCCGATCATCCATACCGTGAGCTACGCCATCAGCTGCGGCATCCCGCTGGTGGCCGCGGTCACGATCTACAGCGTGGAGGGTTTTGCCGGATTGTTCGGCCGCATCTTCTTCGGCATCGCCGGCGACCGCTTAGGGGCCAAGCGCGTGCTGGTGGCGGGCCTCCTGGTCCAGGCGTTCGGCGCGCTGGCCTACGCCTTCGTGCACGAGCTTGCCGGGTTCTACACGGTCGCCGCGATGTTCGGCTTCATCTATGCCGGCACCATGCCGCTCTATTCGGTGATCATCCGCGAGAATTTTCCGTTGAAAATGCTGGGCACTGTGATCGGCGGCACCTCGATGGCCGGCAGCCTCGGCATGGCGACCGGGCCGCTCGCCGGCGGACTGATCTACGACAGCTTTGCCAGCTACGCCTGGCTCTATATCGGCTCCTGGGCCTTCGGGCTCGGCGCCTTTGCGATCGCGCTGACGTTCAGGCCGTTTCCCAAGGTGGACAACAAGGCCGAGCCGCAGTCCGCGCCGGTGCCGGCATAGCGCATGATCCGGAAAAGTGCGTAGCGGTTTTCCGAAGAGATCATGCGCCAAAAAATGGGAGGTCCGCTGTCGGGGGATATGCCAAACCGGGCCGTTGTGGCAGCATCGCCGCGACGGCCCAGAATGAGGACAATCCATGTCGCGCGTATCGATCAAGACCAAAGACGATTTGCCTGTCGAGCTCAGGCCGCTCTGGGACAAGATGACGACCTATGGCGCGTTCGAGAACCAGGCCGGCGTCATGGCGCACCGGCCGCCGATCTTCAAACACATGTGGTCCATGCTGGTCGATCTCGCCGACGAGGCGGTGCTGTCCAAGCGCTACCTCGAGCTCGGGCTGGTCACGGCCTCACTCCTCAACAAATGCGACTATTGCGTCTCGCACCATGCGCCGAAACTGGCGGTCCAGGGCGTCTCCGAAGCGGGCGCCGAGCGCCTGCTCGACTACAAGGACCATCCCGAGCTTGATGACGTCGACAAGCTGGTCGTCGAATATGCCATCGCCGTCACCAGCAACTGGAGCAAGACCCGCGACGAAATCTTTGCGCGCCTGCGCGAGCATTTCTCCGAGGCGCAAATCGTCGAGCTGACCTGGCGCATCGCGCTGTGCGGCGCCTTCAACCGCTTCAACGATATCCTGCAGTTCGACATCGAGCAGGGCGTCCCGCATCGCCAGGCCGCCGAATAGCCGCACCTAACCCACCAAAACATTCAGGAAAATTTCAATGGCACGCGTGCGCTGTATCACCGAAATGGGCATGGGCGTCGACGTCCACGGCAAGGACGGCACCAAGGCCGCAAAGCGCGCGGTCTCCGATGCGATCCGGCATTCGAGCCTCGGCTTCTTCCGCATGCTCGGCAAGACCGCCAAGGACATGTTCGTCGATGTCACCATCGCCGTGCCCGACCCTGACGGCGTCGACACCGCGGCGGTGGCAAAGGAATTGCCTTACGGCACCGTGACCGTCACCGCGGTGAAGGGCGGGCTCGAAATTCCGTCCGATCCCGCCGGCGATCCTATCATCATCGCCAACGCCGCCGTGATCGTGAGTCTTGATGATGGAGCGGCGGGGTAGGCTGGGGGATCGAACACCAATCCTAGTGCCAATTCTTTTGCATGGCGTTCATGACGGTGTCCGACTTGTGCGCCTTGCAATAATTTCCAACGACCTTCATGTTCCGTTTCACATAACGGAAGTCGAGCTCGTTGAGGTTCTTTGTCGCACTGAAATAGCCGCTCATCCACGAGCTGATCAGTATCTGCCTTTCCGCATCCGATTCGAGAAGCTGCTTGCAGGTGATCAGCGAGAGATCGATCACTCCCTGCGCGCGGGCCGGCACAATGAACGTCAAGAGCAGCACGCAGATGCTGGCAATAATATTCCGTTTCATGAAGAGACTCCGTATCTCGGCCTGTGATCGCCTATCGAGCCGTTGAGCGCTGAAGGCCTGCCATGACGGTTTGCGCCGGGTTGGTGGCGCACCACGACTTCACATTCGCGACGTTTCGCGCGTAGGCATTCAGATCCACGAACACGTAACCGGTCTTCTGATTGAACCACCCGCTCATCCATGCAGAGAAGACCGCAGAGTCTGAAGCTGACATCGCCAGATACTCTGCGCAGGTGATGCGGGCCATATCGATGCTTGCCTGGGCGTGCGCTACAGACGGCAACGTCGCGCCGGCAAGCATCAGGCAAAATGCGGATTTCTTCATGGTCAAACTCCCTCGCCACGGACCGGGCATTGAGGAAGCAGGGTCGGCGGGCCGGCATTGAGGCAGATCAAGGCTCGCAGCGATGACAGCTGCCCTCGGCCACCAGGGAAGCGTCTTCCGGCGATACGGAGAGCTCACCCCGGATCAAGGCAGGGGGCTGCCTGGATGACGGCAAATGGAGCCTTACGCCGCCCGGATCCGGCCCACGAACGCCTGGACCTCGCGCCGCATTTCCTCGAACCGGCCGCGCATCGCCGTAGAGTATTCCTCGACCTGGCGCGCCGCCTGGTCGGTGCCGCTCACGGATTTGGCGACCTCGGTGATGGCCTGTGTGATGGCGCGGGTCTGTTCGGCGGTCACCGTGGTGTTGCGGCTGATCTCGGAGGTGGCCGCATTCTGCTCCTCGACGGCGGCGGCGATGGTGCCGGCGGACTCGTCGAGGCCGTTGATGGAGCGCGAGATATCGCGCACCGCATCGACAGCCTCGCGGGTCGCGTTGCGCACGGCTTCGATGTTCTTGCGGATGTCCTCGGTGGCCTTGGTGGTCTGGCTCGCCAGCGCCTTGACCTCGGAGGCCACCACCGAAAAGCCTCGGCCGGCCTCGCCGGCGCGTGCCGCCTCGATGGTCGCATTCAGCGCCAGCAAATTGGTCTGTTCGGCGATGGTGTTGATGATCTCGATGATCGAGCCGATGGCCTCGACGCTGTCCGACAGCGCCGCCACGCGCGCTTCGGTCTGGGTCGAGATGTTCCGGGTCTGCTGCGCGATGTCGCGTGTCAGGTGGATCTGGCGCCCGATCTCGTTGATCGAGGCCGACAGCTCCTGCGCCGCCGACGCCACGGTCTGGATGTTCTGCGACACCGACGAAGCCGCGCCATCGACGCGCCCGGTGCCTTCGGCCGAAGCCTGCGCGCTTTTGGAAAGCTGCGCCACGGTCTCGGCGGTCCGCTTGACCTCGGCGAACAGGGATTCGACCACCGAGCCGACCGCCGTGTCGAACTCGTCGGCGACGCGCGCCATGGTGTTGCGCCGGTCGATTTCCGCCTGTCGTTCGCTGTCCGTTTGCTGGGCGCGCAGCGCCTCGGTTTCCCTCATCTTGTCGCGGAACTGCACGAAAGCGCGGTTGAGACGCCCGATCTCCGTCCGGCTTGCGTCATCAGGCACCACGGCGTCGAAACGACCTGCACCCAGCTCTTCCAGCGCATTCACCGTCCGATTGAGCGGGCGGGTAATGGAGCGGCCGAGCATCAGCGTGAGGAGCAGGCTGAGCGCGAGGCCGCCGACGACGGCGCCGGCGATCCAGATCGAGCGGCTGATGAACAATGCGTTGACGTCATCGATGAAGAGGCCGGTGGTGACGATCCAGTCCCAGTGCTTGTCGAACGCGCTCAGGAACAGTTTTGGCGTATCGTTTACCGTCGAGCCCGGACGCCGGCCGACGAAGACGCTGAACCCTTCCAGCGGCGCCATGGTGCTCGCCGCGTTCAGATAGCCGATATAGTTGGTGCTGGTGTCCTGCTTTGGGTCCAGCATGTTGTGGCCGAGGTCTTCCTTCCGCGAAGGATGCATCTTCAGGATGGCGCTGCGGTCGAACACCAGGAAATAGTTCTTGCCGTCGAAATTCAT
>Ga0210402_10006880_pt1 | contig 10015 bp, 6 predicted proteins | sample IncBWC7MmetaG_FD_161055 | JGI IMG/M metagenome (GOLD analysis project Ga0210402, IMG submission 161055) | Forest soil microbial communities from Barre Woods Harvard Forest LTER site, Petersham, Massachusetts, United States - Inc-BW-C-7-M | ecosystem: Environmental > Terrestrial > Soil >...
CGCCCCGCCGCATCCCTTTACCGCGGGAGGGCGGCTCGATTTCGATGCCTTGCTGCAGTCGAAACCCGATTTATTTCCCGGTCGTCTGTTGATTTGCGATGCGACGGCCTGGGCTTCGACGTGGGGCGGCGTCGACGGCCTGCAGCGCTTTTGGCGAAACGTTGTATTGTGGAAGCGTTCGTCATGAAGTAGCCCTCGCGGATGCTCGACGAGAATGGCGAGCCAACGACTGCGCGCGGACCGGCGTTTTCAAGCCAATGGGGTAGATGCCAAATAGGGACCGGTTGCCGTCACACTGCGCTCGATCGAACTTGCTCCCGGACCGGGCTTTGAGTACGTCATCCATGGTCGAGGCACGGCGGGTCGCTAGGGCAACCCGAAAAGAGGACGGCCTCGACAGTCGGGACATCTTCTTCCCAGATCGAGTTCCGCCTTCGCAGCCATGACGGGTAAGTACCGCCGGATTCTCGACCTTGGCGTGCAACTTCGACGCTGGTGGTCGATTCGTTGGTTACGTCGGCTCACCGCTGGAGCCTTGAGTCACCGCAGTTGAACCTTAAAATCTTTGGCTAAACTCCAGGCCCACGCTAAACGGCCGTAGCGTGGCGACGCGCGGGACGATGTACCCGGCACCAAACACCGGATCGAAATCGGCCGAGTCCATGCTGTGCTTGGCATAGGACTCCGGATTGATGTCGCCCAGGTTCGGCCGCGCATTGGTGAGATTATTTGCGTAGAGCGCGAGCTGCGACTTGGCCCAGTCAAGCCCGATCCGCGCATTCAGTACGGAATAGCCTGCGCGCGTCGGTGCATACCCAGCAGGGTTGGTGGGACTCACCGATGGGCACGGAAAGAACTGTACTCCCTTGGGATACTCCGGGATTACGCCCGGCCCCGCGTTGAGCTGGCAGCCCATCGTGCCGGACACACTGCTACCCGTGTAGCTGCTATCGATAGTTAGGAAACTTGAAAGCCTGTCGTTAACCGGAATGGTGAATGTCACGCTCGCGTTTGCGGTCACGTCCGGTACCTGATAGACGCGTGAACCGGTCGGCTGCCAGTAAAGCACGCCGTGCGTAATAACGGCATCCTCATAACCGACGCCTGCCTGCAAATCAACATATGAGTTCGGCTTCGCCTCGAGCGCGAACTCACCGCCGCGCACGCGAGCGTCTCCGGCATTGACGATGAGACTGATGTAACTGACCGGCGCGATGATCGCTTGTTGAATGTTGTTCCAGTTCATCTGAAATACAGCGCCGGTCAGAATGACCTTGTTGTCGAACTCTGCGATCTTTCCGCCGAACTCGTAGTTGTCGACCGTGTCAGACGTGTACGTGGTTGGTGTTCCTGGCGTCTGATGGATTGCGCTGAAGAATGACGGCGGTCCGACGGGGAGCGGCACTCCAGCCCCTCCGGAACGAAACCCCTTCGAGTAAGAGGCGTAAACCATCGCCATCGGATCAATCTGGTACTTGATCGCGAGCTTGGGATCGAAACCGCTCTGTTCGGTCTGCGGCAGCGAAAAATTGAGGTACGCGAGGTTGAGAGCGCCCTCCAGCAATTCCTGACCGTTCTGGGTTTGGTGGTAGTAGCGGCCGCCGAGTGTCAGCTCGAACTGCGCGAAGTCGTAGTACAGCTCACCAAACAGAGCCTGATTCTTCGTGTAAGCCGGCTCGTACGAAAACCAACCGAGACCGCTGCCATAGCTCGGGCAACTGGTGTCGTTGTAGTTGTTAGGATTCCTGCAATAGCCACCCACACCCGGAATGATGCCGACGGCTGCATTGGTGTTAAGACCCAGCTGCTGTATCAGCGGAATGCTGCCGGAGTCGAACTGCGTGTCGGAGAACGAGCGCGATAGGTAGACACCCGCGACGCCCGAGAATCCGAATGAGGTCTTATCGAAGCTCAGACGCGTCTCGCTGACCGTCTCGCGCTGACTGACGATTTCCGACCACGCAAATCCCTGATTGTCGGCATACACCCCAAGGATGCCTGGATCTGCTGATGCCCATAGGGCGGCAAGGGCATCGCGGGTGCCTTCGCTGCCGTCCTCGATCTGCGTTGCACGCCGATCGAAGTAACTCAAGGACTCGTGTAGCGTGTAGCCGCCACCTCTGTACTCAATCGTGAGTGCCGGCAGGTAGAACCGATCGCGGGCCACTTCCTGGATGTTGTTGGTGCGGTTCAGTGTGAGGCTCTGAACTTCGAACGGTGGGTTCGGCGCATACGGGGCCGCCCAGCCGTCCCAATTCTGCTCCTGTGCCATGATGCGCAATCCGACATCAACCCGGTCGGCGGCGATCCAGCGCAAGGCGAGCGATCCACCATGTGATTTCTCGGCGCCATAGTTGTTCACATTGGCCAACGTCTCACCGGTGTTAGGGTCGACCGCGAGGCGGTGCAAATAGCCGCCTTCGTGATCAAAAAAGCCGACGGCGCGAAGGACCAGGTTATCGGTGACGGTATGAGAGGCGGCGAAACTAACGCCAAAGTCGGGAGATCCGGCACCGGATGTTCCGCCGAAGCTCGCGGTGTAGTGCACATCGTCCTCACCGGGTGTTGGTTGTACGGTAATCAGGCGCACGGTACCACCGAGCGAGCCCTGGCCGAACAAGGTACCCTGCGGCCCTTTCAGGATCTCGATACGCTGGATATCAAGCAGCCGCGGGTCGAGCGAGCCCGGTATCGGCGTCTCGTCGATGTAGGTGCCGGTCGTCCCGCTGCCTTCGATGCCGCGGATTGCGACTGTGCGCGAATCAATATATCCAAGATTACCGGTACCATACGAGAAAGACAGATTTGGGACCTTGGTGGCGTAGTCGGTGAAGGATTTAATGCCCAGCTTCTCGAAGTCCGCCTCGGTGAGCGCCGTGATACTGACCGGAACGGTAAGCGCCGTTTCATCCTTCTTGCGTGCGGTGACGGTGATCTCTTCCAGGCTTGCCCTTGAAGTCATCGCTGGGTCCGTGTAGGAAGTCGGCTCAGCGTGTAGGAGGCTGGGAACCAGAGTGCACGCGACCAGCGCGGCGCGCAGCGTGCAAACTGGTAACATCAGCGATCGGTAATCGATCACAACACTCTCCGATCGATCGATCTTCGAAACGTATCGTTGCCGGAACAGATACTGTGTCGGCCTGTCTTCCCTTTACTGCGCGACGACTCGTGCCAACGCTGGGGGATCACTCGGGTAGATGCATCCTTTCCATGAAAGCCTTGTATCGCGGATCACCTTTGAGAGAATCGAAGTCACGCGTCACTTTTATGTACTCGACGACAGGTTCCTTTTGACGGTACGCGCGATCGAGCCACTCGAAGCTCCGCGTGTTTTGGTGGCGGTCGGCAAACACGCTCGCTATCCAGAAGGCCTCGCTGCCGCCGTGCTCTTTCATGGCCGCTTCGAGCGCGGAGTCGGCTTCCTTCCTACGCCCCAGCCTCTCATATGCCCCTGCGAGGCACGTGAGCTGATTTCCCCTCGGGACTTCCAACCTGCACTCGGCGACTGATTCCTCTCGCCCTTGCCCCGACAGAATTTCGGCTAGTAAGAAATGACCGAAAGCGTATGCGGGACTTATTGCCAGGCAATGACGCACCGCGGTCTCCGCTTCTTCAGGCCGCCCGACCGCGAGCAACGCAACCCCGAGCATAAAATGCGTTTCAGGATTGAGCGGGTCCGATACCAGCGACGCTCTGAAAAGCCGCTCAGATCGTTTGAAATCTCCGACGACGTTGGCGAGATCTCCCGCGGCGAATAGCGCGAACGGGTTTTGCGGTTCTAAAGCAAGCCCGGCGTCGGACTCCCGCTGCGCTTCTTGCCAGTCCCAGGTATAGAGCGTAGCCACACGAGCGAGCAGAGCGTGGGCAGTCGCGGACCGGGGATTGAGTTTCAATGCCGTCTGCGCATTCTCGCGCACTTGGGGAAAGCCAACCTCGGGAGGTACAAAGCTGAATGCGGCATCGACGTAGTGTGCTTGTCCTAGGGATATGTAGGCGGCCGTAAATTGGGGATCGATCGCAATCGCGGCTTGGAATTGATTGGCTGCTTCCTCCGTACCGGCGCGAGTGTACGTATCGAGTGCGTGTAGGCCTCGCAGATAGTGATCGTTGGCCTCGGGATTGCTCGTGTCGACGTGAGTCGACGCCAGGCTGCTCGTGACCGAAAGCTCTAAGGCCCTCCCAAGAGATGCGGCGAGCTCAGCCTCCAGCCGCAGTACGTCGCTGACGTTTCGATCGTAGGTCTCGGACCACTGGTGAGCACCGTCTGCAGCGCGAATCAGCTGAGCGGCAACCCTCACGTGGTCCCCGGCACGACGTACGCTACCCTCGACCACGTACGAGGCTCCGAGCTTCGCACCTATGCTTTGGACATCTTCGTTCTTGTTCTTGAACTGAAACGAGGAAGTGTGCCCGATGACGCGGAGCCCGGGCAAGTTTGCAAGGACGTCGAGCAACTCCTCGGCAAGTCCATCTGCGAAGTACGCTTGATCCTGTTTCTCGCTTAGATCGAGGAAGGGCAGCACTGCGATCGACTTGTCGACCTGCACCCGTACAGAAGGCGTGTGCGCACCGTAGCCAAACCAAGCGACTGTCCCGATCACCGCCATCGCAAACGCAGCGCCGCTCAGAACGACCGCCGTGCGTCGCCGGTGGCTGGGCGCCAGCACCGCGCCCTTCGCGGGCGCGTCGATGGGGTTGGCACTTGCGGTGTCGCTCGGCTTTTGTGGCGGGGCGGTTTCCACCGGTGCGATGAGGCGATAGCCCCGGCGCGGTAGTGTCACGATGTACTCGGATGTGTCGGAGGAGTCTTCAAGCGCCTGCCGCAGTGCGGCAATCGCTTCGTAGACGGAGTGGGGCGTTACCATCGCGTTGCCCCACACGCCCTCGAGCAGATCCCTGACCGCGACGACTTGGCCGGGCCGCTCCGCTAAGAACATCAAAAGCCGCATAGCGCGGGGATCGAGCTTTTTGTTGCGGCCGTCGCGTGCAATCTCGCCCAAGTCCGGACTGACTTGCCAGTTCCCGATCCGCCAGACCGCCTGAGGACGCTCGTCCATTAGCCGCCATCCCGAAAGAGGCATCAAAAGGGCCGAAAGTATACCGTAACGCCTGTTTCTAAAGTTCTTTACAAGACTTTCAGACATTCTTAAAGGTACGAAGCTTCGAGACCGAGTAAACGGCCACCCGAGTGCCAGCCATTCACCGTGTTCCGGAATGGTGGATCCAGCGGCCAGTCACTGCGACGGCTGCGTGTGCTCTAGGCGCAACCCAGTTGACTGCGGTATGGGAATGACGGCTGCGGGCCCGGCCATGGCCGGCCATGTCGCGCAGGCCACGACGAACCCCAGTTGTGCGGCGGCCGGCCTGTGCGCCATTTCATGACGTTTCACGTTTGCTTGAGGGGGTTTGAAAGATCATTCAACCGAGGAGGAGTACCGTCGGCACGTTAGGCTAATTGGAGCTTCACGTTGCTGGATCTGCGCGCGGGCCTCGAGCTCAGTAACGGTCACCGTCGCGGCTGGGTCTGGGGGAAGGACGTCACTGATGGATACTGCTGGACTAACGTTTTCACCAATGGCGATGCGATCGCCCGGTTCATCGGCCAGCCGGCGACCTACCGCGTCAGTTTTTCGGCGCGGCTGTGAGGCAATGAGCCCGATGCCGACGAAAGCTCCAGAGTTGCCAGAACATATTGCGCCCGGCGGGGCAATGAACGAGCGAGGTATCGAGTTCGCGCTCAGCGACCTAGCCCATGTCGAGCGGGTCATGACGTTGGGCGCGTTGACCGCGTCCATCGCTCATGAGGTCAACCAACCGCTCTCGGGCATCATTATAAACGCAACAACCTGCCTGAGCATGCTCGCCGCCAATCCGCCCAACTTAGACGGTGCTCGCGCGACGCTGCAGCGCGCGCTGTGTGACGGAAACCGCGCCTCCGAAGTCATCACACGCTTACGCGCCATGTTCGCGCGCAAGCATGCCACGAATGAGTCCTTTGATCTGAATGAAGCCGCGAGCGATGTGCTCGCCCTCTCATCGAACGAGCTGCATGTTTGTCGGGCCATTCTCCGAACCGACTTCGATGCAGACTTGCCTCCTGTCAGCGCTGATCGCATCCAGATCCAGCAGGTCATTTTGAATCTAATCCTCAACGCCGCCGATGCAATGAGGACGGTCGATGATCGTCCGCGCAATCTCCTGATCGTCACCGCGCTGGAAGACGCGAACTGGGTTCGGCTATCGGTGCGTGACTCCGGGGCCGGCATCGATCCACAGCACCTCGACAAGCTCTTCGACGCATTCTTCACGACCAAGCCCAATGGAATGGGTGTCGGTCTTTCGATCAGCCGCTCAATTATCGAGAGCCATAAGGGACGCCTTTGGGCCACTGCTAACAATGGGCCGGGCGCCACATTCTCGCTGTCGATCCCCTGCGGGCCCGACTGCGACGTATCCAGAAGGAACCCACACCCAGGTGTGACCACAAGATGATGCCGATGGCGCATCCGACGATTCTTGTCACCGCTCGGTCGAGGGACAGCATTCCTCCTGATCTCCTCCAACAGGGGAGCGTCAAGTGCCTGTTCAAGCCGTCAAGCGGGGCGGACCTAAGCGCGGCGCTCGATGCGGCTCTTAGGAACCTGATTCAGGAAGGTATGTTTGCAGAGCGCGTTGGGGGGGGGTAACAAATATGGATACGCCGATAAACTTTGGTGTAACGTCAAGATCGTGCTCCATGGCGGCAGCTAAACCCCTCGTGCTCGTTGTCGACGATGACATCGCGTTACGCGCTTCATTAGGGGATCTCATCGCGAATTCTGGCTGGCGCGTCGCACTTTTCGCCAGCGCAACGGAGTTTCTTGCCAGTCCGCGACCACCGTCCCCGAGTTGTTTGGTTCTTGATGTCGGTTTGCCGGACCTCAATGGTCTCGAGCTTCAGCAGCGGATCGCGAGTGAACGCGCAGATATGCCGATTATCTTTATCAGCGGTCGCGGCGATATCCCGATGACAGTTCAGGCAATGAAGGCCGGCGCGATTGAGTTTCTGACCAAACCCTTTACGCCCGCCGTGCTCTTGCGCGCAATCCAAATCGCTCTGGAACGCAGCCGTGCGTACCTCGAAGAGGAGGCGAAACTCCAAGCACTCCGTGCTCGCTACCAAGCCCTCAGCCATCGCGAGCGGGAAGTAATGGCGATGGTGGTTTGCGGCCTGTTGAACAAGCAAGTCAGCGGTGAGCTCGGTATCAGCGAAATCACCGTTAAGCAGCACCGTGGACGGATGATGCACAAGATGCGTGTGCGATCGCTACCGGAGCTCGTGACGATTGCGGCCCGTCTCGGCTTTGCGACCGCGGGCCAGGGCTGATCTCGACGCGGCTGACTGCGGCCACCGGCTCTGGTCCCTGAGGCCGTGCTGCGAGGCCCGCCGTTCCATTACGCGACGCGCCGGGAACATACGCCGAAGATCGACTTCAAATCGCCATTCGCACCAGCGAACTCGTCAGACAATTCGGTCTGCTGGCGGTTGCGGCCAGCGCTCACTACTACTGCGACTCATACTATGGTGTGATCGACGCGGCATGATGAAACTAGTGAGATGGCTCCCGCACCCTTCCACTCAATCAATGCGGGGAAATCCAGTCATGAGTTTCTTCAAATTCAAGCGCGTGATAAGTCATCGCTCGGTATTAGCGTCCGTAGGAACTCACAATGGAGCCTGGTCGCCACAGTCGCAGTTGCCGAAGAGGTCGCCATGAGAAGCGCGCGCGGCCTCAATCGCCGTGATTTTTGCGGAGCCGCAGCGGCGACCGTTGCTGCGAGCCCATTTGGTCTTTCCAGTCTTCTTTTTTCCCCATGGAGCACAGCTATGAATGCAAACGTACAGACGAAGGGCAGCGATAGTGCAGCCATCCGTCCGTTTCATATAAACTTTCCGGAAGCCGAACTTACCGAAATGCGCAAGCGCATAAAGGCAACGCGGTGGCCTGACCGAGAAACCGTCGCGGATCAATCACAAGGCCCGCAGCTCGCGACTTTGCAGAAACTCGCGCACTATTGGGAGACAGAATATGACTGGCGCAAGGTCGAGGCCAGACTGAATGCCCTACCGAATTTCATCACCGAGATCGACGGTCTCGACATTCATTTCATTCATGTTCGTTCAAAACATAAAAACGCGTTGCCGCTCATCGTCACGCACGGGTGGCCGGGCTCGGTCATCGAACAGCTGAAGATTGTCGATCCGCTGACCAATCCGACGGCACATGGTGCTACTGCGGCAGATGCCTTTGACCTGGTGATTCCGTCGATGCCGGGCTACGGATTTTCCGGCAGACCAACTACCACAGGCTGGGGCCCTGCCCATATCGCACGTGCGTGGGTCGTGCTGATGAAGCGTCTTGGATACACGAAATTCGCGGCACAAGGCGGCGATTGGGGCGCGGTCATCGTAGACGTGATGGGCACACAGGGACATCCGGAACTGCTGGGCATTCACTCCAACATGCCAGGCGTGATTCCCGTCGCTATTGACGGTGCTGCCCGTACCGGCTCTCCGACGCCGAACGGTCTCACGCCTGACGAGAAACTCTGTTACGAGCGGGTGGCCGGGGTCTATGCGAAGGGCATCGGCTACGGATACCAGATGGGGTTGCGCCCGCAGGCGCTCTACGGGATCGCGGATTCGCCCGTTGGGATAGCGGGTTACTTTCTCGACCACGACGCGCGTAGCCTGGCAATGATCTCACGTGTTTTCGACGGGCAGCCCGAAGGCCTTACACGAGATGATGTCCTGGACAACGTCACGCTTACTTGGTTGACCGACACCTTCATTTCCGGGGCGCGCCTTTACTGGGAGGACTTCGCTGCCCAGTATTCTTTCTTCGGTGTCAAAGGCGTCTCCGTTCCGGCGGCGGTGAGCGTCTTTCCCGATGAGCTCTATCCAGCTCCGACGAGTTGGTCAGAGCAGGCATATCCTAAACTCATCTACTACAACAAGCTCGAGAAAGGCGGGCACTTCGCAGCCTGGGAACAGCCGAAACTCTTTTCCGAAGAAGTTCGCGCGGGTTTCAAGTCATTACGCAATTCCTGAGTAGAGCACTCTTCTGCGAGGAGGTGCGCTCGGGATTCAGGCCGCTGCGCACATAGCAGGTAAGCCATACCACGGTTGCCCGCTTTATCCACCTACGTGAAGGCGCCTGATATCTGCGTAACAACACTCGCATTCGGTTAGGCCGCGAACGCTGAATCGCCTCCATCGCACTAAGGTTGTGATCGACGTCTCGGCACAGTGACCTCGAGCGCGGCTCGCGCCTAAACATCCGACGTTGAACCCCAGCGCTCCCGACTATGGCGACTCATACGATCGTACGATCGTACGTTCGTACGATCGACCAGGGACTATAAATCTAGTGAGATGAGTCGCGCTACTTTCCACTCAATCAGCGCGGAAAATCGTTATGAGCTCTTTCACTTCAAAATCAGCGATCGCGTTCGCATCGGGCGCGATTCGCTGCCGAAAAAGGAATGTGTCGTGGACTCCAATCGAGCTACCGGCAGTCTAACGTCTCGGATAGCGCCGGCGGTTGCCGTGAGTGCCATGCTGCTGGCCGCGCGCGTGAGCGGCGCCGCCACCGATGAGACGGTGCAGCCCACACCGGCGCTGCCGCCCATTTCGGTAGGCGTGGGATTGCAGACCGGGATCTACGACTGCGACAAGAGCTGCATTTATAGCCCCAGTACGGTCTCGGCCGGTGACAGCAGCGTTCAGGGCATCGCCGTAGACAGTATCCGTCTGTACATTGACGGCAACGTGACCAATACGCTCAAATTGACTTTCAACACTGAATACACGGGCAGCGGCAGCGGCCCCGGCGACAACAAGCTCGAAGTGATGGATGCGATCGGCCGATTCGAATACAACAACTATTTCAACATCTGGGCCGGCCGCTTTTTGACGCCCAGCGATCGCGCCAATCTGTATGGGCCATATTACGCCAACGACTGGGCACCGTAC
>Ga0210402_10006883_pt1 | contig 10013 bp, 4 predicted proteins | sample IncBWC7MmetaG_FD_161055 | JGI IMG/M metagenome (GOLD analysis project Ga0210402, IMG submission 161055) | Forest soil microbial communities from Barre Woods Harvard Forest LTER site, Petersham, Massachusetts, United States - Inc-BW-C-7-M | ecosystem: Environmental > Terrestrial > Soil >...
CACCCCATGAGCGATGACTTAAAGATTGTTGGCCTGGACTACGTGCTTCTGGATGACTACACCGATGCCATCAAGTGGCTGGAAGAATCCGTCGAACTCGACAGTCAGAACAAGGATGCCTGGTACGATCTGGGCCGCGCGTACTACACAAAGGCCCGCCTACCCGAGGCGCGGAAGGCCTTCCTGAAAGTTCTCGATCTGGCTTCCCGCGACTCGAAGGCGGAGAACAACCTGGGACTGATTTTCGAGTCCAGCGGCGAACCGACGGCCGCACTTGAAGCTTATCGCACCGCAGTTACCTGGCAGGAGCACGATCTGCATCCGAGCGAACAACCTTACGTGAATCTCGGGAACCTCTTGATGGAACAGGGTCGAGCGGAGGAAGCGGCCGCGCCTCTGGAAAAAGCTGTGGCGTTAGCGCCGGGGAACGCTTTCTGCCGGCTGACGCTAGGCGTTTACTACCGCAAGGCCGGTCAATTCGACGCGGCACGGCGCGAATTAGAGCGGGCGACACAGATTGACCCGGACAACGCGGTGGCACACTATCAGTTAGGCAGGCTGTATACAGACATTCACGCGCCGAATAAGGCCAAGGCCGAGTTCGAGCGCACAGCAGAGCTCAAGAGCCGGGCGGCTAGCGCGAAGCCCCCGGTAAATCCCTGACGGTTTGAATTCTCCCACTACTGTGGGTCTGGTGTGTCCGTGGGTGCGCTGATCGTATCGGTATCGCTTTTTAGGACCGACCTCTTCATGCGCTCCTGGGACTTGTCTGCTTCTTCATCTTTAAGCTTCTGGAACGTGGCCATGGCGTTACGGGCCTCATCCATGCGGCGCTGGCGCCGGTAGATAGTCCCCAGCTGATACCAGGCTTGCTCGACAACCTCCGATGTTGTGTCGCTCTTGACCGTGCGCTCGAAGTGTTCGGCGGCGGCCGCATCGTTGCCCAGCAGCATCTCGGCGCGCCCGAGGTTGTAATCGATGTGCACCAGACCAGGCTTCTCCCGTTGCGCCGCCTCCATCAGTTCTTTGCCGGTGGCTCCATCTCCTTGCTCGACCGCGATGGCGCCCAGTTTGTACCGGGCCAGCACATTCTGAGGATCGATCTCCAACTCGCGCTTAAATGCCGCTTGCGCCTCCGGAATCTTGTTGGCATTGCGAAGCTCGGATCCCAGTTCCTCATGCAGTCCCGGCTGCGTAGGAGCCAGTTTGATGGCGGCTTCGTATTCCGCGATCGCCTCTACGTGCCGGTCGGCTTCGGCGTTTGCCTGCGCCAGCACGCGATGCACATGCCAGGAATGGGGATCGACTTTGAACATCTCGGCGTAGCTGTCTTTCGATACCAGCAGGTGCGCTCTTCCCCGGTGATAGAGAATGTCGGGATCGTCGGGCTTGAGCCGGGCGGCGCGGTCGAGCGCATCGGCAGCATCTTCGGCACGATCCTGCGCCAGGCGTACGACTCCCAGCCACATCCAGGCGTTGGCGTCCTTGGGATAGGCGGTGGTTTCCTTTTGCACGGCGGCCGCGGCCTTGTCGAGACGGTTGAGCCGGAATTCCGTGATGCCAAGAAAGAGATTTGCTCCGCGCAAGCGAGGTTGCAGCGTCAGCGCTTTTTGGAAGCTCGGTATCGCTTCTTCGTAGCGGCCCTGCTCCTGGCGGACCAGACCGAGATTGAAGTGAGCTTCGGCGAAAGCAGGCGTCTGTTTGACGATATCAGCAAAGCCCGCGCCCGCCTCTTCGAGCTTTCCTTCGCGCATGGCCTGCGTGGCCTGTGCAAATGCGGTATTGACGTCGGCAGACTGCGCTCTCGCAGTGGTAGTCACGCAGAGAAGAGCGCAGCACAGCAGTAACCGCACGAATAATTCCGAAGAAAAGAGAGCACTATGGTCGCGCATCGCCGTTTTCCGGAACAGACTCTTCACCCTGCACACCACGATATTTTATACCCGGCTCGATTGGAGATCCTCCCAAGAGCATCAAAGACCGGACTCATCGTCCGGCCTTTGGACACACTTCGGGCTATGGGGGCGTTAAGTCAGAATTCGAAACGCAAAGTGGCTTGAATATTCCGTGGCGCATTGAGCACGGCATGGCCACTTCCGCCGGGGACCCCGAAGAATTGATCTCCCGGAAACCCATCAATGCCACCGAAGACATGGCGGTTAAAGGCGTTCGGGATATCCAGCTTGAAGAGAATATCCTTGCCTTCCGTTATGCTGGTTCGTTTGAGTATGGCAAAGTCTTCATTCTTATATCCCGGACTTCGCCACCAGGAAACCACGCTGGGAAGGTTGCCGAAAGCGTAGCCGGTTCCTGCGCTTAGGGAAACCGCGCTGGGGTCCTCGAATGCCGCGCAATTGGCCGGCCCCACGGTGGAGCCTGAGGGGGTTAAAACACCGTTGGTTGATGTGCAGGCGCTGTTCCAGTTCGTGTTGTTCTGCGGAGTCCAATGTGCGGCGTTCGTATTAAACACTGGCAGGCCCGTCAGGCTCAGACGGTAGTTGCCAGTACTAAATGGATTCGAGTTGCCATAGTAATCTTCGATTACGGTCGGCGATCCGCTCTGGTAGCGATGCACGCCGCTGATCTGCCATCCGCCAGCCACTTTGCTGGCAACGCCGTGGTTGAGGTATTTCTTGCCCGGCCCAAACGGCAATTCGTACATGTAGCTGAGGACGAAGGCGTGGGGAATGTCCTGGTAGCTGACCGCTTTCTCGCCTCTCAGGTTATACGGGTTCTGTGCTCCGAACACACCCGAGTTAAACCCTGTCTCGGTAGAGAACGAGGAGTCGGCATCGGTGATGGTCTTGGAATAGGTGTACGATGCCAGCACGTTCAACCCGTTGCGGAAGCGGCGTTCCAGCTTCGTTTGCAGGGCGTTGTACGTGGACTGTCCCAGGTTCTCCAGGCAGCAGTTGGTTGTGATGTTGCCGTACTGAGGGAACGGCCGCAGCAATTGGCCAATCACATTCGAACCACTGCCACTGCCCCACCCAGGCGTAAACCAAGAGGGCACGGTGACCCCCAGCGAATTCAGGATTGCAGGACCGCCATTTCCATCAGAGCCATCGACCTGGTATCCCAAAGCCGCGCCCAGGCTGTTGTACACGGGATTAGGGGTATTGACTTCGGCCAGGTTCGACCGCAGGCGCGTGGCGTGCTGCCCGATGTAGCCGATGCTGAAGATCAGGTCCGTGGCAAGCTGGTGTTGAATTTCCAGGTCCCAGTTCTGCACCATGCCCGGTCGCCCATAACTGGGGGCAACATAGTACAGACCGTTCTGGGTGAAGGTATTCAGAGTCGGATCCTTCGCGTTGCTGGGAAGTGTGTAGGATGGGAACCCCGCATCCAGGGACTGAACTGGAGTGAAGTGATCCTGGCTTTCGAAGTTGGGATTGACGGTGGTACCGCTGCTCAGGTTGCCGCCAAAGTCCGAGTAAGTCAGCGGAGCATAGTAGATGCTGTAAGCGCCACGAACCACCGTATTCTTGACGAAATCCGGAGAGTAGGCGAACCCAATGCGCGGGCCGAAGTTCTTGAAGTAAGTCGACGCCCCCGTGGCGCTCTTGCCGTAGACCAACGCTCCCGATTGCCCGGGCGTGAGAGCGTTCGGGGCGGTGAGTGACAGAACCGACTGTGCGCCAATCGCCTCGTGCCGCGGCGTTTCGATGTCCCACCTGAGGCCCAGATTGAGCGTAAGGTTCTTGCGCGCTTTGAAGTCATCCTGCGCGTAGATCGCGTAGTAGTTCTGGGCCCAGCGCGAATAATGCGAGGCGACTTGCGGCACCTGCTCCTGATCAGGCTCGCCGATCAGGAAGCTGGCAAACGGGTCACCAGTCAGCGAAGTGTTCGCATTCTCGGCAGGCGATGTAAACGAAGTTTCATTGTTTGAGAATGTGTAGCTCGGTGAGGTGAGGCCAGGGCTTTCCACCGAATATTGGTACGACCGCCAGTCAAATCCGAAACGGAACGCGTGCTGGCCTTTAGTCCAAGAAACGCTGTCGGCCACCACCAGAGCATTGGGGATTTGCAAGGTTTCGTTGTTGTTGCTCCAATTGCTGTAGCCAGCTCCATTCTGTGCCGCGTTAAAACTGAACTGCGGGAAGGTTGGCCCGCTCGCGCCCGAGATGCCGAGGACCGACTCCCAGTCCGATCCGTTCACGCTGGGAGCTTTGGCGGCCGTGTAGACTCGGTTGAACCCAACCGTCAGGTGGTTGAGAACCGATGGGCTGGCGATAAAGTCCCACCCAAAACGGAGATAGTGCGTGAAGTAGTAGTTGTAGTAGTTGTTCGGCGTCAGCGGCGTCGGGAGGTCGAAGCTGTTCGCGTTGAGAAAATTCTGCTCACGGCTATGATAGGAAAAGAAGAACTTGTTCTTTTGGGTGAGGTCTTCATCGATTCGGAAGCTGGTCTGTGTGGTCACGACATGATCGAGCACCCCGGGGTTGAGAAAGTTCTGCACTGTTCCGGGAACGCCGTTGCCATTGGGTAGCCCAGGAAGATTCGGTTGCGGCAGATAGGTCACAATTTTCTGCGCGACGCTGCTCAGATTGGTGATTTTATTGCCAGCGAAAGGTAGGCGGCAGGTCTGCCCTCCGACCACTTGTGTGGTGGAAGGATCAAAGATTTGACCGACGATGATGTCTTGCCCGGGAGTGCAGGGGTTCGGAATGCCGCTGTCGACATTGGCCGCGTCCAGGGCAGAAAAATCACCCGTGCGTTCGGCGGCCGTAGGTACGGTCTCCAGGTCGTTCGAGAGGCCGCGCCGGTTGCGATATTGCTCCCACGCGAAAAAGAAAAAAGTCTTGTCATGTCCGTCGTAAAGCCATGGAATCCGGACGGGACCACCCAGCGCGCCGCCGAAATCGTTCTGCCGGTCTCGTGGTTTCGGCGCTCCGGAAAAATCATTGTTCCAGGAGTTGGCGTCGAGAGCTTCATTGCGGAACAACTCGAAGACGCTGCCGTGATACTTGTTGCTCCCCGATTTGGTGGTGAAGCTTTCGACACCGCCGGAAGTGTGTCCGAACTCCGCGGAAGGGGTGGAAGTTGTAACTTTGAATTCGGTCAGGGCTTCGACGGAGGGTGCAGTCTGGTCAAACGCGGAGCCGGAGTCGGAGCGCATCACGCTGGCGCCGTCGAGCAGGATTTCCGTACCGAAGTTCTGGCCACCGGAAATCTTCGTCTCGTAGATTCCCGCTGAGGCATGGTCGCCAACCGTCCCCTGCCCAATGGTTCCCGGTGTCAGGAAGATGAAAGTTTCCGGAGAACGTACGAAACTTTGGCCAGTGGAGTTCAGCGACAACGGCAGATCGTGGATTTGCTTGTCTTCCACGACGGTGCCGACATCGGAACTGTCGGTTTGGACGGTGGGAGCGTCGGCCAGGACCGTCACTTCTTCTTTCACATTGCCGAGTTGCAGAGTGATGGCCAGGGAAGCCACGGTGTTGATCTGAATCTCAACGCCTTTTTGTACCGAAGTCTTGAAGCCGGTGGCTTCCACGGTGACATCGTAGCGGCCGATGGCCAGGTCATTCACGCGGTACCCGCCCGAGGACGACGAGACAGTTTTATAAACGCTGCCGGTGTCAACGCCTTTCAGTGTCACCGAGGCGCCCGCGACAGCGGCGCCTGTGCTATCAAACACCGTACCAGCGATCGTGCCGCGGTCGGATTGCGCTACCGCACCGCCCACCATCAGCAGGCACAAAACCCCGATAGTCAGGGTCATCCGCCGATCAGGCCTCATGTCAGCCCCCTTGCCAACCGAAAAAACGATTTAGTCCCCGCGCAGCCTCGTGATCGGGATGCTGGAACTAATGCAAACGTACTAATAGAAAATAGCTAGGCAGGGGGTGTCAATACTACTTTCGTACAGCTGAGGTTTGCGATTGGCAATTAATCGCGGGCAAATCAGTCGAGGGAGATGATGCCTCGTTGCAGTGCAACGGTCGCCGCCTGCGTGCGATCCTTCACGCTGAGTTTCTCGAGCACGTGACTGACGTGCAACTTTACCGTCACCTCTGCGATATCGAGGGCGCTCGCGATCTCTTTGTTTCCGAATCCCTTTGCCACCATCCGCAGAACTTCCAGTTCCCGAGTCGTCAGGGAGCGGTGAGAGAGGCGTTCGGCGAGCAGCGAAGCCACAACCGGATCAAGGTATCTCTGGCCCCGGTGAACTTCGCGGATGGCCCGGAGCAGTTCTTCGCGGATGATGCTCTTGACGATGTAGCCCCGTGCGCCAGCCTGCATGGCGCGGTAGATTTCCTCTTCACCGGAGTGGGTGGAGAGCATGAGGATGCAGGCGTCGGGGAATTCGTGGAGGATCGCGGCCGTGCACTCGGTGCCACTCATCCCCGGCAGTCGGAGATCCATCATCACCAGGTTGGGACGGTGCTTATGATAAGCCTCGAGCGCAGCCTTGCCGTTGCCCGCTTCGGCCACCACTTCCATGTCCGGTTCCACGTTCAAGGAAGCAGAGAGGCCCATGCGGACCATGAAGTGATCATCAACCACCAGAATACGAATTGGTTTTGAGTTCCTCATCGATCGCTTCCTGGGGATGGAGCGGGATCTCCACGGCGATGCGAGTGCCTCGTCCCGGTTCGCTCTCGACCCTTAAATGACTGCCCATCGATTGCGCGCGTTCCCGCATATCGAGGAGTCCGAAATGCCCCGCGGGAGACGATTGTCCGGCGGCAAAACCCTGACCGTCATCCACTATGCTCAGACACACCGATGCAGTCGCGTATTGCAACTCGATAGAAACCTGACCAGCCCGGCCGTGCTTCACGGCATTGGCGACGGCTTCCTGCCCGATGCGGAGCAGGTTCATTTCCACCGGACGCGGAAGTCGGACCGGGCTGCCCTGGATCTTGAAGTCGACCTTGATATGTTCACGCGGGACCAGCGGCGCGACGATCTGCGCCAGCGCGGAAACAAGGTCGCCATCTTCGAGCAGTTGGCAGCGCAAATCCCACACAGAACGGCGCGCTTCAATCATGCTGTGGCGGCTCATGTCGCGTGCGGTTTCGAGCGCTTGTTGAGCTACGCGCGGTGCTTGTTGAAAACAATCCGCGGCCAGATCCAGTTGCATGGTGATTCCGGCCAGTTCCTGTTCCAGTGTGTCGTGAAGTTCGCGGGCGATCCGGTTCCGCTCCTCGAGCACCGCGCTGCTTCTCAACTTCTGCCGGATCAGCGCCATCTGCTCATGTAGCCGGCGCCCTAGCACGACGATCCACACGATCACGGCTAAAAGCACGCCCCCCATGATGCCGAGCAGCCAGATCGTGTGACGCAAGTTCCACCACGACGGAGTTACCAGCACCACGAGGTCCTGGGGCGAGCGCAGGAGCATGCGAAACGACTGCGGAGTTTGCCACAGACCCCCGCTGCGGACAAGACAAATGCCGGTGACGCGCACCCCGCTATTCAGCGGGATCGATAGCAATTGCTGGGCAGCGACACCGGCCGGAACGGTCGCATCGAAAAATATATCGTCGCGCTGGAGCATGAGCCGAAGACCATCTGGCTGCGCCTGGCGGTTCAGCAACTTCGCATCAGTGGTAACAACCGCACCGTCGAACTGCTCCCACGGGGCATCGAGGTTCAGCTTCACCGGCTCCGGCGCGGTTTGGTGCCCGAGACGATGAAATACGGCATCCTCTAACATCGGCGCGGAGTCTCCCATGGCAGGGAAGCCCAGTACGTCCACGATATCGCCGATCTCCAGAGGCGTGCTCTGTTGTGTAAGCACACGAACGCCTTTGCCATGACTCTCAAGGAACAGCGCATTGCCGCGCTGTTGGTAGCCGACGATGCCACGCACCCGCACCCGGTGGCGGGTTCCCTCCGTCGGCGAAAATCGCAGCAATTCCGACAGTGGAACTTCACTGGCAGGGGCCTCCACGGTGATGAAACTCAAGCGCGGGACATAGAACAAGATGCCCGTGAGTTGCCGGTTGGCGTTATACAAGCTGCCGCACACGCCTTCGATCAGAACTTCGGTGTCGACCCAGCTGTCGACCCACGAGGAAGAATCCTGCTCGTGCGCAATCGGCACTCGAACGTTGAACTCTCCGCCTTCCGACGCGACGCGCATGGCCAACGCAGGTTCCCGCCACGAAGTACGGTCGACCGCGGCAGACCTCACAATGCCGCGCACCTGCGCCCACTGACTGTCCTGCTGTCCATTGGCCAACTCGGAGAAAGAGAACAGCTGAGGCTTCGGCAGCATGCCAGCGTTTAGCACTCGGAACTTTGTCTCGCGAATTACGGGTGCGAACTTGCCGGGCCCTGTCACGCCTTCGATCTCGACGAACTGGCTGAGGAGGTGAGGATATTTCGGAGAGACGCTACCCTCCACATAGATGCCGGCCGTCGCATCCTGTACAAAGTAGTCGGGCGCCGGAGCATCCATCGTAATCACGCCCCGAACTACCACCGGATAGCCGAGCGCGGCCTGATCGGGATTCAGTCGACGAATCTGATCGACGCGGGTGAGGGTGGGGAGTGGCTTCGCGTGAGGCATGACTTGCGCGCGAGTTGCGCCGCTAAAGATCACCAGGACCGCTGCAACCCTGACGAGCCGCGACCTGGCACCCCGCACACAAACGCAACCTGCCGGCGATCTTTCCTTCGCTATGGATACTAAGTGTGGGGTCAAGCTTAGGGCTGCCTTCGTACCGCGTCCGATGATCTTGTGCTCGCCCTAGGGTAGCCCAAACCAGTGACTCGCGAAAGGCCTGATGCGCGCCGCGCAAGATTATTTCCTCGCGGGTAAGACCATCAGGTGATTTGACAAGCATGAGATTCTTGTCAGCAACGCTTCCTCCACGAGCGATCGGCGACGAGAGGGCGGAGGGAAGAGGAAGAGCGAAGATGTCGAAACCCGCACCTGTGATTTGTTCCAACCTTCGGACAGATGGTCGACCGCGCGATCGTACTCGACTTCTAGATCTTTCGTGGATATGCATCGCTTGCCTTTTCCTGAGCAGCTGCCCCAAATCGACCGATACCTCCCAAACCGTGTCCCGCGGACCCAGCGTGCAGGTGATCGAAACGACCGGTGATAGAGCCATGCTTCTGCAAGCCCAGCCGAGCATCTCCTTCGGAACCGTCGGGAGTTCCAGCGGTCCGGTAATTACTGTCGATGCCACAACCCAGTATCAACAGATGGACGGGTTTGGCGGCTCCCTGACGGATTCTTCGGCTTGGCTGATTTGGAACAAGCTCAGCGTTTCGCAGCAGACTACGTTAATGCAGGAACTCTTCAGTGCGAGCAGCGGCATCGGCATCAGTTTTCTGCGCCAGCCCATGGGCGCGACCGACTTCTCCGCCAGCGGCAACTATAGCTACGACGACATGCCGTCGGGCCAGACAGATCCCAACCTCGCGAGCTTCTCGATCGCGCACGATTCCGCTTATATCATCCCGTTGGTAAAGCAGGCTCTCTCCATCAATCCAAACATCAAAGTGGTCGCGCTGCCGTGGAGTCCTCCCGCCTGGATGAAATTGAGCGGAACGATGAGTGGCGGGAACATGAACCCGTCTTACTTTCCAACACTGGCCCAGTATTTTGTCGATTTCGCGCAGGCGTACCAGCAGCAAGGCATCCCGATTTATGCCCTTTCGGTGCAGAACGAGCCGCTTTACACGACTACCGGATACCCGTCTGAATATCTCGCCGCGAGCGACGAATCGACATTCATCGCCAGTAATCTTGGCCCTGCGCTGAACACTTCCGGACTCGGGAATGTGAAGATCTTCGGCTACGAGCACAATTGGGACAACACGGCATATCCGGAGGCGGTGCTCGGCAGCTCCGCGGCGCAGTATGTCTCGGGGACCTCTTTCCACTGTTACGCGAGAGATCCCAGCGCGCAATCGACTGTGAAGACAGCCTTCCCGGCTCAAGACATCTGGTTTACCGAATGCTCAGGCATTACCTCGACGACCTTCGCGGGCGACCTGGTGTGGAACGCCGAGCACCTGCTGATCGGCGCCACTCGCAACTGGGC
>Ga0210402_10006884_pt1 | contig 10012 bp, 14 predicted proteins | sample IncBWC7MmetaG_FD_161055 | JGI IMG/M metagenome (GOLD analysis project Ga0210402, IMG submission 161055) | Forest soil microbial communities from Barre Woods Harvard Forest LTER site, Petersham, Massachusetts, United States - Inc-BW-C-7-M | ecosystem: Environmental > Terrestrial > Soil >...
CTTCCGCACATTCACCAGCCCCTCCTGCACAATGCGCAGGATCTCGCGACACACCCGCTGCGGCATATCCAGAGCGTCAAGATCGGTGACGAATCGCGCGCTGATCCCCGTCTCCCGTTGAAAACGCTCGACCGTGTCGTTCAGGACCCCCAGTAACCGTTGCGCATCCACGTCGATCGCTTTCATCTGCTGCATCAGTTCCCGCAGCTTGAGCACTTCCTCGCGTAGTAGGCCCTGAATCCGGCCTAATTCCGAACCGATCGGCTTGCCTGCGTCGGATTGCCGCCGCACCACGTCCACCTGCATCTCGACTGCAATCAGCGACTGCACCGCGCCGTCGTGCAATTCCCGCGCAAAGCGCGCCCGCTCCGCCGCTCCCGCCCGCCGCCGCAACCGGTGCAGCAGATAAACGTTGTAAACCGCTGGCCCCACTTGATGAACCATATCCAACAGAAATCGCAGTTCCTCTTGCTTCTCCCCCCTCCACGAAGGGTTGAACAAGAACACGCGTCCTCTCCATTCGCTTCCAAACAGAAACGCCACCGTCACCACGGAGTCAAACGTCTGCACATCCCTCAGCTGAGAAACGGGCGCCAGGTTCATGACCGGCACTTGGCGGCCGCCGTCATCCAACGCCAGCGTCCTCCAGCGGTCCCCGTCTACCGAGGCGTAACATACATCTCCTGGAAAATCATCGAGATAGGTTTTCGCATCTCGCGAGCCCGATTCCAGCCAGTGGAACTCCGACGGCACTCGTCCGCTCGCCTGCTTCAACTCGCCCACGAAGACTCGTTGGCTGTGCGATTCCTGCGATGCCACCACCACCCGCGAAGCCCCATACATCGACATCGCTTCATGAAAAATCTGCTCCAGCGTCCCCGTCAGTCCCGCTTCCACTCGCACCCGCGACAGAGTCCCGGTCACCACCGCCTTCTCCGCCCGCAAATGCTTCTGCTGCTCGGCCAGATACCCCAGCAACAATCCCATCACCAGCAGGTACACCGACAGCATGAAGAGCCGTTGCGGTTCAAACGTTCCCGCATTCACTCGCAGGCCCAGCAAACCCCGCCAGGTCGCGGACCCTCCCGGTCCCAGCCACACGTGGATCAGAACGTAACTCTCGATCCACAGCAGCGCGACCTCCGCCGCTGCTGTGCCGAGCGTTTCCCAAAGTCCCCATCGGTACGCAGCCGCCGCCAGCACGAAAAAGAAGAAAAGATAAAAGGGGGCCCTCGGCCCTTCCGCAAAAATCGAAATCAACGCGGGCCAGACAATATCTCCGGCATGCACCAGCATGCGAAAACCTGCCGTGGACTCCTGCCGCCGCCGCAGCAGCATCAGGATCAGGATGCCGTTCGCCAAATAAAATACGAAGAGACCGTACGCCGCCCAGGAATTTCCCAGCTCGGTCGGGTCCATGCGGATCGCTACCAGCGTCGATACCGCCAGAAACACGCGGGCCGTGGCCAGCCACCGCTCAATCCGGCGCGTCTCGCCCGGATCGGGCGGGATTCTCAGCCTCCAGGATTGTCGGTAGCGCTCAACGCGAGGATTCAATCGGCTCCATTCCACAGGCGTGGCGGCTGCGCTGCATATTATTGAATAAGAAAAGCTTACCGGCAAGTTGCCGTTAGGGCACCCGCTCGACCCCGGTTGCCTCAGGTTACTACAGTTACCGTGGCTACCCTTCTGTAACCCGCATAAACATTGATTGTTCTTGACGGTTCCCGGAAAATGTCCTAATTTTGTCCCGTGGCCACCGTTATCGTCTACACCCGGCACTCCCGCGACTGCCCGAGGGCGGGCGACCGATTCTACCGTAAGTGCGAGTGCCCCAAGTGGCATGAGTACATGCAAAACCGCCGACAGGTCCGGAAAACAGCTAAAACCCGGTCGTGGGAGCGGGCCAACGCCTCCGCCCGCGAACTTGAGACTCGGATTGAGTCCGCCGAACGCGGGATCGTGGTAAAGCCGACCGTTGCCCGGATAACGGTTGCCGATGCTGTCAAGCAGATGCTAGCCGACAAGAAGGTTCAGGGTTTGGGGTCAAGCGCCTTGAAGAAACAGACCCACGTCATGGGGATGCTGGAGGAATTCTGCAAGGCCCATAACCTGCTTTTCTTGGATGAAATCAAAGCCGACCACCTGTCTACTTGGCGGAACGGCTGGAAGCTCAAAGTCTACGAAGACGGCCAGCGGGGTTTTAGCTGGAAAGTCTATTGGGCTATCGGCGGGGGATTGTTCCGGTACGGGCAACGAATGGGTTGGATAGCCACGAACGAAGCCGCGAAGTTGCCGGGATTCAAAATCAAGCGCCGTCAGGTCCAGCCGCTGACCCGACCAAATGCGAGCGATCTTAGAATCCGCAACCGATCCCGGCACCAAGGCGCTGATTCTTCTCATGCGATGGTCTGGGCTGTCGTGCCAGGACGCCGCGTGTCTGCCACGGGCGGCCTTGGACTCCCAAGATCGGGTCCACACGATCCGCCGAAAGACCAAGACCGATGTCTGTGTCACTGTGCCGGGGTTTGTGGCCGAAGCCCTACGTCAATTGCCGGACGGGGAATACTTCTTTTGGGATGGCAAGAGTCGGGAGTATATCGTTGCCAAATTCCTGCACGCACTGCGGAAGGTATTCGACGCCGCCAAGGTCTACGACGGGACGAGCCACAGGTTCCGGCATACATTCTCGGTCGAGATGTTGAAATCCGGCACCGCGCTAGAGGACGTTAGTCGACTGCTCGGGCACGACTCGGTAGCTACGACCCAACGGTATTACTCGGCGTGGGTCAAAGGCCGCCAAGATCGTTTAGACGAGGAAGTCAAGAAGTCGTGGGCCGCAATGGATTCCGGGGGTGGACAATGAGACTCTTAATCGCGGCAGCAGTGTTGTATGGGATGTGTTGGCAAATCTCGGGCGTCCTGTCGTGGCTGAAGCCCGCGTGGGTCGTTGTGTTCAGCGCGCAAATTGTTGGGAATGCCGTGATCCTCGGAGTCTTGGGGACGGTTACTGCGATATCCGTCACCCTAGCGGGGTACCGGGCGCTCTCCTACCTGCTTGACTAGGGGGATCTCAGGTGAGAGTTCTGGCGATAGACTAGCCCCTATCTAAGGAGTAGTATTCCGGCTGCCGGAGGCTTCCTCGCCATGAACTCATTCGCTGATGACATCACGGTGATAAAAGAAACCCTAAGATGGCACTCCATCATTGGGGGCGGAATAATCGCGGTTTTGGTTGGACTGATTACTTGGTACATCCCAAAGGAAGTCAAGGCTGGTGGAGAGGCGGTTACTACCCAAATCCAGGTGGAGATCAATAAAGTCTCTAAGCTGCAATTGGGGAAACTCCAAACTCAAGTCGCAATTGCAAGACATGAGGGAGCTAAACCAGACCTCGTAAGGCTGCGAAGTGTCGGCTCAGATGTTTTAGGATTTACTGACTCAAAGAATTTTGAATTAGCACAAATCGCATGGCGGGCATCGAATGATGTTCTTGGCTATTATTCTACCTCGACGACTTTTGATCAGCATTGGCCAGTATTAAAGGGCATGACGAAGGACAGCGCTTGCCTCACGGCGGACCGCGCGGATCATCGCGTTATGGAAGGCTTTGTGTTCGAAGATTGCACCCAGCGTATCGATCATTTAATGGGGTTCCGAGGCGATAACCCACAACGTCTTTTTTAGGAACATCGCGTTTAAGAATGTGAAAGTAATCTATAGTGGCGGGCCACTGGGACTGGATGGGGTTTCGTTCGTCAACTGTACATTTGAGTTGCAGCCATCCGTGAACAGTAAAACACTGAGCCGCACGCTATTAGCGTCAAACTCCGTAACCCTGCACATCCCCTGATCTCCGCGCATGCCCCGCCGAACAAAATACGACCGTGAGGGGCTTCACGCGGCGACGCCTCAGTGGTTGGCTTTTCCAAGCCAACGTGGGAGTCTGTCCTTGTACTGAAGATAGGCCTGACCGCATGCCGCTTCCAAACCTCGTTCTTCCCGAGGCAGAATAACCAAACTCACGACTGACAGCAACACGACGAAGCCAATGAAGACACTCGGGCTTCCGAAAAACAGCACCCAGCCAAGCCGTAGTGCTAGCTCAGCGACATACATCGGATTCCGCGAAAATCGATAAGGTCCATCGGTGATCAATACCGAGGGCACCAGCCCGAGCCTCGCGGCCTTTGGTGCATGCGCAATTCCTGTGATCATTTGTTCACATAAGGAGAGCGGTGAAGGAGGCTAGTGGGTGTCGTGCCTTCATTATCCAATGAGGAAAGCACCGTCGGTGAAAAATCCCAATTACGCCTACTGAGAGAGTCCTGCGGGATCGGCCTCGTACAGGAAATACCTAATTAACTGTCTACGGGTGTACAGGTATCTTCGCACCGTCGCGGCACCCCTCACATGAGAACGAATCCCATCGATAGAGAACTACTGTGGCTGGAAAATAGCACCTTTGCAGCTTGGGGATGCGCGGAGTGCAATTGGATCGTACCCAATTCTGGTGGGACGTTTTCTCACAAGCCGCCCGCAGAAGTGAAGGAAGCGTTCGACCAACACGAATGTGCCCAATATCCCCGACCACCTGAGTCGCAAAAACGGAAGCCTGAACAAGAATAGTCCTCGCCTACTCTGGGAGAACCAGACCGCACAACGGATCGTTGCCGAAGAATCTCGATAGCACTTATTGACTACCCACACGGATACAATTTCCCAGCGAGGGGGGTCCTCAAAAAATGACGAACATGGGTGATGTTGTCGGGCTGTTGAAGAAGGAACATGATCGGTTGACGAAGCAAATTCGAGGAGTTTCGGCGGCGTTGGCCGCGTTCGGAGCTGCATACGGAAAGCAGAATGGAGCACGCGGGAAGATGTCGGCTGCGGGCCGAGAGCGGATAGCGGAAGCGCAACGTCAGAGATGGGCAAAACTAAAGGGAAAGAGCGGAAAAACAAAGAGCGCTGCCGTGGTACCAAAGAGACGAACGATGTCAGCCGCAGCTCGAAAGAAGATCGCAGCCGGGCAACGCACTCGTTGGGCAAAAGTGAAGGCGAAGAAAGCGGCTTAGCTTATGCCGGACTCGGGCCGTTGGCGGGGCGTGGTGAGTGTCTTCAGCATTTGTCGGAGGACATAACACTCCTCATGCACGGCTCTGCCAGCAGCGTCAGTTTTAGCGGTGTTGATGTCAACGGGCATGCCACAGATACAGCTGTAGTTTGTTTGCGCGGCTCCGGCCATGCGGCACCTCCTGTTCGCGGACCGCGTACATCCGTTACCCGGCAATATAACCCAGCAAGGTGCGCTAGCGTACAGTGTCGAAAGGACGCCCTTATTTCTTCCTGCCTGGAGTCGCTTTACTGTTCTTCGCGATCTCCTTATCCAGAGACTTGGCACTCAGCCGCGCCGCCTGTTCCTTCAAGTCATTGGCCGCCTTACGCAATTCCTCAGCTTCACGGCGAAGGCGCTTCGAAACGCTCTCGTTATCGTGCGTGCGACAGATGATGCCACAAAAGTAGATGGGCCAAGGCCAAGGCGGCGAAAGAAGCAGCCGCTAAATCAGAGTAGGTATCCGTTTGCGGCGAGGAAAAAAAGCCCGCCAATCTAATCAAGGAGAAGCGGGGTTGTAATGCCAGCCTTTTGGGATCAGATTTCTTGGGGGCCAAGTGCGGATGGCTCAGGCATTGACTAAGGTCAGTGTGCGGATGGGCGCGGTGGCGCTGGTCTTGGGTTTCGTGGGGCCTCGCTTCATCGTGCCCCTTGTCGTGGCTTTGAAACGAAACTGCGGTCTTAGTAACTATTAGCTAGCATACTAGGAGTGCAGCGATGATCAAAAGCAACGTCTCGCGGACACCGGAGGAAGAAAACTACGATGGGCAATTTGCTTGGGCGCTCGAAGTGGAGAGCCTAGAACTGGAGTGCGCGGACCTGCGTTGGGAGCAGTTCGTTTCAGGGGGATTTACTCTGGAGTTCGAGGATGGGACTTGTCGATACATCTCAGCGCCAGACACCATGCAAAAGGTCAATCCCAAGGCGCGCCAGTTCGGATCGTGGTCGGACGACCTGCTAGAGGACATGTGGCCTGGGCCACGGCCTCTGGACCCTGCTTTTTATCGTGACGCCAAGTGCAATGTAGGCGTGACGCGTGACACACGCACCGCGACATATCAATTCGCGGACAGGCTGGGGTTTAAGAAAGATTTCGGGGACCCCTTCAAGGACCAGGGCAAGGACAAGATATTTCGCGGGATCGTGTGGCAGACCAAGTTCGAGCATAAGGTATGGCGTAAAGGGGGAACGCTTGTTGTCAGAATACCGTTTTCTCTTCGCGGACGCTATGACAAGAACCACGACACGCGCACTGTGGAAAAGACTTGAGCGTAGAATCGACGGATGCCAAAACCCTTTGACGTAGTCTCTTTCTTGTCCTCCGTGGCGATGACTGCTCGAAAGGCGGGAGCGTATGCTCCAGAAACGTCTGTCGTAGACATGGAGGAGATTCGACAGATCATCAACGATCTGCAAGAGAACAGTGGACTAGACGAGATTTCCACCAACAGAACTGGTTGAAGCGATTGTGAGCGCTGTGGCCTGTTTGCAACGCCTACGCTGTCTCTCAATACGAACTGCCCGAAGTGGCTCAGCTCAACGTTGGGCCGAGGAACCAGGAGCCCTGACGGTCAGGATTTCCACCAGTCGCCGATTCCACTCTGGAGTGTTCCCTTGTTCATATTCTGCCCAGACTTGTTGGCGCTCAGAATCGCAATGACTGGACTCACGAGGGCTGGGGGCAGAAGACGCTGGGTTTGCCGTCTTTCGTCTTCATCTTCACGAATTCTGCGAGCTCGGCCAGTGGTCGCGCCAGGTGTTGCCCGTAGGTCTGCCCTGTCCTATCGATTCGTTTACTCATGTCGTAACTGTCCTTTCGAAGATGACCACCTTTTGCCGCTGTAAGACCCGTACCCCGTTTCCGGAGTTAGGTACTTAAAATCCGAACGAAGACCCCGCCCCTGTTCTGAGGCTAGGTACTTACAAATTGTGCTTGGAATCAGCTACGCGCTTGGCCAGCCGGAAACTTTGACGGGTGCGGGGTGACCTGCCTCTGCCGGGTCGGGCAAATAGGAATGCTTATATGGGACCGAAAAGTTCGCGCCGCTCCCGCATCGCCCGTGCCGATCCGCGCAAGGCGCTTTCAGGCGACGCATCCGAGGGCGATTTCCCCCGACGCTTTCATGTCAGCGAATTCATTAGGATTGGACTATGGCGGGCAAGTGTCAGGGTCGATTGGGTATGCGGGCCTCCAAGGCAAGAGTCAGCCGACTGATCTTAGCGGGCGATCCGTTGGCCGTTTTTCCGTACTGACTTACAGTTGCCCGAGGTAATCCTTGGCCCTAGAGCGACGCCAGAGCGTGGTGCGGCTCGGATTGGTGCTCTGCGGGCGTCCTAGGCGCTTTCCCTGCCGTTTTACGCGGGCAAGCCCTGCCTTGGTCCGTTCACTGATGGATACCCGTTCCTGCTTGGCGACGGCGCAAAGCACAGCCAGAACGATGCTATTGGTCATCTCGTTGCCCGTATCTAGGAACGGCTGCGTAAACGAGCGCCAGCCCACATTCCAGCCCTGTAGTTGCTCCAGATAATGGATCGTCCGGGCGACGCCTTCGCGGGACAGGCGATCCAGCGACCAGAATAGCAGGACATCAAACTTCCGCTGGCTTGCGGCCAGCATGCAGGCGTCGAACTGCGGGCGAACTTTCTTCCCGGATCCGCTCACCGTGTCCAGATACTCGCCGACAATCTCCCAACCTTGTTGCCGAGCAAATTGCCGAAGCTGGTCTAACTGGTTGTCCGTGTCCTGCCTGTCCGTGCTCACCCGGCAATAGAGGCCGACTCGTTTCATAAATGGTGTTTTCTCCTAGGCCATAACTCATGCCTTTACAACAGTCATCCGGGCTAGAATCAGCGTATCATAAACGGTCGTTTGTGCAACGGCACTAAGGTGCCACTTAGCGGGAAAGGATCGCGTCTCCTATGGAGGATCTTACTTCGATTCTTGTCCGTTATCCGTACAACCGCCCACGATGCCGAGTTTTGCTGCTCGGATCGCCCACCCACAAGTGCGCCGGCTGTCTTAGCGTGCATTTATGAGCCACATCCAGGCCAACTAATAGCGCTAGCACAACTGCAGTATCCCGTTGGCTGACAACCAGTTTCACCCACACTCCGTGAACTCTGACTGACCCGCATAAATCGAGGACAGGTCGTTAGCGAGATATACCTAAATACTTGATCACCTTACAGTTGCAGAAATGTCGCGGAATTCGACACGCGGTCGACGCTCGGAGCTGACACCACGTAACTCTATGATTTCATTCCCGCTATGTTGAAAGATGTGGACACAGTGTGCAAAATTGTTCCACAAAGACGACACTTACTCTTGAAAGCGCTGAGCGTGGTTACAGCCGATACTTACTCAGGTCATTCGGGCACGCATGTGGGTCAATCTACTCGGTTAATCCGTTATCCGAACTGATGTGTAACCCCCGCCCTAACGCCTGCGCTCGGGGCCCTACCCGCGCGGTCCTTGCTATGAATTCGCTCTCTCACTCCGCACTTGTGCTTTCTCTTATCTCTATCCCTACACCCATCCTTGATGCTCTCTGGATTGTTTACGGGCGACTGATCTGTCTATTAGCTGGTTGCGGGCAAATGAGTGGTTACGGACGTCCAATCCGTTTTCCGTATTGAGTGCGTTGATATTAGCGGCCCACACGTCAATTGTCCGAACTGACTCGGGCTTGGTATTGCTTCGGGCAATCGATAGGCTACTGGCGACCCTATGCGTTTTGTCCGAACCGTATCAGTTAATCCGTTTTCCGGACTGATCTCCTCGATCTTTGTGCTCCCGTCGAGCAGCCTGGGTGCTCGGCAGACTGATACGCGCCATCGCGATAGTCGCTTGCGACCATATTCTTGCCTCGCATCAGCAAATTCTGCTGTGCTTTTGGCTTCGAGTTGCCCTCAGTTGTACCGAATGTACCGAAAATCGCCGAGAAAAAGCTGAAGCATGAAAGGAGCGTACACAATTGAAAAATTCGAGAGAAAGCATGGTGGAGCCTCGTAGACGATTGTCTAACTTTTCTCCTCTGCCCGAGTCCAACGCCTCGCCTCCAAATGCGCCCCAACGATCAACGAGTGTAATGGCGATTTCTCGCCAACTACGTGGGCCTCCACCTAAGGTTTGTAGTGTTCGATCGAAGTTTATCCGCCAAGGGCCTGTCAACGTACCCAAAGCCGACAGTATAGTGGTTAGTTTTGCTCAGACGAAAGCCGGAATCTAGCCCCATCATGTCTACATGGGTGACTTCGATGCCCTAAGTGTTCGATTGGAGGGACTATGTTAGGTATGGGTGTGCTCGGAACAATTATTGTGATTCTGGTGATTGTGTGGCTCGTGCGTCGCGTTTGAAGAGGGTTTCTCAACAGCAATACTTAGCCCTGTTGCAATCTTCATAGGCCCAGAGACCTCGATCTGGCGCAGCGTGTCTTTCAGCGCCGCTTCCTCGTGTATCCATGAAATTGTCACGGAGTGGCCACAATTGCACAGCCTGGGCGGAGATCGTTCTGCCACACTGCAAGCCATGACAGTTCAAACGATTCCCGAGTACCTTGAAGAAGAGCGCCAAAAAACTGCAGACACTGAGCTACGCACGGAAGAAGAAGCTGCGCGCATCCAGCCGCTGCAGCATGGCCACCACCGCAAAGCGAAACAGCCTAGGCTGGAATTGCTACCTCAAGTCAAAGCAGCAACCAAGAAGAAAAATAGAAAAACCGTCGCTGTAGCTCGCAAGAAACCACGCGCCGCGAGAAAGATGGCGACAAAGACTCGCAAGAGAGCGTGATCTGGATGTGGGGGGAAGAGGAGGAACTTAAAAATGAATAAGGATCAGCTGGCTGGCAAGATCGCTCAGGCAGTGGGAAAAGTGGAGCAGAGCGTCGGAGAACGCGTTG
>Ga0210402_10006885_pt1 | contig 10012 bp, 13 predicted proteins | sample IncBWC7MmetaG_FD_161055 | JGI IMG/M metagenome (GOLD analysis project Ga0210402, IMG submission 161055) | Forest soil microbial communities from Barre Woods Harvard Forest LTER site, Petersham, Massachusetts, United States - Inc-BW-C-7-M | ecosystem: Environmental > Terrestrial > Soil >...
CGATCTCGCGGACTTCCTGCTGGTGCGAGATGGAGACTTCGATGGCCGAGCCTGCGGTGATTTGGACGCTGGGTTCGACGAGGGCGTAGAAGCCCTCTTTTTCGACGCGGAGCTGATACTGACCAGCGGGGAGCAGAGGGAATCGGCACCGGCCGCTGAAGTCGGACTGGCAAAGGACCGCGGGCTGCGCAAGAGAGCGAAGGAAAACACGGGCGGAGGAGACGGCGACTCCGTTCTCGTCAGTGACGGTGATGGTGGGTGCGGGCGCGGATTGGGCGGCGGCGGTGGAGAGAAGAGCGACCGTGAGGAGGAGAGCACGCATGCTGGTCAGGGGTATTTTACGGTGGGATGCGTTCGGGAGTCAGTGTGTTGGACTTGGGTTTCTTGGACCGGAGCGAAGGCCCCACTCCTCGCATGAACGAGAGAAATGGGGACCCGGCCGGATTCCTTTGGCCGGGAATATTCTTCGGATCATTGTTCGGGATCATTGCTCGGGGTCATTGATAGATCACACAGTGGGAATAGTTCTTTTCGATCTGGTCTTCCTCGACTTGCGACAGCGGGATGTTCTTCTCACCTGCGCGGGCGGAAGTTGCGCGAAGGAACTCTTCAAAGCCGGGCGCGGAAAAGACGAACGTCAGGGCGATGGGGTCCGGTCCGATGTTGTCGACCGAAACCCACGTGTTGGCGGGGATGAACACGGTGGCACCACCGTGCACGTCTCTTTTTGCGCCTCCCAATCGCACGCGAGCGGTTCCGGTTTGCAGAAACAGGATTTCGTCCGCGCCCGGATGGCGGTGGGTTTCAATGGACTTTCCAGGGGCGAGATCGGCGGTGCCAAACACGAGGTGAGAAGAGCCACCGTTTTGCGGATCAACTTTCAGAAAGATCGTTTCTCCAAGTTCAGGGTGTCCGGGCCATGGTCTGGCAATTCGCTGCTCGCCTTCGTTTTTTTCGAGGATGAGGGGAGTGGTCTTGATCTGGCTGGCGGCCTGCACGACCGGTGTAGACGGCACCGTGGCAAAACCGCAGAGTACGGCGGCACAAATCGAGGTGATGACCCGAACAGGTCGCATAGGAGCCTCCTCAAGACTTGGAATTTGGCGGATTCTGCCCCACTTGCGAGAGACTCTACTCTAACCTGAGTTCGTGTACAACCGGTGGGCGGATGGAGCGCGGGAGGGACAGAGAGAGCAGTCGATCTTCGCTCGGCATGGACGAGCGATGGCGCCCGTCCCCACACTACCTTTTGGCTAGGCTTTGGTGGCCAGGTATTGGCAGACGCGCTGGATGGTGTCGCGCTGGCCGTCGTTGAGGGTGAGGAATTCAAAACCGTAGCGCAGGCCCTGGCGGTAGCGGACGATGGCGCGGACTTTGATGGGGTAGGGCGTGAGAGGCAATGGGATTTCGAGGGTGACGATTTCGCCGGGCTCGAGGCTGCCGGTGAGGGTGGCGCCGATTCCGTCCTGGCCCATTTCGGTGGAGCGTCCCCAGCAGGAACGGAACTCTCCGGCCTGAAACATCTTGACTTGCAAGCGGACGTCGATGGTGAACCGGGGAAAGCGGCGAGTGAAAGTGACTTTGCCGGCGGGCGCGTTCACCGGGATGCGCGTGCCGGTTCCGGTGTCTCCGGCAGCGGCGGCGGCTTGAGCTTTTTCTTCTTTACTCATTCAAACCTACTCATTCAACCCTGCGCATACGAAGCGGCTCATCCAAGCTTTGCAACAAGTGCAGCGATCTTCAGCTGCGATGCCATAGGGTCAATTACCGTGCAGCAGGTAGCCGGGTTCGAGCGGCAGTTTGCCGGCGAGCTTGACGACTGCAACGCTGCTGTTAATGGCGTAAACGTCCACGACGCCCACGGCGCCGGGAATGGATGCGACCTTGTTGACCAGATCTTCATCGGAATCGACGAGCATGACGGCAGGGTGACCCATGCGTCCGTGATTGGCGGTGGCAATGAGATCCTTCACCTGCGCTTCGGGGAGCTCGTAAACCTTTTCGAGAAAGAACTTCATCTCCGGCGAAGAGGGGTTGCGCATGATGAAGGTCACCGGCTTGCCGTCGGGCCAGCGGCTGGTCTGGCCTTTGCAGACCTTCACGAAATCCGGGACGGAGATGGCGGAGACGGAGTTGGCTTTGTTGGAGACGAGCGCCAGGTCACGCGCGGCTGCCAGTGAAAGGCTGGCCACGAGAAATAGACAGACGCTTACAGTTTTACGGTAAAACACGCGCTTCTCCGCAAGGCGGAATCGGCCTTGCAGTGATTTTCGTGGAAATCGGCCATAGGCTCAACGGTCACTTAGGCCATGTACCTCTGGAGTAATAGAGAAATGGGGAGCCGGGGCAGGACGGGGGCGAACGTTTTGTCGAACCCGGCGGGGATCATTTTCGTATCTTTAAGAGCCTAGAGTCTAACGGCAGAGTGTAGTGGCGGGAGGTTTCATGTTCTGCAACCGGTGCGGGACTGCGACGGAGGCTGGTTTTGTGGTGTGCCCCAACTGCGGTCGGCGGATTGGGGATCCGGTCGGCGGAGTTGCGCAAGCGCGGCTGGAACGCCATCTGCGCACGTTGGGGACTTTGTGGATGGCGATCGGAGGGCTGTTTCTGGTTCCGGCAGTGGGCCTGATGGTGTTTGGGCAGAGTCTGCGCTTTATGGTGCACGAGCGCGAGCCCTGGCCGGGAATGTTTCAGCTCCTTCTTGTTGTGGCGGGAGGGACCTTGGTGATTTTGGCCGCGGGGGGAATCTGTGTGGGAATAGGACTGACGCAGCGGCGTCCTTGGGCGCGCGTGGCGGGGATCGTCCTGGCCGTTTTGGCGCTCTTCCATCCACCGCTAGGGACTGCGCTGGGCGTGTATTCGCTGTGGGTCCTGCTGGCGGATGAGCACGGCGAGGAATACCGGTATTTAGCGCGGGCGCGCTAGTACTTTAAGGAGGGGCGAGCCTCGCGGGTATTGTGAAAAAAGTAGACCTTCCGAGCGAGAGAATGCATGCAAAATTCGTTGATTGAGGGGGCTTGGCAAGAGTCGGCGGATAGGTTAGGCTATGCCTTCTCAAAGAAACTTCTCCAGGAACAAGGATCACTCCTCCCATGACAAATCGTGTCAGCTACGCACCGCAAGATTTCCAGAAGATGTGTAAGCAGGCAGAGCGAGACCACGAGTCGAAAAAACTGGTGGTGTTGATGGAACGCGTGAAGCGACAGATCGCGGAACGCGGGGACCCCAACCGGATCGCGGAGAGGTCGAAAGGGCCTGCGACGACGATGGGAACCGATTCCGGTTTCTTGCGGCTGCCCAGCCGCTCGGCTCCGTTTGAGAGATAACGAGCAAAAGCGATTCCTTTCAATCTCATTCATTTCCTCAATCCATGTTTCTGCATCCTACGCTGAGCTATAAATCGCAGACATGGAGTAGGAAACTTTTCTCTTTCCACAAGTGAGTTTGCGCTAGAATGAGCCAGCCCTATCGGTGAACTTGCTTTGCGGATTAGGTAGAGTTTACCGTTCGCCTTCCCCCAGGAGGTAGTGGATGTACCGGCCTTATACGAGCCCCTTAGGGGACTCGCGTCCTATTCGTGATGTAGAGTCTCAACTTCGTGATTCGTCTCAGGATTTCGCAACCTCTTTCAATACAGGGAATTACGATCAGGCTGCCGGGCTGTTTGCGAGCGACGGTGTGCTGATTGCGCCCCGTTATGAAGCAGCGAACGGGCCCAAGGCGGTGGAACGGTTGTTGCGCCAGTTAGGGGAGGCGGGGTACAGCGATTTGCGTCTGGAAACCACGCGGGTGGAGTATTCCGGCGACCTGGCGATGGAGATGGGACGCTTTTCGGTGGTGATGCGGACGGCGGGTGGAACCATGGTGCCGGAGAGCGGGAAATATGTGAAGGTGTGGCGGAGGCTGGGAGCGTGGCGGCTAGTGGCCGACTGCTGGAGCCGCGGTCCGGAAGCGGTGAGCGATCGCGCGGCGTGAGCGGGTTGCAAGTGAAACGGAAGCTTTGCCGGACGCGGAATCGAGATCTGTACTTGCGGCGCGCGGGAGCGAGGGCTAGGGTCGGTGGGCATGAGCCAGGAACCAACGGTTGGGCCGGCTTGGAGTGAATGCGGGCAGGATGCGCGTGCGCTAGCGGTGGATCCAGCGCAGTATTGTCCGAACTGCTCGGAGAAACTGCGAGATAGCAGGTGCAAGTTGAAGTGTCCGCAGTGCGAATTTTATTTGAGCTGCTCCGATTTCTATTGAAGTGCAGTTGCCAGATCTCAGTGGTCAGTTGTCAGTAACTTCAAGATCGCTTCTTCGGTTTTTCTTCCTGCTTCTCCGTTCTCGTCCTGACGGGTCTGGGGAGTTCCGACTACAATTGGGGACGAGTTTGAAATCATAATCAGGAGACGATCCATGCAACGCAAGGCGAGTGCGGTTTGGAAGGGTGGGTTGAAGGATGGCAAGGGCGCGATTTCGGCGCCGGGCGGGGTGCTGAACAATACTCCGTATTCGTTTACGACCCGGTTTGAGAATGCTCCGGGGACGAATCCCGAGGAATTGATTGCGGCGGCGCATGCGGGATGTTTTTCTATGGCGCTGTCGGCGCAGCTGGGCGGGGCGAATCTGACTCCCGAGAGCATTTCGACTTCGGTGACGCTATCGCTGGACAAGCTGGATTCGGGATGGACGATTACAGCGAGCCACATTGACGTGGTGGGTAAGGTTCCGGGTGCGGATGCGGCCACGTTTCAGAAATATGCGGAGGCTGCGGAGAAGGGATGTCCGGTATCGAAGGTGCTAAACGCGAAGATTACGATGACGGCGAAGCTGGAGTAGGCGGGAAGTTCGGCATCAACCACTAAGGACACGAAGGGGCACGAAGGAAACGCTACTGGCGAATTCTTCGTGATACTCGTGTCCTTTGTGATTTAGGACTATTCCTGTTTGAGTTGCGTCAACATTTTCTGGATGGCCTGGTCGAGTTCGGCGGGAGAGTGGATCTGGAAAGTCTTTCCATCGAGGGCCTTGGTGAGGTCCTGAATAGAGTCAGGAAAGGCGCTGCCCGCCCAGGGAATGTACTCAAAGTAGAAAAACGGGGGGCTGCCGGGTTTCCGCGTCAGGAGTTCTGGCCGGGTGTTGGCGTCGATGCGCGAGTTGGGTCCAAGAAGAATGACCGCGTCGGAGGGATCGACGGCGGTGAGCTCCTGGTTGGCGAGGTTGGTGAGAAACTCCGGCGAATTGCGGTTTTTCAGCGCCCGCACGGAGACGGTTGCGGTTTCAATTTCTCGGAGGGCGCGGGAGAGATCCAGGAAGGCGGCATCGTCGAAGGGTTCGCGGCGAAAGATTTCGCGCTGCTGATCGAGATTGAAGGCGACCAGGCGCACGGACTTGTAGGGCAGTTGCCGCAGCAGGGAATAAATGCACTCCAACAGAAAGGTGCGGTCCCAGGCGCGCAGGTGGGACTGGTAGGGGTTGACAGGGGCGGCATCGAGCAGAACGGTGAGCCGGATGCCTCCGCCGCGTTGCGACGGCGGCGCCTTCCATGCCTTCCGGTCGAGCGGTTGCACGGTCAGCGGCGGCATGACCAGATGCACGCGGCGCTGGGAGCGAGTGGGCGCCACACGGATTTTCCAGTGCCTGCGGCAGGACCGGCCGCGGTCGTCCAAGACCAGGACTTCGACGGAATAGTCGCCGGTGCCGACACTGAAGATACCGCTCATTTCGATCTCTTGTTTCAGATTCATGGGATTCGTTCCGGCACGCATGTCCGGAGTGATTTCCGGGAGGCTGAAGCCGGACCCGAGCAGCGTGGGGGACTTGCCTTCGGGAGTGATGCGCAGGTAGGTGATCACCGTGACCTTCTTGCCCTCGAACAGACCCAGCCGACAATGGAGCAGGTAGCCGGTTTGGAAGCGGAGGGCGAAATCGAGGAAGGGTTTCCATTTCTCGACGTAGCATTTGAGGGAGTTGGGGGCGGGGGCGTCGAAGGCGGGAGTGATTTTGGCGATGTCGGCGGAGTTCAACGGCAATTGCGCGGCGGCCGACACAACCAGTGCCGGGCAAAGGCTTGCAAACCACAGCAGGATGGAAATTCTTCGCACAGCCAGGGCAGCCACCGTCTGCGGGGGATTCTACCGCAATGGGAGGGACAGCGCGTAAGTTGACGAAAAGCTCGAACCAAGCTCGAACCACTTTCGCGTGCGGGGTTTGACAGTTGGCGTTGGGTCTGTAGAATGAAGGAGTAGGTCTTCCTGATCGGCGATCGACGGGTCGCCGCTGCAACGCAAGTCCACTTGCCATCGTGGCGGAATTGGCAGACGCGCATGGTTCAGGTCCATGTACTCGCAAGGGTGTGGGGGTTCGAGTCCCTTCGATGGCACCAAGCTTAAAGAAATTGTTGATTTTTGATTGCTGATTGTTCCCCTGCGCGACGGGGAGGGTTTTGAATCAACAATCAAAAATCAGCAATCAACAATTTTTCCGTGCAAACGTGAAAAAGGCGATCTCCGGTTAGAGATCGCCTTTTTGCAATAAGGGGATGGTCTACAGCGGCTGGACGTTCTCAGCTTGCCAGCCCTTGGGGCCCTTGGTCACGTCGAACTGCACGGTCTGGCCCTCTTGCAGGCTGCGGAAGCCGCCTGCTTGAATCGCAGAGAAATGCACAAAAACGTCTTCGCCAGACTGGCGGCTGATGAAGCCGTAGCCTTTGGCGTCGTTAAACCACTTTACTGTTCCTTGTTCTGCCATGGTGTTAGGTGTTCCTTTGTTTGTGAATCGATTTTACGCTGGAGAGATTCGGAGGTACTGCGAGAGGTTGCTGGCTGTTGAGGCGAGAACTGCTCACGTCCGATTCGGACTAACGTACATCTATATATTACGCGGAGAAGCGGGGATTGGCAAGGGCATGCATAACGAGTCGAGTTGAGCTCGACCCTTCGGCTTCGCTCAGGGCGAGCTAGCCGAGGGCGGCTGCCCCACATGATCCGTCCCAACAATGATCTCGCCCAGCAGGATGGGGATAAACAGGGTATACTTGAAATACTTAACCTCGAAGACTCAGGCCCTATTTGCGCCTTCGCGATTGAGAGATCGAGAGGCGTCTTTTCTGTAGCAGGAACGTCCCTGAGGAATTCAGTTTTTACTCTGGCTGGACGTGGCTGCTCAATCCCAGAGACGTGAGTTGTTGGCGAACCACACCGGCTCGTTGCGCGTTACGTTTCGGCAGCAGTCCCACGATCGACCCAACCGAACCATGGCTTGACCAACCTGCCCGAATGACAGGAGAGGATTATGTCGAGAGTAAACGGCGATAAGTCGAGGTTTAACCGAGTCCGGCGGCAGAATGCTGCCAAGCGGATGCGAAACCGTCTGCTGCTCAAGAACGCGGTGGCTGCGAAAGCGACGCCAGCCGCTAAGAGTTCCGAGGCGAAACCCGTCGTGGCATGAGCAATCCGCCCGGCGCGTTGCGGGCTTTTGACGATTTACTGAGAGAGGAAATGGAATGAAGAACCTTTACGTAGGTAATTTGCCCCACAGCACAACCGAGTCCGAGTTGCGAACGGTGTTCGAGGCTCACGGTGCGGTGGAAAAAGTCAGCATCGTCACGGATCGGGAGACGGGCCGAGCGCGAGGTTTCGGATTCGTGGAAATGACGAATCCCGCCGAGGCGGATAAAGCGATCGCAGCACTGAACGGGACGGAACTGGGCGGACGCGCGTTGAAGATCAACGAGGCGCAGCCGAAGACGGACCGTCCGCGGGGTGGCGGGGGCGGCGGTGGCGGGAAGAAATTTGGTGGTGGTGGAGGCGGGGGAGGACGCGGGCGCGACGATTATCAGGGGCACGCGCGGCAGCCCCGCGAACCGCGCTGGTAGGTTTACTGATTTCTGCAAACCGCCGGGATTCGGATAGTGCGGGCCGGCGGCGCGAGTAGTCGACCTAAGCAACAAGAACCAAGCAGTTAGAACCAGGAGGGATTGTGAATGCCAAGAGGACGATCGACATTTACTAAACGCCAGAAGGAACAGACGCGGCAACAAAAGCAGCGAGACAAGGCCGAGCGCAGAGTGCAGCGCAAAGAGAATAAGCCGGAAGGCGCCGTCGTCGACGAGATGCAGGAATTGCGTGAGCATGCCGAAGCGCAGGCGGCGCTGTTTCGCATTGGGGCCGAGGATGAGCCGGGGGCGGAAGTGTTTTTGCCCAGCGGCAAGATCGGACACTAGAAGTAAGGGATAGTGAATCGCCGGGGCTCTTAAGCTCCGGCGATTTTTATTTTGGCGGTAGCGCGGCGGCTAAAGCCGCTACTCGTTGGAAGCCGACTAACTACGCGGCTGAAGCCGCGCCCTTTCAGAACAAAAACCTCATGTCTCGCAAAGGACGCGAGACATGGGGCACCCGGTTTGATGGTTGATACAAACTTCTTTAGACAAAAACTTCGCCGGGCAGTTTTGTCAGAGTGCGGGAGGCCAGGGTGTTTTGGACAAAGCGCTTTGGTTGCGGTGCGCCGGACGGGTCCATCTGCATGCGCTCGATGCGCAGTTTCAGGGTGCGCTCGATGTTGCGGAGTTCGACGACTTCGACGCCAGCGGCGAGCGTGGTGGCGCGGCCGGTTAATCCCGCGCGACCGGTGCGGCCGACGCGGTGGATGAAATCTTCGGCCATCTTGGGCAAGTCGTAGTTGATGACGTGAGCGACGTCGTCGCAATGCAAACCGCGGGAAGCGATGTCGGTCGCGACCAACACCTGGAAGCGCCCTTCCTGAAATCCGCTGAGGGCGCCGTTGCGCTGCGACTGTGAGCGATCGCCGTGAATCATCGTGGCGGTAAAGCCGTCCCGAGCCAGTTCCTGTGCGAGACGCTGAGCGCCGCGCTTGGTGCGGGTGAAGATGAGAGTCTGTCCTTTTTCCGCATACAGAAGCTGGCGGAGAACGTCGAGTTTTTCGCCGGGGCGGACTTCGTAGGCTTTCAGTTCCACGCTTTCGGCGGGCTTCAGAACAGATCCCAGCGCAACCCGGACGGGATCGCGCATGTACTCGTGAACGAGTCCGGCGACGGAAGCTTCGAGCGTGGCGGAGAAACATAGAGTCTGGCGAGTCTTAGGCAACAGCGCAAGAATGCGGCGGATGGCTGGAAGAAAGCCCATGTCGAGCATGCGATCGGCTTCGTCGAGGACGAGCATCTTGATGTGGCGCAGGTCTGCGAATCGGCGGTCGGTGAGGTCCTGCAGGCGGCCGGGAGTAGCGATGATTAACGACGATCCGGCGCGGAGGCCCTGAATCTGAGATTTTTCAGAGACGCCGCCGATGACCAGCGATGCTTTAGGCATGGTCTTGGCGCGGAGGCTCTCATACACTTCGTGGACCTGCATGGCGAGTTCGCGTGTGGGCAATAAAACCAGCGCGGTGGCCTGGGCCGACGGTTCGCGGCGCAGCATTTCGATCACGGGGATCAGGAATGCGAGAGTCTTGCCGGTGCCGGTCTGGGCAGTGCCGATTACGTCTTTTCCGTCGAGAGCGGGCTGGATGGCGCGCTCCTGGATCGGGGTTAAGGTGATGAATTCAGCTGCCGCGAGTTTCTGCTGCAAAGCCGCAGACAAGGGCAGTTCGGTAAATGTGGTCATTCTGGATGGTTCTTTCTGGAGGGGCCTGTCGATATACACGTATGCATTTGGAAAACACGTGGAGCTTCCATGCCGCTCACATTTGATTTTTGGAATCTACGCTGGAACTAAACGGCGGGCAGGAAAGGCGGAGATGAATCTGATCCAACTGGGGATCACCGCGTCACGAGCAAACCGTGGAAAAAGCGTCAAGAGAAGTATAGCACAAAGAATGGTGCGAGAAAGTTACCTGCGTAATTGAGGAGTGGCTAGTTTGATCCCCAAAGGGATTCTACTCGCCTTTTACCTTGAAAGGATGGACGCACGCATCGAACCCATTTTGGCTGCACTGTGATTCTCAATTTACCTGCATCGACGCGGACTTCATCATCAATCCATTCAGAGTGTTCTTCATGTCGACGGTGGTGGGATGG
>Ga0210402_10006886_pt1 | contig 10011 bp, 9 predicted proteins | sample IncBWC7MmetaG_FD_161055 | JGI IMG/M metagenome (GOLD analysis project Ga0210402, IMG submission 161055) | Forest soil microbial communities from Barre Woods Harvard Forest LTER site, Petersham, Massachusetts, United States - Inc-BW-C-7-M | ecosystem: Environmental > Terrestrial > Soil >...
GGCCTTCGGGTTGTACTTCATGGTGCAAGAGCCCAAGGGATAGAAATGCGTGTCGATGGAGAAATTCATCTGCGAGAGCCGCGTGAAGTGACGCACCGCCTGCAGCTCGGAGACTTCAGGCAGCGCAGGCGGCGTGACCCGGCGCAAATGGGCGGGCACCTGGGCGGTGCCGGGCACCGGCGGCGGGAATTGCGTGACCGCCCCGCGTCCGGCCTTGCTCAATTCGAATATCAGAGGTTCCCGCGAACTAAGTTGCATCATTTCTCTCCTAAGCGGCCGCTCGCGATTGCTTCATCGCCTCGGCCAACGCCGTGGCATACGCGTCGATGTCGGCGCCGAGTTTGGTTTCGGTGGCGCACACCAGCAGTGCATGCCCCAATTCCGGATAGCGCTCGCTAAGATCCAGTCCCCCGAGGATTCCGCGCCGCGCCAGCGCCGCCAGGATCGCGGCCGGCGGACGCTCCAGAATCAATACGGCTTCATGAAAGTGCGGCGCCGTGAACGCACGTTTGACGCCCGGCACTTTGCCCAATGCGGCGATCAGGTCCGCGGTGCGCTGCATGCTGGCCTGCGCAACGGCCGCCAAGCCAGCAGGTCCCAGCAGGCTCATGTAGATGGTCGCGGCCGTCACCATCAAACCCTGATTGGTGCAAATATTGGAGGTGGCCTTGCTGCGGCGTATGTGCTGCTCGCGCGCCTGCAGCGTCAGGCTGAAACCGGGCCGTCCTTCCACATCCACCGTGCGACCGACGATGCGGCCGGGCATCTGACGCACGTACTGCATGCGTGTGGCCATGAAGCCGAAATAAGGACCGCCCGAAGAGAGCGGCACGCCGAGCGCTTGTCCCTCGCCGCAAACGATGTCGGCGCCGCGTGCGCCGCCGACGGTCGCGCCCCACTCGCCCGGGGGTTTGAGCAGCGCCAGCGAGGTCGGGTTCACGACCGCAATCAGCAAGATCTTGTTGTCGTGCGCCCAATCGGTGAGCGCGTCGACCTCTTCCAAGCTGCCGAAGAAATTCGGCTGCTGAACCACGAGCGCGGTGAAATCCTGGCCGCTGTGCGGTTTGAGCGCGTCCAGCAGCGTGCGGCCGGCCGCCCGGTCGAAATCCACGGGCACGAAGCTGATGTCCTGATTGCCGGCAATTGCCTGCGCGACCTGCGCATACGTCGGGTTCACCGCGCGCGGCATCAGTATGCGCCGCGAGCTCGAGCTGCGATTGGAGCGCACGGCCATGAGGCATGCTTCCGCGAGCGCGGATGCGCCGTCATACAGAGAAGCGTTCGACACCTCCATGCCGGTGAGCGCGCACATCATGGACTGGTACTCATAGATGAGCTGCAAGGTGCCTTGGCTCGCCTCCGCCTGATACGGCGTATAGGCGGAATAAAATTCTCCGCGCGTGGCTATCGCCCAGACCGGCGCCGGAATGTGGTGCTCGTAGGCGCCGGCGCCGATGAAATTCAAGGGCCGCCCGTCGATGGCCGCGCGCTCGGTCATCAGCCTGGCGATCTCCATTTCCGACATCGGCGCGGGCACATTGAGGACGCCGGCGCGAAGGTCCTTGGGAATTTCATCGAACAGGTCCTCGATCGAGCGCGCGCCGATGACATCCAGCATGCCGGCGATGTCTTCGGGTGTGTGAGGAATGAATGCCATGTTGTCCCCTACTTGGATTCTTCGGCGAGAAAGCTCTCATAGGCGCTGGCATTCATGAGCGCAGCCGCGTTGATCGCGCCGCTGGCTTCCAGGCGAAACAGCCATCCCGCGCCATAGGGATCTTCGTTGAGCAGTTCGGGCTTGCCGGCCAGCGCGCCATTGTTGGCAACGACCTTGCCCGCCACTGGACTGTACACATCCGATGCCGCCTTGACCGACTCGACCACGGCGCACGCTTCGCCCGCGCTCAAGGCGCGGCCCACGTCAGGAACCTCGACGAAGACCAGATCTCCGAGCGCACTTTGCGCATGATCGGTAATGCCGATCTCCAACGCGCCGTTTTGCGCTTGGCGAATCCACTCGTGGCTTTTGGTGTATTTGAGGTCGCTCGGTATGTTGTTGCTCATAAAAACCCCTTAGCTGATATCGATCATTGGCTTGCCATGGCGCACGAACGGCGGCTTGACGATTCGCGCCGCGTGTAACTTGCCGCGAATGTCCACTTGCACGGTTGGTTGCGATGTCTTCGGCACGCGCGCCAACCCAATGGAACGATTCAAGGTGGGCGAATAAGTTCCGCTCGTCACCTCGCCCGAGATGCCGGCTGTCGTGGCACCGACAACCAGCACTTTCTGATGGCTGCGCAGCACGCCGCGATCCTCGAGCAACAGGCCGACCAGCTCACGTCCGCTTTCGCGCTGCGCGTTCTGCAAGGCTCCGCGGCCGATAAAGTCCCGGTCCGCAGGCTCAAATGCAACGGTCCACGCAAGACCCGACTCCAGCGGATGGAATGTCTCATCCATGTCGTTGCCGTACAAATTCATGCCGGCCTCGAGCCGCAACGTATCCCGCGCGCCGAGGCCTGCCGGCTTCACGCCTTGCTCGAGCAAGCGATTCCACGCATCCGCCGCTTCCGCGGCGGGGATCATGATTTCGAAGCCGTCCTCTCCGGTGTAGCCGGTGCGGGCCACGAACCAGGAGCCGAATGGCGCGCCGAAGAAGGGTTTCAATGCGAGCGCGGCCGCCTGCTGTTCGGGCGACAGCAGCGTCGCCGCTTTGCGCCGCGCATTGGGACCTTGCACGGCAATGATCGCCAAGTCCTTGCGTTCGACCACCGTGACCTCGAAATCGGCCGCGTGGCTGCGTATCCAGGCCAAGTCCTTGTCGCGCGTGCCGGCATTGACCACCATGCGATACCCGGTTTCCGACATGTAGTAGACGATCAGGTCGTCGATCACGCCGCCGCTGGGCAGCAGCATGCAGGAATAAAGCGCCTTGCCGACGGATTTGAGGCGGCCCACATCGTTGGCCAGAAGAAATCGCAGGAATTCGCGCACCCGCCCGCCGCTCAGGTCGACGATGCACATGTGCGACACATCGAACATCCCGGCATCGCCGCGCACCGCGTGGTGCTCCTCGATTTGCGAGCCGTAGTGCAACGGCATATCCCAGCCGCCGAAATCGACAATCTTGGCGCCCAGCCGGACATGCGTGTCGTATAGAGGAGTCTTAAGGCCCATCGCAACCTCGCTGCGAACGAATACAGAGACGCCAAGCACCGTTGTGCTTCGCCCCTCTGTCCTTAAGACCTGAGAGATTGCGCGCTTAAGTTAAGCGCTGCTCCCCTTCGGTGGATCGCTGACGCGACCGCTCTCCAGAGATCGCGAGAGTCTGCCGTTCGTGTGCCTGAGCGTTTCCGGGCGGTTGCGCCTTCGGCGGCCCTAGTGAAAGGACTCTCTCCAGACAGCTCTTATCGCGAGTGGGGCGGCATGATACAGAAGGAGCAGGCTCCTAGCCACCCGACCTTTTTGCCGGCCATCCCATTTTGATCAGCTCCGCCACGATTGAATCGCGATGGTCACCCTGGATTTCAATGACGCCGGCGCGCACGGTGCCCCCGGATCCGCAGCGCTTTTTGAGCTTCGTGGCCAGCGCGTCGATATCGGCCGGCGACAAGGGCAAACCCGTGATGGTGGTGACCCCCTTGCCTGCCCTGCCCTGAGTCTCGCGCGCAACCCGCACCGCCGCAGGCTTGGCCGCTCCGGGAACGCCTTTGGGGCAGATGCAGTCGCGCACCGCACGCCGGCAGTTCGGGCACAGGCTGCCGATGCCGGTTGAGTAGACAATTCTCGTGCGCATGATTGCTATGTAACAATACTCGTTCAATACCTCAAGCGAGTCACACCGTGCGCAAATTTCTCATCCTCGCGATGGCGTTCAACCTGCCTTCGCTGGCTTCGGCGGACACCTTCACCTATTCCATGATCTTCGGCGAGAAAAAAGTCGGGCACCTGACCGCCGAAACCAAGGGCGATCTGACCACGATCGACTACGACGTCAAGAACAACGGCCGCGGCCCCACCATCGCGGAGTCGCTCACCCTGGATGCGGCCGGCTTGCCGACCGAATGGAACGTCAAAGGCACCACGACGTTCGGCAGCAAGATCGCGGAGCATTTCAGTCGCTCGGGGAAGCGCGGCGAATGGCTGGACTCCACCGGCAAGGGCCATGCGGCCATTAATACGCCCAGCATTTACCTGGCGCAGAGCTCCAGTCCCTGGGCCAATGGGGTGTACGCACGCGCCCTTTTGAAAACCTCGGATATGCGATTACCGGCCCTGCCTGGCGGCGTGCTGCGCCTGGAGAAGGGCGAGACCCTCACCGTGCAGGGAAGCGGCGGCCCTCTTCAGGTAACGCGCTACGATCTGATCGGCATCGATCTCGATCCGGAGATGATTCTGCTTGACCCGGCCAACAACTTGTTCGCCGACGTCGATGCCAGTTCCATTCTCGTGCGCACCGGTTACGAAGGCGAAGAGAAGCGTCTGCGCGACATGGCGGCAGCTTGGTCCAGCGAGCGCTTTGTCAAAATCGAACGCGATGTGGCGCATCGCTATGCAGGTCCCATCCGCATTCGCAACGTCCGCTTGTTCGATCCGAAAAGCTCATCGCTGACGGAACCCGTGTCGGTGTTGGTGCAGGGCAAAGTCATCGCCGCGGTGGAGCCAAACGACAGTCCATCCACCCCGGGCGAGACCACCATCGATGGCGCCGGCGGTACGTTGATCGCAGGCATGTATGAAATGCATGCCCATTTGGGCCAAAGCGTGGCCCTGCTCAATGTCGTCGCGGGCATCACCAGCGCGCGCGATATGGGCAATGACAATGCCGTGCTCGATACGCTGATCCAGCAGATCGACAGCGGCACGATTGGCGGCCCGCATGTCATCCGCTCCGGCTTCATCGAGGGCAAGAGCCCGTTCAGCGCGAACAACGGCATCTTGGTCGACAGCGAGAGCCAAGCGGTCGATGCGGTGCGCTGGTACGGCGCGCGCAACTTTTGGCAGATCAAGATTTACAACAGCATGAATCCGGCCTGGGTTCCGGCCATGACCCGGGAAGCCCATCTTCTCGGCATGCGGGTGGCGGGACACATTCCCGCCTTCTCGAATGCCGATGCCATGATCGAGGCGGGCTACGATGAAATCACGCACATCAATCAATTCTCGCTGGGCTGGGTGATTCAACCGACCGAAGACACCCGCACGCTGTTCCGTCTGACCGCGCTGAAGCGCTTGCCGAGTCTTGATCTGCAGAGCGCCAAGGTCCAGCACACCATCAACCTGATGGCCGAGCGCAAGATTGCCATCGATCCCACCTTGGGGATTCATGAGAAATTGACCCAAAACCGCGACGGCAAAATCCCGCCGGGCGCGGTCGATTATTTTGATCACATGCCGATTGGCTGGCGCCGCAACGAAATGAAAGCGCTGGCGGACACCTCTGCGCCGGGCGACGACCTCGCCTACCGCCAGGCTTTCGACAAGCTGGTGGCCGTTGTTCGCATGCTGCACGACCGCGGGGTGTTCATCGTCTTTGGCACCGACACCGGCGGTTCCTTCACCTATCATCGGGAATTGGAACTCTACCAGCTGGCGGGAATGACGCCCGCCGAGATCCTGAAGCGGGCCACTTTTGATTCGGCTCGCTACGTAAGCCAGGACCAACGCTTGGGATCGATCGAAAAAGGCAAGCTGGCGGATTTCTTTCTGATCCCTGGCGATCCGATCAAGAATCTGAAAGCGATCAAGACCATCAGCATGGTCGTCAAGGATGGCACCGTGTACTACCCCAGCGAGGTGTACCCGAAATTCGGCATTCAACCGTTTGTTGCCGCGCCAAAAGTCCAAGCGGCGGCGGCGAAGCCATAAATGCCTGCTGAGGTATAATGGCGGCATGAGATCTCGTCGACATTCCCTCACCGTGAAGGTGGGCTCAGTTTCCATCGGCGGCGCATCGCCGATCGTTGTGCAATCGATGACCAACACCGACACCGCCGATATCGACGGCACGGTGGCGCAGGTCAAGGCATTGGCGCGCGCCGGATCCGAATTGGTGCGCGTCACGGTCAACAATGACGAATCGGCGGCGGCGGTCCCGCACATCCGCGAGCGCCTGGACGCGCAAGGCATCAACACACCCTTGGTCGGGGATTTTCATTTCAACGGCCACAAGCTGCTCAAGGCGCATCCGGCCTGCGCCGAGGCGCTGGGCAAGCTGCGCATCAACCCGGGCAATGTCGGGCGCGGCAGCAAGCGCGATCCGCAATTCGCTGAAATGATCGAGACCGCAGTCAAGTACGGGAAGCCGGTGCGCATCGGCGTCAACTGGGGCAGTCTCGATCAGGACTTGCTGACCCGCATGATGGACGAGAATTCAAAGCTGACCGAACCTAAGGCGGCGATCGACGTCATGCGCGAAGCCATCGTTGTTTCGGCTCTGGATAGCGCCAAGCGCGCCGAATCTTTGGGGTTGGGGCCGAATAGGGTCGTCATCAGCGCCAAAGTGAGCGGCGTGCAAGATTTAATCGCCGTATACCGCAATCTGGCGGGTCGTTGCGCCTACCCCCTCCACCTAGGCCTCACCGAGGCCGGCATGGGCAGCAAGGGCATTGTGGCCTCCACAGCGGCCATGGGCGTGCTGCTGCAAGAAGGTATCGGCGATACCATTCGCGTCTCGTTGACACCCGAACCCAACGGCGATCGCACGCAGGAAGTCATCGTCGCGCAGGAAATACTCCAGACCATGGGCTTGCGCGCCTTTACGCCGATGGTGATCGCCTGCCCCGGATGCGGCCGCACCACCAGCACGTATTTCCAGGAACTGGCGCAAAAGATTCAAAGCCACATCCGGCATCGCATGCCGGAGTGGCGCAAGCAGCGCGAGGGCGTGGCCGACATGACGGTGGCGGTCATGGGTTGCGTGGTCAACGGCCCGGGCGAAAGCAAGCATGCGAACATCGGCATCAGCCTTCCCGGTACGGGCGAACACCCGGTGGCACCGGTGTACGAGGACGGCGCGAAGACCGTCACGCTCAAGGGAGATCGAATTGCCGAGGAATTTCAGGATCTGGTCGAGCGCTACATTGAGCGCACCTACGCCAGAATTCAGACGTGAAGGAATTGTCGGAAAAAAAATGCGCGCCCTGCGAGGGCGGCGTAAAGCCATTGACGCCCGCCAAGGCCAAGCTTCTTGCCAGGCAGCTGCACAAGGACTGGAAGGTCGCGAAGGATTCGAAGAGCATCAAGCGGTCGCTGAAGTTCAAAGATTTCTACCGCACCATGAGTTTCGTCAATGCGCTCGCGCACATTGCGAACACCGAAGACCATCATCCTGACCTGGAAGTGGGTTATGGCTACTGCAACGTCACCTTCTCCACGCACTCGATCGGCGGGCTGTCGGTGAATGATTTTATTTGCGCGGCGAAATTAGATCGCCTTTAGAAACCCGGGTACGTCTCCCGTCAGCCCCAGTGCGCGCCGCGCAAACCCGCGCTTGGCGAATGGCATCCGCGCCACGGCGTCCAAGCCCGCCGTCCGTAGCCCCGTGCTGAGCGGGTCCGAATTGGAAAATATCCGCTCCAGCCCATCGAGTGCCGCCGCCGCGACCACGTTTTCGCTGCGCCGCCAGCGTTCGTAGCGGCGCAGATGCCGCGTGTCGCCGTAGTTTTCGACGCCGCCCGCTTCGCTCAAGACCTGCGAGAGTGCCGCGCAGTCCAACAATCCCAAGTTCAAGCCCTGGCCGGCGAGGGGATGCACCACATGTGCGGCATCCCCCAGCAATACCGCTCGGGGCCGCACGTAGTCCAAGGCGTACTGCAGTTTCAGCGGAAAGGCTGCGAGCTTGGTGTTGAGCGTGCACTGCCCCAGGGCCCCGCCGCTGGCCTCGGTCAGGGCTGCGCCGAAGCCTTCAGCATCCATCGCCCTCAAGAGGTCCGCCTTGGATCGAGCGACGCTCCACACGATGGAGCAGCGGCCGTCGTTGAGCGGCAGAAAGGCAACAGGTCCGGTGTTCAAGAACCGCTGCCAGGCGGTATTCGCGTGGCCTCGAGCGGTTTGCACGTGCGCGACCAAGGCGTCCTGGTGATAGGCGTGGCCTGCGGTTTCAATACCGAGCAGCTCCCGAGTCTTTGACTCCGTGCCGTCCGCCGCCGCCAACAGCCTGCTGCGCAACTCTCGGCCATCGCGCAGAATCAGCCTGACATCGTCGTCGCCGGCGTGGACCGTCTCCACCGTTCCCTCGATCAGCACCGCGCCTGCGGCGCGAGCGGCTTGCAGACTCTGCCATTGCAGCGCTCTCCCATCGACGATGTAGCCGAGATTGGGCTCGCCGATCTCCGCGCAATCAAACGTCAGTGAGCCGGATCCCGTCGGGGTGCCGCCGGCATCCCAGACGCACATGCGCTCGTACGGAAACACACGGTTGGCGGGCAGCGAGTTCCAAATGCCGCACACCTTGAGCAGCCGCTCCGAGGCGCGGCTCATTGCGAATACCCGCAGGTCCCAGTCGGCTCCGCTCTCGGGCGCCGCGGCAAAGTGTTCCGCAACCACCGCCACCCTTCCCGGCGTGCTGAGTTTGCGTGCCAGCAGCAGGCTCGCCAGAGCTGAGCCGGTCACGCCGCCACCGACGATCATCACATCGAATTCCGGCGATCGCCCGCGGTTCACGTGAGCGCCACGCCGCGGGCCAGCTTGGGTATGCGGCCGCCGCCGCCGGTGCTCAAGCGCGACAACGCAGACTTTGCAGGGGGCAGCAGATCGAAGGCCAGGAGTCCGAGGTTGCGAAGGCGCCGCACCGCCCCTAAGGGATTGGAAAACACGCGCACCAGTCCGTCGGTAAAGCCAATGACACCGCGGCGATCCGCGGTTCGCCAGGCGTCGTACTCCGCCAGCAGCTTGATGCCGCCTGGGTCGGCGGCCTCTGCGGCGTTCTCGGCAATGAGTTCGGCGAGGCAAGCCACATCACGGAGACCCAGATTGAATCCCATGCCTGCGACCGGATGCAGACCTTGCGCGGCGTTGCCGATGATGACGCAGCGTTGCGCGCTGGTACGCGCCGATTGACTCAAGGAAAGCGGATAGGTTGCGCGGCGTCCGACTTTCAGGAACCTTCCTAAGCGAAACCCGAAGCGGCGTTGTACCTCGGCGAGAAATTCTTGGTCCGACCACGTCATGGCGGATTGCGCGGCATCCTTGGTCAGGGTCAATACCAGGGTGCAGCGTCCGCCATCCAGGGGCAGCAATGCCAAAGGACCGCTGGGTGTGAAGCGCTCGTAGGCCACGTTGTTGTGAAAGCGCTGCGGCAACACCGTGGTGATCACCGCCGTTTGACCATAGTCGCGCACCTCTGCGGCAACGCCGAAGGCGTTGCGCACAGCCGACTGCGCCCCATCGGCAGCCACAATGAGCTTGGCGTCGATCGCGGTCGCGGCGCCAGCTTGGGCGATCTCGATCTTGACCGCCTGATCCTGCACGCTGAGGTGCGACACCTCGGCCGGACAAAACACCTTCAGACCCTCGCTGCGCTCCAGCCGCGACCAGAGAGCGCTGCCCAGTGCACGATTGGCAATCACGTAGCCCAGAGCGGCCAGGCCTTGCTCGGCCGCGTCGATGCGCGCAAAACCGAATCGCCCCTGGTCCGACACATGAATCTTGGCGATAGGCGTCGCGAGCGCGTCCAGCGCGGGCCACACTCCGATGGTCTCCAAGATACGGCGGCTGCCGTTCGAGAGCGCCGTGGTGCGCTCGTCAAAGCTCGGCTGCGCGGCTGCGTTATGTGGAATTGCCTCAATGAGCGCCACACGCAAGTTCAGCGGCGCGAGCGCCACCCCCAAGGTCGCGCCCACCATCCCGCCGCCCACGATGGCGACGTCGAAGTTCACCGCAGCGACTCGATGGCGTCTGGCGTTTTTTCCAGCGCTCCCGTCAGCACTTCCGGTGCACCGTGAGTCACCAGCACCTCATCCTCGATCCGAATGCCGATATTCCAAAACTCTTTGGGGATCTTGGGCGAGG
>Ga0210402_10006887_pt1 | contig 10011 bp, 8 predicted proteins | sample IncBWC7MmetaG_FD_161055 | JGI IMG/M metagenome (GOLD analysis project Ga0210402, IMG submission 161055) | Forest soil microbial communities from Barre Woods Harvard Forest LTER site, Petersham, Massachusetts, United States - Inc-BW-C-7-M | ecosystem: Environmental > Terrestrial > Soil >...
GTCTGCGCGCTGACTTGAACGATATCCCAGCCAACGAGCCCGAGCGCGGCGGCAACAAGCAACAACGCGACGCGGGAGATTACCTTCTGATGCATTGCCGCCATTATCCGCCGCTTCACGCGGCGGCCCCTTCGACATCCACCTTAACCTTAATTTCTACTCTTAGCGGATCGGTGGGCGCAAGCTAAAGGCCGGAGTCGCAATCCATTTTCAGTTTCTTCGCAGCGCATTCTGTCGATGGACTCGGCGGCGCGGGCATGTCAATGCTGTTAACTATGGTGTCTTGAGTGTCGAGCCCGGGGCCGAGCGGTCTGCGGGGTCTGCAGTCGGGGGCGGCGGGTTGTTGCACATCGGATGGCGAGTTGGCTGCCTGGTGCGCCGGCTGTTTGCCGGCGGCGCGATAGCCATTTTTTCCTCTTGTCCGATCCTGGCGCAGGAGAGCGGATACGAATCCAACATCAATCTTCCTCTCGCCACACCTTCGCTTTATGGGGGAGTGGGGCTCCTTGAAACGCGCAGCGCGCGGTTCATGCCGGACGGTTATTTCTCGCTCAACGTCGACATCAAGTCCCCGGACGATCGCATCGCCTTCACGTTTCAGGCGCTTCCATGGCTTGAGGCATCGTTCCGCTACTCCATCAACTACGCGCTCGCTCCGATAGGCCAGCGCGCATTGTATGACCGCAGTTTTGATCTGAAGGCGCGGCTGTTCGAGGAGGGGCGGTATATGCCCCAGATCGCGCTCGGTCTGCAGGACTTCATCGGCACGGGCGTCTATTCCGCTGAATATGTGGTCGCGTCCAAACGGTACGGCCCGGTCGATTTGTCGATGGGCATGGGCTGGGGCCGATTGTCCTCGCGACCCGCATTCGAAAATCCCTTCTGTGCCATATCTGCAACGTTCTGCACGCGGCCAGCGGAGAGCGGGACAGGCGGTTCATTTCTCGCCACGGATTGGTTCCGGGGAGAAAACGTCGGGCTTTTCGGCGGCATCGAATACAACACACCAATTCCCGATCTGACGTTGAAGGTGGAATATTCAAGCGACGATTACGCATTCGAATCCTCCTATCGACACAATCCGAGCGTCACGCCGAAGAACTACGCGCCAGTCCCGGTCAATGCGGGACTGGACTACAGGGTGTTTGGGAATGTCGACCTGGGCGTTGCGGTCATCGGAGGTCGCGAAATTTCGTTCGATGCCAGTATCGCCATCAATCCGGCCGAGCCCAACTGGCCCTACCGGCTGGATCCGCCTCCGCCGTTCGTTGCGCGGCCGCCGGCGTCTTCGGGCGCCGTCACGCCATTGAAACTGAATACAAACGTCGCAGCAGTGTCGCCTGCACAATTCATCAATCTCGACGCGCTCAATGTCCCGGAGGACCGGCCACCGGATCCATCGCTTCTTGCGGCGCCCGAATATCGAATCGCCGAGGCCTTCCGAAGAAGCGGGCTGCTTGTGACCGACGGTTGGATAACCGGGGACGCGCTCGTTGCACGCGTGAAACCGGCGGGCGCGCAGCTTCCGGCGTGTTCGACACTTCACGATGCCACAAACGTTGCGAATATCGTGTTGGTATCGGCGGACTGGAACCCGCTCGAAACGTGCTCCGCTGCGGTATCGGCGAAAACGGTCGCGGCGGTCACCCAATCACCTACGACCGTAATCCCGGGCTGGCAGCCCGATACTCTTGCAAAAATGCGCCGCTCGATCGAAGAGCAAAAGCTTGTTGTCCAGGGAATTTCCATTGCGGATGGCGTCGTCAAGGTAGAAATCGAGAACGACAGATACTTCCGTGACACCGAAGCCATCAGCCGCGTGGTGCGGGCCCTTTCTGCATCGGCACCGCCGGAAATCGGGGCGTTTGAAATCACTACGACCATGGCGCATATGCCGCTAACCACGGTCACCGTCCCCCGGTCCCAGGTCGATGCGCTCGCGCACGGCGATGGCACCGCGGCGGAGCTGTGGTCATCGTCGGTTCTATCCGACGCCTCACCAGGCGCGGATTATGAGAACGGCGAGTCCGATCCGCAGTTCTCGTGGAGCATATTCCCGTCCTTCCAAACGCAATTGTTCGATCCCAACAATCCCGCCTACATCGGCTTCGGGATTTCCGGAGCCACGCGCACCGAACTGCTTCCCGGTCTCGTGCTTGACGACCAGGCGACGTACGAAGTTTGGGACAATTTCGGAAGCATTAACCGACCAAACAACAGCGTGCTTCCACATGTGCGCACCGACATCGTGTCCTACCTGCAGAAGGGTTCCACCGGTATCAACGATCTGACGCTCACGGACTACGTGAAGCCCGCAAGCGAAGTCTACGCCCGCGTGGCCGTAGGTTATATCGAACAGATGTTCGCCGGCGCCGGAGGTGAAATCCTGTACCGGCCCTTCGGGCAGCGCTGGGCGATCGGAGCCGATATTTTCGATGTGTATCAGCGAAACTTCGACGATCTTTTCGGCTTGCAAAGCTATCATGCGTGGACCGGTCATGCGTCGGTCTATGTCCAAACGCCTTGGCACGATGTAACCGCTGTCGTGCGCGCCGGGCGCTATCTGGCCGGCGATTACGGCGGTACGCTCGAACTCTACCGCCGCTTCGATACCGGCATAATCATCGGCGCCTGGGCGACGTTCACCAACGTGCCGTTCAGCACATTCGGCGAGGGCAGCTTCGACAAGGGGATTCGCATCGTCATCCCCACGGAATTTGTGCTGCCATTCGGCACGAGCACACGTTTTGAGGAAGATCTGCGGCCCATTCAGCGCGACGGCGGACAGATTCTGGACAACGACGCGATCCTTTACGATATGACCCAGTCATCGAGCTACGGAGATCTTGAGCGCCAATGGCCGCATCTCTTCCCCTGACGGCGAAACCGCGATCCGTGCTTTTGGCCGCGGTGTTCGCTTCCGGCGTTTCTGCATGCGGGAGCATGGGCAACACCGACAGCGACATCACCAATGTGGGCGCGTTATTTCTTCGTGCGATTGGCGGAATAGGATCGTCGTCGAGCGTTCCGCGCGAACGCGCCGCCTCTATTCCCTATGCCAGCCTCGGCGTTCGCCTTGGCGGAAGCGACCAGGCGATGTTCGTGCTCGCCAGCAAGAGCGGCGATGATCTGTTGTGGTTGGGCGGAACGAGCCTTGGGGTGGTGACGCGTCACGGGCGCGTGGTTCGTACTGTCGGTTTTGTCCACAACGTTTCCGGCGTGCACGCCGCCGAAGGCGTGAAACAGGACCTGACGCAACCTTCTGTCGACTATCTGTACGATTTCGGCGACGAGTCCCGTTACGGCATTCCGGTCAAATGCACGCGCCAGAATCTTGGGCCGGAAAAGGTCACGATCATTGGGGTTCCGCGCGATACCACCCATGTGGCCGAAAATTGTAACGCGCCCGGGCTCGATTGGAGTTTCCGAAACGAATTTTGGGTCGACTCAGCCGGCTTTGTCTGGAGAAGCCGCCAGTTCGTAGTCCCGCAACTCGATTCCTTAACATTCGAAATTTTGCGCCCGGCTGCCTAATAGGGTTGAGCGGCGCCGGCGGTTGAACGATTTGCAAGACGCGTGATAAGGTGGTGCTTCGGCGGTGCAGTGGCAATAACGAGCGTGGGGTTCATGAAACGGGGCCATTACCTAAACGGGAACACGCCTCGAGTTGCAGCTATAGGTTGTGGGCATTGGGGCAAGAATATTGCTCGAAACTTGGCCCGGCTGGGAGCTTTGCATGCGGTCTGTGATTCCAATCCCGCTGCGGCCCAGCGTGTATCGACGGATTTTGGCGTTCCGGCCCTTCGTTTCGACGAAATTCTGAACGATCCCCATTGCGACGCGATTGCACTTGCGTCGCCCGCAGCCCTGCACGGCGAGCACGTCCGTCACTCGCTGAAGGCCGGCAAACATGTTTTTGTCGAGAAGCCCCTGAGTCTGAATGTCAATGACGGGCGCGACCTCGCCGGCCTCGCCCGCAAGAAATCCCGCATTTTGATGGTGGGACACCTTCTGAGATATCACCCTCACGTCCTGAAACTTATCGAACTTGTAAAGGAAGGACGTCTTGGTCAGGTGCGGCGCATTTTTGCGCGCCGGCAGGGGCCCGGACGCCTCCGGAGCGAAGAAGATGTGCTGTGGTCGTTCGCGCCGCACGACATCTCGCTTATAGTCGCGCTGCTTGGCGAAATGCCGAAAAAGGTTTGGGCAGAGGGAACCGCGATACTCGCTCCTTCCGTGCTCGACATGGCGACCATCCATATGAAGTTTGCGTCTGGTGTCGCCGCGCGAATCCATGTGTCGTGGCTCAACCCATACAAGGAGCAGAAGCTGACGGTTGTCGGATCGAAAGCCACCGCAATATTCGATGATCGCGCGGATTGGCCCGACAAACTGCTCGTGTATCAGCACGACATCGTGTTTCGCGATGGCAGGCCCTGGAAAGTCAGTACCGATCCGGTGCGATACCGGCTGGAGCAATGCGAGCCGCTTCACGAAGAATGTGCGCATTTCCTGCACGCAATTTACACGGGGGCACCGCCAAGAACGGATTCGGTCGAGGCTCTGGCTGTTCTTTCCATTCTGGACGCGGCGACGCGATCGCTGGAAACGGGAAGGCACACCGCACCGCGCCAGGGACGAAACAGGCGCGCGGGCAAACGGTTCAACGGGCAGCGGCCGCACAAGCTCGAGCCAGCCCTGATTGCGCTCGATTGAGGCGCGGCGGAATCACTGGACCCAACGAATCTGACGGACGGCGACACTCGGTGTTAGGGGAAGCCATGTCCGGAGAGTATTTCGTGCATTCGAGTGCCGTCATCGACGGCGACGTCACGATCGGTTCCGGGACGCGGATTTGGCATTTCTCGCATGTGCTGAGTGGCAGCGACATCGGCGCGAACTGCGTGATAGGCCAAAACGTCATGATCGGCCCCCGGGTACGCATCGGCAAGGGCTGCAAGATCCAGAACAATGTCTCGGTTTACGAAGGCGTGACGCTTGAAGACGATGTGTTCTGCGGGCCGAGCGCCGTCTTTACCAATGTCGTCGCACCGCGCGCCTTTATCGACCGTAAAGGAGAATTCCGGCCAACGCTTGTGAAACGAGGCGCCACCATTGGCGCCAATTCGACCATCATTTGTGGTACAACGATCGGCCTCTATGCGATGGTTGCCGCGGGGGCTGTCGTCACCAGAGACGTTCCCCCCTTTTCGTTGGTGGTGGGCGCACCCGCGCGATTCAGGGCCTGGGTAGGCCGAAGCGGCGAGCGATTGAGCGATGACCTGATCTGCCCCCGCACAGGCGAGCGCTATGCCCTTGTCGGCGGTCAGCTCATGACGGATCATGAAAATTCTTAACCGATTGATATCCGCTTTGCCGAGACAATACGCTGGGCGCGAACCAATCAGGCGAGGCACAAGGATGAGTTTGACCGCGGTCGCGCAGAGTCTGCCCTGCGATGCCGCGCTGCTCAAACAGCGTATCGAGCGCCGCGAATCGCTCATCGGCATTATCGGCATGGGCTACGTTGGCCAGCCGCTCGCAATTGCCGCTCACCAGAAAGGTTTCCGCGTCCTCGGCTTCGATACCGATGCCGCCAAGGTGTCAGCATTGAACGGTGGGACATCGGGCATTCTGACAATTCCCGACGAGAAAATTCTGGTGATGCGAGGCAGCAATCGATTCCAGGCCACTTCTAACGTTGGAGACCTGCGCAAGCCGGACATCCTTCTCATTTGCGTTCCGACGCCGCTGACGCGGTATCGCGAGCCGGACCTGTCGTTCGTCGAGGCGACCTCGCGCGCGATTGCGTCGGTGTTGCGTCCTGGACAGCTGGTTTGCTTGGAATCGACTACCTATCCCGGCACGACCTCGGAAATCGTCAAGCCAATCCTCGAGGAGAGCGGTCTCCTGGTCGGCCGCGACGTTTTCTTGGCTTTCTCGCCCGAGCGTGAGGACCCGGGCAACCCGAACTACCGCACGGCCAATATCCCGAAAGTGGTCGGTGCCGATGACGAAACCAGTCTGGAACTCGCCACAGCTTATTACGGTGCAATCGTGGAGCGGATCATTCCGCTGAGTACCGCCGCCACTGCCGAGGCGGTGAAACTTACCGAGAACATATTCCGTTGCGTAAATATCGCGCTCGTCAATGAACTGAAGCACATCTATGGGCGGATGGGAATCAACATCTGGGACGTCATCGATGCAGCCTCGACCAAACCGTTTGGCTTCATGCCGTTCTATCCGGGCCCTGGCCTTGGCGGTCACTGCATCCCTATCGATCCCTTCTATCTGACGTGGAAAGCACGCGAGTTCGATGTCCCCACGCGTTTCATCGAACTTGCCGGCGAAATCAATGCCGCCGAGCCGCGTGCCGTTGTTGATGCACTCGCGGGGGCGCTGTCGGCGCGAAAGAAATTGAGTCTCCACGGCGCACGGACTCTATTGATTGGGCTCGCTTACAAAAAAAATGTTGACGATCTGCGCGAGAGTCCCGCGCTTGTGATTATGCAGGATCTGCTCGACCGCGGCTCGATCGTATCGTACTTCGATCCGTGGATCCCGACGATCCCTGCCACCCGCGCGCACCCTTCATTGGCGGGACGCCGGAGCATTGCCTGGAAGCCATCAGAATTTGCGTCCTGCTTCGACGCGGCTCTGATCGTGACCGATCACGATGCGGTGGACTATCGCGAACTCGTCGACTCAATCGACCTGGTGGTCGACACGCGGAATGCAACCCGAAACCTCGATCGCGAGCGCTCCCGTGTCGTGTTGGCGTGACGTGGCGCGCTGAGGAGCACACGCACCAGCCCCCGCTTCACTCCGATTTCCGGTTGGCGAACCGCCTCGCAGGCTGTAATTTGCGGGCCGCGTCGAACGGGACTGGGCTTTGCTCAAGCTTATCAATACGCAAATTCGGGTGATTCATGCACTCGCCCTCCGCGAGATCCAGTCGCAGCAGGCAAAACTTGCCTACGGGTTTGGCTGGGTCTTCTTCGATGCTTTTCTCGCCTTCGCCGCGATGATGATCATAAAATTCGCGATTCGGGGTTTCAATCGACCCGGAGTACCGCCGGTGACGTTCCTCGTCTCCGGGTTGATTCCGTGGATGATGTTTCAGACCACCTATCATGCGCCGGGCGGCGCGATCCAAAAGGGAAAGCGCCTGCTCGAGCTCCCCATGGTCACGGAACTGGATCTGGTCCTCGCTTCGGCTTTGCGTATTTTCCTGGTTTACACGATTCTTTTCATCCTACTGGGCGTGATCGCGGCAATTGTCGACGGTATAGCCCCGCCGCGCTTTCCCCTGGGAATTGCGCTTCTCTTCTTCTTCATGTCGCTGATGGGGATTGCCTTCGGCTTTGTTCTGATGGCGTTGTCCAGGCTTTATTCGCCGGCGGGGAAGTTCGTCGGATTTTTCCTGCGCTTTGCGATGATCATTTCTGGCGTGGTTTTTCAGCTCACGATGTTTCCGCCGACCATCTGGCCGTACCTTCTCTGGAATCCGCTTCTGCATGTTGAGGAGCTTTTGCGCATCTATTGGTTCAGCAATTATCAGACCCCGGGTATTTCTCCGCTGTACGTGGCGGAATCCCTTCTTGGCATGGCGTTTTTGGGCTTGCTGCTTGAACGATACATGCGCCGAAGGCTGCCGTCGTGAGCGTTACGCTCGAAAACATCCGCTTGGCGGCGCCGGGACCTGACGCCAAACGGCTACTCTTTGACGGGCTGTCGCTTCATATCGGGGCTGACAGCCGCGTCGGGATTCTGGGGACGAGCAGGCCTGGAAACGGCGCGCTGCTGCGGCTGCTTTGCGGCACGAGAGTTCCCGAGGACGGGATCGCCAGGCGGGACGGGCGCGTCTCCTGGCCGATTCCGCTGTCTTCATTCATGGTCGTTGGCCACACGCTCGCCCGTAATGTACGCTTTATTATGCGGCTGTACGGCATCGATGACGAAGAATTTCCCCGCCGAATTGCGGAAACAGTGGAACTGACCGAGTTTGTCAATACGCCGCTCGGCAAATGCCCGAAGTTCGTGAAGTCGCGACTGGCATTTGCACTGGGTATCGGACTCGATTTCGACATGTATCTGTTTGACGGATCATTTGCGCCCGTCGACAAGCCGTTCAAGCAAAAGGCCGCCGAGATTTCTTCTGCAAGAACGGCGGGGCGGGGCGTCGTTGTGGCCACCAGCGTACCGGCCGAGGTTGAGCAGAATTGCGAGTCGGTCTATGTGTTGGAAGGAGGCCGAGCCACATACTTCGAAGAGGCGAGCCGGGGGGTCGAGCATTTCAAGCAATTGCTTGCGATGGAGAAAGCGAAAGACAAGGACGTTGGTGCCGGGATGCGGGAAGGGAGCGACGATGAAGACGAAGGTTTGGGTGATGTGGATTTAGTCGGCGCCGCAGTTGCGGATGCGCTAGACTAAGAATTCCAGTTTCGGGAGAACTCAGGGTTTGGCCAGCACAGCGAATTCCGAAAAAGCGATTTTTCGTTCGGACGCGGCCGTCGCCGGAACCGCGGCTCCCGGGGCCAGAACCGTCGGGCAACTCTCCGCCGGTGTCCGACAGCTCTTCGGCTGGCTTGCCAGGAAGCTCACATTCTGGACCGTGGTTCCGATCGTCGGCATCGTCGGCTTCATCTATCTCTATGCGTACAGCGATTCCCTGTATCAATCGACGGCTGTTGTCGCCTTGCAGAATTCGAGCACGACTTCCTCAAGCCTCAGCACTCTGATGTCGGGGAGCAGCTTGTTTGGCAGCACGGGCAGCACGACGCAAAGCGGCGCTGTCGTGGCCTATATTCAGTCCCTCGACCTCCTCAAGATTCTCGATAAGAAATTTCACCTTCGTCAGCTGTACTCCTCATCGAAGCACAGCCCCTTCTGGCGTCTTGATGCCGATGCTTCGAACGAGGACTTTCTCACCTTTTACCAGCAGATGGTGACGGTGAGCCAGGACTCCACGACGCTACTGATAACGGTCAATGTTATGGATTACGACGCCAACCGGGGGCAACAGATTTGCAATGCAATCATCACCGCTTCGCAACAGTTTGTGAACAGCATGTCAGCGGTAATGAGCAATGCGACGCTGAAATATGCAAAGACTCAATTGCAGCTTGCCACGAAGGCGGTCGAAACCGCGCAACCTTTCGAGCGCTCGGTGGCGGAAATGGAGCTCACGGCCGCGCAGCAAGGGCTGGTTTCGGCCCAGAGCCTTGCCAACCAGCAGCAGTCCTTCCTGATAACTGTTGACGCAGCCAACCTGCCCACGGACGAAACCGTCCCTGACCGCCTGGTGGACGAAGCCCTCATTCTGCTCGCCGCGTCGGCGCTCTACATGATCGCGCATTTGCTGCTCGCAAATGTTCGCGACCATCAGGATGTGTAGGAAGCGTGACTGCGAACCACAATTCATCAAGCTTTGCCGCTGCGAAATTCATCCACCAGCAGTCGCGCGATCCGGTCGCCGACATCTTCCGTTTCATATTCGGGAATCGGACGGCGCGGCGCGTAGCCTGAAACCGTCCACAGACGGTTCCAGCCGCTCTCCACCGTCTCCATCCATTCCGTCTCGTCGCGCAGCGTGACGCAGGGCACGCGATGAAAATAGGCCTCGCGCTGCAGCCCGCCTGAATCGGTAAAGACCACCGCCGCCGCGTCGATCAGTTGGCTCATGTCCAGATATCCAAGCGGTTCGATGGCCAGAATGCGCTCCGATTGGATGGTGATTCCGGCGTCGTGCAATGCGTTGCGCGTCCGCGGGTGCAGCGGTATTACAAGCGGTATGGGTCGCGATTGTTCGTGCAGATAGGAGACGATTGCACCGAGCCTGTCGACATGCTCCAAATTCTCCTGTCTGTGGAAGGTCGCCACACCATAGGCGTGTTTTTCGAGACCCAGCCGGTCGAGAATCCGCGAGTGCGCAGTTGCAAGCGACATGGCGCGGCGAACGGCGTCGAACATCAGATCTCCAACAATGTGCACGCCGGACACAATCCC
>Ga0210402_10006888_pt1 | contig 10011 bp, 9 predicted proteins | sample IncBWC7MmetaG_FD_161055 | JGI IMG/M metagenome (GOLD analysis project Ga0210402, IMG submission 161055) | Forest soil microbial communities from Barre Woods Harvard Forest LTER site, Petersham, Massachusetts, United States - Inc-BW-C-7-M | ecosystem: Environmental > Terrestrial > Soil >...
CAGTTATCGCTTTAATTGTTGTCGGTTTGGTTACCTATGAGCGTACCAAGTATCGCAAGGTAGGATAATACTCTTTCTTTCTTTTATTGCGTCTGACTGCCTTTCTTTGTCCTCTAGGCGTTCAGGCAACGGAAACTTGCGGAATCAGGCGCTGGCATGGCCTATGGAGGCATGGTGTAAGTGTGGCCTTTCTGCTTCAGATCCATTCGATGTTCACATTCTCTTCGGTATGCAGCCAACGTTCTTAGATTAAGCCATATCTTATTGTATTGGCACTTTCACCGGTACATTAATGACATTTGTCAATCGCCCATTCATACACGGCGTATGCTTGTACCGCTACCCTGAGGAATTCTCCTCCTTATTCTGGTCTTATTTTTCGACGTGCGTATTTTCTCTATCTGTTCCCGTCTCATTTTCGGCCATGGATAACCTCCGTTCCGGGTTTTCACCCCACCTACTGCGTTGTCGAGAACAATATATTTCGCCTGTCTACTTGGGGTAAATCGGGCAGTCGTTATGACAAACACTCATGCCGTGTAAAATATCCGAACCACAGCCATAAAGTATTACATGAAGTAGGGCTACTCAATAACTCAGGTCGTCAGTTCATCCAGAATTTCGGTAGGTCGTCGATTTCAGGATCATAAGATGGAAAGAATCGGACTTCGAACTAAATGATATGCTCCTTATGAAAATGTCGGAACTGTCAGAACAATGTTGGAGACAATTGCAAGTTGTCATGAAGTAGATGTTATTGAGATGTATCAAATGTTGAGTTTCTGAGTCCAGAGTGATGAGGTGTGTATCAGTGGCTCACAAGGTTTATTGCTTAAAACTATTCTGCCATAAACACCTTATGGAAAGTCACCCAGTGAATGGAATCTTGAAGACAAGGGGGTCTCGGGATAATGATCCAACACCCTGGGGTCTGCTAGAAAAAAAAAAAGAAACCTCCCAAAAAGGACCTCCAGAGAGCTCCCAGAGAGGCAGTAAAGTGCTGGGGGTGCACTTGTAGAAGAGCAGGAGAATCAGTGAAGGATATTTCAGCCAATATATTTGTTGTGAACTGTTTGGCAGTGGCCTTGACGACTGGGTAGTTTCATTATTATATTGATTATCACTGGTGAAATATGGAATTACTGTGTTGCTGAAAGCCCGGCTAAAGCCGGACGGGCCGGTGAGCCAAGAAACCGGATAGTGGCGGCCCAAGCCGATTTTGGACACCCAAATCGGGTGGAACACTGATGTGCCGGAGGGAAGCAGAAGGCTATGAGTCAAGCGGCATAATTATAGCGGGATAGTAAGCCAACTTAGGACTTATCCTCTCCAATCCATTCCGGGCGCAGGTTGCGGGTTCGAATTCCCAATCTCTCGTTCCTTCCCCTTCACCGACTCAATTGTTCCGCCGGAGCTAGACTCCGGTGACGGCGCAACTTCTGGATGGTCCTTCACCCAATTCTCATCAATATCCCGCAACAACCTCAATAATCGCTTGATCGGCTTCGCATTATATCCGGGAAGTCTCTGGTCATTGATCATGGCAACGACCCGAGTGTCCTCAGTACGTTGACCATTGGGCCCGTAGAGCTCCAGGAGGCCAAGAGTCTCTGTACAATCTGAACCATACTTTTCATCAGTTATTCCCAGCGCACTGAGAATATGAGACTATGGTCCACGAGACATGGTATGGTCAATACAGAGACAGGGAGGGAAGAAAATATGCCTACCTTTTCAATTGCATTATGACATGACCCAAAAGGCGCTCTTTGACCGACCCAGCTGTTCATCATGCGTTGCACAAATTGAAACTGCTTCAACATCTCCTTGACCAGGGGTGGCTTCGCCTTAGATTTGTAAAATTCTTTCCACCACGAATCCTTTTGCAGGGAAAAACTGACAACCTTTGAAATTAGGTCATGCAAGTTCTCAGGACCTTCATCAGATGCAGGTGATTCATAACCATGGGTGGGGCCTTGGGGAACATGTTGAGTGACCGCCATCTCACGGAGTTCCTTGGACATGTGGTCCTGTGAGCCTTTCGCATAACTCCTCTTTTTCTTGGGAGGAACGTTCGTGAGCGTAGACTGATAAGAGGACGAGACATTTCGTGATGGAGAACCGTATAGTGATATGTTGTGCGAGGATATTGGGGTCGAAGGGGACGATTGGAGTTGCATACTGGGATGGTCATACTCGTCGGATGACGACGAATGTCGTCGTTTACGATGGTCCATAGGCTCGTTGGTGGTATATCTTTGAATGGAGTCTGGGTGTGTCGCCATAGTTTGAGAAGGTGATGGTGGGTTATCTGAATCTGGTGTTGGCGTTCTCAATAGTTCCCGCGGGATTCTCGGCGGTAGTGGCATAGCGCCTGGGGGAGGATTCTATTGGGGATTGTTCTGGGTGAACAATGTTAGATACAAAAGAAAAGGCGGACGAACGGTTTCTACAACGACATCCAACGTCCTTTCTGGGCTTACAATGATGTTCGCGGGGATACAATCATCGACATTTTCCGACGACACACGCAAGAAGAATTGGCGGTATTTCCCCCGCAGAGTGTAAACTTTGGCAGGTCCTGACAGCAATTCCTCATCAATGCACGTTACCGATATCGAATGTAGATAGTATGCACCATCAATCCTTGAAGGACTGGATTGAAGCTTCTCACAAATCTCCTTAAGAAGGAAGCAAATAATTATTGAGTTGGAAATTAAAAGTAAAATGATTAAAAAACCTTGGCGTCTGCCCAGTAGCCATCTTGAGGGTCATCTGCGACTCGGAGTGGAACTTTCACCTCAGCCAGTTGGTGGTCCGTCGTTCCGCTGCGGATGTCCTGAATGAGGATTGTGAGCATACGGAGCTGTCGCACCACACGCTTGAGCCCTGGATCCATGTTTTCTGGTAGAAAGGATCAATAACAGGGACAATGGGATGGAACGTAAACGTACCAGAAGCCGACATCCGCGCAAGATTCTCGATAGAGGTTGAAGGGTTAGCTGGTTGTGGAAGCGCTACGATATTGGATATAGGCGACTCTCGGAAAGATAAATCAGGTAGGGGGGAATAGTGACGAGTGGCAGACATAGTTTGCGTGAGGCTGAAGTCCTTGTCCCTCTCATAATCACGGCGGTAATACGCAGCTCCGCTGGCAGAAGCGCGATTTGGTATAGAGGCGTCGGGGTTCGCGGTTGGGTGATAATCAGAATGAGTTGTGTGAAATGAGCGCTGTCCGGGTGAAGCTTGACCGGATGCCCTGGCGTTGGAAGCGGAAGAGGAGGATTTGGCATTAGAGGTAGATTTTCTGGCCTTTGAGCGGGATTCCTTGACTTTGGAAACAGACGCTTTAGTCTTTGAACCCGATACTTTAGCCTTGGAGGCGGATGCACCAAACTTCCCATTTGACGATGGCGTGGAGTAATGGCCACGCTGGCCTGCAGATATTTCTGGAACCGGAGATGCTGATGTCACTGATCCACCACGGCCAGTATACCCACCGTAAGATGATGATATAGTCAATGCAGGAGATGCGCTCCCGTGCGTCTGGCTCGCATCGGAAGTCGAAGCTCTATACAGGGATGAATATGGGCCCGTGCCAAAAGTCGTCGGGGGTACAGTCGAAGCTGTGGGATCATACTCCTTCAAACGAAAGCTTCCCGTCTGAGACGAGAACTCGTCATCAAAATGCCTTACTTTCTTTGTCGAACCCCCAACCTTCTTCGATTTAGAAGCCCCGCTCCCATTTTTGCTCTTGGGCAAAGGTGGTGGTTGGGATGTGACGGGAACTTCTTGCCCGGGGAGGAAGTACGCGCCGTATGGAGTGGGTTTCGGAGGAAGGGAGGCCTGGTAGGTGTTTATGTTTCCGGGGGCAGATGTTATTGAGGAGGATGTGTCCCATGAGAATGCTACGGCTTGGCGGATCATGGGACGCTCAGGAGGCGGAGGTGTATCATCGTCTGCAATCGGTGGGACGACAAGGTCTCCATCGTCGGAGGTGGGCGTGAATGAACGCTTCTGGGTCTAGGACAACAGGAAGAATGATTTCATATCAGCTATACACCAAGAGTGAGAAAAGTTGACTTCGTTTGAATGATTAAGCTCTGGCATTGAACAACGGATCCTCCACTTACTCGTTGCGGAGACGACTCCCTGCTGCTCCTACACTCGAGAATGTGAAATTGGCGTTTAATTTAAGAGGTAAGGACTCACGATGAATCATTCTGCCTCCCGCGACCAATCCCCTCATCATCCACATCGTGAATTATCGGCATCTCCCTACACCAGACGCAGGCGAAGTATGTAGCCACTTGGCTATACGCTACAAAAGCTCGGTGAATCCGTAAAACCAGAGCTCAGGAAGAAGGGAAAGCATTACGAGAAACGAGAGTTGTTTCAAGTTTTGTCACGCGCCGTGATGTGACGTGACACGTTTCCGCGGCGTCACAGGCTAAGGCTTGTTCAACCCCAATTTGAATGTGAATTACTACTTGTAGTGGGCCATCGCAAGCATGGCATATCTTCTTTTAAACAAATTAACTAACATATAACTGAACAGAATTGGGTTTTGTATATTTCATATTAACATTGGAATAGAAGTTGAATAAATAATCATCAAGGGGTATGCAGGAAAAATTTCTTGTACACAAGGTCAAAGTGAAATAAGGTCTGGGGAGTCCCCCCCCTCTGTGCCTGCAAAATATGCTAGCAGTGTGACAGACCGTGGCTGAGGGAGGAAGTATAAAGCTTAATATCTATGTGTGGTGATACACTGGATAAGTATTAGGTGTGTGCAAAGTGAACTATGCAAGTGTCCTTCTGTTGTCAGGACACCTTTTGGACTGGAAATCCAGCAAGTTCCTTTGTCAAAATTGGAAGACTCCACACAATCTATCTTCTGGATGGTCGAGTTCAGTACTGGACCATTGCTGTGCTTTCGGGATTCAAGTTCACAAATGCTTGGAATGTTGAGGTGCAGGCTGCAGCAGGAACATCCCCAGCTACTATTACTAATGGTTATGCTTGGAAATATGGCCTTGCAAGCATGCTTCATCATCAGGTAAAGATGCAGCCGTTTTCAGTGGTGATATTCTATGAGCTCCAGAGCCTTGACAAGATTTTGAGTGCTCCGTTGGTATGTGCTCCAATGTTGTGTGTCCCATTTTCAGTCACAATGACATTTGAGTGCCACTGCCCACAGTGATAACCATACTGTGAGTCTGTGACATTCACCTTTATTGACAAGGTCAAGTTGTGGCACGATGAAGACAGCAAAATCCTGAAGCCACTGTGCAATTACTTATTGTCATTTGCAGTCAACTTGGCACCAGTGACAAACACATCAAAATTTACACAAAAACATGATTCAGCTCACGCAGGCCATAACTCCTCAACGGGGCCATATTTTTCTTTGATTTAATATTAAAAGTAGCTCAGTTTTTTCATCGCTAGATGCCCCCGCAATCCATTTCTCAATCCGATGACTTTGAGTGAAGTTGGACCCAGGTAGCCCCATATGCCATTGGCGGCATCTAGCACGAGAACTGACCACTATATAAACAAAATGAGTATCAGGAATAGTTCATATATACCCTATGAAGGTGCCCCCACAAGAGATTTCGCAAGGAGTTGCCATGAAAACAACCCTAGGTCTTATCTATCTATCTTTGATCTTGATTCTTATCCTCCACCATGCAAGGGAAAACATTATCCAACGATCTTCAATGGACACTTCTGCATATGGTGAGGACACTTGACACAAGCTTGATTTCACGAATTACAGGTGTTGGTTACAGGACTATTCAACGGCTCCTAATGGATTACCGCAAGAAGGGAACAGTAGATTGTGAACGGCAATTGCGTCGTGGAAGAAGATCCCTCTCTGGTGCACATGTTCAGGTTTGTTTTAGATGTTATCTTGCTGTGTTGGGGACTCAGAAACAGTGTAGTGTTTGCAAGGACTTCTTCAATTTCGTCCCGATTTCTTTCTCAATGAGTTGAAGATGCAGTTGGGTGAGTGGACTGGTACAAATGTTAGTGAGCCCACAATATGGAGGGCACTTCATCAATCAGGATTTACATTGAAGAAGGTGAGTGCTACATGCTTCTGGTGGTTGCTGATCACTCATATTCACCTTATAGCTTACTTGGGTAGCACTGGAGCAGAATGAGAATCATCGTGCTGAGTACCAGTATAAATACAGCCTTACTTGTGATCCCAATCATACAACTCGTGGCCTGTTGCTTTCTTCTTTGTGAGTGGTCTTGGTTTTGGCCATGTGCTGGGTGTGGTGGTGGGTGAAATGTTCTCTTTTTCATTTGTACTTTTTTGGGAGCCAGTTATGTTGGAATGTTTTGCTTGTGCTCTTTGCAGGTCTGCTGCTCATGTGTTACCCATTGAGAGATTATGAGGGAGTGGTAGAATATAAACGAGTGTGATAGAATGTAATGGAATGGAACTTGAATGTGAACCACAAATTCAAAAGAGTGAAATATTAGTAGTTGAACTCTGCTAGTTGTGCGGGTGTACCCTGTCACAGACATTCCGCTCAGTGTTGAACCTGTTTTTTTTCATGGGGGCACCTTCATATGATATATATGGATAATTCCGGACACTCATTTTGTTTTATAGTGGTCAGTTCTCATGCTAGATGCCACCAATGGGATATGGGGCTACCTGGTCCAACTTCACTCAAAGTCATCGGATTGAGAAATGGATTGCGGGGGCATCTAGCGATGAAAAAACTGAGCTACTTTTATTATTGAATCAAAGAAAAATATGGCCTCGTTGAGGAGTTATGGCCCGCGCGAGCTGAACCATGTTTTTGTGTAAATTTTGACATGTTTGTCACTGGCGCCAAGTTGACTTGCAAACGACAATAATCACCCTTCCTTCACTTCGGCAAGAATTTTCAGATATCACTTGTGAAATTTTCGACCTGGCTTTCGCTCTTTGCGACTTTCCCGGCTTGTACCAGCTGGTACAAGCTCCGAAAAGTTTTTTGCAGGTTTGCTGATGACTCAAGAAATCACGAAAAGTGAGATAGGATTTCTTCTTCATTCCAAGCATTACTAACCCCGAGGTTTACAATGCAAACAGATAGCCAATTTGAAGATGTTCAACGCCCACATGCATTGCCACACTCGAGTTGCTGCAAAGTTCAAACTTGGCAATAAATCGCAGATTCCATTTCGCCGGTTGGGTCGTACCTGCTTTACACCGTGACTCGATCAGGTCGAAATGTGCTCTTCATTGACATCACGTCCATGGATTAAAAAGTTGCCTAGACCTACTTTTAGTCCTAGGTCTCCTTTCACTTCTCTTCTGCACTCTTGACACGTAACGTATACCACAAGGCTTCAGTCCTATACTTCTCGAATTCTCTCCCGATGCTTCGTCTGTTCACAGCCTCGCTGCTCATAGCGAGCGCCTTGTCTCACTTGAACCCGGAAATCAAACCACGAAAGTCTCTTTCCTTTGCGCCGGTCCTCCCATGCGCCGTATTCGATACCAATCCTGCTCTTCAACAGTCATTTGTGTTTCCCCAAGACACATGCCTCAAAGTTGTCCGTTCATTTGTCATTGAGCTCATAGGACGACAGCAGAACGACTTCACCATCAGGAAGGACTCATACACGGACAGGAACACTGGAGTCACACATGTGTATGTCCGCCAACTCGTCCATGGACTCGAGGTTGCGGATGGAGATATTAATGTAAATGTGAAGGACGGTACGGTTTTATCCTACGGTAACTCTGTGAGTATCTGTCGTATACGCACGCGTTGTTCTGCTCATCCATTTCCCAGTTCTATACCGGCCCTGCTCCGCTCCCGTTCACATCTCCTGCTGATGACGTGACACACTCATACGGAGTACTGTTCCCAGCTCTGGGACGACCTCGATAACAGACGAAAGTTAGTTGACGAACAAGTCATCATGTCAGCCTACGTCATCCAACCTCTTGAACATCTCTACCAATCCCACTGCGAATACATCGACATCCCTTATGCCATGTACTCGTCCAGCATTGACCAAGGTGGCTCCAGCTCGCACAATGCCCTGTTACAGTTTATGATTGCTGCCACACCCAAGGCATCTGTCGCTCAAGATATTCTCGCCAACTATGATATGTACCTCTCCCAAATGAAGTCAGAGTTTACCAGGTATCTTGTGGGGACCCACATGATTCAGGCCGAGATCATCCATAACGTTCCGGACACAATCAACCCCGTCAAGGCGAAGCTCGCACATGTACAAGTTCAACATGGAAGTGAAACGGTTTTGAACCTCGTTTGGAAGGTATGTACTTATTCTTTTCCTGTGTTCTCATACGAATGTTAAGCAGTTTGAAGTCGAAATGGAGCACAACTGGTATGAAGCGGCTGTTAGTGCCACTGGTCCTCACCGCATCGTCTCTGTCATTGATTGGGCATCCGATTCCCCCATATCTATTGCTTCTATCCCTCCCTCCCCCCACAAAGTGGCGACCTACAGTGTCTTTAAGTTTGGCATCAACGATCCGTCGGAAGAGAAACGAAGCTTGGAGAAAGAGCATTATGAAGTCCTTGCGAGTCCAAGGGGGTGGCATTCATTACCGTATCCTAATGATCCCAGCACCCCGGGGATAAGGAAGGCTCCTGGAAGTGTGTGGACGAATACGACCACCACTTGGGGTAACAACGTAACTACATCTCCCACTTCACATTGTTTCGGCTCTTCACTACGATCGTCCTACCAGGTGTTTGCACAGGAGAACTGGGCTGGCCAAAATGATTACATCGACAATAAACGTCCTGACCCAGGGGAAAGCTTAGTCTTCGATTACCAGTACGACCCAAAGCTTACCAAGACAAAGCCTGATTCACTTGCGGAGGCCAAGAAGTACATCAACTTCACCGTGACGCAATTATTCTATACTAGTAACCTCATTCATGATTTGTATTACCCGGTCGGTCATTACTCCCTCAATGAACTACGTGAAATCTTATTTGTTACGAGTTCGACGAGGTTTCGGGTAACTTCCAGCAATACAACTTTGGTCGCGGAGGCCAGGAAGACGACGGTGTCATCGCATATGCTCAAGACGGTTCCGGATTTGACAGTGCGAATTTCATGACCCCGCCCGATGGCCAGAATGGCAAGTGCAGGATGTATCTTCAGGATACTGCGAATCCGTTCAGGTGAGCATTCTCACATCTGCCAGTGGACTGGTACATTGGTGTTCATGGTCGGTCGGCAGGGACGGCGATTTGGAGGCCGGGATTCTGATCCATGAACTCACTCATGGACTGAGTACGAGATTGACTGGGGGGCCATCGAATTCAGGCTGTTTGGGGCAGGGTGAGAGTGGCGGAATGGGTGAGGGATGGTCAGGTGAGTCCTCTCCTTTCGTTGATCTTGTACGATTGAAGGCGAATGCTACTTTGCGAAGACTTCTTCGCCACCACCATCCGCAGCAGCAAGGTCTACTCCGACTATCCCATGGGTGCGTGGGCAGCAAACAGCGCCTTGGGCATCCGCTTTTTCAATTACTCTCTCGATCACACCGTCAATCCATCGACCTATAAGATCCTCGACAAGCCAGAATATTATCAACGAGTTCACGCTATAGGGGAGGTGTGGGCCGAGATACTTCGGACTGTTAATCATAAGTTGATCGCGAAACACGGCTACGTGGACTCGCTGTTCCCTCCTGCGGCTCTGGAGAACGGAACGATTCCGACTGGCGATTTCTATCGGACACAGGAATTGGATCCAACGACTGGAAAATGGAAACCTCTAGTTCCGAATCATGGGAATTCTTTGATGGTGCAGTACGTTTTGCCTCCTATCTCTCCAGCTGGATAAAAATATCTAGAACGCCGATAGACTTGTTATCAACGGATTGAAGCTTCAAAAATGCACCCCATCGTTCATTGATGCGAGAAATGCAATCATTCAAGCTGACAATGTGCTCACTGGTGGCGAAAACTTATGTGACCTCTGGGAAGGCTTTGCAGAAAGGGGATT
>Ga0210402_10006890_pt1 | contig 10010 bp, 10 predicted proteins | sample IncBWC7MmetaG_FD_161055 | JGI IMG/M metagenome (GOLD analysis project Ga0210402, IMG submission 161055) | Forest soil microbial communities from Barre Woods Harvard Forest LTER site, Petersham, Massachusetts, United States - Inc-BW-C-7-M | ecosystem: Environmental > Terrestrial > Soil >...
TGGGAGTGATCGGGACAGGCTCTTCCGGCGTACAGTCGATCCCGATCATCGCCAGGCAGGCGAAGCATCTCCACGTGTTCCAGCGGACGGCCAATTTCAGTCTGCCCGCCCGCAACGTGCCGATGCCTCCCGACAAGGAGCGCGCGCACAAAGCCGAGTATCCGGCGCGCCGGCGCGCCGCTTACGACACGCCGTTCGGGATCGCGGGGTACCCGCCGCCGATGAAGTCAGCGCTCGAAACGACTGAAGAAGACAGGCAGCGCGCCTACGAGGCTAAATGGACCGAGGGCGGCAGTATCAGCTTTCTCTATTCGTACACGGATTTGCTGGTCAGCAAGGAGTCGAACGACACTGCAATGGAGTTTGTCCACCGGAAGATCCGCGCCACGGTCAACGACCCCAAGACGGCCGCATTGCTGTGCCCCATCGACCATCCGATCGGCACGAAGCGGCTCATCCTGGATACCGACTATTACGAGACCTACAATCGCGACAACGTCACCCTGGTTGATATCCGAAGCAAGCCAATCCAGGAAGTCACGCCGACCGGATTGCGTACCGCCGATGCCGAATACGCGCTCGATGCGATCGTCTTTGCGACCGGCTTCGATGCGATGACCGGTGCGATGAAGGAAATCGACATCCACACCGATGCAGGGCTGTCGATCCAGGCAAAGTGGGAGGACGGACCACGCACCTATCTCGGGATCATGATAGCCGGGTTCCCAAATTTGTTCATGATCACCGGTCCGCAGAGCCCTGGCGTCAAAAGTCAGATGATCCTGGCGTGCGAGCAGCACGTCGATTGGATTGCGAATTGCCTGCAGCACCTGCACGGCCGCGGCCTGACGCGCATCGAAGCGGAGCAGGATGCCGAGGATGCCTGGGTGCAGCACAACAACGAAGTGGCTGATCGTACCCTCTATCCATTGGCGAATTCGTGGTATGTCGGCGCCAATATTCCGGGCAAGCCCCGCGTCTTCATGCCCTATGTCGGCGGCGTCACCGCCTACAAGAAGAAATGTGACGAGGTCGCGGCCAAGGGCTACGAAGGTTTTCGATTGGGTGCGCACGCGGACGAACGGCGGTTTGCGGCAAACTGATCGGCTGATCGGGTGCCGGTTGCGACGACGCCGCATTGGGTTGCGAGACAGCGCAGGATCGCGCCATCAGAACACGGGAGAAAATCATGGCGTCAAAGCTTGCACTCGATCCGCGGATCGATCCCCGCATCAAGGCAGTGTTCGCCGCCTTCGAACTTCCGACGCCGACTAGCGTCGCGAGCCGCGCGGAACTTCTCGCGGAAGAGGCCACCGGGTCAGCGACCGCCAGGGCCGAAGCCATGAAGGCATTTCTGGACGCCATGGATACGGAAATGATCGCGCCGTCCATGGGGCTGAGTGTCCGGACCGAGCGTTTCACCTCCTCACCCGACGGCAATTCGGTCAACATCCAGTTCATCCGGCCGGCGAACGGCAAGATCCTGCCGTGCGTCTACTACATTCATGGCGGCGGGATGGCGTCGATGTCTTGCTACTACGGCAATTACCGTGCCTGGGGCCGGATGATCGCAGCCCAGGGCGTCGCGGTGGCCATGGTTGATTTCCGCAACGCGGTTCGCGCTTCGACGGCGCCGGAGGTCGCGCCCTATCCGGCGGGTCTCAACGATTGTGTCTCGGGCCTGAAATGGGTCCACGCCAATTCGGAGAAGCTGGGCATCGACAATCGCCGCGTCATCGTCGCCGGCGAGAGCGGCGGCGGCAACCTGACGCTGGCGACCGGGATGAAGTTGCTCAAGGGCGGCGACATTGGCCTTGTCCAAGGCCTCTACGCCCTTTGCCCCTACATCGCCGGTGAATGGCCGTCGCCGCAGAATCCCTCCTCGTCCGAAAATGAGGGCATCCTCATCAGCGTGCACCACAATCGCGGTGCCATGGGCTATGGCATCGAGGCCTTCCGCGCACGCGATCCGCTGGCCTGGCCGAGCTTCGCCAAGGGAGAAGACGTCAAGGGCCTGCCGCCGGTGGTGATCAGTGTGAACGAGTGCGATCCGCTGCGCGATGAGGGCATCAACTTTTACCGTTTCCTGATGCAGAACGGCGTACCCGCCCGCTGTCGCCAGGTCATGGGAACGGTCCACGCCACCGAGATTTTTGTCTCGTGCTGCCCGGATATCAGCCGCGACACCGCGCGCGATATTGCCAATCTGGCGATGGGCTGATGTGGGTATCCGGCGGCTGACCGATGTCGGGGGCGTGTCGGCCCGCCCGTGTGGCGGATCGCCCCAGCCGAATGTGCCAACCACGCCCGAAGCCGCCGGATAATTCCAGTCAGGGTGCAGACGCCACCATAGCCTTTACGGCCACATGGTGTCGGCCGGGCTCAACCGACCAAGCGTGATGCGGCCGAACGCGCGATGACACTGAAGCAAATCGACATCACTAGACATCGTCGTCGAGGGCCGCCCCACACGAGCGGCCCTCGTCAGCGTCAATGACCATTGCCAGCCCGAAGATGCGATGCCCTTGGTATCTAGATGTCCGGTCATCCCCGCGGCGTAGCACACCACCGGCAGCGTCCCGGTGACCACCAGCCGGTCATAGCATGAAAGTATCCCGGCGATCCGCTCGCCGCAGCGTTCCGTTCGCGACTTGCTCATGCCGCCCCCCGGCGACAATGCGGCGGCGGAGGCTACACCAGAACCTATTGGTTCCGGCTCCGCCGGCTTAGGCCGTATGAAAGTAGTTCGATACCATCTGGTCTGGAGATATCGAGGTGCGGCCGCAGAATAACACGCGGGAAGGGTGGTTATCACGTGGAGTGGAGTTTTCCCGCGGTGCGTGGCCGGCGACAGCGCGGGATGCGCCATCTCCGTCCGTGCTGTTACATGATCCTCCTCCAGGCAGATTCGCACGGTCCTGAAGGCAGATTCGCATCATTCAGGGGACAGTCTCATGAACCTGGGACACGCCAACTGACTGATTATGCGAACATCCCAGTCGCATCATCCAAGGAACGCGACAAATCCGGCGGACAACCTCGCACGGCCACAAAGCCGCGCGTCCGCATCTCCCTTTCTCGCTTTCTTCCTTGCGCGAAGGATCGTTCCTTAACAGCGGATCGATCGGTCAGTGGACGGGATCGGGTGCGCCGGACAGGGCCGCTGTTACCCCATGTCACCGGCAGGCCAAGACCCGGCTTCGGGGCTTGGGGAGCGGAGCGAGTAGAGCCTGACCCGCCCCTTGCCTTGACGGGACGCGCCGACGATCGGCAAGAACGGGACGAACGATCAGGCTTGCTATTGCAACAGCGGCCGGTAGCTTGGAGTCTGGTTTTTGCACAGCGAATCGGAGGACCATGCCGGGTGGGCGCAAGAGCGTGCGTGAACGGATCGCCGCGCAAATCGCGCGCAGCCGCGGCGACATTTTCCTGACACGGGAATTCCGCCGTCTCGGGTGCGAGCGTCATGTCCATCGGGCACTGCATCAGCTTGTGGAAGAGGGGCGGCTGATCCGGTTGGGCTACGGCGTCTATGGCCGTGCGGAAATCTCACACCTCACCGGCCAGCCGATGCTGGCGGCACCGGGCGGGTTCATCGATGCCGCACGCCAGGCGCTCGACAAGCTCGGCGTCGCCTGGGAGCCGACCGAATTCCAGCGCGCCTACAACGAAGGCCGCTCGACGCAGGTGCCGGTCAATGCCGTCGTGCGCGTGGTGAAGAGCCGGATAACGCGGAAGATTCAGCATCAGGGCAACGAACTCGTCATGGAGCGCGGCTGAATGTTCAAAGCTCCGATCTGCAACCCTCGCAAAGGTGTCGTTACAATTGTGTTGACGGATGACCTTGCACCCCGGCACACTGTGCGGGTGCTGCGGCATTCAACAAAAATCACGGGGGAGGGCGCATGGCTCCGGAACTGGCGCTAGCGAACGGGGACATCGAGAGCCTTGCGATTTCGCCACTGCGCGAACTCGGCGCCTATGAAGCGCTGTGGGATAACCCCGGCGTCTCGTTCAAGACAATCTCGGAAAAATTCGCGGCGCGCCCCGGCGCTCTGCCGTCGGATTTTGTGCCGGCGAAGAAGGCGAGGGAGTATGCGGATTTCGTGCGCGAGCGCTTCCGCGCGGCGCATATCGACCGCTTCGGCGTTCGCGTGCATGGTGCTGGCGAATATCCGGAGAAGCTGCGCGACGCGGCGCATCCGGTCGAGCTGATTTATTATCAAGGCTGGTGGGATCTCGCTGAGTCGCGCTGCGTGGCGATCGTCGGCGCGCGCAAACCGAGCGAAGAAGGTGTGGCGCGCACGCGCCGGCTGGTGAGCGAACTCGTCAAGGACAATTTCACGATCGTCTCCGGTCTTGCGGCCGGCGTGGACACGGCCGCGCATGAGACCGCGATCGAGGCCGGCGGGCGAACCATCGGCGTGATCGGCACGCCGCTCTCGCACATCTATCCGCGCGGCAATGCCGAATTGCAGCGCCGGATCGCGCGCGACTTTCTTCTGATCAGCCAGGTGCCGGTGAAGCGCTACGAGACGCAGGACTACCGGCAGAACCGTCTCTTTTTCCCCGAGCGCAACGTCACCATGTCGGCGCTGACGGAAGCGACCGTGATCGTCGAGGCCGGCGAGACCTCCGGCACGCTGATCCAGGCGCGCGCGGCGCTTCAGCAAGGCCGCAAGCTGTTCATTCTCGACAGTTGCTTTCGCAACAGGCGGCTCACCTGGCCGCACCGGTTTGCAGAGCGAGGCGCCATCCGGGTGGTGTACTATGATGACATCCGGCAGCACCTTTCCCCGACGACTCACTAAGATCGACGATCTGACGCGGCCGGATCACTCGTATCTGACGGCCGCGGATGAGTGCTATTTTCTTGGCGAGTACACGGCGCGCAAGGGATACCGCTTCAGCACCACCAACAATCTGATCATCAATCTGAAGAAGCCGATGGATCGCCAAGGGCGGCCCGAGTGGCCATATAAAGCACGCGCGATTCAGACAGTGGCGGAAGCGCTGCACGCCGCGCTCAACGACAAGGCGCGGCAGACACTGATCTTAGTGCCGGTCCCGCCATCAAAGGCAAAGACCGATCCTCTCTATGACGATCGGCTCATGCAAGTGCTGCACGGCATATGGCCGGGTCAGACGATCGATGTTCGCGAGCTGATCGTGCAACCGCAAAGCTCGGATGCGGCGCACGATCGCGCCGACCGTCCGAAGCCGGCGGCGCTTGAAGCACGCTACGTCATCGATCGGGGACTCCTCCGGCCGAAGCCGCAGATCATCGCCGTGGTGGACGACCTAGTGACGACGGGAGCACATTTCGTCCCGATCAGGAACATGCTGCGGCGGGAGTTCGCGGATATCCCCATTATGGGCATCTTCATCGCCCGGCGCGTCCCCGAAGCGGTCGATGTGGAGGATTTCGAGACATGAAGCGGGCGCGAACGGGCGGAACTCAATGAGGCGCTAGTGACAGTCACGGCGACGGCGCAGACGTGGCTCGCGTCCTGATCTGTCAAAAAGCGGCAACGGCGTCATCCCAGCTACAACGAGCGAGTTCCCGGACCATCATGCTGGAGAGGGATCCGCGGCCGTAATAAGTGCCTTCCATCACAGCCAGCCAGCCGCCGGCCCCCAGCGTTCTGAGGGTAGGCGCAGCCCGCGCGATCTCGGCCCAGAGGTTCTTCCGCTCGGCACGGTCGGTTGTGGGTTTTGTGCCGGACCGGGTGACAACCGACGGGCATAACTCATATCCGCGCGCGATCCGCTCGACGCTGGGCCGTAACGTCCGCCACAGGACGAGCGTCTACCTGAATAATCGACTTGAACAGGACGATCACGGGATCAAAGGACGCATCCGATGTATGCGCAGCTTCAAGGAGCATAACGCGGCCGACCGGTTCTGCCGTGAGCGCGATGAACTCCGCAACTTCCTCCGCAGCCGATACCGCCACAACCAATACGTTCCAGCAGCTCGCCGGCGCCGTCGCTTCCTCCGTCATGCTCGCATTGTGCTTGGTATCATGCAGATCGCATGATCTGAGCATTCAAGCAGCGCGCTTCGTCGCAAACGGCGCGAGACGTGACAGAACCGGGGAACTGCCCCACCGGGGCCACTTTTCCACTGCTCTGTCTGGGGAAAAGCGTAGAGTCTTGTGATGAAAAGTATGCGGTCGCACGCAAGGTTTCCCATTGTTAACCATGGAGGCGCACACCATGTGCCATCGCGGAACTATCTTAGGTATTGATGCTGGCGCTTTTCCATTATGCCAGCCACAGGACGACATGCGTCTGCCAACCCAAGAATCCAGCACTTTCACTTAATTGAGATTCCGAATGTCAGAAATGGACGTCCAGACGACGGACTGCATGGATCAATTCCGGTTCCTCGTCCCGCCAATCACTGACTACGCTGTTTACAGTCTCAGTCCGGCCGGTATCGTGACCGGTTGGAATACAGGCGCGGAGCGAGCAAAAGGCTACAGCGCCTCCGAAATTATCGGCCGGCACTTCTCACTGTTCTTCACGCCGGAGGACCAAGCTGCTGGCAAGCCGGCGCGGGCACTCGCCACGGCACGAGCCACCGGGCGATATGACGACGAGGGATGGCGGGTCCGCAAGGACGGAACTCGGTTTTGGGCCAGCGCCGTCATCGATCCAATGCAGGATGAGAACGGCCAACTTGTCGGCTTCGCCAAGATTACGCGTGGCCTGACTGAAAGGCGGCCTGCTCAGGAGACACTTGGACAAAGCGAACAACACTTCCGTCTTCTCGTGGACAGCGTCGTTGACTACGCCATTTTGACACTCGATCCGGAAGGGCACGTGACAACCTGGAATTCCGGTGCAGAGCGTGCCAAAGGCTACACCGGAGACGAAATTCTTGGCCAGCATTTCTCACGGTTTTTTACGCTTGAGGACCAGGCGGCCGGCAAGCCCGCACAGGTACTCGCAGCCGCAAGGGGAGACGGAAGGTTTGAGGAGGAGGGTTGGCGGGTCCGCAAGGACGGAACTCGCTTTTGGGCTGATGTTGTCATCGAGGCAATGTGGAATGAGGACAACCGGTTCATCGGGTTTGCCAAAGTCACGCGAGACATCACTGACAGGCTGGCCCTCGAAAAAGCGCGGGAACGACTTTATCAGGCTCAGAAGATCGAGATGGTTGGACAGTTTTCGGGTGGGGTGGCGCATGACTTTAACAATCTTCTCGCGGTCGTCATGGGCAGCGTTGAGCTAATATCAAAGCTTAATGATGATGAGAGGGTTCAGCGTCTTCTTCAGACAGCGCACCGCGCCGCAGAACGAGGCGCGAGACTGACATACCAACTTCTCGCATATTCGCAGAGGCAAACCCTACAACCGCAAGTTTTGGACATCAATGACTTGATCAAGGACTTTGAGGCCCTACTCATGCACGCGTGTGGCGAGTCCATATACCTGCGGCTCAACCTCAGTCCGTATCTCTGGTTGTGCGACATCGATCAGGTCCAATTCCAGTCCGCCCTGCTAAGCCTCGCCGTGAATGCGCGAGACGCTATGCCGAAAGGCGGCACTCTAACGATCGAGACCCTAAATATCTTCATAGCTCCAACAATTGCTGCTGAGTTAACCGAAATCGCCCCTGGACCGTATATCGAGATCACCATTGAGGACACGGGTGGGGGCATGACCCCGGAGGTGAGAGCCAGGGCTGTAGAGCCCTTTTACAGCACGAAGAATATCGGACGGGGCTCCGGGCTAGGGCTCAGCCAAGTTTACGGCTTTGTGCGGCAGTCGAACGGGCAGATGAAAATCAGAAGCGAACCCGAACACGGTACATTGGTTAGTATCTACTTGCCAAAATCCACTATGGTGAAGGCTGACGATATTGAGATAGCCCCGCACGCAAGTGAGAGTAGGCGGAGAATCGTTCTGGTGGTGGATGACGATCCCGACATCTTGGATATGGCAACTGAGTCGGTCCGAGACTTGGGTTACGAGGCGCTTGCCGCCCCGGACGCGGCTGCGGCACTGAAGATTTTGCAGCGCGATCAATCGGTCGATTTACTGTTCACCGACATTGTAATGCCGCCAGGGATGAATGGCGTTGAACTAGCCCATGATGCGTGCCGCCTTCGGCCGGCACTCCGCGTCCTTCTGGCCTCGGGTTATCCCCGCGAAGCGCTTCGGGATAGCCTCACAGAAGGTATGGCGTTCATCGCCAAGCCATACACGATGTTAGCCCTAGGTGCGAGCTTGGCGGGCCTGAGTCGTGGAGCGCCTAATTAGCGGGAGGCTTCTTCACTGCCAGGGCGCTTGAATGCCGGCATATGACGCCGCCCTCGAATTTTGCTTTGCGGATCATTGTCGAGGAAGATAGAAAGTTGATTCGGACCCTGAACACCAATTATGCCAATGCCGCTCTCGATGGCGGCCTGGATACCGTCGAACGAGACGCGCTGTTGGATGTCTTGGGAGTACACTTTGCCGAACGCCAGGGGAGTGTCCAGAGAATGGGGGGATGACGCCACGAGAGGTACGATCGGTCGGGTCGATAGCTGGCTGGGGGAACGCGGATGCGATGGGTGTTGCGGTTGATTGCGACCGGCGATGATGACCGCTGCCTGAGCACCGATCTGGTAGAGATCTGCCGGCCGGAAAGCCTTGGCGAGATCGCGAACCTGGGTTTGACCCTGCCCGAAGCCAAGCACCTTCTGGCAAGTGTTCAACGAGCGGTGGTTTCGGGGCAGGTCGACCGCCATGGGCAGCTACGGCCGCGTTGCCCGTCCTGCGCCGGAAAATGCCACCTGAAGGACTGGCGTGGGCACTACATTGCGACGCTGCTCGGCGAAGTGACGGTGCGGCTTCCCCGGTTTCTGTGCCCTGCCTGCAATCGCACAGTGACGGGTGTGTGTTGGCCATCGCATTGCCGATCGACACCTGAGCTGGACCAACTGCAGGCTCACCTTTCCGCCTTGATGACCTATCGCGTCGCCGCTGGCGTATTGCAACACCTGTTGCCCATTGACGCCGGTAGGAGCCCTGAGACATTGCGCCACCATACGCTGCGGATCGGCGAGCAGCTCGGAACTGCGACCTCGGACCAGCCGACAACCGTGACAGCAGCTGCGATCACCGTCGGCGTGGACTCGACCTTCATCCGCAGTCGCGAAGAGGGTGAACGGCACCTGGAGGTCCGCGTCGGAAATGTCGAAACTGCAAGCGGAGGCCGGCAGGTGTTCGGCGCGGTTGCGAAGGCTGACACCGACCTCTCGGCGCTGATCCGCCGGAGCTTTCGAACCGTTGGCCGAACCGGCGATACTGAATTGACCGCGTTCACCGACGGCTGTCCCGGTCTGCGGTCTATCCTGATCGATGCCGGGATCACGACGCCACCCATCCTTGATTGGTTCCACATCGCGATGCGGATTCAACACGCGACACAGTCAGCAAGCGGTTTGCCGGCCGACGACCCCGGTAGGGTGCAGGCAAAGTCCGTGATCGTCGAGGAGGTCGAACGTCTGCGCTGGCGCATTTGGAACGGCAAGGCCAAGAATGCAAAGCGCAGCATCGATCGGGTCCGCAAGGTCATGCATGTTTACAAGGAAGAACGCAGCCATAACATGAGGAGCACGCCATCTCGCAGGCTATGGAATGCGTTGCTTGACGTCGACGGCTATCTCAGAGGCCAGAGCAGTTGGCTTACCAATTACGCCAAGCGGTACCGTGCCGGCCTGCGCGTTGGAACATCGATTACTGAGGGAACCGCAAACTTTCTCGTCAATCGGCGCATGAACAAGTCACAGCAGATGCGCTGGTCCCGAAGAGGTGCCGATCTCCTGCTCCAAGTTCGTTGCGCGGTCTACAACGGCACGCTCGGCTCAGGATTGGGTCACCGATTTCAGCCGCATGCAAACCAGAACGAGCGGTTAGCCAACGCGGCATGATCCCCCCATTCTCTGGACACTCCCCCCGACCGCCCACCTGGCGCCATTCAAAGGCACGTTCCAGGTGGATGGCTATGCCGG
>Ga0210402_10006891_pt1 | contig 10010 bp, 13 predicted proteins | sample IncBWC7MmetaG_FD_161055 | JGI IMG/M metagenome (GOLD analysis project Ga0210402, IMG submission 161055) | Forest soil microbial communities from Barre Woods Harvard Forest LTER site, Petersham, Massachusetts, United States - Inc-BW-C-7-M | ecosystem: Environmental > Terrestrial > Soil >...
CCTAACTCACCTCAACCCTAAGTCTGGACCATCCGAGTCGAAATTGTCCAATCAACACCTCTCATACCCAACCCCCTCCGCCCGCCCTTCCACTCCACCCCCCACCGCCTCTTCCTCCCACCAACCTCGACAGCTCCTCAAAGACAGACTATATGTCGGGAACCTCCACCCTACAGTTGACGAGTACGTCCTGACCCTCATCTCCTGTTTCTTGTGCCTTTCTATCCACTGGGTCTGACATGATATCTTCATCGTCTAGATACACGCTCCTCCAAATCTTCTCCAAATTCGGCAAAGTAACAAAACTTGACTTCCTCTTTCACAAGACGGGCCTCATGAAAGGAAAACCGCGCGGATACGCATTCGTGGAGTACGAGAACAAAGATGTACGTTCCGTTTACCTTGTCCTTCCTTCAATCTCAAATTGCTCACCCCGGGTTGCTCTTTCCCTTGTGCATACCTTGTATCATACCCTTATCGACGCGATTGATCACAAAAAGTCACCCGGGGAGGGATATCGATAACGACTCTCATCGACCAATGCACTAACAATATCTCCATCTTATCGTCCACAGGACGCGTTAAAAGCCCTTGGAACAGCTCATGACAAGCTCCTACGGGGTCGCAAGCTCGTCGTAACATTCGCACACCAAGCCCCGCTTGACCAAGCCATCACGGGACCCTCCGCCTATGGAAGTGCAGGGAAGCACAGAAAGAACGTAACGGAAGCAGGAAAGCCTACCACACTTAGTATGCTCAAGAGTGCGATGGGTGGGCGACACGATGCGTGAGTGCTCTCCTTTTTTATTCGATAATTCAGGTTGTCATTGTGCTAACACATGGATAATGGTAGGACGAAAGATAAAATCGCGTTGATGGAGGCCAAGCTCCGGCAGATGGAGAGCACGAAACCCAAACCTCCCACTACCGACACCTCTTCTTCCTCATCCTCAACAACGCCAACGCCATACCACCCTTCCCTTCCCCTGAAACCCCCCATACCCATCCCATCGTCTCTCACCAACCACAGCCGATCCCCATCAAACCCCAAAATGAGTGCTCGCGCAACATCTAGATCGAACACACCTCTCCCTTCACTGCCGATCCTCCCGCAATCACGATCTTCTACTGAATCAAGGACAGCGAATTTGAATTCACTTCCGTTACTCTCGCGATTGTATGCTCATCCGCAGATAGAAAGTTCAAAGTCTTTGGGGTTGGCCGGAGTGAGGATAGTAAAGGCAAAGGAGAAGTGAGGGTGGTTGGAAATAGTATGATTGACGATGATAATCATGTTCTGTTCATATATATGAGCGTATCATCATTCTCCTAAAAAAACACGAATTTTAAGTCTGCCTACGGGAGATGAATGTTCTGTTACATATCGAACGAATCATCAATTTCTCAGTTCTCAGTACTCATGCTTGGAATTCTCAAACTCTTAGGTCAAGTCATTCGTAATCACTGGTGAGCACTCAACAGCTAAGATGTCAGTAATGTCATGTGTGATTAAATGCAATTCATAACATGGACATGTAAGGAAGCAAAAACAGCTCAAACCACTGTGCCAGCGTTCGAGGCAATACGCGGCCACAAATCCGCCTACATAACCAGACCGGACAACATTAACACAATTCTACATAGAAATTGACAACACGCACACATTCTTTTGCTACAGGTCCAGTGATAGCTGAACCCTTCATTTCACCCTTGGGGTTGACGATCACGCCTGCGTTATCCTTCGCAGGAATTAGCTTGCGTTAATCAAGCAGCGAAGAAAGAGAAACATACCTCGAAGTAGAGGAAGACGCCGTCTCTTCGGCGCCACGCCTTGCGTTGGCGTACGACTACAGCGGGCATGGCTAGATGGAACAAAAGCCAATGGTCAGCGCATCATGGTCACCACCACTAACTACCTAACGCCAAGTGCACATCATCTCCCAGCACATCAAGCTCCCCAGCCCATCCCTGCGCAGCAGCTCAAAAAAAAGTCCAAATCACTCACTCTTCTTCCTCAGCTCTGGCTTTCCCTTCTTCACACTAGCGACGACCATATCGCCGACACCAGCATCAGGTAGCCTGTTCAAGTGCGCACCAAACCCGTACGGCTCAATTATGAACAGACTCTTCGCGCCACTGTTGTCGGCGCAATTGAGGACGGCGCCCACGGGAAGACCCAAGGTCATTCGGAATTTGTTGCCAGAGGCTCCTCCGCCTGTGTGTTGGTGCAGAGTCGGTAGGCAGTCAGTTGGGAATATTGCGTGGAGGACACGGGCGTAGTTAGCATGAATATTAGCACTGGTATGGGAGCGGCTGCGTACCGCGTTGTTTGGACATTTTGGTGGATAGTCTTTAGGATTTTTAGAATCTTTGACGCGCTAAATCGGACACAAGGTTTCCATGCCGTGACTCGGCACATTGATCATGTACAGTTTTACGGAAGTTGCCGAGACGCAACCAGGATTAATTTCTACCTGAAAACTCTGTACCGATTTGTATCAGAATATCTCATCTCATCATTGGCATCAAGTAAAACAGTTTGAAATACAAATTGGACAGATATTCATTTCAGTTTTTTACATTGTACAATTCGTCGAATTTTCCTCAATGGACATGCATCAATTCCCGCCGTCACCGGGCTCTCCATTTACTTGGTCTGCAGCTGAGCCGCAATCCCAATGTTAGCCCTGAATTTCACAGTCTCGCTCGCAGATTTGGCCTTGAGAGGCTTGACGGTCGGCGCACCGACCGCTTTCGCAATGCGGTCCGAGAGCCCTTGGTCGACGGCTGCCCATACGGACACTATCCAGCAACATCAATCAGTTTCACAACTAAGCCACAGAAGGAGAGGATGCAATGCAAGGACAAAAGAGTGACGTACGCTGCCTAGCCTTGATCTCGGCACTCTTGACACCCTTAAAGTGACCCGCGACGTTCTGTACATACGCCTCCCTAGCCTTGTCGTCCCACACCTTGCTCCACAATGCGCGGGGCTGCTCAAAGTCCACTACACAATCCCCACAATCAGCATCATCCCCTAACCGAAAAAAGAAACGCAGCACTCACACTCCGAAATCTGACTCAACTCCCTCCAAGCGCCCCCAATGAAATTCTCATGGTTCGCTTCCCTCTCCACATCCCGAGCCGCCCCATCAATCCCACCCTTCACACCGGCATACTTCAACGGCTGGATCGTGCTCTGGTAGTTCGGGCGATTCCCCTGACTTACGAATGCAGCCGGGCCATCGCGCTGGAAGTTTGCAACTGGGGATAAGGGCGCGTTAACGGGGAGCTGCTGGTAGTTGACTCCGAGGCGGTGGCGGTGGGTGTCAGGGTAGGAGAAGAGGCGGGATTGAAGAACGGGGTCGGCGGTGGGCTCGATGTAGGGAACAGTGTGGGAAGGAGAGAAAGCGGACTATGGTGAGTATACGAAGACGAGTATGAGTTGATAATGTTGATAGGGGAAAGGAAAGGGCGAGGGGATTCACCTGTTCGATTTCGGCGAAGTAGTTTTGCGGGTTCTCGTCCAGAACAAGTTTTCCGATGGGACGGAGGGGGAATTCGCCGTGCGGCCAGACTTTGGTGAGGTCAAGAACATTGTATCGGAATTTCTCCGCTTGCTGGGGAGTCATGGTTTGCTATCGAGCAAAGGGAAGTAAGTATCAAGTTGTTGTCACAGGATAGCCAGGCTCACGATGTAGACAGTCCAGGTGGGGTACTTGCCAGCCTCGATAGTGTCGAAGAGGGCTTGGATGCCGTAGTCTGGATTATCGCCCGAGAGCGCCCCTGCTTCTGCATTCGACAAGGTCTATGAATAAATTAGCATTTGTACGTGAAAATGAGCAAAGGAGGATAGTGACCTTGAAGCCGCCATCGGCACGAACGTGGGTTTGGACGTAGACAAAGGTACCATCATCCTTGACCCACTTGTAGGTATGTCCGGAGTATCCGTGCATTTGGTGATAGCCATTAGGGGTGCCGCGGTCCGAGAAAAGGATCATGATCTGATGGATGGACTCAGGGTTCTGGGAGAGGTAGTCCTACAACTACTGTATCAGCAGCCATCACGATAGTGAGGGAAAGTAAGACTTACCCAGAACATATCAGCATCCTTCAAATGAGTCTGGGGATCCCTTTTTTGGGTATGGATGAAATGTGGGAACTTGGCTGGATCCCTGATGAAGAACACGGGAGTGTTATTAAAGACCCAATCCCAGTTTCCCTCGTCGGTCCTGAGCTTGATGGCAAAGCCACGGGGATCGCGGGCGGTGTCGGCGGAGCCAGACTCACCACCAACGGTGGAGAAGCGGACGGTAGCGCGGACCTTCTTACCTACGGAGCTGAGAAGCTTGTTTGAGGTGATGTCGCTGAGGTCGTGGGTTACTTCAAAGTAGCCGTGGGCTCCGGCACCTTTGGCGTGGACCTGCAGGGAAAGGAGAGGGTTTGGTGGGAAAGGGAGGAAGAGGGGAGCAAAGAACGTACGACACGCTCGGGGATGCGCTCGCGGTCAAAGTGGGCAAGGAGATCGATATGGTGGAAGTCTGGGGGGGAACATTGAGGGGGATGAACTATGAAGAGAGACCGACGTACCTTGGAGTAAGAGTGGCCCATGGATACCTACCCTCTGAGCGGCGTATGGCTCGGAGACGGGGGCACCGTTTGAGGTGGTGTACGTAGCGTTGTCCTTGGAGGCAAAAACTTGTTTGGAAGGCATTTTGAATTGAACAGTGGTGGAGAATCACAAGGTGATTGAGCGATCGTTCTTTCGAGTTCTGGGTATATATACTCCCGTCACGGTCAGGTTATTCAGATGCACGTGACATCGATTTACAAATCTGACGCCTCTCATTGGCCCATATCATCTATTTTGATTTGCTGATTCATCCGCGCCGTCTACTTGCCGAACATTCTGCTTAAACTGGTAACCTATCTGTCTATTAGAAAGGCAAGTTTGTCGCTATCGACGAGCTTGCCTCTCTAATAGTAAGGAGGGTTACGAGTCTACATTCTGCTACTCACAGCCTAAGGACAAATCTGGTGTTTTTTCCTGCCCTCTCTCTGATCATTAACCCTTGTTACCAGTGTCCCCGATTTCACCATTCACAAGTCAGCTGCCTTGATTCATTCAATATAATACGATCACAACACCTTGTTCCCATGATCCGGCCGTCAATTGTCGTAGTATCCGGTCTTCTCTGTCGCATAGAACAATCGAAGCCCAACACGTTTTCTCGATTTTTCCAAGTAATCTTCCAATTTGAGCGATGCAAGTCTAGACACATAATTCCCTAAGTGCGCTGCAGGCAAGCCAGCATTGGAGATTGAATTGCTCTCTCCACCGTGATCAGATGCGTGGGATTTTGCAATCGCTTAACGCATTCATCTCCCCAACACATCGACCGGTTACACCCTTGAGTCCCTGCGCGCAGGTAATGAAGACAACTTTCATTTGCCCAGTAAGGTGTCATTGATATGAATCGAGGAGGTCTGTGGTTCTGTAGAGGTGGTACTTCGCATGAGACTCATCGACCGTGGTTGTAAAGGCTAAGTGAGAGATACCACAAGGACAGAGAACTCAGAAAGCGACAACCACGCCTGATTAGTTGCGTTTGCGATGCCACGTAACCATGTCGCCCGCACACTGGCATAGTGGTCCAATAAAGCATTGTCTTGGACAACAACATCTAATTCAAAGAGCGGGAGACGAAGGTTATTAGACGAAGGTTTGGAGAATGTCGAAGTTGGCTCTAAAGAATCACTGCAAAGCCGTAGATCGACCGTCTTGGGCAAGTCTTGGATAGACACCCAAGAATCATCAATATAGACAAGAGCGAGAATCGAGCCGTAGGGTACGTTCCACTTGAAAGGGTATGATATTTCATTCGAACTTATTTGAGTAAGTTACAACTTTGTGACATCGATATTTTCCGATGTGACATTTCCTTATTCGTCATTCCCCATTCAAATTACTATTTTCTTGACATTTTCAGTCATGGACTCAAACGACCTGTTCTCCTTCCTCGATGAAGCACCCGCGGATACTGGTGAAGGTAATGATAGCGACCACGATGCCATACAAACGGACCCACAAAACTCTTCAAATAGCCTTCCACGAAAGCGCAAACTTTCACCGTTCCCTAGGGAAGGACCATCTCCACGGAACGGAGATGTTCCAATGCGAGAGTTGGAAGATGAGCCAGGCCCTTCCGCCCTCAAGAAACCGCGCATGGCTTCTCCGAAACCGATAGTTCTGGACGACTTCGAGACCGAAGCCAAACGCGAGGTCGCAGCTAGCGCTGGATTGACTGGTGGTGTGGAGGCAGGTTCGCGACTCGAGCTTAGACACCAGGTGCGAAATGCTTCGTTTCTATTTCCGCACTTTGTAACCTCGTATGTAGGTTCGTCACCAAGTGGCCGTCCCGCCCGGTTACAACTACATTCCAATCTCAAATCACGTCCCCCCGTCAAAACCTGATCGAGAGTACAAGTTTGAGTTGGATCCCTTCCAGAAAGTCTCGGTCTATGCTATACAACGAAATGAGAGTGTTTTGGTATCCGCTCATACTAGTGCTGGAAAGACCGTCGTAGCCGAATATGCGATCGCCCAGTGTCTTAATAACAAGCAGCGAGTCATTTACACGAGTCCCATCAAGGTCACCCTCCCACTGCATCCAAGCTATAAACGGCCTATTTGACGTGTACTTTTTCTATCAGGCACTGAGTAATCAAAAGTATCGTGAGATGCTCGCCGAATTCGGTGACGTTGGTCTTATGACGGGAGATGTCACTATAAATCCTTCAGCGACCTGTCTAGTTATGACAACGGAAGTAAGTAAGCTCGCGCTCACCTCCCTTGCGGTCTTTGATTAAAACGCTCCCGAATCCAGATTCTACGGTCCATGCTTTACCGCGGATCTGAAATCATGCGCGAAGTCGCCTGGGTTATTTTTGACGAGATCCACTACATGCGAGACAAAGAACGCGGAGTGGTCTGGGAGGAAACCATCATCCTCCTTCCACACACCGTCCGCTATGTTTTCCTTTCCGCCACCATCCCAAACGCCATGCAATTCGCAGAATGGATATGCAAATCCCACGACCAGCCCTGCCATGTGGTGTATACAGACTTCCGACCAACTCCATTACAGCATTATCTGTTCCCAGCTGGAGGCGAGGGCATATATCTTGTAGTCAATGAGAAGGGAGAATTCCGAGAAGATAACTTCAGCAAGGCGATGGGGATGCTGCAAGAAAAGATGGGTGATGATCCTGCCGATCCTCGTGGTGGAAAGGGAAGGAAAGGCAAGACGAAAAAAGGTGGCGACAAAAAGGGTGAGCGTCGTTTCTGATTCCATATTTCACGTTAATCTAAGGGCTATCCAGGCCCCTCCGACATCTCCAAAATCATTAAAATGATCATGCTCAAGAATTTCAACCCCGTTATCGTTTTCGCCTTCAGCAAACGCGAATGCGAAGCCCTCGCCCTTACCATGTCAAAATTCGAGTTCAACTCCACAGACGAACAAGACCTCGTCACAAACATATTCAACAACGCCATCGAGAACCTATCCGTCGACGACCGCCAATTACCCCAAATATCTAACCTCGTCCCTCTCCTCCGTCGCGGCATCGGCATTCATCATGGAGGCCTTCTCCCCATCCTCAAGGAGGTAATCGAGATCCTTTTCCAAGAGGGGTTGATAAAAGTCCTATTTGCCACCGAAACCTTCTCAATCGGCCTCAACATGCCTGCGAAAACCGTCGTATTCACCGCTGCACGGAAATTCGACGGTCGCGAGTTCAGGAATTTGAGCTCTGGGGAGTACATTCAGATGTCAGGGCGTGCTGGAAGGCGTGGATTGGATGACCGAGGGGTTGTGATTATGATGTGTGATGAGAAGTTGGAGCCGACGTCGGCTAAGGAGATGATCAAGGGTGAGGCTGATAGGCTGGACTCCGCATTCCATCTTGGATACAATATGGTTTTGAACTTGATGAAGGTCGAAGGGATCAGTCCCGAGTATATGCTCGAACGGTGTTTCTTCCAGTTCCAGAGCAGTGCTGGGGTCCCCAAATTGGAAGATGGTGGGATCTTTCCCTCTTTACTATGTTCACTTCTCTGGCTCACCGTTTGATTGGCCAGAACTGAGAAAAGAAGAAGAGCTCAAAAGCACGACAGTCATACCCGAAGAAGGACTTGTCTCTGAATATTACGAATATCGACAGCAACTCGATCAAATGGCTACTGATTTCCGTGACGTCATCACACATCCCACCTATTCGTTACCATTCTTACAACCCGGCCGTCTCGTCAAAGTCAAATACCAGAAATTAGACTTTGGTTGGGGTGTCATCATCAACTATCAAAAACGACTACCTCCAAAAGTACGCACAATCAATCTACATTGCCACCTAATTCTCTCAACTCGTTCCTCCGACAGAACAGACCTATGCCCAAGACTGAGGAACTGCCACCACATGAACAATATGTGATCGACGTTCTGTTAAACTGTGCCCCAGGCGCTGTAGTCCCCAAAGACCGCCACAATGTAACTGCCACACCTGGTGGCGTCCAGCCGTGTGCTTCTGGTCAAAAGGGCACCCCCTTGGTAGTCCCAGTGTTATTATCGACGATCGAAGGTATCAGTCATATACGTATCTTTTTGCCGAAGGATTTGCGGCAGGACCACGCCCGGGAAACGGTGTGGAAGAGCGTGTTGGAGGTACATCGAAGGTTCCCTGATGGTGTTGCTCTCCTCGATCCCATCCAAAATATGGGAATTAAAGACGACAAGTTTAAGGCCCTGGTCGATGTGAGTGACACTGCTGATTTTCGCCAGACTCTATTCAAATCAGACATTGGCTGCAGAAAATCGAGGTGATGGAGGAAAGGATGTTCTCAAGCCCACTACACAAGGATCCTCGGTTGCCTGAACTGTACACTTTATACGCCAAGAAAAAGGAGAGTCAGGAACGCGTACGCGCACTGAAGAAGCGTATCCAAGCCACGCTCGATGTTTTGCAGCTGGAGGAGCTCAAATGCAGGAAGCGCGTTCTCCGAAGGCTTGCGTTCACTACCTCCGCTGATATTGTGGACATGAAAGGACGAGTGGCTTGTGAGATCAGCTCGGGAGACGAGTTGTTGCTGACCGAGTTGATCTTCAATGGTGTTTTCAACCCGTTGTCCCCTGAGCAGTGTGCTGCCCTACTCAGCTGCTTTGTATTCGATGAAAAGGTATATTTCCCCAGACTCCACCGCGCCTTGCCCACCTGATGTTTTGGCGTCTTATAAGAGTGACCAGTCGACCAAGCTCAAAGAGGAGCTCGCAGCTCCTCTGCGTGTGATGCAGGAAATAGCCAGACGTATAGCAAAAGTCTCGAAAGAATCCAAGCTACCTGTCGTAGAAGATGACTACGTTTCCTCGTTCAAGGTCGAGCTCATGGACGCGGTGGTACAATGGTGTCGAGGCGCATCATTCTCCGAAATTTGCAAGGTTTGCCCATCTATACACGTTATCATAGTATCGGGCAACCTAATCTCTGTCATAGCTCACTGACCAATTCGAAGGCAGTCTGATACGTGTTTTCCGCCGACTTGGGGAACTTCTTCGTCAGATGGCACAGGCAGCCAAGGTCATTGGCAACAGCGAACTGAAGGAAAAGTTCGAGAAGTCTTCAGAAATGCTCGAGCGACCCAATTCGGTCATTTTCTGCTCGTCGCTCTACCTTTAGAATGTGGTAGTAATTGACGGCTAATTTTTTGTCTTATCTGGATTCTTTCACGTAGCGATGCAAAATAGAAGGCCCTCTGTTTATTCCACGAGCCTAAGCGGATACCGCTTATCAAATAGATAATGGGAAAAGTACATATGCAGAGATAATACAATATATAATTAGCATACTCCGATATCGGTCCACACACCAGCTTTGAGACGAGAAAACCCGTATCAGTCGATTCCAGCAACATCGGCCATAGTCGCTTACCTGCTCCACCTGGAGTATCGCCCTGA
>Ga0210402_10006892_pt1 | contig 10010 bp, 7 predicted proteins | sample IncBWC7MmetaG_FD_161055 | JGI IMG/M metagenome (GOLD analysis project Ga0210402, IMG submission 161055) | Forest soil microbial communities from Barre Woods Harvard Forest LTER site, Petersham, Massachusetts, United States - Inc-BW-C-7-M | ecosystem: Environmental > Terrestrial > Soil >...
CGGCCGTTCGCCATGGGCCGCCCGCAGCGCCGCGGGCGACAGCGCGAATCGCGTGGCTGCCGTCACCTCGATCGGCACCGCTTCGCAGCCGAGCGCGTTCAGCACGTTGCGATAGGGCGGGTAGCCGGGACTAGCGATTGCGATGCGGTCGCCCGGCTCGAACATCGCCAGGAACGCCAGCATGAATCCCGCGGAGGACCCGGTCGTAAGCACGATGCGTTCGGGATCGATCACGACGCCGTGTCGTTCGGCGTAATGACGCGCAATGCGCCGCCGCAGTGATGTATTGCCGAGCGCCGACGTGTAGCCGATTCGACCAGTGGCAAGCGCGGCCTGCGCTGCCGCGAGTGCAGATGCCGGCGCAGCGGCCGCCGGCTGGCCGATTTCCATATGAATTATCCGCCGGCCGGCCGCCTCAAGGCGCGCCGCCGCCGCAACCACATCCATAACCATGAATGCCGGTACGTCGCTGCGCGCTGAGGCCGACAGCCGCCATTTTGCATTTTCGGGGGGTTTAGCGCTATCGAACATGACAGTCGTGGTGCCAGCCGGAGTCGCATGTTTCCGGCTTCGGCAACTTCATCAGGTGGCCGAACGCCGGGTATGCCCGGGTTCGGCACGACCAACCGCCCCGCTCTCGCCGCATTTGCCGGATTGGTACAGCCATGTTCGGCGCCCCGTGTTGACCACGCCCAAGCACGTGCCTAGTGTCGCGGCTCTGACAGTTCGTCATTCCGGGACGCCGCTTGCGGCGCGGCCACGAGCACAATCGTTAGTGTCACCACACTGGCTTGGCAAATCCCGTAGCTTGATAAGACAGAAGCGAGCAAGGCCGTTTTTTCAATGAGGGCGAAAACGTTTTGCCATAGGGTCCCCTCTCCAGCCTCCCCCGCATGCGGGGGAGGGGTAGGGAGGGGGATCCGGGCGCGCCGAGCCATCGCGATCGCAACCGCAGTTGCGGTCGCGGCCTCGCACCTGCCTGCCCTGCCGGCACACGCACAGGAGAAGGATGCCGCCCAAGCGCTTCCACTGATTCGCGATGCCGAGATCGAGCAGTTGCTCCGCGACTACACCTACCCGGTTCTCCGCGCGGCCGGACTCGGCCAGCGCAATATCCGCGTCGTCATCATCAACGACCGCAGCTTCAATGCTTTCGTGATCGACGCCAAGCGCATTTTCGTCAACGCGGGCGCGCTGATGGAAGCCGATACCCCGAATCAGATCATCGGGGTACTCGCCCATGAGACCGGCCATATCGCGGGCGGTCACCTGAGCAAACTGCGGGGCGAACTGGCCAACGCCCAGACTGCCGCCATTCTGGCGATGCTGCTCGGACTCGGCGCCGTCGCCGCATCGGCAGCCAGCCGCGGCAATGTCGGCGGCAATCCGATGGCCGCGATCATCGGCCCGCAAACCATGATCATGCGCTCGCTGCTCGCCTACCAGCGACAGCAGGAGGAGCAGGCCGACCGCGCCGGCGTCAATTTCCTGACCCAGTCCGGCCAGTCCGCGAAGGGCATGTACGACACCTTCAAGCGGTTTGCGGACCAGCAGCTCTTTGCGTCGCGCTACGTCGACCCCTATGTGCAGTCGCATCCCATGGCGGCCGAGCGAATTGCGGCGCTGGCCGAGGTGGCGCGGGCGAATCCTTATTGGGACAAGAAGGATTCGCCGGAGCTGCAACAGCGCCACGATACCGTCCGCGCCAAATTGTATGGCTACCTCGACCAGCCCGACACGTTGCTGCGGCGCTATCCTTTGAGCAACACCAGCCTCCCGGCGCGTTACGCCCGCGCAATATCCAGCTATCGTCATTCCGATTTGCGCACCGCCCTGGGACAGATCGATTCGCTGATCCAGACACAGCCAAACAACCCCTATTTCCTCGAGCTCAAGGGCCAGGCTCTGGTGGATTCCGGCCGGCCGCACGATGCCGTTGCGCCTTTGCGCCACGCAATCTCGCTCGCACCGGACCCGACTCTCATCCACGTGCTGCTAGGTCAGGCGCTGGTCGGCGCCAATGAACCGGCTTTGATCGATGAGGCGATATCCAACCTGCGTAAGGCGCTTGCAAACGATCCGGAGATCGCCGACGCCTACGAACAATTGGCAATGGCCTATGGCCGCAAGGGCGACCTCGCCGACGCTGATCTCGCCTCTGCCCAGGCTGCTTTCAATCGCGGAAATTTGCCCACCGCCAGGCAACTGGCGAGTCGCGCCAAAGGGCGTTTTCCCATAGGATCGCCGGGATGGGTCAAGGCGGATGACATTGCCAGCTTCAAGCCGCCGCAGCCGCGCCGCCTGATACCGTAATATATGACCTTTAACGAAGGACCGAACCTATGATGCCGATGATCAGGACACTGACCGGAGCGGGCGCGGTTGCGCTACTGATGCTGGCGCTGCCGGTTGCAGCGCAGGAGTTCTCTGCCCCGCAAAAGGGCGAGATCGAACGCATCATCAGGGACTATCTCGTGAGCCACCCGGAGGTGCTCCAGGAGGCAATCGCCGAGCTCGACAAGCGTCAGGCCGCCGCCGACGTCGAAAAAGCCAAGACTGCCGTCGCCAGCAATTCCGAGACGCTGTTCAACTCAAGCCGTCAGGTCGTGCTCGGCAACCCGAAGGGCGACGTCACCATGGTGGAGTTCTTCGATTACAACTGCGGATTCTGCAAGCGCGCCATGGCCGACATGTTGGACCTCTTGAAGGATGATCCGAAGCTCAAGATCATTCTCAAGGAATTTCCCGTGCTCGGTCCCGGATCGGTCGAAGCCGCCAAAGTCGCGGTCGCGGTGCGCATGCAGGACAAGGGCGGCAAGAAATATCTCGAGTTTCATCAAAAGCTCTTAGGGGGGCGCGGCCAGGCCGACAAAGCACGCGCGCTCGCGGTCGCCAAGGAAGTCGGCATGGACATGAAGCGGATCGACGCCGATATGGCGAGCGATGAGGCCAAGGTTTCGCTCGAAGAGAGCCTCAAGCTCGGTGAGACGCTTGGGCTCAACGGCACGCCCAGCTACATCATCGGCTCAGACGTGGTGATCGGCGCGGTCGGCCTCGACGCGCTGCGCTCAAAGGTCAGCACGGCGCGTTGCGGCAAGACCGTGTGCTAGAGCAGAGTTCGACCGCTTCGAGTCACATACCGGCGTCGTCGCCGGGCGCGTCCCGGCGACCTCGAATGTTTGAACACGGAGCCGAAATAATCGAAGTGGCCGGGACAGGCCGGACCACGCCTCGCAAGAGATGCCGAACGCACCAACCTCACCGTAATCCGCTTCAATTAGACATCGCGTTTAGACGTTGTCGTTCCCTCGGATTGACTGGGCAATCCGGTATCCCCGCGGTCGTGAAGCCAGGCGATCGAGCCCTCGGTTTGGGCGACCTAATCGAAAATGCTCGAACCTGAGCAGTTCCGATAAAGGACTTGAGCGCCGTCCGAATTGGCGTAGAAGCGCGTCGGCATCAACGGTTATGGATTCGCGACCGGCAGTCCTGCAGCGATGTCCAAAGCGAGACGGAGTTGAGCTGGTGACGGCCGACGACAAGAAGAAATCCAATGCGATCGTGGACGAAGACGTGGTCCGTACGCTTGCGCGCCTCCTCGACGAAACCCGGCTCACCGAGATCGAGATCGAGCAGCGCGGATTGCGGATCCGGATTGCGCGGCAGACAACCGTGACTTACGCGCCTCCCGCCCCGGAGGCAGCACGCGCCATGCCGGCCGCCATGTCGGCGGGCGCGATCGATCTGTCCCAGCATCCCGGTGTCGTGGCATCCCCAATGGTTGGCACAGCCTATCGGGCGCCCGAGCCTGGCGCCAAGCCATTCTGCGATGTGGGCTCCATGGTCAAGGCCGGAGATACGCTCCTGATCGTCGAGGCGATGAAGACCCTCAACCAGATTCCCGCGCCTAAGTCCGGCACGGTCGTTCAAATCTTATTCGAAGACGCCCAGCCCGTGGAGTTCGGCGAACCGCTGATGATCATCGAGTGACTTCGTTGTCCCCGATCTCTACCCTGTCATTCCCCGCTTTAAGCGGGGAATCCAGTACCCCGCAGCGCTGCGAATTGAGCATAAGGGGCAGGGGTTACTGGATCGCCCGGTCAAGCCGGGCGATGACACCGCAAGGGCTGCCCGCTGCTCCCCATCGGCATGACTGCGGATCACGACCATGTTTGAAAAAATCCTGATCGCCAATCGGGGCGAGATCGCGTTGCGGGTCTTGCGCGCCTGCAAGGATCTCGGAATTCCGACTGTCGCGGTGCATTCGACGGCCGACGCCGACGCCATGCACGTGCGGCTCGCCGACGAAAGCGTCTGCATCGGGCCGCCGCCATCGCGCGACAGCTATCTCAATGTTCCGGCGCTCGTCACCGCATGCGAGATCACCGGCGCCGACGCCGTGCATCCGGGCTACGGCTTCCTCTCCGAGAATGCGCGCTTTGCCGAAATCCTGATCGAGCACGGCGTGCAGTTCATCGGCCCCAAGCCCGAGCATATCCGACTGATGGGCGACAAGATCGAGGCCAAGCGCACCGCGCAACGCCTCGGCATTCCGGTGGTGCCGGGATCGCAGGGTGGCATCGCTTCCAATGCCGCGGCGCTTGACGTCGCGCGCGAGATCGGATTCCCGGTGTTGGTGAAGGCAGCGGCCGGCGGGGGCGGGCGCGGCATGAAGGTCGCACGCAGCGAGGCCGATCTCGCGGTCTCGCTCGCGACTGCCCGCACTGAAGCCAAGGCGGCGTTCGGCGACGATGCGGTGTACCTTGAGAAGTACCTCGAAACGCCGCGCCACATCGAAATCCAAGTGCTCGGCGACGGCCGCGGCAGGGCCATTCACCTCGGCGAACGCGACTGCTCGCTGCAGCGCCGCCACCAAAAGGTGCTTGAGGAAAGCCCCTCCCCGGCCCTTAATGAGGCGGAGCGCGGTGCGATCGGTGAGGCCGTCGCGAAGGCAATGCGGGCTTTGAATTATCTCGGCGTCGGCACAGTCGAATTCCTGTACGAGGACGGCCGGTTCTATTTCATCGAAATGAACACCCGCATCCAGGTCGAGCATCCGGTGACCGAGATGATCACCGACATCGATCTTGTGCTGGAGCAGATCCGCATCGCGAGCGGCGAGGAGCTGACGATCACGCAGGAAGACGTGAAGTTCCATGGCCACGCCATCGAGTGCCGCATCAACGCGGAGAATCCGGTGTCGTTCCGCCCCTCGCCGGGCAAGATCGTGCATTACCATCCGCCCGGCGGCATGGGCGTGCGGATCGATTCGGCGGCCTACCAGGGCTACGCCATCCCGCCACACTACGATTCGCTGCTCGGCAAGCTCATCGTGCACGGCAAGACGCGCGCCGAATGCCTGATGCGGCTACGCCGCTCCCTCGACGAATTCGTCGTCGACGGCGTCGAGACCACGCTACCGCTGTTCCGAGCGCTCGTCCGCGACGCCGATTTCGTCGACGGCAACTACCATATCCATTGGCTGGAGCGCTTTCTGGCGAAGGGAGCCGTGGGGACGTGAAGCGCCAGAGCGGATTTAACCCTGGATTTGCGTCACCATTCCGGGCTTGCTTTTGGAAATAGCGGCAAGCACCAGCCGGCATCAACGGGCGGAGCCCGGCAACGTCGTTGCTCTGAGCGTGAACGACAATCATCGCGAGCGTAAGACCAGCGAAGTTCTGCCGATATTCGACGTTGCGGTCAACCGTTAGAGCGGGCCACGATGAAGTCGATCCACCCTTTGCTCGTCACCCGCGGGCTTGACCCGCCGGCCCATCTTCCTCGTGTGGAAATGGATTGCCGGGTCAAACCCTGGGACGAGCCCGGCAATGGCGAAGCCCAGGTGCACATCCCCGTCGTGATCGCGATTTGGTTTATTTCGTTCATTCATCGATCTACATCGATTCCTGCCTCGCAACGTGATGAATACAAGATGAACCGTGTGTGACAAGTTACGCGCAAGCCTCGGAAAACTCCGTACGTCGCAGCCAGATGTACGGCGAGCCTGGTTCGAAAGCCCAGGGCTCACGATACTCGGAACGCAGTCAGGCATTGGCAAACCAGCGTGATCAGGCCGCGGCCGGACAAGGATCGGGAATCGGCAGCCAAACACAAGGCCAGTTTCAATCGCAACCGAGCACTGGACCGTCTCACGCTTATGGCAGCACGCGAAATGCCGAAATCGGCTTGAATTCGCAGCAACGCACGCACCTCCGTGAAATGCTGTCGTCTCGCCGGGACATCCCGCGGGCTTCGAACGTGGATACGAATATCCGTGTTGGCGCTGTTGTGCCAAGGAGCGTGCGAACGGCCCGCATTCCGCGAGAGGTGGAGCGTATGCACCCAAGGTTCCGCGGTGACCGGGTCTTCATCTATCGCGATGAAGTCGTCCTCGTCGACCCGTCGACGTTTAGGATCGTTGCGGTGCTTCCGACGTAGTCGAAACCAGAAGACCGCGATGGAGCAGAGGCTCTTCGCCTCTGCTCCATCCGGTCATACTCTCACTCTCGACGCCTCACGGCATCTCGGCGATGGCCTGGCCATCCTTGCGCGGGTCCGACGCGCCGTAGTTCACGCCGGCCTTGTCGTCCCGCATCACGGCCTGGCCGCCGCCCACGCCTTCGGAGAAATCACCGAGCACCTGCACCTGATGACCGAGCTTGGCGAGGCCCTCGAAAACCGCGTCGGGAATGCGCGCTTCGGCATAAAGATCGCACCCCGCAAAGCTCGCTTTGGAAAAGCGCGCGGCCTCCATGGCGGCCTGGATATTCAGGCCGTGATCGACCACGTTCGACACGAATTGGGCGTGCGCCTGCGCCTGGTTGAAACCGCCCATGATGCCGAAGGCGATGCGCAGGTCACCCTTGGCCATCAGAGCCGGAATGATGGTGTGCAGCGGCCGCTTGCGGCCGGCCAGCACATTGGGGTGCTTCTCGTCGAGCGTGAACAGCGCACCGCGATTATGCAGGACGAAACCGCCGCCCTCGACCCCGATGCCGGAGCCCCACAGCGAAAAATTGCTCTGGATCAGCGACACCATGTTGCCGTCGCGATCGACCGTCGACAGATAGGTCGTGTCCGATCCTACATAAGGCGGCGTGCCGGGACCGACATTGCAATTCGCCTTGGCGGGATCGATCAGAGCCGCTCGGCTGCGGCCATAGGCGGCCGAGATCATACCCTTAGTCGGCACCTCGGCAAAACGCGGATCGCCCACATAGTTGATCATATCCGCATAGGCGAGCTTCTTGGCCTCGATCATCGCGTGCAGCGTGGCAACGCTGTTGTGCCCCCATTCGCCGAGCGGAAAGCCGCTCATGATATTGAGCATCATCAAGGCCGCGATGCCCTGCTCATTGGGCGGCATCTCATAGACGGTCCAGCCACGATAATCGGTCGAAATCGGATCGATCCATTCGGCCGTGAATTCGGATAGATCGTCCGCCGCCATGGTACCGCCGAGCTTGGTCGACGTTTCGAGAATGCGCTTTGCGAGCGCTCCCTTGTAGAAAGCGTCCCGCCCGCCCTTGGCGATTTCCTCCAGCGCACCGGCAAGATCGGGATTGCGGAATATCTCGCCGACCGCAGGAGCACGGCCGGCGGGCAGATATACCTTGGCGGCTTCGCGGTTGCGGCTCAGATAGCCCGTGGTCGCCACCCAGTCGTCGCCGAAAATCTCGGTGACCGGAAACCCCGCCTTCGCATACGCAACTGTCGGCGCCAGCACGTCCGCGAACGACTTTTTTCCGAACCGCGACAGCAGCGCATCCCAACCCGCGACGGCGCCCGGAACCGTGACCGAATGGATTCCGCTCGACGGCATCCATTGCTGGCCCTTGCGGTGCAGAAATTCGGGCGTGAGCCCTTTGGGCGCCCATCCGGAGGCATTGAGGCCGTAGACCTTGCTGGTCTTGGCATCATACACCATGGCGAACAGATCGCCCCCGATGCCGTTCATCATCGGGGCGACGAGGCCCATGGCGGCGTTCGCCGCGACCGCGGCATCGATCGCGTTGCCGCCCTTCTCCAGAACCGCGGTCCCGGCCCGCGCCGCGATCGGCTGCTCTGCAGCCACGATCCCGTACTGGGAAATCACCATGGAACGGGCCTGCGTCCGGTCCTCGGCCGCAAGTGGCGTAATCATGAGGCTGGACGCGGAAGCTGCGAGGCTCGCCGCGATCGACAGGACAATTCGCCATTGGCGCATGAGACGTTTCCCCCTGTATCGTTTTGGGCATTTTGTTTTGTAGTGAGTGGATGCTATCCGACGGCATGAGATCACGCTACATCCCCGTCCGGAACCGCATCCCGACCGATGGGCAGTGATCGAAAGGGCGAGACCGTGACGGAGAAGACACCGAGAGAAATTCTGGACGCGATCGACAAAGCTCTCGAGGAAACCGCCCGCCGATTTGCCAATCGCGGGCGTTGACAGAAGCTGCGGCTTCGACATTCCGGACACGCATTTTTACTCTTATTTTCCCCGCACTGCGGCGCCAAAAGCCCTTGTCGCCGCGCCGCAAAGATCGCAATTTTGTTGGTGCCATGGCAAGCCGCGACTCCGCCCAGATCGAGATCACGCCCGAAGTGCTGCTCAAAGCCTATGCGTGCGGGATTTTTCCAATGGCCGAGAATGCCGACGATCCGGCACTCTATTGGATCGAGCCGGAGCTGCGCGGCATTATTCCGCTCGATGGCTTTCACGTTCCGGCGCGGCTCGCCCGCACCGTCCGGGCCGAGCCGTTCGCCGTGGTTTGCAACCGCGATTTCGAAGCCGTCATCGACGGCTGCGCCGAGCCGGGACGGGGCCGTTCGCGCACCTGGATCAACGGGCGCATCCGCACGCTTTATCGCAAGCTCTACGAGATCGGCCATTGCCACACCGTCGAGGTGTACGACGGCGGCGCCCTGGTGGGCGGCCTTTATGGGGTGAGCTTAGGCCGTACCTTCTTCGGCGAGAGCATGTTCCACCGCGCCCGCGATGCATCGAAGATCGCGCTGGTGCATCTGGTGGCGCGACTTCGGGCCGGCGGATTCAAGCTGCTCGACACCCAGTTCATCACCGAGCACCTCAAGACCTTCGGGGCGACCGAGGTGCAGCGCCGGCAATATCACAAATTGCTCTCCGACGCGCTGGCAGGCGAAGCCGACTTCGCGGTATTCTCGCTCGCGACACCCTTGCCAGGCCATGTCGCGGTCGAGCGCGCTACTGCGCGATCCAAATGATTGCACCAGTAGGGTGGGCAAAATCGCTCGCGGCGCGGTCGCCAGCTGGCACGCATACTGTGCGATTTTGCCCACGCTAACACGCGGATAGGTCCGACCGCGTGGGCAACGCGCTGGCAAGATTCAAACCGACATGGCAAGGCCACGGCGTGGCGCGTTGCCCACCCTACGTCAGCTCTTCATCAGCGACCCAACCCCGGCGGCGGCGGAGTCTGGCGCGGCTGCTGCCCGGCAGGCTGACGCTGTTGCGGCGCGGTCTGACGTTGCTGCGAGGTTCCTTGGCGTGACGGTACGGCCGCCGGCGTCACCGGTGGGGTGTCGATGACGGCCTGGGCGGCCCCTTTGCAATCGACTAGCCACACATCATAGATCGCATGCTCGACCGCATGCAGACCGGGGCTCGCCGCGAACATCCACCCGGTGAAGATGCGCCGCACCTCGCCCTGTAGTGTGACTTCATCGACCTCGATGAAGCCGTCGGTCAAAGGGGTCTCGGTCGGCGGCCGCGAGTAGCAGGCGCGCGCCGTCACCTGCAGAGCGCCGAACTGCACGGTCTCGCCGATCGCAGCGTCGAAGGCTGTGATCCGGCCGGTGATCTTGTCGAGGCCGGAAAAAACCGCGGTCGGATTGGCAATCCGCTGAGGCGGCGGCGGCGTGACCGGATCCTCGGGTGGCAGCGCCGGAGCCGCAGCTGCTGGCGCGCCGAGGGGCGGGAGCCCGGCGCGGGGCTGACGCTGGCCGGGCGGAGACGGCACTTGGCCAGGCACTTGGCCGGGCGGGGCTGC
>Ga0210402_10006894_pt1 | contig 10009 bp, 13 predicted proteins | sample IncBWC7MmetaG_FD_161055 | JGI IMG/M metagenome (GOLD analysis project Ga0210402, IMG submission 161055) | Forest soil microbial communities from Barre Woods Harvard Forest LTER site, Petersham, Massachusetts, United States - Inc-BW-C-7-M | ecosystem: Environmental > Terrestrial > Soil >...
CGCTAGAGCCAAAGCAGACTAGGCAGGCAAATGAGCGGAGTCTGAGCATAATTGCTCACTCCAGTCGGCCTCGCTCCGGAAGATGTCGCTGTCGCGGAGTCGCTCAGGGCGCGCCGACGAGGTAATCGAAGGATGAGCGGATATTTTGACGGTGTTGCCGATCAGAAATGGCGTTGGTCACGATGGCCGCCGTCCATACATGCCATAGGAGAAGAATCCTGATCGCGGGAAATAGGCCGCTTACTGGGGTACTTCCGCCATCGTAGTGGGCGCCAGCGCGTGATCTGCCCGACGAGGGTGCACTCCGTGACTGAGCGCGCGAGCCACCATTGTGGTGATCCAAAGGATGGCATTGAAGCATAGCGCGGAATCGTAGGCCGTCGCGGTTTCAGCTGCGGCAGCGTACCATAGACTCCCACATCACAGCGCGATGGCGAACGAATATTGCCCATCTTGGAAAATCTGGCTGGCGATCGTGGCCAAATCGGAGGCCGAATCATGGCTCGCACAGTTCGGAAATCTGGAGTGAAGGAAGACGTCAAGGACGATCTGTCTCGGTATCTTAGTGAGGCCCAGACGCACGAGATCGTCATCACGCGTCACGGCAAACCGGCAGGCGTCTTGATCGGCTTCGAATCCGAAGAGGACTGGTTCGAGTACCGTCTCGAACGTGACCCGCGCTTCCTGCGTCGTATCGAACAGGCGCGGAACAGTCTGCGCGCAGGACATGGGGTCAGGCTGGAGGACCTTTAAAGTAAATAGCCTGCGCCCCGGTTCATCGGAGCGCGCGCAAGGTGCGGCAAGGAATCGGATAAGACAGCGTTGAGCGGCGTATGGAATCATGGCGCCACGGCGGAGCAATAGTGCCCATCTTCATCGACCGTGCCACGCCAATTCGGAATAGCCGGCGGCGGGATGCCGCTGTTTGTCTGCTTGAAGCCCTCGACCCGGACCTACATGCGTCCGCCCGAGCTATCGGTATTCAACGCCTGCATAGATTTCCGCAAGCGGCAGATCGAAGCCGAGCGATGCGATCTCAATCACGGGATCGTACCCCTCGATGACCTTCGGCTCGAGTGAAAATCCCCCGGCGCCGCGCACCCAAACCTGCGCTTTCGGCTCGTCCTGCGCAAGCACGAGGTATGCCGAGAGACTCGGCAATCGAACGTATTCGTCGGCCTTCACGCCCAGATCGTCCTTGGCCGAGGACGGAGAGATGACCTCCGCAATCGCCGCCGGAGCCGTGGCGGTCAAGTCCTTGAACCGGCCCACCCGCAACGTCAACCACAACGTCGGGATAACGAACCGTAGAGGGGCCGAGATCCACCCCGAAATCGGACGCCAGAACCGTCCACCGGTTGCTGTCGAGGCGTTTCTCCAGCGCTGCAGCAAGCCGACGCATGAGGATGGCGTGACCGCGCGAGCCCCCGGTCATCATCACGACGCGGCTCCCAGCGAGCTCATAGCGCCCTCGTGTGCCTGCGCCCACGTGAGGAACTCGGATTTGCCCATGCGCAGATCGAGCTGGATGTTCATTGCAACGTCACCTGTCCACCAATGTAGTAAACCGACTCGGTGAAACGCAATCACCTGCGTGGTGCCGTCTGTAAGCCGGGGTTCAGTCATTCCGGGGCGCCACCTTTAGGTGGCGAATCCGGAATCCATGCCCCTCGGCCGGTGGTTATGGATTCCGGGCTCGCGCAAGGGCGCGACCCGGAATGACGCCGCATATGATTCGGAAATCGACATCACTGCACTGGCAAGGGCAAGCGAATAGCTTCACGCCTTCACGCCCCTCACTCAACCGTAACGCCCGCCTCCTTGGTCACCTTGGTCCACTTGGCGGTTTCCGCCTGGATGAAGGCGGCGAATTTTTCCGGCGGCTCGCCGCCCGGAACGGCACCGAGATCGGCGAGACGCGCCACCATATCGGGTGTTTTGAGGATTTCGCTCACGGTTTGATAGAGCTTGCTTCGAACCGCCGCCGGCGTCCCCTTCGGCACCAGAAGCCCGTACCAGGTGGTCACGTCGTAACCCTTCAGCCCGGCCTCGTCCAAGGTCGGAAGCCCCGGGAAGAACGGGGACGGCTCGCGCGTGCTCACCGCGAGGGCCCGCACCGCGCCGGCCTTGATGTGCTGCAAGGCCGAGCCGCTCGTCTCGACCGCCATCTGGATATGACCGGCGATCAGGTCCGTCATCATCGGAGCGCCGCCTTTGTAGGGGACGTGAACGATATTGACGCCCGCCATGGCGCGGAACAACTCGCCCGACAGGTGTTCGACGCTGCCGGGCCCGGCCGATCCAAAATTCACTTTGCCGGGATTGGCCTTTGTGTAGGAAATCAGCTCGGCGGGTGTCTTGGCCGGCACCGACGGATTTACGATGAGGACATTGGGCACTTCGCCGACTACGGTAATCGGATCGAAATCCTTCACGAAATCGTAGGACAGATTTTTGTAGATGCCCGGCGCGATCGTGTGCGCGATGGTGGCCAGAAACATCGTGTAGCCGTCGGGCGCCGACTTCGCCACGATGCCGGCGCCGATCGTGCCGCCGGCGCCCGCGCGATTGTCGACGATGACAGACTGGCCGAGGCGTGCCGCGAGGCTCTGCGCCAGCGGTCGCCCGACCAGATCGGTGGTGCCGCCGGCCGCAAACGGAACCACCAGGGTGATCGACTTTGCGGGCCACTCCTGGGCGGCGGCAAAACTGCCGCCGAGGATCCCGATGGCGCAGGCGAAACCCGCGATTTTCAGTTTGAGGTTCAACATGATTTCCTCCAGACGCGGCGCGGCAGGGCAGTATACTTTTCTCGGGCGATGCCGCAAAATCTCAGCGGCTGCGAAACATTTGCAACCTCATCCTGAGAGGGTGAGAGCCGAATTGTTTCAACCGCCAACCACCGTGACATGTCCGCTCCCCTCCGGCCTCACCTCCCGGCGTGCCGCGATGTAGTTTGCGATCACGTCCCAGATCGGCGGACCTTGAGTGTCCTGGTTCACGCTCCCCCATCCGGCCACCACGTAGTCGCGGCCCGCATCAACCGCCGCTCCCGTGCGCAACAGGCGCAACTGCGAGATGCGCCGGCCCATCGGCTGTGCAACATCGATGGTGCAGGCGATACCCCCGACCCTCACCATGTCGCCGCCCTGCTGATAATAGGGATCCGGATTGAACAGGTTGTCCGCGATATCCTCGAGGACCTCCTTCAGTCGAGCGCCCGACATCAGGGTGCGGTAGGCCGCCGGATACGTGATGGCAGTGGCGTTGTAGATATCCTCGCGCGTGATCGCCTCGCCGGGCAACAGCGATGCGCCCCAGCGCACGCCGGGTGACAGTGCGATCTCGGCGTTGCGCTCGTTGAGCAGCGCATCGCAGATCACGTCATCGAGCGTGCCGTTGAAATTACCGCGGCGATAAAGGAGCGTTCCGGCGCGGCCGACGACTTCGCCCAGATGAGCGAGATACGGCGCCCGAACGGCCGCGATCTTCGCGGCGACCGTCGGGTTCGACTCAATCGCCTCGGCGAAGACCGGAATGAGCTTGTAACGAAACCCCTTCACCTCGCCGCCGCGCACGTCGAGATCGAGGCGCGACACGAACTTGCCGTGGCTGCCCGAGGCCACGAGCAGCGTCCGGCCGATCTTTACGACGGCAGGCAATGCATCATGGGTGTGGGCAGTGAGCACCACGTCGATGCCGGCAACGCGCCCGGCGAGCTTGCGGTCGACATCGAAGCCGTTGTGAGAGAGCAGCACCACCAGTTCGGCACCGGCGGCCCGTGCCTTTTCAACTTCTGCCCGCACGTCGCCTTCGCGAATGCCGAATGACCAGGCGGGAATCATCCAGCGCGGATTGGCGATGGGGGTGTAGGGATAGGCTTGACCGAGCACCGCGATCTTTACGCCGCCGCGCTCCAGCATGGCGGCGGCGGGAAAGACCGGCTCGTCCCATTCGGTATCGCGCACGTTGAGCCCGAGAAACGGGAAGCCTAACGACCGGGCCAGTTCCTTGACCCGATCGGCCCCGAGCGTGAACTCCCAGTGTCCCACCATGGCGTCAGGTCGAAGCGGGGCCATGCAGTCGACCATGTCCCGCCCCTTGGTCACGAGCGACGTGTAGCTGTTCTGCCAGGTGTCGCCGCCGTCGAGGAATAGAACTTTTTCGCCGCGCTCCGCCCGGATCGCATCGAGCACAGTTGCGATGCGATCGAGCCCGCCCATCCGGCCATAGGCTTTGGCAAGCGCCGTGAAGTCGTCGGGAGACAGCGCGTAAGCAGCCGGCGAGGCCTGCGCAATGCCGTAACGTTCGAGCAGCGCCGCGCCGGTCAAGTGCGGCACCTGCCCCCTCGCCTCGCCGACCCCGATATTGGCCGCTGCTTCGCGGAAATAAACCGGCACCAGTTGCGCATGAAGATCGGCAATGTGGACGAGCGTGACATTGCCGAGCGATTCGAAGCTCAACAGGTCGGCCTGGCTCAATTGCTGTTGAGCAAAGGCCCGCGACCAGCCCGCCGGCACGATCGCCGCAGTGGCGGCGGCGATTTCGAGAAATTCGCGCCGCGTCGTCACGGCGAGGCAAGGAGCTGTAGCCCGGGTTGAGCGTCAGCGAAACCGGGGAGCGTTGCCGCATGGAGAAGGCAATCCCGGATTTCGCTGCGCTCGATCCGGGCTACGGTTGCTACGGGCTTGCCCTGAAAGATCATGTTCAATTCCGCACCGCCGGCGTCTCCACCGGAAGGCCGGTGCCGCGCCACGCGACGTAGAGTTCGAGTGCAAGGAATTCGTCCGATAACGGCGCATAGGAAATGCCGCGCACATCGAAGATGCAGCCCTCCATCCGCTCATGGAGCGGCACCAGGCGCTGGTCGCGCAAGCGATAGACCGGAAAGCCGTTCGATTGACCCTGGCTCAGAAAATCGGCACGCAGATTTCTGCCGTGGTTCTTTTCATGGCAGTTCGCACAGGCGAGATCGAGCTGGCCGTTGCGCGTGTAATAGAGTTGTTTTCCTTTCTCGAACCACGGCGTCATCGGCCCGTCGACACGCGGGCTTACCGGCATGCCGCGGGACTGAAAACGCACGAAGGCGGTCATTGCGGTCAAGTCCTCCGCGCCGAATTTCCACGGCGTCGCCTGCATCCGCTCACTGCGGCAGATATTGATCTGTTGTTCCAGATTGACCGGCTTGTGAAGCGCTTCGCTCCATTTCGGCATCGCGGCGCCGATGCCTTTCATGCTCTCCGCAGCATCCTGATGGCAGCTCGCGCACGACTTGCCGGCCGCGCCATCGGGCTTCGACCACAGTTGCTCCCCTTGCTCGATCGCGAAGAATCCCGGATTGTTGAAATCGTCGTCCTGGATCGCCTGGGTTTCCTTGGCGCGGAACCAGTATCCCGAGACGATTTCCGGCAAGGGAAAATTCCGGTCCGGCGGTTTAATCCCGTGCCCCTGCCAGTGCGGGCGATCGAGGCCGTTCTCCGCGAACGCAATGCCGGCGGCGCAGACTGCGACCGCCAGCAGTACGATTGCGCGGAGTGCCGAACGTAAGCTCATGATTGTTTCTCCGCTGGCCGGCAGTGGAGCGTCCCCTTGTTAGTTCAAATCCTACCCGTGTCATTGCCCGGCTTGACCGGGCAATCCGGTATCCACTGGTAATGGTTACTAGATCGCCCGGTCAAGCCGGGCGATGACAGCAGGAACGGTATGGCGTAATCAAGAAACGCCCTGCCATGCACACCCGTCACGTCACCGTGATCGTCTCGCTCGCCTCGACCCGCACGCCTTCGTCATCGATCCAGGTGAACTTGAGCGTGCCGGATTCCGTCGGCTTGAACTTGAACTCGAAATACGGGTTGGCCGAAACCGCGCTTTCCAGATCGCAGCCGAAAACGAACTTGCCGTTGAGTTCGCACGTAAAGGTATTGATGATCATGCGGGCGACCGGCTTGCCGCCTGCGTCCTTGCGAAATCCGGTCTCCATGACGTGGGAAACCAGCGTCTTGACGTCGACCGTCTCGCCCTTCCGAACTTCCTTCTTGTCGAGCCTGATGCGGGGTTTGACCTCTGCCATGACGGTCTCCGAAATTCGTCGTGAATGCTGGGCGTTCTAGCGCGCATGATCCAGTCCGAAAAAGTCGACAACCCGCGGGTCAAGCCCGAGGCGGGCTTTTCGGGATCATGCCTCAGCCGCCGCAGCCCCCGATCGTCACCTTGATTTGTCGTGACGCCGAGAAGAACGTCCCGTCACTCAGCTTGGCTACCGCGATCACGTCCTGAGTCTCCGCGAGGCGAATGCGGGTCGATGCCTCCGGCACGCTTATGGGCGAGAAGCGAAACCGGATGACCCTGCCGTTCGGGTTCGCCGGAGCGACCACCAGGATTTCCTGGACATGGATGCCCTCGCCCATCTCTCCGTCCACCGCGACCGACAACGGCACCGTGTTGCCGTTTTCGGCGAGTTCCGGCAGGTCGAGCTTGACCCTGCCTTCGACCGGCATCTTGCCGCCGGTGAATTTGTCGATCTGGTCGGCGTAGTCGTTAAGCGCACGGGCCGGGTTCGCCGCCAGTCCACCACCGGCGGCGAATATCCCAGCACCGGCAGTGAGCGCTTCGCGGCGATTCAATCGTCGCAACATACCGTGCTCCATCCAGCTTTTGCTCATTTCAAGGTCGCCAGAAATGCGACTACATCTTCGACCTGCTGCGCCGTTAAGATCGGCTTGCCCACAAACTCCGGCCGCACCCGGTTTAGCCCGTCGACACGGTAGAAGGCCGGCATGACGGTCTCGTCGCCAAACACCTTCTTGGCATTGACTACGATCATGCGCAGCGTCCCGGTGTCCCACCGTCCGGCAACGCCGTCGAGCGACGGGCCGATATCGCCGTGAAACTCTTCTCTGCGGAGCGCGTCGATTTCATGGCACGACAGGCAATTGCCGAGGCGGCGCTCGGCCACCACCTTTCCGCCTTCCTTCGGATCGCCCGGCTTGCCGGTCAGCGGCGCCGGTATGGCGGCCACACCTACGGTAACAACGACATTCACGGGGGCAAGCGGAAGCACGGCTTGGCTGGCAGCCGGCGAGACGAACGTAACCGCCCAGCCGATGACACAACTGAATGTTCTCATCGACGCCTGCTTCCCGGGCTGTCGATCAACTGAGCCGGAGCAGATAGTCGCGCAGCGATCCTCGCTCATAGGCGTGATCGGCCACAAACGCGAACATGATAAGGAAGCCTCTGGCAGGCATATACCCCTGGATACGATTGACCTCGCGGTCCCGAGGCACCTTCTGGCCAAGGTCGTCCCTGTTGGGGAAGAACTGAATGATTGGGGTCCCGTGCACCCCGTACTTGTGAGCGAGTTGCCTTTCGCCAAGCCGCTCGCCATCGAAATCCGTAACGATGCGGGAACCGCGGAGATTGAGCTGAATCACCTCGAAATGGTCGCGGATGTAGGTTTCAATGCCCTTTTGGGCAAGATTGACCAAGTGGGTGTCCCGGCAATACGGACAGCCGGGTTGCTCCCAAATCACCGCGAGTTGCTTACCGGCTGCCGCAGTGCTTTTGAGATCGTCCGCAAGCTCAAGAAAACTTTCGAGAAACCAGTCCTCACGGTAGAGCCCGTCGTCGGTCATGACCGGCGCCGCCTGCGCAGGCCCCGCGGCCAGCGCCAAGCCCCCACCGGCGACCATCAGGGCGCGCCGCGACAACATTGCAGTATCTCCTGATCATTTTCCCGCCGAGACTGTAGGCGCAAACAGGCGATGCCGCAATTACAAACCTAAGCCGATTTCGATTAACTGGATTGCGCCCCAGGTGGGCAAGCCAATTGGCGCCGGCCCGGACGTGCCGAATTCCGGCATCGGGCTTTCCGACTTGTTTTCATTGCACATCGCGTGGAGGCTGCGTTGCCCGCCGTGCGATGAATCGTGGAAACGGACCCCACCCCGGCAGGCCGTAGAGAGGCCCGCGGCCGCGCCAGGCGACCATGAGGTTTGTGCTCCAATTGGCGTGATGTGCGGCGGCGGCCCTCGTGGCCTACGCGGCCCGATCCTTCATGCCTGAAACTCCGAATTGTTTGGCGCAGTGGGCACAGCAAAAAGTCTGGTCCGCCGCCTCAACACCGTGGCCGATGATGCGGCAACCGCAATGCGCGCATCGTGGCGCCATGCCTTCGATCGCACATTCGAAGCTGTCGAACGTCATGCTTCGAGCACCCTGCGTAATAACTATCGTCTTATCATAGTCGTTTCCGCACACATCACACGTAGGCATATGAGTCACCTTTCAGCTCGAACACGCGATCGCAACTTCGGGCGTCCATCGCCCTCCGGTTTCCGGGCGTCGAAGCGATTGCCGAGGGCATCGCCGTACCCACTCATCACGGCGACGCACTGCTCTGACAGTGGTGGCCACCGACTCGGGAGATGCCGGACAGCGCCACTCCCGTCGCACGGCCATCCCGACTCGTGGCCAGATCGCAGAGGGAAACGATACCCACGAGGCGCCTCTTATCATTGAGCACAGGCAGCCGCCGGATTTGCTCCTGGGCCATGTTCTGAGCAAGATCGTCGATCTCGTCGTCCTCGAAGCAGTACCTGACCTCGGCGCTCATCACGTCGCGGACACGAGCCTCGGGACCGAGGCCATGACAGATCCCTCGGATGGCGATATCCCGGTCCGTGATCATTCCCACCAGACGATCGTTGTCGCCGACCGGCAGCACGCCGATGTCGTGCTTTTCCATCTCGGCCGCAACCTCACTCAGTTTTTGACCCGGGCTCGCGATACAGACATCTCGTGTCATGATTTCGCTGACTTTCATCCGGTTTCTCCTTTTTTCGATGCACGATTTCACTAGTCAACGGCCCTCTGGCAAAGGCAGTTCCCGTCGCAAAACCGACTTGGTGACGATTTTTGTCGCGGAGAGTGGAGCCAGCCCTTCGAAAGGACACCGAAGCGATGCCACGGCTCTGTCACACGGGCGGCAAATGGGGTGTGGGCAAACGACATCGTCTGTGGATGCGCAGGAATCACGCGATGGTTGACGATCGCCGCCATAGGATGTGCTACTATTATTCGTCTTCAGGAGCAGGCCACCCATGACCGAACCGATCTGGAATCAATTCCTCACCGAACGCGACAAGGCGGTGTTTTCCACCTCGGGCTACGGCGCCCGCCAGGGCTTCGGCAAGCGGCCGGGGCTGCTGGTCATCGACGTCAACTATGCGTTCTGCGGCGATAAGCCGGAACCTATTCTCGAATCGATCAAGAAGTGGCGCAATTCCTGCGGCGAGGACGCCTGGGTGGCGCTTCCGTACATCCGCGCCCTGATCGACAAGGCCCGCGGCAAGGGCCTGCCGGTGATCTACACCACCGGCGTGCGCCGCGGCGACCTGTGGGATTCCGGAAGCTGGGCATGGAAGAACAACCGCTCCGCCGAGGACACCGCCAACAAGACCGTGATCTCCAATCTCGACGGTAACGAGATCATGGCCGAGATCGCACCCGGCCCGCGGGACATCGTGATCTACAAGCAGAAGCCCTCGGGCTTCTTCGGCACCAATCTCGCGAGCTACCTGACGCTCCTCCACTGCGATAGCCTCATCATCACCGGCACCACCACGTCGGGCTGCGTGCGCGCCAGCGTGCTCGACGCCTTCAGCCTCAACTACCGCATCACGCTCGCCGAAGAAGGCTGCTTCGACCGCGCCCAGGCGAGTCACGCCATCAACCTGTGCGACATGAACGCCAAATACGCCGACGTGGTGAAGACCGCCGAGGTGCTGTCCTTCTTCGACACGCTGCCCGCCGGCATGTTCGACCTGCCGAAGGGCGTCGCGGCGCCGGAGCCGCACCCGATGCGCAAGGCGGCGGGGTATTGAACAAACCATAGCCCGTGCATTGATTGAGGGCAGCGAAATCCATACGGCTTTGCCTCGTAGCGCGACCCGAAGTGAAATCGAACGCCGGCCCCGCTCACATACAAGTCACGTAAATCCCCGAAGGC
>Ga0210402_10006895_pt1 | contig 10007 bp, 10 predicted proteins | sample IncBWC7MmetaG_FD_161055 | JGI IMG/M metagenome (GOLD analysis project Ga0210402, IMG submission 161055) | Forest soil microbial communities from Barre Woods Harvard Forest LTER site, Petersham, Massachusetts, United States - Inc-BW-C-7-M | ecosystem: Environmental > Terrestrial > Soil >...
TGTTCATCGGGGTAGACCGGAAGTCATCGACGCAAACTCATACGACGTGATTGACCCAAAGCGGACGTTGCGGACCCACTTACTCATCGCGTCGTCGGTGTAGGCGAAGATCGACAATAAGATCGTTAAGAGATTCAAAAGTGCCTGGGGTGATCGGGTAGGAACGCGGGCTCATTCGGGCTCGATGCCGGCGACTTTCGCCGTATCGCGCCAGATTGCGAGGTCGCTCCTGACGCGCTGGGCGAAGACCTCCGGCGTCTCGCCGCCGGGCTCGCTGGCAAGATCGCGGATGCTGGCCAGGATCTCGGGACCGGCGAGTACTGCCACGACGTCGTCACGGATGCGCCGCGCCATTGCCGGAGGCATGTTGGCCGGCCCGAAGAGCGAGAACCACTGCGGCCGGTCGACATCCGGTACGCCGGCCTCCGCCATGGTCGGCACGTCGGGCAGCAGCGCCAGCCGCTTCTCGCTGGTCACCGCCAGTATGTGTACGGTGCCGGCGCGATGGTGCGCCATTACCGACAAAGGGCTGGAGAAGCCGACCGGAATGTGGCCGCCCGCCAGCTCCTGGATCATCGGTGCCGCGCCCTTGTAGGCGACGTTCTCGATATCGAGCCCGCTCCTGACGCGAAACAGCTCGCCGATCATGCGCGTGGTGCTATCGGCACTGCCGAACTGGAACTTGCCGGGCTCGGCGCGGGCAGCGGCGAGGAACTTCTGGATGCTGTCGAAACCCGCCTTAGTCGAGCCGGCCAGCGCGAGCGCGCCGATCACCAGCACGGTGATGGGCGTGAAGTCGCGCTCGGTGTCATAGGGCATATGCCTGGTAAAGAAGGGATTGATGGTGTGCGCGCTGGTTGTCACCAGCAGCGTGTAGCCGTCGGGCGGCGACTTCGCGACGATCTCGCTACCCACGATGCCGCTGGCGCCGGCCTTATTGTCGACGATGACGGTCTGCTTCCAGCGCTCGCCAAGCCGCGACATAATCAGCCGCGCCACGATGTCGGTGCCGCCGCCCGGCGGATAGGGCACGATGACGTGCACTTGCTTGCGGGGAAAATCCTGCGACCGTGCGATGGCAGGTGCCAGGATCGCACTTGCAACGCCAAGCGAAAGGCCGCGTCGGCCAAGCGGCCGCGTGCCTGCCATGACTATCCTCCGCCTTGTCTTGTTGTGTCGCGAGTCTAGGGCGAATTCGTCTCGGCGACCAGCGTCTCCATCCCAGTAGTCAGGATGCTGACCCGCGGCAGCTTCTTCGGCGCCTGGGCATGCGCCGCAATCGTCGAGTCCGGTCCTGGCACAAATGCGAAGTGCCAACCGGGTCCGGAAATGTCTGCTGTTTGGGGTAGACCGGACATATCGCGGGCATCACGAAACCGACGCGATTGACCCAAAGCGGACATGGCGGATGGGTCACATCAGAGATGACACCAGTGATGAGGCCCGTGTCGCCTCTTTGGAGTCCTGAAGAAATCGCTGGTACCAGTACCTTGAGGCGGATTGCGTGCCTCAGCGAGACGCGCGGCGATGGATGATCGGCGCCGCTCCTTTTCCCGTAACCGTAGCGGCCTGTCCGATTCTTGTAAGGTCGGGGCTGGTCCAAATCTCCTCCAAGCGCACTTCAACCAGGAAGTCAGCGCCGCGCGCTCGATCCAAGAGCGGATAAGCTATTTGGCTGGCATCGTCCTGGCGACAGCTCGCGCGCAATCGATGAAGACTTGCGCGACCGGACTCGACGTCCGATTCTTCAGCCTCATGATGGCAACTGGCTTGGGCTGAATTGGAAGTTTTATCGGCAGAATTTTGAGAGGCCAATTCTTCCCGCTCAGCCGCAGAACCGAACCGGGTAGCATCGCGACAAAGCGGCCCGTAATAACCAACTGTAAGAACAGATGTATGGATAGCGTGGCGACGGACGCATGCGGCATTTCCAGCCCGCAGGCGCGGAAAACCTCCGCGTTCGACGCTCCAGCCACGCTGTCCGCTGGCGGCAGAATCCATTGTTCACGGACCAGGTCTGCTAGTTCGAGCCGGCGCGAGCGAGCCCAGCGGCTCTGGCTTCCCGACACGACAACAAGCTGGTCGTCGAACAGCACCTCGGATTCCAAATCGTCGTCCTCCGACGACTCGATCATTCGGCCCAACAGCAAGTCAACGCTGCGCTCGCGCAACTCGCGAGTATGCGCCGTAGCGAACACCACCTGCGTGACGGTTAGGTCGACCCGCGGGTATTGTCGGGAGAATCGGTCGATGATCGCCGGCAATAGACCGGCCGCCATGCTCTCCGAACTGCCGATGCGCAATTCACCGACAGTCGGGTCGGCGAGCAAGTCGAGTTCTTGTGCGGCTTGCTTGAGCTCGTCGAAAACAGCCGTTCCGTGTTTGACGAGTGCTCGGCCGTACGTCGTCGCCTCGATGCCCTGCCGGGTGCGGTCAAGCAGGCGCAAGCCGACTGTATGTTCCATGTCGGCAATCGCCTTGGACACCGCGGGCTGGGAAATCGCCAGCGCAGCGGCGGCCCTCGCCATGCTGCCGTGTTGGACGACGGCGAGCAGGATGTGCATGTCGCGCAATTTGAGCCGCCGCCCGATGCGCTCGTGCCATTGCATCGGAACATCCTTATCGAAAAGATTATATCATCGTCATATATCAGAACTGTATGTTTATGGACATCATTCCTATTCTCAAGTCGTTGCCAGCTGCGCCGATCCAGGAGGCAAGGAGGCACAAGGATGATCAGCATTCGGTCAGTGACTGCGATCGTGGCTGCCGTTGCGGCGATCCATTTGCACACTTCCGCGTTGGCGGGGTCATGGCCGGAACGCACTGTTCACATCATCACGCCTGGCCCTCCCGGAAGCTCCATAGACGTCGCCGCTCGCCTGTTCGCGGAGCGGCTCGCAGAACGTTGGGGAAAACCAGTCGTTATCGACAATCGGCCCGGGGCGGACGGCATTATCTCGGTTCAAGCTTTCCTTCAAGGAAACGACGGTCATAGCCTGCTCCTTGCGTTTCCGGGCATCGTCACGGTGGTGCCGCTTCTGCATGACAGCCTCCCCTACGATGCGGTCAACGATCTCGTCCCGATTACCTCGGTTGCCTACGACTTCCTGTGCCTCGCGGTGCCCGAGAAGCTCCCGGTGTCGACGCTTGGCGATCTTGTGACATTCGCAAAGTCTCGACCCGGCACCCTGAATTGGGCCGCCGCTCCGGGCGCTCCCTATCTCACCTTCCTTGAATTCCAGCGACGCGCCGGGCTGGCGATGACCTATACGTCCTACCGTAGTTCTGCGCAGGCACTGCCCGATCTGATGGCGGATCTGATTCAATTGACCATCATGCCTCTGGCATTGGCACTTCCCTTGGCCCGCGATGGCCGAATCAAGCTGCTGGCCGTCACCACACCGGAGCGTAGCGCTGCGGCGCCCGATCTCATGACGGCCATCGAAGCGGGGTATCCGGAGCTTACCGCCGAGGCGCCGCTGGGATTCTTTGGGCCGAAGACAATGCCAATGGAGTTGCGAGAGCGTATCGCAGGCGATGTAAGATTACTTGCGAGCGATCCGACAATCCGGATGCGACTGAACGGCCTCGGAATGGTCGCACGAGGCAGCACACCTGCCGAATATGGTTCCACCCTCGCTGAGCAACGCTCCAAGTGGGCGGCGCTCGCGCATACTTACGGTATTCGCCCGCAATGAGACCCGCAACGGCGCTGCACCAAGATCCATATGAGCGGGAAGCCGCTTCGCAGGCAGTTCACCACCATGCATCGACCCGCACGTATTCTCGCCGCGATGTTCCAGGGCGGGGGGAATATTCCGCTTATCATGCCAGTGATGGCCCGCCTTGTTGAACGCGGCCATGCCGTACGTATTCTTGCTGGACCAGGCGTCCGCCATTCCCGGCTTCAGATCGGTGCGAGGTTCCTTCAACGAATAGCCGCTAGTGGCGCTGCTCTAGTGCCATTTCGGGAGCCCCATACCCATCCCCTCGACAACGCACTCAAAAAGGACAACTTGGGAAGCTGGGTCGTCCCGCAGGGATTTCGAACCGTCACCCGTGAGGCACAAGCCGCCGCCTGGGCGCCTGCGTGGACTGAGAACGTCGCTGCGGAATGTCAGCGGGTAACAACCGACCTAGTGATCTCTGATTTCGTTCTGCTCGGCGCCTTTTCTGCTGCTGAAGCGTTGGGTATTCCCTCAGTGGCCCTCATGCACACTGTCGCCTTGCGCCCGCTTCCCGGTATGCCACCGTATGGACCCGGCTGGGCGCCGGCTCGTGGACCGTTCGGCTACGTTCGGGATGTGCTTGGCCGCGCGGCGGTGGAGCATATTCATCGCCGCCATGCACTTCCACCGCTTAACGATGCGCGGGCATCGCGCGGCCTTCCCCCGCTTCGCTCGCCTTTCGAGCAATACGATCGGGCGGCGCGGATTCTCATGCTGGTGAGTGCGGCGTTTGACCATCCTAATCGCCACTGGCCAGCCAATCTTCGCCATGTTGGTACGCCAATTGACGACGCTGGCGCCGCGTCATGGATATCTACTTGGCCACCAAGTGACGCACGCCCTCTCGTCGTTGTCTCGCTCAGCACGCTCAACCAAGGTCAGGTACCGCTCCTGCGCCGTATTCTTCTTGCGGTCGCCCGCATTGATGCGCGCGTGCTGGTAACGCTTGGCCCAGCTTTGCGTGCGTCCGAATTTGACGTGCCAGAAAATGTTAAAATGGAGCGGCAAGTGCCGCATTCGGCAGTGCTGCCGCAAGCCGCCGCCATGGTGACGCAATGCGGTATCGGCACGTTGACAAAGGCCCTGGCGTACGGCGTGCCGCTTGTCTGCGTACCCTTGGTCGGCGACCAACCTGAGAATGCCGCGCGCGTCGTTGCGCGCGGTGTCGGCGTTCGATTACGGAACGACGCACAACCCAATCAAATTGCCACCGCAATCCGGCGCGTGGTTGGAGAGCCCCGGATTCGGGAGGCTGCGGTCCGATTCGCCTCAGCGATTGCCGGAGATGGCGACGCCACAGAAAATGTCGTCACAGAAATCGAGGCCGTCCTGGGCGCGGCCTCCGCCTGATAGATTGTTGGAGACCCGAGCGCCTTTACGCTAGGATCAATACGGCGTGTCGGAGTGGTCGAAGAACGGAGCTGTCGCCCTAAGCGGCAACGGTAGCGCATCATTGGGGCTGCCGGCGCGTCCGTTCAGCAATTGCGATTCAGGGTGCATTGCCGAGATCCTAGCACGCTCGCTGCCCAGCTCAGCCGCAGGCCGTTTCATGACGTTGTTCACCATGTCGACCGCCCGCCCTTGGCCGCACCAAGCTGACTCCGCCCAGGCGCAGGAGATGTCCGCTTTCAAGGGTCAAGCGGTTATTTCGCTTGATCAGTTTTTAGTCTCAAACTGAGCCCTGAGCGGACATTCGAATTACTCAGCCGCTATCCGCCCCGGGCGCCTTTAGGTGGGACGCAATCTTGTGCCTAACGATGTCGATGTGGCTGCGCAGGTTGTACACCTGGTCCGAGAAGGTCAGCGGAAATTGGATATGGCTGACAGCATCCTCAATGCGCTCGATTTCAGCTTGCTTCCGGCTTAAATGTTTGTCCGTCGGGTCGGTGTCGAACGAAGCTTCCAAGGCCTTGAGTTGGGCATACCAATAGAACAGGCGCCGACGGTTGATCCAAGTGTAAGCCACCGGCATAAGGCGAAACAGTGGGTAGCCGATTGCTAGCGCTGTCACCAGCACTGCGAGCGCCCTTTGTACATGGACGGATAGCCACAAAGGCACATGCCTCTGCATCAAGGAAGGACCGTTTTTGTAAAAATCGGTAGCAGCAGGGGCAACGGGATATTCGGTGTCGGTACCGTTTGGGAATTCACCGCTGCGCTGAAAAATTGCACGAGCACCGTGCGCTTCCACCATTGCCTGCAACATGAGTGGGACGATTTCTGGGTGCAGATCGCTGCGAACCAACACCTTGCCGGTGACTCCTATAAGCGGCACGTCATGAGGAGGGATATTCCGCTTAAAATCGACCACACCTTGCGGCAATACCAGTCGAACGAGTTCTGGGAATATGATCGTGAGAGTCTCCGCCGCTGGAAAGTTCATGATCCGAGCGTTGGGATTTTGCAGCAAGGAATGGACAGACGGCGCATCCGGCGGGCCAAGTATCCACACCGCATCCGCCTTGCCATTATTTAGTGCCTCGACTGCGGCAGATCCTCCAAAAGGCAAGAGCGTCGCGTTTTCAGAATTCACACCGGCTTTGCCCAGAACTTTTTCGGCTAATGGTCGGATGGCGCTGCCTACCGGCCCTGCGGTAATGCGTTTGCCTGTGAGCTGTGACAAGTGGTCGATTGGCTCACTGGAAGAATAAAAGAGCCAAACTGGGGTATTGTAGACCGTTCCCAACGACAACACTCCTGGCGCTTGTTTCCTGTCCGAAACTCCTCCGAGCATATAGGCAATCTCGACGCCCGATTTTGGATCCAGCAGAAGCTCGAGGTTTTCCGCTGCACCGGCGGTTTCGCGCAATTCCAACTCGACGTTAGAACGTGCGAATGTTTCTCGATATTGGCGGCCGTAATACTCCGCCATAGAGCCTTTGGGCGCCGTAGCCATTATGACCTTCGATGGTGTTGCGGGGACGAAATAGACCAAGGCGAGCGAAACAATGCTCACGATACCGACGGCCGCAGCCAATCCTTTGAATAATTGCCACCGACTGAACCCCAGCATGACTATCTCCCAAGTCTCCATCCGTCGTGGGACAGTCAAACAGGCCTCACGGAGAGGGTATTTGGTTTTTAATTACGCAGGCAAGTATGTTCGGACATGCCAAGAGATGTTTGTGGCGCGCCTAAAAGCGCGCTTCTAAGTCTGGCCGCGCCACGAGCAACGTAAATTGAACATAAAATTTGGTATGGCGTTACGGTGCCACCGGGGCTAATTGCCCGGGCCGACCGGCTAATCGAGTGAGCATGGTATGTCCGCTTATGGCACTTTTGCGAAGTGCCGACCGGGCCCGGAAATGTCTGCTGTCTGGGGTAGACCGGACAATCGCGGACATCACGAAACCGACGCGTTTGACCCGAAGCAGACATGGCGGAACCGCTTACTCGATGACCTCCTCGGCGCGGGCGAGAATCGACGCCGGGATGGAGAGGCCAAGCGGCTTCGCGGTCTTGCTATTGATCACGAGTTCGAACCGGCCCAGCGTAGAAGCGCCGGCACGCGGAAGCCGCTTTCCAAGGCAGTACCCTTGCCGCCGGCAAATGGCGGTCTACCCACCGTCGGGCCAGGAGCTCTCTGCGCTATAGGACGTGTTCACCTAGCTCTTCGATAAGGCTTGCTTGGTCGCATGGTCTCGCATCAGCCTGGCCACCTTGTCGTCGGGAAATTTGGACAGCAGCTTCTCGTAGAGGTCAAGCGCCTCCGCGACGTGGCCGCCTGTGAGGTATGCCATGGCCATCGTCGTCATCTTGCATCGTGCGATGTCGCGTTCGTCGCCTTTCAGCTCGGGATCGTCACTGTCGACGATGCCCAGCAGCTCGTAGACAAGGAACTCGCCGTGGCGGCCCTTTACGGAGAGCCGCTGAAGCGGCCGCGCAACCACACGGTCTGCGACGTGCTCGTAGACGCTGTCGCTAATGCAGATCGACGTGCCGAACTGCTTGTTCAGCCCCTCGACCCGTGAGGCAATGTTCACGCCGTCACCCATCACCGTATAGCTCAGGCGCTGCGGTGACCCGACATTGCCGACGACAACATTGGCGCAATGTACCCCGATACGCATCGGCATCGGCGTGCGCCCCTCGCTCGTCCATTTGGCATTGAGGCGCTTCATGCGAGAGCTGGCCTTGAGTGCAGCGAGGCAGGCGCGATAGACGTGGTCGTCCAGCGCCGCGGGCGCGCCCCAGAACGCCATCACTGAGTCGCCGATGAACTTGTCGATGGTGCCCTGTTCCTCGGTCACCGCGACAGTAACGTTCTCGAAGTAGCGCGACGTCTGATCCGAGAGTTCCTGTGGAGAAAGCTGCTCGGCAATGGTCGTGAAGCTCTCCAGGTCGGAAAAGAATATGGTCATGAAGCGAGACTCGACGGCCGGCGCGAGCGGTTTGCCGGATTCGATCAGTCCGCGCACCAGTCCCACCGGGACAAAAACGGAGAACGACCGGAGTGCGTTGTCGAGCAGGACTGTTGCCTTCTGAAGCTGGTCAATCTCGCGGATGCGCGAATCCGGAAAGTGCTTCTGGCCGAAGGACAGAGAACGGATGCGTTCGATCGCCCCCGACACGATCTCGATCGGCCGCGAGATCTTCTTCGCCATGATGTAAATCATAACGCTCTCGAGAAGAACCAACGCGGCCATCAACCAGATCAGCTTGCGATTGGTCTGCTGCAGCGCGCCGACGAAGTCGTCAATCGGCGTGACGACAATGACTTCCCATTTCTTGAAGAATTTGCCGGCAATCTTGCTGAACAGCGCCACGTACTCCTTGCCATCGGACCCCAGCTCGAAGTTGAAGCGGTCGACGCCCGAAGTTTTGTGTAATTGCACCGCTTTCACGACCTGCGGCACGTCGAGTTCTGACACCTTCGCCAGCTCGACCTTCGACCCGGAATGTCGTACGCCCTTGGCCATCACCGGATAGCTAATGATATTATCGAGATCGTCGACTAACAGGGTGACGCTGTTGGGGCTGGCCTTGTGGGCATCCAGGAATTTCGACATCTCGTTCAGCGTAATGTTCGCCGATGCCGCCCCACCGAATTTGCCGTCCATGCGAATAGGGTAGGCCATCGAGATGATCGGATAGCCGGTGTCTGGATTTATGATCGGCTCGGTGATGGCGAACCCGATGTGCTCACGCGCCGCGTTATAGTGGGGAAGCGCCTGGACTTTGAACGTCGTCAGCTCTGTGTAGCCGCCGATCACGTCAGGCCACTTCTCGAAGAACTTGCGGTGCCGTGCGCGCTCCGCGCCAGCCGCATAGGCGTCGATGTAGCTGGAGTGCCAATTGGCAAGGGCGGGAATACGCGAATCGCTACGCCGCCGGTCCTCATCCACTCGAGTTACGACACGGTGGTACCCGTCCTCGAAGCTGGTGTAGAGCGCGTCGATTTGGGGGGCCGAAATCAACGCTGCATAGAGAGTGTCCCGGCTTTCCTCGGTTCGGAAAAACTCTGGATGTGCCGCAGCAACCTCCGCCACGAGGCGTATTGTTGCCGCGACAGGTTCGAAAAAGTCCGACCCCATCCTGATCGTATCGTCTCTGGCACGGTCAATGGAGCGTTGCGCCACGTTGTTCAGATTACGTACGTTTTCGTAGTAGCTGAACGCAATGACTGCGCCCAAGGCCGGCAAGATCAGCAGCGCGAAGATCGCGCTGATGCTGACTTGAAGCTTGGTTCTCGGAGGTGCCACCAACGCACTTCTCCTCATCACCGCGCGCGCTCAACGTCTTTGCTATTCAACGATCTCTTTCTTGAGACTCTGAACAAACGCTACCACGTCGCGCTGCTCCGCCTCGGGCACCTGGAACTTCGCGAGGGTTGCGGCGGCATGACCGAGGAACACGTTCCAGTCGCTATCACTGATGCGCATGCCTCGGTGGGTGAGCACCATGTCCCGGCCGCGATAGTACATCGGTCCGCCCGCGCTCGCGCAGAGGAAATCGATGAGGAGCTGCTTCTCGCGCATGACGCCGTCTTCTCCGCGATGCGCCCAGAACCGCCCGAGCTGCGGATCGGCACGGAGCCTGGGCAGCAAATCATTCGCAACCGCTGCGATCGCGGCGTACCCACCAAGGCGCTCGTAAAGGGTCTTCTTGTCGTTGCTCATCGTGTTCTCCTCAGGTCCGGGGGGAAACTGGGAACCAAACATCCTACATCGGCCGGCCCGCGCGTCTTCGGAGTGGGCGCTATTCAATCCTGATCGGATCGCCACGGCGGATTGTGCCCCCCAGCTCAACGGCAGCATACACACCGACGTTGACTTG
>Ga0210402_10006898_pt1 | contig 10001 bp, 6 predicted proteins | sample IncBWC7MmetaG_FD_161055 | JGI IMG/M metagenome (GOLD analysis project Ga0210402, IMG submission 161055) | Forest soil microbial communities from Barre Woods Harvard Forest LTER site, Petersham, Massachusetts, United States - Inc-BW-C-7-M | ecosystem: Environmental > Terrestrial > Soil >...
TCGGGCCAGCAGGAACCAGCCGTGGTTCCACAGCCAATGATTGAAACGATAGAACCAGACCGCATGCAGCCCGGCGTAGCACAGGAACACTTCCAGGCGAGACTTGGCCGCGGGATCATGTTCCACCGCATTGGCCACGTCTTCGCGAATTAGCGCCAGCATGTGCGGCATGGATCTGGACTTGGATCAGACCGGCAGCGCCACGGTGGGAATCTGCAGTGCCTTCTCCCGCAACTCCTGAAACAGAATACTGCTCAAGTAGCGTTCGCCAAACGATGGCAGAATCACCACGATCAGCTTACCGGCATTCTCCGCCCGCTGCGCCACTTTCAGAGCCGCAACCACCGCCGCTCCCGAGGAAATTCCGACGAACAATCCTTCTTCGAGGGGAAGGCGGCGCGCCATCGCGATGGCCTCGTCGTTGGTCACGGTGATGACTTCGTCGATGTAGTCGCGGCGCAGGATGCTGGGCACAAACCCGGCGCCGATACCTTGAATCTTGTGCGGAGATGGCTTGCCGCCAGACAGCACCGGACTGTCTGCCGGCTCAACCGCGACTGCCTTGAAGGAAGGCTTCTTGGGCTTAATGTACTGGCAGATTCCGGTGATGGTGCCACCGGTCCCCACGCCTGAAATCAGAATGTCGGCGCGTCCATCGGTGTCGTCCCAGATCTCGGGCCCGGTGGTTTCGAAGTGAATCTTGGGATTGGCGGCATTGTCGAACTGCTGCAGCATGTAGCCGCCGGGCGTGTTGGCGAGAATCTCTTTCGCTTTGAGAATCGCGCCGGTCATTCCACGCGGTCCGGGAGTAAGCACGATGTCCGCGCCGAAGGCGAGCAGCAGCACGCGCCGCTCCAGGCTCATGGTTTCCGGCATGGTGAGAATCAGCTTGTAGCCTTTCACGGCGGCGACGAAAGCGAGACCGATTCCGGTATTACCGCTGGTCGGCTCAATCAGCACGGTCTTGCCAGGATGAATCTTGCCCTCGCGCTCGGCCTCGGCAATCATGCTTACACCAATTCGGTCTTTCACACTGGCCAGAGGATTCTGACTCTCGAGCTTCGCCACCACTTCGGCGACGCAACCTTGCGTGACTTTGTTCAGCCGTACCAGTGGCGTGTGCCCAATCAACTCGGTGACGTCTTTTGCGATTTTCATTTTAAGTGCACGCCTCCAGCGTTTGTGAGCGGCGTTTTCCCGCCGGTTTCATTGAGTTCAGTAATATTACCAACATGATCGGTATTGCAATGGTGCAGTCACGGAAATCGAGCGCACAGAACATATTCATTCTGTTCATTTCCGAGTCCTCATTTGCGCGGCCGGCGCACTCCGGAAAACATAACGACGCCAGACAATCCAGCGCGATGGGAAGCGAATCAAGCGGAAAGCGAATGATATCCCATTCCATATCAATACGATACATGCAGTTCGATCGAAATCGTGAATCCCTACAATTACTACTTGTTTTTGTGCATTCAATAATGTTAGTGTTCCCGACCTAACAGCGGGTTTTCGGGTGACCTGCACGCTTGTTTCTCGGCAGTGCCGTTACCCGAGTCCGCAGGGCCTCGCAGCAGCAAGACAGATTTTCCGCGTGATCTCGGCGGAATCACTCTCGTTTCAGGAGGGCTTTGCTATGCGCATCCGTCATCTGATTTTCTCCTCCCTGTTCGCAACTCTCCTCCTCTGTTCAGCTCTCCTCTGGTTGGGCAGCGCACAGCCCGCGCGGGCTCAGTTAGCCGGCAGCGGTACCATCGCCGGAACGGTGACTGACGCGTCAGGCGCCGTCGTTCCCGGCGTCACTGCCACGCTGACTGATACCAGTACCAACATTTCGCGAAGCACCGTATCGAACGACGCCGGACGATACGTCTTTGTGAACGTTGAACCCGGCAAATATGACATGACGTTCGCAAAGCAAGGCTTCGCAACCACCAAAGTGGCCGGACAAGAAGTAAAGGTTGGGCTGTCGATCACAGCTAATGTCTCGATGCAGGTTGGAACGACGGCCGTGCGCGTGGAAGTGACCGCCACGGGAAACGAGTTGCAAACCACCGATGCCACCGTAGGCCAAACCATCACTGGGGACGCACTGGATTCGCTGCCCGGCTTGGGACGCGACGTAAGCACCTTTGTCACCTTGCAGCCAGGGGTAGCCCCGGACGGTAGCGTCGCCGGCGGTAACCAGGACCAGAACTCCTTCCAGTTGGATGGCGGCAATAACTCCAGTGATATGGACGGCACCCAGAACACCTACACGGCGAGCTTTGCGGGCGACCCGACCGGCGGCCTGGTTAACAATGAGGTTACGGGAACGGCCCCAGGCGGCAGCCCCGGTGGTGGTGGTCCCACCGGCGTGATGCCGACGCCAGCCGACAGTATTGAGGAATTCAGGGTTGGCACCAACAACCAAACCGCAGACTTCAATAGCTCAGCCGGCGCCCAGGTCCAGTTGGTTACCAAGCGCGGTACGAACCAGTGGCACGGTACCGGTTACGAGTACTACCTGGACAACAACTGGGCGGCCAACTCTTTTGACAATAATTTCGGCGGTACCCCGAGACCTAGCTACCATTACAGCCGTTTCGGCGGCTCTATCGGCGGCCCTCTGCCTCTAAAGGACTTCCTCGGCGGCAAGACGTTTATTTTTGCCAACTACGAGGGGTTCCGGTGGCCGAACTCCGCCACCACCACCAGGGCAACTCCATCGGCGGATATGCGTTTGGGTCTGCTGACTGATGTCAACACTGGTACCGTCTACAATCTGAACCCCTATGCGGTGACCTCAGCCGAAGGCACTGCCTACGCCGCCAACGCTGGTTGTGCAGGATTCCCAGGCGGGGTTTGCGATCCTCAGGGTCTTGGAGCAAGTCCCACAGTACAGACGATGTGGCAAGCCATGCCCCAAGGGAATGTAGGAACGAAATGCCTTGGTCTGAGCCGCTGCGATGGGGTGAATGTCCTGGCTTTCCAGGCAAACTATCCTGTGACCTGGAGAGATGATTTCGCGGTGGTGCGCCTTGACCACGACTTCGGCCCCAAGTGGCACTTTTACAGTACTTACCGATACTATCGCCAGGAGCGCGCTACCGGTAATCAGATCGATATCGCCGACGGCAAACCCACATCGACTGCCGCCCGCCCGTCGGAGCCGTGGTACTTAACCGCCAGCGTAAATACCAATATCACTAACACTCTGACCAACGACTTCCACTACAGCTTCCTGCGCAACTGGTGGGCCCGCTCTTCCTTGGCGGATCCCCCGCAAGTGACGGGATTGGGCGGAGCGCTCGAACCGGAGGGAGAAAACTCCACCAACGTCCTCGCACCCCTCAACCTGGACACTCAGGACGTGCGTACCCGCTTCTGGGATGGCAAGGATCATATGATCCGCGACGATGTTTCCTGGCTCAAAGGCACACACTTCCTAACGTTTGGCGGGCTTTATCAGCGCAATTGGAACTATCACCAGCGCACCGACAATGGCGGGGGCATCAACTATCAGCCGGTCTATTGGCTGGGCGCCGGCGTCGGCTGCACCACCTGCGCCCAAAGCGGCATGGATATGACAGGCTATGCGCCTAGCGGTGTAAGTTCCAGATGGATTCGGGATTATGGAATCATCTTGGGCGTGCCCGGGGTCGATCAGATTGCCTACACTCGAACCGGCGCTGATCTCGCCCTGAACGGCGCGAATACCCCAGCCTCCGACAAGAGCACTATCCCTTTCTACAACCTGTATGTGAACGATTCCTGGCGCGTAAAGCCGAGCTTGACGCTCAGCTATGGCCTGGGCTGGGCGCTCGAAATGCCCCCGAAAGAGCAGCAAGGGAAGCAGATCGCGTTCGTGGACAACAACGACAAGATCATCGATACGGCAGCCTATCTAAAATCGCGCGAAACGGCCGCGCTCGCAGGCCAGGTTTTCAATCCAAACGTTGGCTTTGCCTTGATTGGGAACGTGGCGGGCCATCCCAGCAACTTTTACAATCCCTTCTACAAGTCCTTCAGCCCGCGTATCGCAGCGGCCTGGAATCCAAAGTTCGATGGGGGCGTGCTGGGCTCTATTTTCGGAAGGGGCCAGACCGTCATCCGCGGCGGATACGGTATCCTCTACGGCCGCTTGAACGGGGTAGGCCTGGTTCTGCTACCTCTATTGGGTACCGGGCTTATTCAGGCGGTGCAGTGCATTAGCCCGCTAAACGATGGCGTGACTTGTGCGGGAAACAGCGGATCGACACCAGCCAATTCTTTCCGCATTGGCCCCACCGCCCAAGGTTTTGGCGGGTTGGTCGCGCCCCTGCCAGCAGGTAGTCCGACTCTGCCTCAGCCAGATTTTGTCGGGATTAACGCCATTGCTGCCGGCGCCGGGTCAGCGACAGACCCGAACCTCAGGCCGAGCATGAACCAGCAGTACGATCTCACCATACAGCGCCAGATCAACAAAAGGATGTCGGTCGAAATCGGCTATATCGGACGACACATTACACACGAATTCCAGCCAATCAACATCAATGCGGTGCCCTACATGATGACTGTCGGAGGGCAAAGGTTCGACAAAGCATACGGCCAGATGGTTTTGCAGTATTGCGGCGGCAACGCCGGTATGGCAGGGGGGAACTGCGCTGCCAACCTAGCAGCGGTAACCGCTCAACCCTTCTTCGAGACGGCCATTAACCCGTCTTATTGCACAGGTTTCGCGAATTGCACACAGGCAGTCGCATCGAAAGAAGCGGGAAACATTCCTACGGGCAATGTTTGGAGCCTATGGAGCGATCTGGATGGCGGCACGCTTCCCACGTCCAGTTCGCCGGGGACCGCCCGTGCGTTTAATTTCAGCCGTTCGATGCTAAACACTCCACTCCAGTTTGACGCCAGTGGGGTCCCACTTCCGTGTACCGCGAGTTACCTGGGTTGCAGCGGCCAGTTGACCTCGGGTGTAGGCGAGAACACCAGTCTCGGCTACGGAAACTACAACGCAATGTTTTTGTCCTACAAAACTGCGCCTTGGCATGGCCTCTCCCTGCAGTCAAACTTCACTTGGTCCAAGGCCTTGGGCACGGGGTCTCAAGTCCAAGCCACCAGTCAATACTCGGCCAATGATCCCTTCGATCTCAGCCGCAGCTACGGATACCAACCCTGGGATCGTAAGTTCATGTTTAACGTGTGGTTTACCTACACACCGCCGGTGTTCCAGGGCCAGCACGGCGTGCTCGGTCACGTGTTGGGAGGGTGGACCGTCGCACCCATTCTTGACATGGGCAGCGGTTTGCCTGTGGGTGTCTACACTGGCCAGTGGCCTTCCTCAGCCTATACCGGCGGCCAGTCCTTCGGAGGAATGGACGGCGGCAATATCAGCGATTATGAAAATGCCGTCAACATCTGTGGTGGCAGGAGCTTCACCACTTCCCGTCACAATACCTTCTCGCCAGGTAGTCAGAACTTTGGAAGCAACGCTCCTGCGAACATGTTCCAGGATCCAGAATCGGTCTACAATTGCTTCCGCCAGCCCATCCTGGGCGTCGACAATGGCCACAACGGCGGCGTCGGCAACCTCCGTGGTATGCCCTTCTGGAACGTGGACTTTAACATCAAGAAAAACCTGATGATTACCGAACGCTTCGGAGCCGAGTTTGCCGCAGTGTTCACCAACTTGTTCAATCATAACCAACTCGCCGACCCCGGCCAGACCTATCTCACGGATCCTGCCGATTTTGGCTCCCTTGAGACCGGGGGCGGCCTCTTCGAGGTTAATAATCCACGGAAGATAGAGATTTCCGTACGCTTGAAGTTTTGACAGAGTTCCGTAGTTGTCAGACAACGGGGGAAAGCCCGACCAGCTTTCCCCGTTCTTTTTTTGTACAGCGCGGCCACATTACCTGGATCAGAAGATCAGAAGAGCCCAACTGCCAGAGATCGGCTGGCTTTCGCAAACCACTGGAAGGCACTGAGCCGGCTGATCGTTGAGTTTTCTTGGGCCAGCGTGAAACCCTTCCAGAGCTTGGCCTAGCGGTGCGCCAGCCCGTAGGCCACTGCGCCCGCGGAGCCTGCAATGTTGACCAGGGAAGCGGCGCGCTCCAGTTTGTGATGGCCGGTCTTGTGAAAGAAATAGCTGAGGCCGATCTCTCCGACGGTTTCTCCGGCGAAGTTCATGGCTAGACCCGCTGTGGAGCGTCCGAATACGCGAACCAGCGGATTGAATTCCTGTCCGCCACCCTGCAGGTTGGCGCGGGTCACGGCAAAATCGGCGCCGTTGAAAACTGCGGCGGCGAGGAACAACACGCGATTCTGCGTGTCCCAGAACTTGTGTTCCGGACTCATGTTCGGCGGCGTGAGCGCGACCGGCGACGCAGCTTCAACCAAGGGCGCCGGCGCGTCTGGGAGTCGTCCTTCGGCAAGCAAAGACTGCGCATGCACGGCAGGACAAAGGACGCCGCTCACGACCAGCACCACGGCGCTCAATCGGAAGAGCTCAAGGAATTTGCGGAGAGTCATAAGTGCCCGCCGAAACCGGCGTAGCACTCTGGGAGGGGCAAATGGGGGGCCGCAAATTGAACATTAAAACGGCGATAAGCTGCTAATAATCAATGGCTTAGAGTCTCGGCTCTAATGAGAATCACCGTCGGCTATGCATTTTTTTGCATGTCGCGCAGGGCATTTTCCTCTTCGCTCCAGACCGCGCTCATTTCATATAAACAATCCCGCCCTTCATGACAAAGCCAACGTTCTCGAGCACACTGATATCCTCGAGCGGATCCCCCAGCACCGCGACGATATCGGCCAGATGCCCGGGCTCCAATGCTCCGATTTGGTCTTGCCAACCGAGGAGCCTCGCCCCATTCAGCAGATCTGCCTGCAGCACGGCCAGCGGAGACATGCCGTATTTCACCATCAGCACAAACTCCCGCGCTTGTGTGCCGTGGGGAAACGGTCCCACGTCGGATCCCACAGCCATGGGTACTCCGGCCGCGAGCTGCTTCTTGAATTCCTGCACCTTCAGGTCAAGGATCTGGTGTTCGCGCGCGCCTTGTTCTGGCGTAGCGGCATGTTCGGCAAAGTATTCGAAGATCGTGAAGGTGGGTACCGCGAAGATTTGTTTCTCCTTCATGAGCCTCATCGTCTCGTTGCTCAACTGATCGGCATGATCAATGGAAGCCACCCCGGCCTGCGCTGCGAAAAGCGTTCCTGGCTCTCCGGTGGCATGAACCGCCACGCGTTTGTCGAGCCTCGCCGCTTCTTTCACCGCTGCTTCCAGTTGTGACTCGGTGTACTGGTACGGGGTGGAGAGTTTTCCATCGCGAAGCGAATCGGCGCCGGTCTCATAGATCTTGATAAAATCGGCGCCTTCCTTGAACTGCTGCCGCATCACGGCGACAAGTTCATCCGCGCTGTTGGCGTAATTCGCGTTGGGCAGGACATGCTGCTCCGGGTTGTAGCCCAGTGCATCTTCGTGTCCTCCGAGAATGTTGATTGCGTTCCCGCTGATGCGCAACCGCGGCCCGGGAATGTGGCCGCCATTAATCGCATCGCGCACCGCTGTATCGGCGGAGCCCGCGCCTTCGGTTCCCATGTCACGCTCCGCGGTGAAGCCGGCCATCAGGTCCTCACGCGCCGCCAGCGTTGCCGTGATCGTGCGCTGCGGCACCGATTCCTGCACCGTCTGCAGATCCTCCGCGCCAGGATGGAGAAAAAGATGGATGTGGGCATCAATCAATCCGGGCAAAAGGGTACGATCTCCCAGGTCAATCACCTCCGAGCCAGCCGGATGCTTGACCGAGGCGCCCACCTCAACGATTCTTTCGCCCTGGACCAGGATTTCCCCTGGCTTGACGATACGGCCAGTCTTGACGTCCAGCAGGCGCGCCGCCTGCAGCACGATCGAATGGGGTGCAGCTTGAGACTGCCCCGCGGCAGTCGGCACGAGCGTCGACAGCAGGAGAGCTACTAAAACGAGAGCGAGGCTTCGGGTCGTCATATCGCCCGCGATGGTACCACTGTGATTCCACCGGCGCCAGCGCGCTCTAAAAGCAGCGATGCCTTCCGAGCGGCTGTCCGGCCGTACTTTGCCGCGTTTCGTGGGCGGCAAACACAAATTGCCGTACGACCGATCACACCCTCAACCGCGCTGGGCAGGCGAAACTCCAGTCCATCGCGTGCGACTCCTGCCCGCTCTAAAGTGGAACGGAAGAGCTCTTGGACGGGAAATCAGACGTGGCAAACTCCTGAGGGTGGAGCAGGTACCCGTGGAGCGTGCGGTCGGACCGAGCGCTGTGCTCGAGACACTGTTCCCCGCGGTCCGTTATGATCTTTTCGCTGTAATCATGTGTCGCCCATCGAGGTGAGTATGCAGGGCCAAACAGCTCTTGTAACCGGGGCCAGCCGCGGAATCGGAAAGGAAATTGCCATGGAGTTAGCGCGGAACGGCTACCGCGTTGCCGTGAACCACTACAACGATCCTGCGTCTCTGGTGGATGCGACGGTTGCCGAGATTCGCGCCCTCGAAGCCCCCGAACAAGACAACGTGTTGCCCGTTGAGGCGGACATCCGTTCCAGCAGCCAGGTGACTGCGATGTTCGATCGCGTAATCGGCGCATTCGGCCGCCTCGATCTGCTGGTCAACAACGCCGGAGTACAGACCTGGAAAGCGCTCCTCGACGTGACCGAGGAAGAATGGGATCTCGTCGTCGACACCAACTTAAAAGGCTGCTTCCTCTGTACCCAGCAAGCTGCCAGATTCATGAAGGATCATGGAGGCGGTGCGATCGTGAACCTTGGCTCGGGCTGCAACAAACTTGCGTTCCCCTCGCTGGTGGCCTACACCGCGAGCAAAGGCGGAATCGAGATGTTCACCAAAGAAGCTGCCATCGAACTGGGCCGATACGGTATACGGGTCAACTGCATTGCACCTGGGTCGATCGAATCGGAGCGCACGAGAGCCGAGGATCCGGATTACGCGGGCACATGGTCCAAGCTCACTCCCCTGGGGCGCGTCGGCCGGGCTGCAGACATTGCTCCGACGGTAGTCTTTCTGGCCAGCCAAGGAGCTTCGTTCATCAGCGGACAAACCATTTGGATCGATGGAGCCCTATTCACCAAGGCGCAATGGCCGTATACGAAGTGAGCAGTGAGCAGTGAGCAATAAGCAATAAGCAATAAGCAATAAGCAATGAGATTTTGTGGGGGGACAGCCGTCCCGCCTGTCGCTCGAGCCAAGCTCGACCGGGCTTGGCGATCCATCACGGCACGAACCCGTTCCTCGTAGTACACTTTCCGGCATGATGCCAAAACACCTTACGACCGTATGCGTCACCGTCTTTCTAAGCCTGACGATCGGCAGCCCCGCCTTCGCGCAGGCCAGCAAGCGACACGAGCAGGCAGTGCAGCAAAAACCTTTTGGCACGCACGATGGGAGGCCCGTTACCTTGTACACGCTAACCAACGCTAACGGTGTCGAAGTCGACACCATGAACTACGGTGGCATCATTGTTTCGATTCGTGTTCCCGACCGCAAAGGCCAGTTTGCCGATATCGTCCTCGGCCACGAGAACCTCGAAGGCTACATTCCGAATCCGCCGTATTTCGGCGCCATCGTCGGCCGCTACGCCAATCGCATTGCCAATGGCACGTTCACTCTCGACGGCAAGACCTATGCGTTGCCCAAGAATGACGGCCCCAATACCCTGCACGGTGGCACCGAGAAGACTTTCAACAAAGTTGTCTGGGACGGCGAAGCTCTGAAAGGCAAAGCTGGCGTCACCTATACCTACCTGAGCAAAGACGGCGACGACGGCTTCCCGGGCAATCTGAAGGTCCGAGTCACCTACACGCTGACCAACAGCAACGAACTGGTCATCGACTACGAAGCCACCACCGACAAGGCCACGCCCATCAACCTCAGCCAACACAGCTATTTCAATCTGGCTGGCGAAGGCACCGGCGACATTCTGAATCACGAAGTCACGCTCCATGCGGACCGTTTCACGCCGGTTGATAAGAATCTT